>Ga0272446_1000025_pt1 | contig 173889 bp, 159 predicted proteins | sample YNPCB0061_FD_194587 | JGI IMG/M metagenome (GOLD analysis project Ga0272446, IMG submission 194587) | Hot spring microbial mat communities from Yellowstone National Park, WY, United States - YNP-CB-006-1 | ecosystem: Environmental > Aquatic > Thermal springs > Hot (42-90C) > Sediment | place... | reverse complement strand
TGGTGATGCAGACCTAAATGGAGCAATCAATATTGCGCTTTTGGGGCAGTCCGTAACGCTGCCTGGAGGCTCCTGGCTGGCTTGCGAGATAGCCGGAGGGCTACAGAAAGCCTCGCCCTTCTAGGGCGGGGAAGTTTACCCATTCCCTGTTAAATGCTCTTTGATTTTAGTGGCGATCCGTGACCCCAAATAGTCTGGAATGAGGTTGCCATTGGGGCCAAGGAGGTACAACAGCAGCCGCACCCGCCCTTGCCAGAGCATAAAGTTAACATTTACCACCAACAGTTCTTCTTGCCAAATAGCATGCATTACTTTATAGAGCAGAGCAGGATGGTTGGTGGACTCGATCAACAGCGCTGGCAGATGAAACACTTGATCCACGTAAAAACTAGTGTTGATTTGGCTGAGTCCTTCCCCGAGGTTAAACTCCACCGCCAGCATTTCTTCGACGGCAAACTCACCGCTAAGGGTTTGCTGCAACGCACGGCGTACACTTTCACTGCGCTTTTTGGACAAAGGGCGACCCTGATCTGATAGCACCAATTTTACGAATACCAGCATCGGTGGCCGTACATGGCCATAAAGAGAGACATTATGAATCGTTAACTTGTAGGCCGCCATCACCCCAAACAGATCACTGAGGAGGTAGGAGTGATTACGGTGGGCAAAGTGGAGAACCGAGCGATCGCCCTCTGGGACAATATAGATAACAGCCTGATTCGTTTTATGGATTTGAAACCCCAGCTTGAGGTTTTGCAGTTGCACATCTCGACCTACAAACTGCTCGTAAAAATCTGGAAACGACCGATTAAACCGCTTCAGAACATCGAGGTTACGGAGTTGAAAATCGGAAACCATAGGTAGAGAGTCGCTATACTATAGCCTAGGCCGGGTTACACTTGGTCACGTCCCAATACTTGGGTTATTCCCATCTCCAGCATACTGGCATGAGCTTCTGGAAATCGCTGTTTAATTCGCAACCATCAACGAGCGCGACAACAACCGCCGTTGGTCTTGGTTCTCAGGCTGCCCTAGAACGGGACAGCAGTACGGAAGGGCAAATTATCTTTAGCAAGGATAAAGAAATTGACGTTTACGAACTTGAGGAGCTGTGTGATGCCGTGGGCTGGTCGCGTCGTCCCATCCGCAAGGTCAAAAAAGCCATCCAGTTCAGCTTCTTGGTAATTTCCATGTGGGAGCAGCGGGGAGCGTATCGGCGCTTAATCGGGTTTTCCCGCGCCACCTCAGATCACGCGTTTAATGCCACTATCTGGGACGTAGTGGTGCACCCTGAGTTTCAGGGGCAGGGGCTAGGCAAAGAACTCATGCGCCAGATGATCAAAGAACTCCGCAGTGAAGACATTAGCAATATCACCCTGTTTGCCGATCCCCACGTCGTTGATTTCTATCGCCAGTTAGGCTTTCGCCCTGATCCTGAGGGGATTAAGGGGATGTTTTGGTATCCGAATTCTCGCTAGGGTCACTAACAGGCTGCTGTGCTTTGTGCCCCTTGCCCAGGGCTAAATGTTCTTCTAGTGCTTGGCGCACCAACTGGGCAGTGATGGGTGCCAGCAGGATGCCATTGCGGTAGTGACCGCTGGCTACCCACACCCGCGGCTGAAGTTGCTCAATAACGGGGGCAGGGCGATCGCAGGGTCGCGGACGCAGCCCTTGCCAGTGCCGCAGGAGGGGGGCAGTTTTCAATGCTGGCCAGAGGTGGCTTGCCTGTTCACGCAGGGTTGCTAGGGCTTGGGAATCCCCTGTGGAGCGATCGCCTTCGACGGTTGCCCCCACCCACACCCGGTGTGGATCAACAGGGACAAGGTGAAGATCCTCTGCAGTGAGCACTGGTAAGGTAGGAGGCGCTGCCCAGCCAAACTCAAGGGCTTGCCCCAGTACTGGCTGTAGCAGTACTGGATGATTGATCTGCTGAGCCAAGGGCGTTGTCCCGAGTCCTGCGGCCAAAATCAAGTACTCCGTTGTTAAGGTGCCTGTTTCAAGGCGTAACTGTAGCGGCTGCTCCCCGGCCTGTTTGACCTCAAGCACTTTACTGTGGTACCAAAATTCTACGCCTTGCTGTTGGGCAGCTTGGCGCAATGCTGCGGTGAGGCGGCGGGGATGCACTTGGCGATCGCCCTTTGCCCAGAGGGCACCGTGCACCACTTGGGGATTGATCATCGGAAACTCAGAGACCACTGCCGCTGGCTCCAGCCATTCTAAGGAGGGGTCGCTATGGATTGCTAGCCATGACTGAGTGGCGATCGCCGCCTCTGGGGTTGTCAAGACCTCTAGAATCCCCCGCCGTTGGTAAGGAATCTCTACGCCTGTGGCCGCCTCCAGTTCAGGGATGAGGGTGTCATAGCGTGCCAAACTTGCCTGTCGCAGTTGAAAATTGCGCCCCCGCCGCCGCCGACTCAGCTGCACAATTAAGACCCCAAGGGCAGCGCCAGTAGCCGCAAACTCAGTCTCTGAGCGAGCTTCAAGGACAACAATAGCAGCGCTCAGAGCGCGGCTGAGTTCGTAGGCGATCGCCGCACCAATCACCCCAGCCCCAACAATCGTAATTGTGGCCGTTGTTTTCACATTGTTGCCACGTTATTCAACAACTCCCAATTTTCGTTTTCGGCAATGGCACGGCTGATGCGGTCAAACCAGGCAAAACAATGGTTGTCTTTTTTGAGAGTTAACTCTTTATTTTTGAGCACCAAGTCAAACGTAGTCACGTCTGACTGGGCGGTTGCGTTATCAATCAGCACTTCCACCGTGACCAGTTGCGACATAGAGACATCATCGAGGTCAGTTTCTCGGGCAACAACATAATCCTCGCCGACGTGCATCACCGTCAGCTCGCAGGACTGTAATGTTTGCACTAACTGTTCCTTCAGCCGTGCTCGGGGCAGTGCAATAGTGACAACACGAGCATATCGAGCCATAATCGTACAGTGGTAAGCCGTTTATTCGCAAACAGTGGTTCCAGTGTAATCGGTGTATGCCCAACTTGACGAGCCAACCCTCAGCCATCACTAGAAATTGGGATTTGGCGATCGCTATGACTGCTGCTAACACCCCAAGGAGGACTGGAGATGCTAAGACAGGATGCCGCGATTATACCAAAACTTTACTCAATGTCATCCTGATTCATGCAATCTGTGTCTAAGGTTATCGCGGTGCCCGCTCGGGGATCGTTTATTGTGCTGGAAGGGGGTGAAGGGGCCGGCAAAACAACCCAACTCCAAGAGATTGCCCAATGGTTGCAGGCCAGTGGATGGCTGGAAAAACTTCGTAGTCGTGGCATTGACCCGCCGCTGGTGGTTACCCGCGAACCCGGAGGAACTGCCCTTGGGCAAGATCTGCGCCACCTACTGCTGCACACCACAATGGAGATTGCCCCCCTTAGTGAATTACTGCTGTACGCTGCCGATCGCGCCCAGCATGTAGCCACCTGCATTCAACCCCAGTTAGCCCAAGGCGGAATTGTTTTGTGCGATCGCTTTACCGCCTCAACCGTGGCTTATCAAGGCTATGGTCGCGGTTTAGATTTAGCCTTAATTGATCAGGTCAACCGCATTGCCACTGCTGGAGTGGTGCCGGATCTGGTGTTGTGGCTTGATGTCCCCCCGCAAGTGGGTCTAGAGCGCAGTCGCCAGCGGGGGAGGAGCGATCGCTTTGAGCAAACAGCACTTGCGTTTCATGAGCGGGTGCAAGCAGGATTTGCTGCCCAAGCTGCCGCTGGGGGCGATCGCTGGCAACGAATTCAGGCAGATGCTCCTCCAGAGGTGATCCGTCAGGCCATTCAAACCTGTGTGGATCAGCATCTGCGGCAGTGGTATGACTAGCACTCAAGTGCTTGAAAATGCTGATCGATAATTATTTCATAATTATTTGTTGCATTTGTAACCAAATCATCGCAGTTTGGCTACTTTTTTCTGTCTTTCTTTACCAAACTCAGCACCCGTGGCTGATGCTAACTTAGCCAAGCTTCAGAGCTGTGCTGGGCACATCTTCCCAAGAGGTGACCGTACGTAACCGAACCTGCCAACCCGCTGCCTTTTGCGCCGGTGTGAGATTTTTTTCAAATGACTGTACACACTCTTGGGCTTGAGCCTCATCACAGCAAGCGATACAGGCGTAGAGCAGACCCGATGGGTCAATTTGTTCACTTACCCATATCGTCATGCTTGGCTCCCTTACAGTCAGTGTGAATGATTAGAGGTATTGTACAGATGACCAAGTCGTGATTTTCCAGCCGGTTAGACGCATTCGTCAAGAGTTTATAGGAAACCTACGCCATAACTGTTACAGGAACACCAGACTTCTGTAGCTGTTTGGTGAATTGCGGCAGGATACGTTGGCATTGATTGATGAAGGCCGCTAGCCACCCTTCTAGATGTTCTAGCTGTTCTTGCGTTAAGTAGATGTCGCGGGTGGATTGATAAGACTGGCACAGAACGTGACCCTCATTGTTAATACTAAAGTCAGCAAACCAGCTACTGTAGGGACGAGTCCCCCGCCAATAGTTAGCAACAATCATTTTGCCCAAATATTTTTGCGCTACATCCCCTACTTTGTTAAATTGATCGAGTACCTCTGCCAACGTTAAGGCTTTGGTGGCAGCATGGCTATCGGCATCAGAGACCATCTCCTGCAACGGTAGCGTTATCTCTGTTACCTCATCATCATTTTTGGGCACTAAGCCCATGAGGGCAAAGAGTTTGTTTTCAAGGTTGGCCAGATAACTATTGTAGGTTTGGCCATTTCGGCTCAGGGTTTGGTGCATGCGGACAATCAGATCAATTTCTGCTAGCTTAGTGGTTGCCAGAGATTCTAGCCGCGCCAATTGATCGGCAAAGCCTTGACTGTCAGTATCGGTAGCACTGACGTTCAAGCCAAGCAATTCAGCACGCTCGGCAAGGAGGCGGCGAATATAGTAACGGGTCATTGGGGTGAGCGACATAGCGAACCTCGCGCAATCGTTAGAAACACAGCTTGTAAACTTTTGTAAACTAGCGTAACATAGCTACGGCAGTTTACGCAAAACCGGTAAAGTACCGTCCGGCATTATTCATCAAGTATTTTGGTCAAAATCGGGGTTGCTGCTAGAGGACGTTACGAACAACGGGGTTGTTCCAAAGGTACAAGAGAACAGGATGTAGGCCTTAGGATTTACTGTAGGTGATATGCTGGCCTATTGGTTGCGTGCTTTTACGGAAATTCATCTCAATCCCCCCAACCCGTTACGTTTTGTAATCCCTTCCATAATCCAGTACACTGACTGGCATTGAACCTTTTTTGTACCAAGGTCATGACTCAAACCGCTTGGTTAGAACTGGTCAAGTCGGTGAGTGAGCACGGTTTCCAGTTGCCTGACACCGGCCTCACCATTGGCCGTGCCCCAGATAACACCATTGTCCTTAACGATGTGGCGGTTTCGCGCTACCATGCTCGCTTTGAATGGCATGATGGCCAGGTACACATTGTTGACCTTGAAAGTAAAGCGGGCACGCAGCTCAATGGCCAACCCTTGGTACCTCATACACCAATTCCCCTTGAGGACGCAGATTTAATTACCCTTGGCAACTCGGCGCTGCGGTTTCGCCTCGTGTGGCAGTATCAAGAGTATCAACCCCGAGCCACGGAAATCAGCCAAGATGTAGAAGTGCCTGTAATTGAGGTACAAACCAAAACGTGGCGGCAACGCTGGGGGTTATCGGAGGTCACGAGTTTGCTGGGCACCCATCCAGCCTGTGATGTGGTGGTGGATGTGCCAGAGGTACTGCCCTGCCATCTGCGGCTAAAGAGGGTGGACAATCACTTGCAGGTGGTCGATCTGAGTGATCCGAACCCTGCAATGAATGTGTGGTTGGGCAATGGCGACAGCTACGCCTTAACAGAGTATGTCAGTCTTAGCTTTTTGGGGCAGGAGTTACCGGATCGCATTGATACGCAGCGGCATGCGGTGGTGTTTAGTCCGGCAACTGAGCTGCGCTTGACGGGCACAGCGACGGTACTCGCTATTCCAGAGGCTGATGCAACCGCAACGGTGCCTGTCAAGACGATTTCGCTGCTAGGTTATACCACCTTTACGATTGGTCGAGATCCCAGTAATGATCTGGTGATTGAGCATCCGACGGTATCCCGCCACCACGCTAAGATTGAGCGCCGCCATAGTGACTTTATCCTTACAGACTTAGGTTCTAGTAACGGCACGTTTGTCAATGGTCGGGAGGTGGAGGAGCCAGTTTTACTGCGGGTCGGCGACAGTATCCGCATTGGTAGCGATCGCCTAGTTCTAAATGTTGATGAAACCCTGACCCAGTATGCTGAGTCGGGTCACATGCGCCTAGATGCAGTGAACCTGAGTAAGGTGGTGGGCAAGGGCACTAAAATTCTCCACGATATTTCGCTGTCGATTCTGCCTAAGGAGTTTGTGGCTATCTTAGGCCCAAGCGGCAGTGGTAAATCCACTCTCTTGGATGCGCTCAACGGTCTGCGCCCTGCCACCAGTGGCACGGTGATGGTGAATGGTACAAATTTTTACCGCAACTATCAAGCCTTCCAAGCCCAACTGGGGTATGTGCCACAGCGGAATATTATCCACGAAGAGCTAACGATTGCCCAAGCCCTAGACTATGCAGCGCGGTTACGGATGCCTCCAGACACGACCGCAGCCGAACGGGCACAACGGGTTACGGCGGTCTTAGCAGAGCTAGGCTTAAGCCATCGTCGGAATGTTCCCATTAACCGCTTAAGTGGAGGGCAGCAGCGCCGGGTGTGTATTGGGGCGGAACTGCTGACCCAACCCAGTCTCTTTTTCCTAGATGAAGCCACCTCTGGCTTGGATCCGGGTACGGAAGCAGACATGATGTTTTTGTTGCGGCAGTTGGCGGATCAAGGCCGTACAATTTTAATTATTACCCATGCTACCCAAAATATTCGTGAGTGCGATCTGGTGGTGTATATGGCGGAGGGGGGACGGCTTGCCTATTTTGGGCCACCGGATCAGTTACTGCCCTATTTTCGGGCGACCTTTGGCGATCGCTTCAGTGGCATTAAGCTGGAAGATTTTTCTGGGATTTATCGCGCTCTTGACAAGGAGAAAAACCCCAATGCCCCCAGTTCCGAGGAACTGGAGCAAGCTTACCGGCGATCGCGCCTCTACCAAGAATACGTGGTCGGGCGGCAGCAGGTGCTCGCTCACACCACTGATGACTCCCAACGTCGCCCCCGTAGCAGCCAACGCCGATCTAAGGAGCCCAAGTCAAAAATTTCGGCATGGCAGCAGTTTTGGATTTTGACGCAGCGCAACCTGACGATTTTGGGGCAGGATCGCAGTAACCTGCTGCTGACGCTGTTGATTGCACCCCTGTTGGGTAGCCTTAGTTTTGTCTCGTGGCAGCGCAATCTTTTCAATCCGGACACTGGGAACGCTGGCCAAGCCCTGACGATGATCTTTGTCACTAGTTTGATTGCGGAGATGATTGGGGCAATGACGACCATGCGGGAGCTGGTCAAGGAAGTGGAGGTGTACCGCCGCGAGCGCATGATTGGACTGCGAGTTTTGCCCTATATTGCCTCGAAGGTGGCGATCGCCCTCGGCCTTGCCCTTTACCAAGCTGCCACTTATCTATTGGTGACAAAGCTGGCCGTGATTTTACCGGGCGACTGGTCAACGACCGTTGCCATGTACATTACCCTTGCCCTAGCAATTTTTGGGGGGATGGCTATGGGGCTATTAGTCTCTGCGCTTGCGCCTAGCCAAAATATTGTGCCTCTACTCGTGTTGATGTTTTTGGTGCCGCAAATTATTTTTAGTGGTGGCATCCAGCCGGTAGCGTCCTTTGGCTTACCTGGCCAGATAATTAACCATCTCACAGTGATTAAGTGGCCGTTTGAGGCAATGGTCAAGTTAACCGGTATGGGAGATGACATAGCCAACGATCCCTGCTGGTTGGAACCGGAAGACGAGCGGGAAAAAATGACAGAAGCCATGCAGCGGGATTTTTGCCTTTGCTATGGCCCCGGTCTCTTTAAAACCTGTAACTTTCCGGGTATTCGCGCCAAGTACGTGCCTGAGGTGGATGAACCCGCCCCACCGCGTCCCGAATCTCCCGGAGATCCGCCCAGTGATCCACTAGAACTACAGGACTATATGAGGCGGCTGCAAGCCTATCAGGAGGCGATGGATGAGTGGGAGCTGAAGTACTCGGCATGGAATCGCCAACGTAGTCGTGCCATTAATGAGGCTCAAGGTATCATTAGCCGCTTCCAGCGCGATCAAGGCTATATGTTTAGCGTTGATGTTCGCCAGCACTGGCGTAATCAGGCAATTTTAATTTTGGCGATGCTTGTTGCTCTGCCCTTCTGCCAGAAACGCCGTGACTTTGGCCATTGAAGCGGGCAGACGGAATCGAACCGACAACATTAGCTTGGAAGGCTAAGGTTTTACCATTAAACTATGCCCGCACATTATGCACAGACTATTAACCTACCATAGCGATGGGGCGATCGCCAATCTTGGCCCCCTTGAGCTGCCCGTTCGCCATTTGTGCCAGTGCGGAACTGTGCTGGACAGAGACCCCAACGCAGCTATCAGCATTGTGGAGCTAGGTTGACGGACTGTGGGGCACACAGAACCTTACGCCGGTGGAGAGGAGGCCGCTACTCATCTTCTGGAGACAGCGGTTGAGCACGTCACCTCGTTGACGCAGGAACCTTCATCGGCGACGATGGAATCCCCTTCCTGAGCGCAGCGAAGGCAGAGGGGGATGTCAATCAACCTGTGCTGCCTGAGTGACTGCATCCAGTAGTGCCTTGTGCAGTTCCTCAGTGAGCTGTTGTGCCCGCTGTTTGAGGGGTTGGCGATCGCAACCGTTGCGCTCTACCCATAGCGGCGGTGCAATATAAACGCTGACCCGACAGCGAAATTGAGGGCAGGGAGTATAAACAATACCAACCGGGAAAATGGGAATAGGGCGATCGCCTTGTGCTTGCAGTACCAGTCGAGCCAGCCCAGGTTTGAGTGGACGTACTGGTAATTCCCGCTCGATCCCGCCCTCTGGAAACAGAACTAAGGGCTGTCCGGTTTTGAGAATCTCGAGGGCATGGCGCAGGCTACTGGCTTGGGGGCGATTGAGGTTAATGGAAAACGCCCCTAAACGACGAATAAACCATCCCTGCACCCCCCTAAACTCAATGGCATTGGTCATAAACCGCAGCGGACGGAACCACACCAACGCCAGAATCACCGGATCCCAACGGCTATAGTGCTTGGGTGCCAACACAAAGCCGCCATCCTTGGGCAATTGTTCGCGGCCAACAATCGTAATCTTGGCAAAATAGAACCACAATAGGAGGCGGTGAAATGGCCAGAGTCCCCAGTATAGCCACGGCACAATTCTAGAGGTTGTTTGCGACGTGTTTTGTTCCGCCATGCATTCGTCTCCGTAGCCACCCCCACTACAATAGTAGGCCTGTAGCCTATTAACGCTTCGGTACTGTCCAGTGTCTCAACCTAGCCATCGTTTTGATGCCCGCGTTTGGGGGCAATTTATTACTATTGCCCAGCCCTATTTCTTCCCGCGCGATCGCCGCGGCAGCAGCGGCATCTTTATTCTGCTGCTCTTTTTAGTGATTGCGCTGATGTTTGGGTGTCTCTTTGCCCTAACGGCAGCTGTGACCTTTGGTCTCAATGCCCTTGCCCCGGAACTAATGGGGCAAATTGCTGGCGGCTTAATGGATCTCATCCGCTCACTTTGGTCTGATCCCTTCAGCCGTAGCCTCATCCTTGCCACGGTTATCGTGCCCCTTGGGGTGTTTGTGCTCTTACGCCGCGACCTCCTCCCCCGCTGGCAAGCGTGGACCCTATTAGGGCTATTGCTAATGCTGTCGCTGTCCGTGAGTGGCCTCAACGTCATTATCAGCTTTGTGGGGCGATTCTTCCAGACGGCACTGGCGGAAAAAAATGCGGATACCTACTGGCGGTTTCTTGGCGTGTATGCTGGGGTGTTTGTCGTGGGCACCCCCATTGTCGTGATTTACCGCTATGTGCGCGAGTACTTGGGGCTATGCTGGCGGGATTGGCTGACACGCCACTTCTTGGATCGCTATTTTCAAAACCGCTCCTACTATGCCATTGAAAATGCCAGTGACATTGATAACCCTGACCAACGGATCACCGAAGATATTCGCTCCTTTACCCAAACCTCTTTGCAGTTTTTGTTGATTATCCTCAGCGATATTATTGACTTAGTTGCCTTTAGTGGCATTCTCTGGAGTATCTCCCAGACCCTGACCCTAACCCTGATTGGTTATGCGGTGGTCGGTACGGTTGTGACGATTCTCATCGGCCAACGCTTAATTCGCCTCAATTTTAACCAACTGCGCCGTGAAGCTGATTTCCGCTATGGCTTGGTACATGTGCGCGATAACGCTGAGTCCATCGCCTTTTACCGCGGCGAAGCCCAAGAATCGCTACAGGTGCGTCAACGGTTCATTGAAGTGCTCCGTAACTTTAATCTGCTCATTGGCTGGCAGCGAAACCTTGACTTCTTTACAACTGCCTACAATTACTTTGTGATTATTGTTCCCGCTGCGGTTGTGGCACCGCGCTATTTTGCTGGCGAAATCGACTTTGGTGCCATTAGTCAGGCTAGTTTTGCGTTTTCCCAAGTTTTAGGCTCCCTCTCGATTATTGTGAACCAATTTGCAAACTTGAGTGGCTTTATCGCGGGTATCGAGCGCTTAGCGGAGTTTAATGATGCCCTAGTCACACCAGTGTCGCTTGGTGAATCGCAAATTGAGCTGGTGGAGCAGCCGCGCTTTGCCCTAGAGAAGGTCACCATCGCAACCCCCAATTTGGCACGGCAGTTGGTACAAGACGTAACGTTTGCCTTAGATAGCGGCGAAAGTGTCGTGATTATGGGGCCCAGTGGGGTCGGTAAAAGTTCAATGCTGCGGGCGATCGCTGGTCTATGGCAAAGTGGTAGTGGCCGCATTATCCGACCCCCCATCAGTGACGTTCTCTTTTTGCCCCAGCGACCCTATATGGTTTTGGGAACCCTACGAACCCAGTTACTCTATCCGGGGGGCGATCGCGATACTAGCGATGATGGGTTACTCTATGCACTTGCGCAGGTGAATTTAGAACACTTACCGGATCGTGTGGGCGGGTTTGATGTGGAGCTAGCTTGGGATGACGTGCTGTCTCTTGGAGAGCAACAGCGGTTGGCGATCGCCCGTTTGCTACTCAACAAGCGTCCCTATGCCATTTTGGACGAGGCCACTAGCGCCCTTGACCTTGACAATGAGCAGCGCGTTTATGCGCATATTCAACGGATCGCCCATAATTACATTAGTGTTGGCCACCGCGAAAGCTTAATTCAATACCACACTTATATTCTCGAACTTAAGAGTAATCAGGCGTGGGAGTTTCGCCCAGCTCATTAAGGCTGTAAAATCCTAAAAATTTCCCGTTGCAGCGCGAGCCATTTGACCTAAGATGGTGGAAACTTCAACGATCCCCTTGATCTCCTGCGGTTATCCCCCAGCGTATTGGTAGGCAAACTTTCTATGGCAATTGGTTATTTAGCACTGGTTTTGCACGCTCACCTCCCCTTTGTTCGTCACCCAGAGAGCGACTACGTTCTAGAAGAAGAATGGCTCTTTGAAGCCATTACCGAAACCTACGTTCCCCTCCTGTGGATGTTTGAAGGTCTCAAGCGGGATGGCGTAGATTTCAAAATCACCATGAGCATGACCCCGCCCCTCATTTCAATGCTGCGGGATCCGCTCCTGCAAGAGCGCTACGATCAACACCTTGCCCAGCTAGAAGAGTTAGCCGAGCTAGAAGTTGAACGGAATACCTTTAATGGTCACATTCGCTATCTAGCGGAGCACTACGCCCAAGAGTTTAACCGCGTGCGTCAAACGTGGGAACGCTACGATCGCGATCTGGTTACGGCGTTCAAGCAATTTCAAGACTCCAATAACCTTGAAATTATTACCTGTGGTGCCACCCACGGCTACTTGCCGCTGATGAAAATGTACCCCCAAGCGGTGTGGGCGCAGTTACAAGTGGCCTGCGAACACTACGAGCAAACGTTTGGCCGTCCGCCCAAGGGCATTTGGTTGCCGGAGTGTGCTTACTACGAAGGCTTAGAGCGGATGCTAGCAGATGCGGGGCTGCGCTATTTTATTACCGATGGGCATGGGATTCTCTACGGTCGCCCCCGCCCTCGGTTTGGCACCTACGCGCCTATTTTTACCGAAACAGGGGTAGCTGCTTTTGGCCGCGATCACGAGTCATCGCAGCAGGTGTGGTCTTCGGAGGTGGGTTACCCAGGGGCAGCAGAGTATCGTGAATTCTACAAAGATTTGGGCTGGGAGGCGGAGTACGAGTACATTAAGCCCTACATTATGCCCAATGGCCAGCGCAAAAATACCGGCATTAAGTACCACAAAATCACTGGCCGTGGCTTGGGGTTAGGGGACAAGCAACTCTACGATCCCTACTGGGCGCGGGAAAAAGCTGCAGAGCACGCGGCTAATTTTATGTTTAACCGCGAAAACCAAATTCGTTATCTACATCACCTGATGCAACGGCCACCCATCGTTGTCTCTCCCTATGATGCCGAGCTTTACGGACACTGGTGGTACGAAGGCCCGTGGTTTTTAGACTTTCTGTTCCGCAAAGTGTGGTTTGACCAAGATACCTTTGCCATGACCCATCTAGCAGACTACCTACGCGCCCACCCCACCCAGCAGGTGTGTCGCCCCTCCCAATCGAGTTGGGGGTACAAAGGCTTCCATGAGTACTGGTTAAATGACACCAATGCGTGGATTTATCCCCACCTGCACAAAGCAGCAGAGCGAATGATTGAACTGGCGAAAGGGGAGCCGTGGGATGAACTCAGTTGGCGTGCCCTCAACCAAGCGGCTCGTGAGTTGCTGCTAGCGCAATCCTCGGACTGGGCGTTTATCATGCGCACTGGGACAATGGTGCCCTATGCGGTTCGCCGCACCCGCAGTCACCTCACCCGCTTCCATAAGCTCTACGACGATATCAAGGCTCAAAAAATTGATGCGGGCTGGCTCGAAAAAGTCGAGGCGATTGATAATATCTTTCCCCAAATCAATTACCGGGTTTATCGCCCTCTTTAATAGCGGCATACGGTTTTAATATTCACAAACTCGAGAATCCCCGCCCGTCCCAGTTCTCGGCCATAGCCCGATCGCTTGGTGCCGCCAAAGGGTAAGCGGGGGTCAGACTTGACCATGCCGTTGATAAAGACGGCTCCTGCCTCTAGATCTCGAATCAGGCGATCGCCTTCGCTGGCGTCTGCTGTCCAAGCACTGGCTCCCAAACCAAAGGGGGTGGCATTGGCCAGTTCGATGGCCGCGTCTAGAGAGCTAACTCGAAATAGGAGCGCAACCGGCCCAAAAAACTCCTGCACAAATACCGGATTGTCGCGGCTAATCTCCGCCAAGAGGGTTGGAGGATAAAAATACCCCTGCTGACAGTGGGGGGGCAACTCTCCCTGATAAATCAGCTTGGCACCATGAGCTAGCGCCAGTTCCACTTGGGTGCGCAGTTCCTCGCGGATCGTGGCCGTGGCCAAGGGCCCCAGTTGCGTGGCAGGGTCAACCGGATCCCCTATCCGCCATGCGTCAAATGCTGCTTGTAGGCCCGCCACAAAAGCATCATAAACGGCGGTATGGACAATGAACCGTTTGGCGGCAATACAGGACTGGCCATTATTGATCATCCGTGCCTTAACAGCGGTGGCGATCGCCCGGGGTAGATCCGCGCTGGGGAGCACAATAAACGGATCGCTGCCCCCTAACTCCAAGACGGTTTTCTTAATGTGCTGGGATGCGGCCACGGCCAAACTGATGCCGGCAGGTTCACTACCCGTGAGGGTGGCCGCCCGAATGCGCCGATCCGCCAGCAAAGCGGCAACACGACCCGCAGGAATGAGGAGGGTTTGAAAGGCTCCCACTGGAATCCCTGCGGCGGCAAACAGGTCGGCGATCGCCAGGGCACACTGGGGTACATTGGAGGCGTGTTTGAGCAGTGCCACATTGCCTGCCATTAGCGCTGGTGCCGCAAAGCGAAACACCTGCCAAAAGGGGAAATTCCAAGGCATCACCGCCAAAATAATGCCAAGAGGCTGATAGTGTATAGCGCTGTAGGTAGCGTCTGTAGCCACTATCTCCGGTGCTAAAAATGCCTCTGCCTGCTCTGCGTAATACCGACAGACCCACGCACACTTTTCCACCTCTGCGATGGCTTCCGTAATGGGTTTGCCCATTTCAAGGGTCATTAACTGTGCCAAGGATTGGCATTGCTGCTCTAAAAGAGCGGCTGCCGCTAACAGCCAGTGCGATCGCTGTTGAAAGGTTGTCTGACGATAGCTTTCAAAGGCAGTGGCTGCTCGCTCCAAACAGGCCTGTAGTTCTGCTTCACTCAGGGGACAAAAGGTTTTAACCACTTCCCCCGTGGTGGGATTAACAGACGCGATTGCCATGATTAAAATTCCCTATCTTCGGCAGCGGCCAAAGGCCTAGCTTCTGCCGCAGCGGTTCAGTATGCTAATTCTAGCGAAATTCAGGGCAGGCATCTATGGCGACCATTGTGGATATTGCGGTCAATACACCAGGGTTCTCTACCCTTGTTACTGCGGTCAAAGTGGCTAATTTAGTCGATGCCCTGCAATCTGCCGGCCCATTTACCGTGTTTGCCCCCAACGATGATGCCTTTGCTAAGCTACCGGATGGCACCATCACCTCCTTAGTGCAAAACCCACCCCAGCTTGCCCGCATCCTGAAGTACCACGTCCTTGCGGGTGCCTACACTGCTGCGGAGCTAAAAAAGATGGGGGTGGTCACCTCCCTTGAAGGCTCAACCATTCCCATTCATGGCGAGACCCCCCTTGAAGTGAAAAATGCAACGGTTCTTGCTGCTGACATTCAGGCTGACAACGGTATCATCCATGTCATTGACACGGTTATTTTAATGGGCTTAGACCCAGCGCACTCATTCCAAGACACAGATGTTCCCTACCGTTGAGTGCCTTCCCCAACCCCCTAGAAGCCATAGTAGTCAATCGCTTCCAAAATGCCTTGGGCATAGTGCCCCTCGGCAAAGTAGATCTGAGGAACGTCCCGCAGTTTGTCGAGTTCTGGGCTATGATTCCCAACCACCACCGCTAGGGTATTGCCGGTTAGCATTTGCTCATCGTTCCCCGAGTCGCCGGCCACGAGCAATTTTTGCAGCGGGTATCCCCACTTCAGGGCAAGGTAGCGGAGGGCATCCCCTTTGGAGGCTCGCAGGGGCAAAATATCTAAAAACTGATTGTGGGAAAAAATGGAGCGACAGTGGAGTTTTTGCTGCCGTAGGAGCCGCAACACAGGGGTAATGGAGGGCAAAACCTCTATATCCACCGTATAGCTAATTTTGTGGGAGCGTTGATTGTCCTTGGGTTGTAAAGTTAACCCAGGCACATTGGCCAGTATGTCCCGCACCCGCTGTGGTTCCCAGCGATAGCTAATGTGCTGACTCCAGCTTGTATCGGGTACTAGGTGTGGGCCGTAGTGAATTTCACTGCCAACGGAGGTAATGAGCACGTCGGGCAGGGGAACTCCCCATTCGTTTAAGACATCAAGGGTGATTTCTAAGTGGCGACCTGTAGCAACCCCAAACCCCAGTTCAAGGCGGTGCTGTAGGACTTCAAGCAAGCGCTCAAGGGCGCTGCGATCGCCAATGAGGGTATTGTCAATATCACTCACAAGTAACCGTTCAAGCGTGAGCAGGCGGTTACGGTTGGTGGGGGTTGCATTGCGGCGGTAGGGCGCAGGTTGGCGTTGTACACTCAAGGCCGGCAGGACGGATTTCTCTGCAAGTTGGCTAATTGCTTTCAGGTACGCCTCCACATGACTGTGCCACGAGTAGTGCTGCTGTACCCCCTTGAGGCCATTGTTTGACCATTCCTGCCACTGAGTATCGCTAGCGAAGGCTTGGTGCAAGGCGGTACGGATTGCCTCCGGATCTAAGGCATCAAAGAGCAAGCCATTCTGACAGTTGCGGATAATTTCCTTAGGACCACCATCGGCGGTGGCCAAAATGGGTAGCCCACAGGCTGAGGCTTCAATGAGGGTGAGGCCAAAGGGTTCCGTCAACGCCGGATTGATAAACACCCCCCGCTGTTGTGCGGCTAAACGGTAGAGATCCGGTACCTCATCACTGGTATGGGTTTTAGGGTAGGCGACCTTACCGTAGAGATCGTAGCGATCCACTAAGGAAAAGAGTTCCGTGAAGACCTGCCGAGGGCTGGCCTCCATCTTGCTGATGTCAGTGCGGTTGCCCAATACCAGCACGAGGTTGGCACGCTCTTGTAGCATCGGGTCTGTACCATACACCTTCACCAAAGCGGCAACATTTTTGCGGGGAACTGGCCGAGATAGGCAGAAAATAAAGGGTTTTTCCGGCTCTACTAAAAAGCGGCGTAATTCTTTTAGTATCGGCAGATCGGAACTCACTGCCGCCGGATAAAAGCGTTCGGTATCCAAGCCCGGCGGAATCACCATCATGCGCTCAGGATTGTAATGGTCGTAAAGGCTGTACTGCTCTTCGACCTCTTGGTGGGTACTGGCAATAATCAGGGAGGCACTGGCAAGGGTTTGCTCTTCCGCTTCGATGCGGGTGGTGAAGTGAAACTGCTCTTCGATAACGTCGGGTTTACTGCCTTGATCCAGCAGCCGTTGCCGCTTCACTCGCCCCAAGGAGTGCCCTGTGTGAACCAACGGCACGCCTAGCCAGCCCGCCACCCGGCAGCCAACATAACCAGCATCTGCATAATGACTATGGATAACGTCGGGCATCCGGCCACTTTGGCGTAGATGGCGTAGTAGCTCGTCTGCAAAGACATCGAGGTACGGCCAGAGCACTTCTTTGCGTAGGTAACGCCGTGGTCCACAGGGTAGGCGCACAATACGGGCGCGATCCGCAATGGGTTCAATGGGCTGGGCGTAGTCGGCACTGACTTTGGGGTCGTTGATCAAGCGGGTGACTAAATCTACTTGCGCCACGCGGGGATGGGCTGCTAACTGTCTGGCCAGTTCGACAACATAGCGGGTTTGACCGCCAGTATCAGCATCACGCCCTAGTTCAAGGCGATCGCCGCGGATTAACCCATGAATGCTGATGAGGACAATGTATAATCCCTGTTGCATAGCTCCTCCCCTTGTGTGGTTAGTTGCTCACCCAGTTGGGGATAACCGTTCCCCCCTCACCTTACCAAATATCATGGCAATTGTCCAAAATAGTGTGTCGCCACCCCCGGCGATCGCCCTCAAAGACGTTTCGTTTGGTTGGTCACCGGAGACATTACTGCTGAATCGCGTATCGCTGACGATTCCCCAAGGGCAACTGTGGATGCTGCTAGGTCGCAATGGCAGCGGCAAGTCCACATTAATTCGTTTGTTGGCCGGGCTGTTGCCCCCCGAATCCGGCGAGTGCTACATTGCGCAGCCCTTTGGCTTTGTGTTTCAAAATCCGGATCATCAATTGGTAATGCCCAGCGTTGGTGCCGATATTGCCTTTAGCTTGAATGGTGAATCGTTGACCTACTGGGAGGTGCGACAGCGGGTCAGTGCGGCCTTGCAAGCGGTGAACCTGCAAGGGCTAGAGCGCCGCCCTATCTATGCCCTCAGTGGCGGTCAAAAGCAACGGGTGGCCATTGCTGGGGCGATCGCTCGCCAGTGCCGTGTCCTTTTGTTGGATGAACCCACTGCCTTACTTGATCCTGAGAGCCAGCAGGAACTCTTGGACTATGTCCGCCAACTGGTGAACTGCCAAGGCATCACTGCCCTGTGGGTCACCCACCGATTAGATGAGTTAGCCCAAGCGGATGGAGCCATTGTGCTGGATAATGGCAAAATTATTGGCCAAGGCGCTCCTGCAGCGATGATGCCCCTCATTTATCGGCAACAATCCTTGGCAACAAATGAGGATTTAGGCATCTTGGGCAGCAATTAAAAGAGCGCAGGCACTAAAACCCACTAATAAGGGCATCAGGGACTGAAACCAGCAACTCATCCCTGTGGCGACAAGGGCGCTCGCCAAGGACAGCGTCTGCAAACATCGCTGCTGTGGCGATGTAACTGTGGGCAATTCAATAAGGTGTAGCGCCTGAGAGGGCAGCGGCAAGGGCATCACCCCACCCGGCGGAAAGGCCCAGTACTGGTACTGCTCGACAAACAAATCGGTCCAGCCGTTCTCTTGGCACCATGCCAAGGCTGATTTGTAAGAGTATTTCAGCAACGACGAGGGGCTATCCATAGGCAGTACTGGACTCAAAATGAGTAAAAAATGAGTAACAAGATTGAAGTCTTCTATTGCGACCATAACAGACAGAGCAAATTCTCTTGAACGGCTTGTTGTAACTCTTAATCCTTTGGTTGCAGAGAATAAACAAAAGACAACATCCCTTATGCGTCACGCTAGGCGACTCTGATGTTCCGCTGACGCTATTAAAGGTTTGCAAGGGGATAGTGTGCCTCAGTTCTGCTGCAGGGGAATGTTCGATGCCTTGCTCGCTGGGATCCGTGCGACCTATAATGGCTTGGTGCTTCACACCCCTTCGACCCTTGAACTAACCCTATGACTGCCACCCCCTCAACCCAGCGACCTATCCGCATTGGCTCACGCAAAAGTCAACTGGCCCTTGTGCAAACAGAATGGGTACAGGCACAACTGCAAGCCCGCCATGGCGATCGCTCCTTTGAAGTGGTGACCATGACTACCCAGGGAGATAATATTCTGGACGTGGCCTTGGCCAAAATTGGGGATAAGGGTCTGTTTACCAAAGAACTCGAACTGTCGATGCTGCGGCAAGAGACTGATTTGGCGGTGCACTCCCTCAAGGATTTGCCCACCCACCTGCCAGACGGGCTGATGCTGGGCGCAATTACCCGGCGGGAAGACCCTGCTGATGCCCTAGTGTTGGGGGCAAAATGGCTGGGGTACACCCTCGAAACTCTACCCGCAGGTACGATCATTGGCACCTCATCCCTACGGCGGCTCGCTCAACTGCGCCACCACTATCCTCACCTGTCCTTTAAGGATGTGCGGGGCAACCTGAATACCCGTCTGGCCAAGTTGGATGCGGGAGAGTACGATGGCCTGATTTTGGCGGTGGCGGGGTTACGTCGCCTTGGCTTTGGCGATCGCATCAGTCAAGTTCTGCCCGCCAGTGTATCCCTATACGCTGTTGGCCAAGGCGCGCTTGGCATTGAGTGCCGCAGCAACGACCCAGAGATCCTGAGCCTCATTAAGACCCTTGAAGACCCTGAAACCGCTGCCCGCTGCCTCGCCGAACGTGCCTTTTTGCGGCAACTAGAAGGCGGTTGCCAAGTCCCCATTGGCGTACATACGGTGATTGAGCAAGGGCAACTCCGCCTAACGGGGTTAGTCGCTAGCCTGGATGGGCAACGGCTTGTAAAAGATACGATCACTGGCGATCCGAGCACTGCTGAAGTACTGGGCGCGTCCTTGGCCTTGACCTTAAGAGAACAGGGAGCCTCCGAAATTCTAGCCGAAATTTTTGCCACGGTGCGTTCCGAACGCTAGCTGCTACCGTCAACGTTAGGCGCACTATTGCGTAATTCTTGGTAGAGTGGCAGTGTTGTGGTTCACCAACATCATCCTCACTGCCTATGGCCATGCTGAAAACGCGAGCTGCGACTTATCAAGCCTACGATCGCGCGGTGGGTAAGCAAGGACGGGTTCTCGTCCTGTTATGTGTGATGAGCGCGTTCCTCTTTGGTGGCATTGGTGCTCGCCTTGGTTATTTACAGTTGGTTGAGGGCGATCGCAATCGCCAAATGGCAGATGAAAACCGCATTCGCCTGATTCCCAAACCACCGGAGCGGGGCAAAATTTTGGATCGTAAAGGGCGGATTTTAGCAGGGAACACCTTCTCCTACTCCGTCTTCCTATGGCCACTGGCCGCCAAAAAACCAGAATGGCCGCAAACCGTCGCGTTACTCGCCAAAATTCTCAAAATTCCGCCAGCAGAAATTCAGCAGCGGGTCGAGCAAGCGGGCGTGAATTCACCGTCACTCATTCGTATTGCCCAAGGCATTAGCCAAGCTCAAATTGTCGCCCTTGAAGAACATCGCAGCTTTCTGAGCGGGGTTGAAGTGGATCGGGAGGCCTTGCGGTTTTATCCCCACGGGGAAATTGGCGCACATATTCTTGGCTACATTGGCGAGCTAAATGAAGAAGAATTGGCAGCCCGCCGCGATCAAGGGTATCGCCTTGGGGATGTTATAGGAAAAATGGGGGTGGAAGCCACCTACGAAACAACACTACGGGGAACCTGGGGTGGGCAACAGGTTGAAGTGGATGGTCAAGGTAGGGTGATTCGCATCCTTGGTCAAAAGGTCGCCCGCCCGGGCAATGACATCATCCTCTCCGTTGATCTGGATTTGCAAAAAGCAGCGGAAGCCGCTCTAGGCAATAGAAACGGGGCGATCGTGGCGATGGATCCTCGGGATGGTGCCATTCTGGCCTTGGCCAGCTATCCAGCCTTTGATCCCAACTGGTTTGCGCGGCGCATGACCCAAGCTCAGTGGGATGAATTACAACGACGGCAATTTCCGTTTGTCAATCGTGCCCTCCAAGGGTTTCCTCCCGCAAGCACCTTTAAGGTGGTGACAGCAGTAGCGGGGTTAGAGTCCGGTAAGTTTAGCCCCGATACTGTGCTGATGACCTATCCTGCCCTCTACACGGGTGGGTTTGCCTTTCACGACTGGAACCGGGCTGGTTTTGGCCCCCAAGGGTTTGCTGGCGCATTGGCATGGAGTAGTAATACTTTTTTTGGGCAAGTGGGGCGACGGATCGGCCCTAAAACATTAGTGGAGTGGGCGCGCCGTTTCGGCATGGGGTCAAAAACGGGGATTGATCTGCCTGGGGAGGCGGCGGGGTTTGTGCCAGATCCCCAGTGGAAAAAGGAGACCTTTGGCGAGGGGTGGTACGATGGCGATTCGTTAATTATGTCCATTGGCCAAGGCGCATTGCAAGTGAGTCCTCTACAGGCAGCAGTGATGTTTGCGGTGCCTGCCAACGGTGGCTATAAAGTTCGTCCCCATTTAATTCGCTCTGATAACCCCGATCGCTGGCGCCAGTCCTTGAACTTAAAACCCTCAACGGTCAGGGTTGTGCGTCAAGGGTTGCGGCAGGTGGTGACCAATGGAACCGGCAGTGCCTTAAATGTTCCTGACGTGGCGATCGCTGGCAAGAGTGGCACTGGCGAAGACCCACCGCGACCTCACCACACGTGGTTTGGCGGCTATGCACCCGCTGATAATCCAGAAATTGTCGTTGTTGCTTTTGCTGAAAACTCCGGTGGCGGCGGTGGCTCCATCTGTGGGCCTATGGTTCTCAAGGTCATTCAAGCCTACATGAAGACGCGCGATCGCTAGAAACATGGAATGGCAGTACCTTTGTAAACTACTCCCAGCTAAAACAGGGAGCTTTCAGTAGCCCTGCAGTTAGCAAGCCAACCGCGAGCCTCTGGGGTGGTTTACGACACCCCCAATCGACCGTTACCAGTGCCTTGAACAACCGTTTCTGGTGTCCGCACTACAATTATAACCTAAGGCAACTGAAGTTGCTAAAGAGGCTTTCCTCCCCGCACTGAAGTACGGGGCTTCCAGCCCTACCCGATGTGAAAAAGGGAACTGCCCCGCAAGGGGGAACGACTGGGGAAACACGCACCTCTGCGTTTGCGGGGCAACCCAAGGACGTAAGTGCTGTCGTAGAACCAGTAACAAGACTTCCCCAGCTTTAGCTGCGGGGAGTATGTCAACTAACCAGCCTTTGACTATTCTGCGTGTAAGGCTAGATTGCCGCTAAGCTTGGGCATCTCCTTCAATGTAAAGAAAGAGTAAGCCCATCACAACAACCGGCATGAGCCAGCAGACAACGGGAATAAAAATCCAAGGCAAAAAGGACGCAGCGTAAGATCCCATCATAATCAGCGGTTCTCCTTGAGGGTCAACAAGTCAATCAAATGGGTAAGCCATTCGTTTTAGTTAAAGAGGCCCTTCATAATGCCATCAACAACGGCAAAGTTTTCTAGTAAAAAGAAGGCCACAAAGGCACCACCCATGGCACCTACAAAGAAGCCAGCGGTAAACTGACTCCAGCCTTCACCAGTCTTCAGGGCATCGCCACTACTACTCGCTTTTTGGAAGCTAACCAGTCCATAGGCAGCTAAGCAAGCGGTCGCCAATAGAATTAAGGTAATACCGGAAATCAGACCGCCCAAGTTGGCAACATCCGAGTCCCGCAGCGGACCTAGCTTCACCCAAGGGCCAATCAAAAAATAACCGTGCGCCATCCCAACCTCAAGACCCCGCAAAATGGGGGATAAGCCTTGACGATAGGCGGGCAAGTTACTGATAAATGTCTTCACAAGGCCAGAGTCAGAGATTGGCGTGGATAAATGCCCCGCAAAGGGATCGCCATTGTACGGCTTAACCAGTTCGTCTGCCATGATTTTTATTTCCCTAGCATTCCGTCATGTCTGATTGCACAAGGCACAGACCTAAGTGGTTATTCTAGGGAAGCATGGGCGATCGCGGGAGAGGCAAAGGCTATCTCTTCAAGAAAGTTCATGTATCGCAACATCTTCTTAATCCAAGGGGCACGGCTTGCCCAAGATGCCCAGCAAATGATTGATTTTTACACGGGGAAAAATCGCGGTGAGTTGAGTTTAGGGTAATGGCGGCTGGGCAACTGAGTGAGTAATAACTTGACAGTGCTGGGGAGAGATTTTAGGATGCTTATACATAATTGTTTATTGTATTAGTATATTTTTTGTATTTGTAGCCAAGCCCTCGCAGTTTGGCTACTTTTTTCTGTCTTTCTTTACCAAATTCAACCCTCGTGGGTCATAGGATAGCAGGCTTGAGACTCTAGGAATGGCTTGGTCAGATTTTATGACGCGGCTGATTGCGGCGGCGTTCTTTGGGGCTGTCCTAGGTTTTGAACGGCAGTGGCGGCACCGGATGGCAGGGCTAGTCACCAATACCTTGGTGTCGATGGGGGCGGCTATCTTTGTCATGTTTTCACTGATGATTCCGGGGGAGACTAGCCCAACGCGCGTTGCTGCTCAAGTGGTGTCTGGAATTGGTTTTTTGGGGGGTGGGGTGATCCTACAGCAGGGGTTAACCATCCGTGGCCTCAATACGGCAGCAACCCTTTGGTGTGCGGCGGCTTTGGGTATTCTTGCCGGTGGGGGCTATGTCATTCACGGGCTAGTGGCCACGGTTTGACACTCCCACCACCTAAAGGTGGGGGATTCTTACGCAGTCCATAAACGGACTCATAAAGGCGCTGTCAAGACGCCCCTACACAGTTCCTTGAGGCAAAGCCCCAAAGTTCTGCTTACTTTTGGTTTTTTGGCTACTACCTGTCGGGTTTTTCACCAACTTTGGGTAGTTCTCTACTATATTATACCAATATATTATACCAAAGCAACTAAAGTTGCTTGAGGGCTTTTCCTCCCCGTACTTTAGTACGGGGCTACCAAGCTATCCTTCTGTGTGAAGTCATAGCTCGACTGGAGGAGGAAAGTCTCATTCGCACGATTTTGTTAACCAGTATTAGTGGCGACCTCCAAGTGCGATCGCTGTGGAGCCAGCATCCAGCAGACAAACCACAGCAAGTGATCATTCGGCTAGAACTCGTTTGCCATGAACGTCGCGATATGGCGGTGGAAGTACTCATGAATCGCCTCAGTCTGGAGCCGGGGGTATGGGCAACGCGGTGGTCTGTGGAGGAGCGGCTGATCTAGTTGTTCTAATGGTAGGAGGTGGAGCATTGACAGCTATTTATACCGATGGCGCTTGTGAGGGCAATCCAGGACCAGGCGGCTGGGCAGTGGTGATGTATTTTGAGGATGATGCAGTTCACGAAGTGGGCGGTGGGGATCCGCAAACCACCAATAATCGGATGGAACTACAAGCGGCCATTGAAGCCCTGAAGTTGTGGCGGCAGATCAGCCCTAGGGGGGAGATCGCCCTTTACACCGACAGCGAGTACGTGCTCAAGGGCATTACTCAATGGATTCATCATTGGAAGCGACGGGGGTGGAAAACCGCAGCCAAGAAGCCTGTCTTAAATCAAGACCTGTGGCAGGCGTTAGATGCCCTCAACGATCCTGCGGTGACATGGCACCACGTCCGTGGTCACAGTGGTAACGTGGGGAATGAACGCTGTGATGCGATCGCCCGTAGCTTTAGTCGTGGCCAGCCGATTCCCCTAAGACAGCATCCAAGACTGCGGGGGTAATGTCACGGGTTGACTCAAAGACCGCTGTAGCCCCTGCGGCTCGGAGGCGATCGCCATAGTGCGGCCGATCTGCTGGCTGGACGTGGGGCGGAATCACCCCCAAGCCATACCAACGGCTAGGCACGGCGTGGCGAGCATTAACCACGGTTTGCATATCTGCCACGGTGTCGCCCACATAAAAGACAGGAACATCTCCGTCAGGGATAGCTTGACGATAGGCGCAGATCAGCCCTTGCGGGTTGGGTTTGCCCGGGGCATCCTCCATAGCAATCAGGAGGGGATGATGCAATTGCAAGCGCTGCTTGAGGACATACTCTGCTGAGTCGCGGGTGGCACCACTGACGAACCCCCAGGCGATCGCCGCCGTACTGAAGGCTTGGAAATAGTCTAAATCCACCAACAGCGGTTCATCTTGGATATAGCCAGACCAGTTTTGCCCCGTATAGCGATCTTCAAAAAATGTTACGAGGGTATCGTAGTCGAGGGCAACCTGGTGACGCTGATGTCCGTGTTGCTCAAAATAACGGTAAATCAGTTCCTGAGCACCATCCCAATCATTATTCCAGCAGCCTTCGGCCTTGAGATCGTCAATCTCTTTTTGAGTCGGGCGGTAGGCACCGTGGGTAAAATATTCCACCGTATCCGCAAGGGCACGGCGATAGGAACGGCTGACATCACGGATCACCCCATCAATATCAAAAAAGGTACAGGCTCGTGGGCTAGACACGCGAAGGCTCCCGACACGCTTCAAGACAACTTGTGAGACGTTGAACTAATTCGCTATTATAGAAGACGCTCTATATTCAAAACTCGCTTGGGAGGTTCCACTTGTCCCGCTTCACCCTTAGAGTGCTTTGGTTGGAAAAAGATGTGGCGATCGCTGTCGATCAGGTGGTGGGAAAAGGCACTAGCCCCCTCACCTCCTATTTTTTCTGGCCGCGCACCGATGCTTGGGAACTCCTGAAGGCTGAACTGGAAAGTAAATCGTGGATTTCGGAAACTGAGCGCATTGAGCTGTTAAATCGTGCCACGGAGATCATTAACTACTGGCAGGAGGAAGGTAAAAACCGTCCAGTTGCCGAAGCCCAAAAACGGTTTAGCGACATCAGTTTTGTCGGCACTGCCTAGGTTCCCCCAACACAAACCCTAAAACCACAGAGGAGAAACCACTATGGGTGTTATCGTGTATGGCGTTGTTATTGCCGGTGCTATTGCGTTGGCCGTAGGCTTATTCTATGCCCTGCGCACCGTCAAACTCATCTAGGTTGACGCGTTGCACGTGTTAACTCCACTGTTCTGTTTCAATCTGCGATCTCATGTTTGACGCGCTTGCCGAACGCCTTGAATCTGCTTGGAAAACCCTCCGCGGCCAAGACAAAATTACCGAAACCAATATTCAAGAAGCGTTGCGAGAAGTTCGGCGCGCTCTGCTAGAGGCAGATGTCAACCTGCAAGTGGCCAAAGACTTTATCGAGACCGTCCGGCAGCGGGCGATCGGGGCAGAGGTCATTGCTGGGGTACGTCCGGATCAGCAGTTTATCAAAATTGTTTACGATGCCCTCGTAGAAATTATGGGGGAGTCCTACAGTCCCCTTGCCCAGGCCGACCCCAGTCCTACTATTATCTTGATGGCTGGCTTACAGGGCACTGGCAAAACCACCGCCGCCGCAAAGCTTGCCCTCCATTTGCGCAAAGAGAATCGCCGCGCCCTGCTGGTGGCCACCGATGTCTATCGTCCTGCTGCCATTGACCAGTTAGTGACCCTCGGAAAGCAAATTGATGTACCGGTTTTTGAGCTAGGCACCGAGGCTAATCCCGTGGAAATAGCCCAGCGCGGGGTTGCCCACGCCAAGGTCTTGGGGGTAGATACCGTTATTATTGATACCGCAGGTCGGCTGCAAATTGATACCGAAATGATGGCAGAGCTAGCCGCCATTAAAGACGCCGTACAGCCCCACGAAACCCTCCTAGTCGTGGATGCCATGACCGGTCAGGAGGCAGCGAACCTTACCCGTGCTTTCCATGAACAGGTGGGAATTACCGGTGCTATTCTCACCAAGCTGGATGGTGATACTCGCGGTGGTGCAGCCCTATCGGTGCGGCAGGTGTCCGGCCAACCCATCAAGTTTATTGGCGTGGGCGAAAAAGTCGAAGCCCTCCAGCCCTTTTATCCCGATCGCCTCGCCTCGCGAATTCTGGGGATGGGGGATGTGCTCACCTTGGTGGAAAAAGCCCAAGAGGAAGTGGACTTGGCGGATGCCGAAAAAATGTCCCGCAAAATCCTCGAAGCTCAGTTTGACTTTGATGACTTTCTCAAGCAAATGCGGCTCCTCAGGAATATGGGATCCTTGGCGGGGATCATGAAACTGATTCCGGGAATGAACAAAGTCTCGAGTGAGCAGCTACAGCAGGGAGAGGTGCAACTGAAGCGGGCAGAAGCCATGATTAACTCCATGACCCGCGAAGAGCGCCGCAATCCAGAGCTACTCGCGGGATCCCCCAGTCGCCGTCAACGGGTGGCCAAGGGATCCGGTTATCAGGTGGCGGATGTCAGCAAACTGGTGAGTGACTTCCAGCGGATGCGCTCCCTCATGCAGCAGATGGGGCAAGGCCAGTTTGGGATGCCGGGGATGCCCATGATGCCGGGCATGAATCCTCTGGCTGGACGGGGCGGGCGCGCTCAAGCAGCGAAAAAGCCTAAAAAGCAGAAAAAACGTAAGGGTTTTGGAGTGCTCTAACCATGGCAGAAACCCACGTCCTTCTGTGTGCGATCGCTCCCCATCTGAAGGATGCCCTAGAGCAACACCGCCGCGTCAGTGGTCAAAGCCTGAGTCAAATTTTAGAGCAGGCACTCAGCCAGTACCTCAACGTGGGGGAGGAAACCCTCTTTCAGACCTCGACGATTAGCGCGTTGGTAGAAGGGGTGTATCGCGGGGATCTAACCATTGGCGAGCTCAAGCAGCGGGGAGATTTTGGCCTAGGCACCTTCGATGACCTCGATGGGGAAATGGTGGTGCTGGAGGGAGAAGTCTATCAGTTGCGCAGTGATGGCACAGTTGCCATGGTGCCAGAAACAGTAAAAACTCCCTTTGCCACCGTGACTGTCTGGAACCAAGACGTGCTCCATGTTTGCCATGACGCCCTGAACTACGACGGTTTACAAGCTCACCTCAAATCCCTGCTGCCCTCCGATAACCTGTTTTATGCCATTCGCATTGAGGGCACTTTTCCTCTGATTAAAACCCGCACCGTCAGCCGCCAAACGGGGGCAACTCGGCTGATTGATGCGGCAGCACAGGCGCAAATTTGTCGGTTTGAACAGATTCAAGGTACCCTCGTTGGCTTTTGGGTGCCGCTGTACATGCAAATGGTGAATATCCCCGGCTTTCATTTTCATTTCCTCAGCCACGATCGCTCCTGTGGAGGGCACCTACTGGATTGTCTGACTGGGAACATAACGATTGCCTTTGATGAAACCCCCTATACCCAGATTGCCTTGCCGGATACAGATGCCTTTCGCGGTGTGGATCTAACGAAGGATACCCGCCACGAATTAGAAGCCGCAGAGCAGGATCGTTAGCTTTGCCTATGCAGGTGTTTGTCACTGGTGCGAGTGGCTTTGTGGGAACCCACGTTGCCACAGTCCTCATGGAAAAGGGCTACCGGGTGCGAGCCTTAGTGCGGCAGCCTGATCGTGCCCCCCACTTAAGAACGTTAGGGGTGGAAGTGGTGCAAGGGGATCTCGTTCACAGCGATTTGGTACCCCTGATGCAGGGCTGTCAAGCACTCTTCCATGTGGCGGCTCACTACAGCCTCTGGCGGCGGGAGCGCGATCGCCTCTACCAAGTGAATGTGGTGGGAACCCAGCGCGTACTGGCGGCTGCCCAACAGGCAGGGGTCGAGCGCACCGTTTATACCAGTTCTGTGGCTGCCATTGGCGTGGATCCCAGTGGTAAACCGGCGACCGAGCGCTACCAAAGCCCCCCAGACAAGTTAATTAGTGAGTACAAACGCTCGAAGTATTGGGCAGAGCAGGCCGCCCACAAGGCAGTGGCGACAGGCCAAGATATTGTAATTGTCAACCCAAGCACCCCCATTGGAGCCTGGGATGCCAAGCCCACGCCCACCGGAGACATGATTCTGCGCTTTTTGCGACGGCAGATGCCCTTTTACGTGGAAACAGGTTTGAACCTGATTCATGTGCGGGATGTGGCGATCGGTCATGTCTTGGCGCTGGAAAAAGGCAGAACGGGCGATCGCTACATTCTGGGGCATCAGAATCTGACCCTTGGCGAAATTCTCAACCGCTTAGCAGCGCTGACGGGGCTACCCCCACCCCGTGGTGCAATTCCAGTGTGGCTGCCCTTGGCGATCGCCTGGATCGATGAAGTGGTCTTGGGCGCGCTTGGCCCCCCCCCTCGCATTCCGGTGGATGGCGTGCGGATGGCTCAGCAAACGATGTTCTACGATGCCACTAAAGCGGTACAGGAATTGGGACTGCCCCAAACACCGATTGATCAGGCATTGGCCGAGGCAGTTGCATGGTACCGTGACCGGGGGTATTGCCATTGAGGACTTTGCCATGAGTGATCATCCCCTGCTCTACGAAGGGAAAGCCAAGAAAATCTATGCAACACCTGATCCTGACATTCTCTTGGCGGAATTTAAGGATGATGCCACCGCCTTTAATGCCCAAAAGCGGGGTTCCATTCAAAATAAAGGCGTGATGAACTGCGCGATCGCCAGTCATCTGTTCCAGTATTTGGCGGCTCAGGGTATCCCCAACCACTTCATTGCCCAAGTGGCACCACAACAGATGCAGGTGCGCCGCGTTGAAATTATTCCCCTAGAAGTGGTTGTGCGCAATCGTGCCGCCGGCAGCCTGTGCCGTCAGACGGGGCTACCCCTTGGCCTAGAGCTAACCCCACCCCTAGTGGAGTTTTACCTCAAGGACGATGCCCTTGGCGATCCGCTGCTGACGCGCGATCGCCTGCGGCTCCTTAACCTTGTCACCCCTGCTGAGGAAGACACCCTCATTGAGATGGCCTTAGGGGTCAATCACCATCTGCAGGGCTTTTTCCAAGACTGTGGCATTACCCTAGTGGACTTTAAGCTGGAGTTTGGCCGCCGCGATGGCACGATTCTTCTTGCTGATGAAATTAGCCCCGACAGTTGTCGCCTGTGGAATCAAGAGGAGGCGGATCCGCAAAAACGGATTCTAGATAAGGATCGCTTCCGCCAAGATCTAGGTGCGATTGAAGAGGCCTACGCCCTCGTTATGCAGCGGGTGCTCGCCCATTCCCAACCCTAACGATGGAGACGCAACATGAGCATTATCCTCGGCGCTGATGTTGGTGGCACAAAGACCCTTGTGCAGTTGTGGGAAGTTGTTGGTAGTGATTGGCACTTACTGCGCAGCGCGACGTATGCTAGCCGCGACTTTGCCAATTTAACCCAGTTGTTACAGGACTTTCTCAGCCAAGGCTCCGTGGTGCCACAGCGGGCGTGCCTCGGCATCCCTGGGCCAGTCATTGATCAAACCGCGCAAGTTACAAATTTAGGCTGGCGGGTAAGCGCCCACGAGTTACAGGACGCTCTCAATATTCCCTGTGTCACTCTCCTGAATGATTTTGCCGCCGTGGCCTATGGCTCGTTGGTGTTGCCCCCGAGCGACATTGTGGTATTGCAGGAGCGACCGCGGCGATCGCAGGCGCCCATTGCCTTATTGGGGGCAGGCACCGGTTTAGGAGAAGCCCTCATGCTCTGGCAGGGCGATCGCTATCAGGTGTTACCCATTGAGGGGGGGCACACCGACTTTCCTCCCCGGAATGAACTAGAAATTGGCCTATTGCGCTACCTGTGGCAACACTACGAGCGGGTCTCGGTCGAGCGGGTGGTCTCAGGTCCGGGGTTAGTGAATATCTACGACTACCTCAAAAGTATTGAATTTGCCCCAGAAACCGCAGCGGTACAAACAGCGATGGCCACCATGGATCGGGCGGCGGTTATTAGTCAGTTTGGCATGGCGGGGGATCCCCTGTGTGCTCAAGCCTTGACGATGTTTGTGGCGGCCTACGGCGCTGAGGCGGGAAATCTTGCCCTCAAAAGCCTCCCCTTGGGGGGGATTTTTATTGCTGGCGGAATTGCGGCAAAAATTTTACCGAAGATGACCGATGGCACGTTCTTAACTCATTTTCTAGATAAGGGGCGATTCCGGCCATTGATGGAGCAGTTATTTGTTGCCGTCATTACCAACCCAGAGGTTGGGCTGCTGGGCACCGTTCATCTTGCGGCTCAGGGCGGGTGAGGCAAGGGTTGGCGGAGAGTGCAGTTATGGCTCGATCCTGTGGATGGGATACACTGAGAACTGTTTGCTGGTTGGCTACCTTCGCTCCATGGCTGTCTCATCCAATCCCTTTGTCCTCAGCGGTGCTCGTCCCCACTACAGCCCCGATCGCCCCGTTCGGGTTGAGCATATTTTTCTGGATTTGACCCTTGATCTGGCACAGCATCAGTGTTGGGGACACTGCCACCTACACCTGCGCCCCCTGCACCCCCACGTCCGGCACCTGCGCCTCAATGCTGTTGGCCAACGCATTCAGGGGGTGACCCTCCAGCACCAGATCCACCCCTTCACCTACGATGGCGAACACCTCGACCTTGCCCTAGAGCCGAATTTTCCCCTCAGCCCCGATCAAAGCCTACTGCTGACGATTGAGTACCATCTCGATCGCCCCCAGCGTGGCCTTTATTTTGTGGACACAACCCCGCCGCAAGCATGGACGCAAGGGGAAGACGAAGACTCCCGCTATTGGTTTCCCTGTTTTGACTACCCCGGCCAGTTGGCCACCTCCGAAGTGCGGGTGCGGGTGTCCCACGCCCTACAGGCCATTTCCAATGGGGAACTACGCGCCAGCTACCCAGAGGGCGATTGGCAGGTTTTCCACTGGTACCAACCCCAAGTTCACCCCACCTACCTGATGACCTTGGCCGTCGGGGACTTTGCTGTTTTCGACGATCAGTGGCAGGGTAAACCCGTCACCTATTATGTGGCCAAAGAGCGCGCTGATGATGCCCGCCGCAGCCTAGGCAAAACCCCCCAGATGATTGACTTTTTTAGTCGCATCTATGACTATCCCTATCCCTATCCCAAGTATGCCCAAGTCTGTGTGGCGGATTTTATCTTTGGAGGGATGGAAAATACCTCCACCACCCTGCTCACCGATCGCTGTTTGTTGGACGAGCGCGCGGCGCAAGACGATTTCCGCACTGAAAGTTTGGTAGCGCACGAGTTAGCGCATCAGTGGTTTGGCGATTTAGTGGTGATTAAGCACTGGTCTCACGCTTGGCTAAAGGAGGGGATGGCCTCCTATGCCGAAGTGCTCTGGTTTGAGGAGGAATACGGGGCTGATTTTGCCGCCTACTATCGCCTCGGAGAGTTGCGCAACTACCTCAGTGAAGATAGCGATCGCTACCGCCGTCCCATTGTTACCCATATCTACCGCGAAGCCATTGAACTGTACGATCGCCACCTCTACGAAAAAGGCGCGTGTGTCTATCACATGATCCGCCAAGCGCTAGGGGATGACCTGTTCTGGAAAGCTATCCAGACCTTTGTGAAAACCTATGCCCACCAAACCGTGGAAACGGTGGATCTGCTGCGTGCCATTGAAACCGCCACTGGACGGAACCTACTCCCCCTGTTTGACCAGTACGTGTTTCGCGGTGGTCATCCCGACTTCCATGTGAGCTATCGCTGGGAGAGTACCGATCGCTTAGCGGTCTTAACCATCAAGCAGCAACAGGTCACGGAGGGAGTGAGTCCCCTAGAGCGAAATCTCTTTGATCTGCGCATTCCGGTGGCGATCGGCACCGTTGAGGCGGGGGGCAACGTATCGCTGCAAACGCTCACCCTGCGGGTCTATGAACCTGAGCACACCTTTTACCTACCCCTGCCGCAGCAGCCCAGCTTTGTGAGTTTTGATGCCGGCAACCACACCCTCAAAACCGTGACCCTAGAGTACCCCCTCCCAGAATTAATGGCTCAGTTGCGCCACGATCCAGACGTACTAGGGCGGATTCACGCCGCGATCGCTCTGGGCAAAAAAGGCAATCTGGAGGTGGTCAACGCCTTGGCAACAGCACTAAAGGAAGAGCCGTTCTGGGGAGTCCGGCAGGAAATTGCCAGCGTCTTGGGAACCATCCGCCTCGATCAAAGCTTAGAGGCGCTCTGCTGTGCCCTTGAAGACCCCCAACCTCAGGTGCGCAACGCTGCCGTTGAGGCGATCGCCAGTTTTAAGAGTGCGGCCGCCTACAACCATCTCAAAGCCATTGCCAAGCACGGTGATCCGAGCTACCGTGTGGAAGCCGCTGCCCTCAAAGGCATCGGGATGATTGCTGCGGCTAAGCCCCAACCCAAACCCAGCCCCGAAAAAGTTCTCAAGCGGTTGCGCAGTGCCCTAGACACTCGCCAAGGGTGGAATGAAGTGGTGCGCTGTGGGGCGATCGCCGGTGTAGGGTACCTCAAAGAGTTACCAGAGGCCGTGGAACTGGTACTCAGCTATACAGCAGCCACGGTACCTCAACTACTGCGCCTTGCCGCTATTCGCACGCTGGGTGCCATGGGCGATCGCCATCATCCCCAGCTGCGCCAGATCCTCGAGCGTTTAGAGCAGTTGAGCCATGAAACCTTTTTCTTGACCCAAGTGGCGGTTGTCCAAGCCCTCAGTCAAATTGATCATCCCCGCGTATTGGCGATTTTGCAGGCTGTGGGCGATCGCACCAGCGATGGCCGCGTCAAGCGACTGGTGGATGAGAGCATTGCCAAGCTGAAAAACGCCCTTGGTACAGATGAGCGCTTAAAAACCCTCGAAACGACCCTCAGCGACCTGCAAAAGGAAAACCAAACCCTCAAAAGTCGCTTGGAGCATCTAGAAGCCAAAACGAAGGCTACCCATGCCGACGCAGCAGCAAATTAGCCCCATTTACGCTTGCGGAGAATACTGGCATCCCTCCCTCTGCTACGATCAAGTCTTGGATCATCAATGAAGGCCGTACACCATGCTCCTAGACCTGTCGGGAAAACGCGCTCTTGTCACGGGGATTGCGAATAATCGCTCCATTGCGTGGGGCATTGCCCAGCAACTCCGTGCCGCTGGTGCTGAACTGGCTGTAACGTACCTGCCTGATGAGCGCGGCAAGCTTAAACAAAAGGTTGAAGAACTGACTGCCCCCCTGAGTCCAAAGCTTGTATTGCCCCTCGATGTGCAGCAGCCCCAGCAGATCACAGATGCATTTGAATCACTTGCAGCCGCATGGGGAGGGCTGGATATTTTGATTCACTGCCTCGCCTTTGCCCAAAAAGAGGATCTGAGTGGGGATTTTTCTGCGGTGTCTGTGGAGGGGTTTAACCTTGCCCTTGATATTAGTGCCTATTCCCTCATTGCCCTCAGTCGTGCTGCTAAGCCCCTAATGACAAGCGGTGGGGCGATTGTTACCCTCACCTACTTGGGAGGGGTACGGGTTGTGCCTAACTATAATGTCATGGGTATTGCCAAGGCCGCCTTGGAAATGAATGTGCGTTACCTTGCTGCGGAATTGGGCGCTCAGGGGGTACGGGTAAACGGTATTTCGGCAGGGCCTATTCGCACCCTTGCCTCTTCCGCCGTCGGTGGCATCCTTGACATGATTCACCATGTTGAGGCAACAGCCCCTCTGCGTCGCACGGTCACCCAAACCGAAGTGGGCAATGCCGCTGCCTTTTTGGCCAGTGACTTAGCGAGCGGCATTACCGGACAGATTCTTTACGTGGATTCGGGCTATTGCATTATGGGCATTTGACATACTCCCCATGCCTGAAGGCAGGGGCTTTACGGCGTTTTTTTGGTAATTTGGAGTTGGTGCGCTACAGTAGAGTCAACGAGTTACTTAGTGAGGCGAAGCATGGGTTTACTCGAACGGGTCGGCATGGCCGTGCGCTCTAACCTCAATGCCCTTGTCAGTGCTGCTGAGGATCCAGAAAAAATTCTGGAGCAAACCATCATTGACATGAATGAAGATTTGGTTAAACTGCGCCAAGCCGTAGCTCAGGCGATCGCCGCGCAAAAACGCCTTGAACAACAATATACCCAAAACCTGCAACAGGCTCGGCAATGGGAAGATCGGGCACGACTTGCCCTCAGCAAAGGGGATGAAGCCCTTGCCATGGAAGCCCTCAGCCGCAAAAAGACCGCTACAGATACCGCCACTGCCTTAAAAACCCAAGTGGATCAAATGGGGGCACAGGTCAAAACGCTTAAGGATAATTTGACGGCTCTAGAGAGCAAACTGGCGGAGGCCAAAACCAAAAAAGAAATGCTCAAAGCGCGGGCTCGGGCCGCCAAAGCCTCAGAGCAAATCCATCAGGCGGTCAGTAAGGTAAGCACCTCCAATGCCATGGCTGTATTTGATCGCATGGAAGATAAAGTTCTGCAGATGGAAGCTCGCTCCCAAGCCATTGCCGAGTTGAGTGGGGATACGCTGGAAAGCAAATTTCAAGCCCTTGAAAGCAGTGCGGGTAGCGATGAGGTGCAATTTGAGCTGCTAGAAATGAAAAAACAACTTGGCTTATTACCAGATACCTCGCCAGCAGGCACGCTACCACAAGCGGTTACTGATACCAGTCCAAGAGCGTCCACCCCTCCTACTACTACTGATATTCAAGATACCTCACCCAGTTCCGGGGAGGATGACATAGCATATCTGCGTGAGCTTCTCAAATGAATCAGTGCTAGGGGCAACTTCATACCACCCAAGCTCGCGAACAAACGGTGATTGGTCGCTGCTGTTCGCGCTAATTTTTTGGCGTTGCTGAATAGACGTATGACTTTCGGGTTTGAGTCTTTTGCCGCCCTCACCCTAGCCCTCTCCCAAAAGAGAGGGAACAAGAATCCTAGCTCCCTTCTCCCTAGGGAGAACGGTTGGGGATGAGGGAATTCATAGTCACATTGAGCAACACCGATCTTCTCAAGAGATAGCGTTAACTCTTGGTAGTTCAGGATACAAAAACCGATGACCAAAGACTGGAGTTATAATAGTAGTACTGGTGTGGGAGTACCGTACTAAACTCCATTTCAGTTGTCCAAACCGTCCAATCATCCGTTTCTTGAATACGTTTTGGGAGCACAATTTCTTCCCATCTCAAAGCTCAGCTTGATTGGCATCATTCAAGAGTGCCTTTTGCATTAAAAAGCATTAAAAACCATTAAAAATAGCGATCGCAAATGACGCTGATTTGTTGCATTACTGAGGATTGTAAATTATGAACTGTACACGCTACACTGACCTCCCTGAGGTTGCATGGCACGGCTTTACGGGTGGCGATTGGGTCACGCGGGTGGATGTGCGCGATTTTATTCAGCGCAACTATACGCCCTACCTAGGAGATGCGGCGTTTTTAGCCCAGGCCAGCGATCGCACCCAACAGTTATGGGCAAAAGTGCGTGACCTGATGGCTCTAGAGCGGGAAAAAGGTGTGCTCGATGTCGATACCAGCGTTCCTTCCAGTATTACCGCCCATGCCCCCGGCTACATTGACCGCGATCTAGAACAGATTGTGGGTCTGCAAACCGATAAACCCCTCAAACGCGCCATCATGCCCTTTGGCGGTATTCGTGTTGTCGAAACCTCTCTCAACGCCTATGGCTACGAGCTAGATCCTCGTACCAAAGAGATCTTTACCAAGTACCGCAAAACCCATAACGACGGCGTTTTTGATGCCTACACTCCAGAAATGCGCCGCTGTCGTAAGTCCGGCATTATTACAGGCCTGCCAGATGCCTACGGTCGGGGACGCATTATTGGTGACTATCGTCGGGTGGCACTCTACGGGGTGGATCGCCTAATTGCCGACAAACAGGCGCAGCAAGCCTCCCTAGAACTGGACACAATTGACGAAGCGACCATTCGCCTACGCGAAGAACTCTCAGAGCAGATTAAGGCTCTCAAAGAACTCAAAGAGATGGCCGCCAGCTATGGTATTGATATTACCAAGCCTGCCAGCACCGGCAAAGAAGCCGTTCAATGGCTCTACTTTGGGTACTTGGCTGCAGTCAAAGAGCAAAACGGCGCTGCCATGTCCTTGGGACGGGTCTCCACGTTTTTAGATATTTACTTCGAGCGGGATCTACGCCTCGGTACCGCCAGCGAAGCGGACATTCAGGAGTGGCTCGATCACTTTGTGATGAAACTGCGGATGGTGCGGTTCCTGCGAACTCCCGAATACAACGAGCTATTCTCCGGCGATCCAACATGGGTTACAGAATCTATCGGTGGGATTGGCTTAGATGGCCGTCCGCTGGTCACCAAGACTAGTTTTCGGATCCTCAATACGCTCTATACTCTGGGGCCAGCGCCTGAGCCAAACTTAACGGTGTTGTGGTCAGAGCACTTGCCGCAGGCATTCAAACAGTTCTGTGCTCAGGTGTCCATCGACACCAGTTCCATCCAGTATGAAAACGACGACCTGATGCGTCCCTACTGGGGAGATGACTATGCCATTGCCTGCTGTGTCTCAGCAATGCGGGTGGGCAAACAAATGCAGTTCTTTGGCGCGCGGGTCAACCTAGCAAAAGCCCTACTCTACGCCATCAACGGTGGCCGTGATGAACAATCAGGGATGCAGGTGGCTCCCATGTTTGCCCCGATTACCGGTGACACCCTCCGGTGGGACGATGTGCTGCCGCGCTTGCAACAAATGATGGCGTGGTTGGCCAAAGTGTATGTCAACACCCTCAACGTCATCCACTATATGCACGATAAGTACTGCTACGAACGGCTCGAGATGGCGCTCCACGATCGCGATGTATTTCGTACCATGGCCTGTGGTGTGGCGGGGCTATCGGTGGTGGCGGATGCCCTCTCGGCCATTAAATACGCTGAGGTGACGATCATCCGCAATGCCGAAGGATTGGCGGTGGATTATGCGATCAAGGGTGACTTTCCTAAGTACGGGAACAACGATGACCGCGTCGATAGCTTGGCCGTATGGCTGGTGGAAACCTTCATGAATGAGATCCGCAAGCATAAGACCTACCGTGATGCTGTGCCGACGCAATCGGTGCTAACCATTACCTCCAACGTTGTCTATGGCAAGAAAACCGGCAGCACCCCCGATGGCCGCAAAGCCGGTGAACCCTTTGCGCCGGGAGCCAACCCTATGCACGGTCGCGATACCAAAGGGGCGATCGCCTCGTTAGCATCGGTGGCCAAACTGCCGTACATCCATGCCCAAGATGGCATCTCGAATACGTTTTCTATTGTGCCCAGCGCCCTTGGCAAAACTCGCGAGGATCAAATTGCCAACCTTGCCAATATGTTGGATGGTTACATCCACGATCAAGGGTTCCACATCAATGTCAACGTCCTCAACCGCGAGATGTTACTCGATGCGATGGATCATCCTGAACTGTACCCGCAACTCACCATTCGGGTTTCGGGCTACGCGGTGAACTTTATCAAACTCACCCGTGAACAACAGTTGGATGTTATTAACCGCACCTTCCATGAACGCTTCTAGGCGCAGTTCGGCTTAGATTAGTGCTACATGTTCTACCTCGGTTGCGTGGCGATCGGGGTAGATTTTTGAGTCACTTAGCGTGGGGTTCTCCCGTTTGGGTAAGCTGATCTGTATCACTTGATGAACGCTATCCATGTTGGAAACCTGTCCCCGTTGTTCGGCTCGCTTAGGGTCGCCCCTTTCTACTGGACGCCAAGTGTGTAGCGTCTGTGGCTGGAGTTGTGTGGTTGTGGAGCGAGGAACGTCTTCCGCCTCAACAGCACAAACCAAAACCGGACTAGCGTTGCTGTTAGCGCAACTCGGACGTTTAATACGCCGGTTTTTCCAATACCTGATCTTGCAAGTACGCCTGTTTTGGCAAGGATTAGGCGATCGCGTCCGTCGCCAACGACAACAACCCCGCCAAAGTCTTGTGGAGCGTTTGGCTAACAAGCTGCAACGTCTAGAAACCCAAATTCCCACCGGCGACCCCCGCCAAGAATGGCTGACCCCGGAAGAAGCCTTTGAGCTGTTAGGCGGTCAGCTAGACAACCCCTACTCAAAGGTGAGTACCCTCAATGGCAAGCGTTGCATTGGGCTCTCTGCCTTTCGTCGTTTGGTGAATACGGCTGAGTATGCTGATTTTGGGTTTGAGTACTCCAGCGATCGCCGCCTCAAAAACCTACCTTACCTTCGCCGCCTCCCCCAGTAGCCTACAATGGGAGCACAGGTCTTGGCGGCCTTGGTATGGCACCCATGGCCGGAAACGTTTCCCAAGTTGACTAGGCACCTATGATGGAGTTGGCACTGAGTCGTCTGTGGACAGTCTCCCGTAACGTTTTTAACGAAATCTTCCGTGAGCGTATTCTTTACGTCACTGCGGTGTTTGCCCTAGGGCTTGCCTTAGCGGTCGTCATTCTGGGTCAGGTTTCCGCAGGTACTCAAGATAAGATCAGCCTCGATGTGGGAATGGCTGGGATTTCGCTGTTTGGTTTAATGATTGCGGCCTTTGTGGGGGGCAGCCTGCTGAACAAAGAACTAGAAAAACGCACCATCCTCGTCATGCTGGCCAAGCCCATTAGTCGTGCTGAGTTTGTTATTGGCAAGCATTTAGGACTCTCGGCGGTTCTCTTTGTCCTTGTGGTACTGATGACCCTCATTCTCTTTGGCATTATGAGTATTAATCAGTTTGCCTACCCTGTAGGGGCACTGAGTTTGACCTCGCTCTATATTGCCCTACAACTCTCATTGCTGACAGCGGCAGCATTACTTTTTGGCAGCTTCACTAGTTCACTGATTGCCACACTCCTGACCATTGCCCTCTACTTTATGGGACACTTTAGCCAAAATCTGGTGATTCTCAGCCAAAAAATGGAGAGTGAGGCAGTGCGGCAACTCATGCGGTTTCTGTATCTTATCTTCCCAGATTTGTCACGATTAGATTTTAAGAATACCGCTGTCTATGGCATGATCCCGCCCTTGGGGGATCTGGTTGCCAGTGCCTTCTATGGCGTTATCTATACGGTGGCGCTGTTGGCGATCGCCACATGGATTTTTTCCCGCCGCAATCTCTGAGCCACTGCCGATGAGGGCAAACGATACTGATGTCTGCGGGATACGCTGATTTCGAAGCAACAGTATAGAATACTGACAAGTGGACAGCCTGTGGCAAACCAAAGAGGAACCTGCTGTGCTCAATAACCCGAAAACGTCTGCCCTGCCTAGGGTGCTTGCTCGTCTTGCCCTTGGTCTGAGTATTCTGGTCATGAGTAGCGGTGTAGCAACCGCGCAGGTGGTTTTGCCGCGAACCCTTGAGCTGAATCCCAAAGAAATGGAGCAAAATGGCTTCATTGTGGCTCAAGAAGCCCTACAGCTTGCCCAGTTTCAGCAGTTTCAAGAGGCGCTCGTTCGTGCCAAACTCGCGGTGCAGTTGGCGCCCCAAGCCCACGAAATTTGGGCGTTACTGGGAGGACTTTACCTCACCGTTGATGAGCCGCAAGAGGCAGTGGTTGCCCTTGAGCGCTCCCTTAAACTCAATGATCAAAATCCGGGGGTGTATTTTAATCTGGGGTCAGCCTATTTTCGGCAAGGGCAGTATGCAGCCTCTATTCGGGTAATTGAGCAGGGGCTAGCCCTAAAACCCGATGCCACTGAAGAGTGGTTTAACTTGGGGAATGCTTACCTCAAATTGGGGCAAACGGATCGTGCCATTGCCCAGTATCGGCGGTCGCTGCGTAACGATAAACGGTTTTGGCCTGCCTACACCAATATTGGTTTGGTGCTCTATGAGCAGGGGAATATCCGGCAGGCAGCTAAAAATTGGGAGCAGGCGGCGGAGATTGACCCGAAGGCCAGTGAGCCGAAACTAGCCTTAGCGACAGCCCTGCTGAAACTAGGGAATGAAGCAGAGGCGCTCAAGCTGGCGGAGGAAGCCCTGCGCCTCGATAGTCGCTACGGCACTGTTGATTTTCAGCGCGAGAATCTGTGGGGCGATCGCCTTGTTGCGGATACCCAAGCCCTACTGGCCAAGCCGCCCCTACGGGCACTGCTGAGCCAATTACAACCAGAGCAATCTGCCCTTCCTCAGCCCTAAGAATGATAGAAATTCGGCTTGCTGCTGCGGCAGATATACCGAGTGTGGCTCTGCTGGTTGCCTTTAGTTTTCACCCCGGGAATGGCTGGCAGGCGCTTTGGCGGAGTTTTGTCCAACTGGGTATAGAGCACGACCTGCGCGATCGCTGGCGGAGTGCTAGCCCTCACTATCGTTGCTGGTTAGCCATTACCACCACGCCCCAGCCGCTGTGCGTCGGGAGTGTTGAGCTTGACCTACGCCCGATCAATGGTCATCCCCAGCCCTACCTCTCTAACTTGGCGGTGCATCCTGACTACCGCCGCCAAGGCATTGGCCGCAAACTCTTGAGCACTGTTACTGCCAGTTTGGCGGCATCCCCTTACTCCTCGTTGTACCTTCACGTTTTGGCAAAGAATAACGCGGCGCGGCAGCTTTATCGCCGCTGCGGATTCGTCGTCATTGGTGAGGACACCACCGTTTGGGGGGAGCGGAAGTTACTGTTGAGTCAGCCCCTCACGGGCGATCGCTACTGTCCAAATGCAGCGCAGGAAAACCTTGCTTTTTAGCTATCAAGCGGGACGCCCCACGCTCTACCTATTAGCTCACGTCGCAAAGGGTCAGGTGGGCATCGGGATGAAAGTAGGTTCATCAAGGGGGTGGATGCCCCGCAGCTGAACCAACTCCTATGGCACGAGTCGGGTGCAGTCTGGCTCTCACTATATCGCTGCAGCCACCACAAGAAGCGACCAAAAAGAAATCGCAACGGTCATCGGTCGTTCACGCTTCCCCACAGGCGACAGGACTCTATCCAAGGGAATCAGATGAACTGACCCAAGATTGACATAGTATTGACATATTCACATAGTATTGACATAATCAACTGAGCATAAATATTGTTTACACTGAACTGGCAGGAACCGAAACCAGCCAATCTTCGGTGTGGTTGATTTCCACTTCTGTGAGCCATCGCTGATAGTCAGCAACCAAGTGTTGCATGAGTCGCTGCTTAATGGTCAATAACACACTTTTTAAGAGGCTGTTGCCTGTGGCTTCAAGGATAGGTCGTGGGGTAAAGTCTAGTGGCGAGGGAATATCCACCCCCACTTCAAGATCTGCCACCCCAATTAAATCGGTGCCGGTGGCAGTGGCTTGGGGACGGAGGTAACCCTTAAGTTCTAGGTGAAAGCGGCGGTTGATGTAGTCCACACCGCGAATGTCGCAGCCTAAGGAGCGAAGTTGTAAACACCCCTCACTGGTGGCCTGAACTGCCAAATCTACCGTTGGCTGCAAGCTGACCATCAAAAAATTGAGGGGGCGCATTTTTAAGCGGAAGCGATCGCCCCCTAAGAACTCCACCCGTGTTGGATCCGTTAGGGCATACACCAGTCGCTGCGGCTGGCGCAGGTAGTGCTGCAACTGACCAGTCGGTGTATCGACGCTGAGGCTAACGGATTGACTGGCCCTAAATTTCAAGTACATAGCACACCCTGTGTTCGCTATTTATAATGTAACGAATTGTTAAGGAATTTGTCTAGGCGGCTGCTGCGAGGCGGTCACTCCACCCAGCGGGTTTGCCGCCCCAACCAGACCACGGGAATTAGACCCACCACCACTAGGGCAAGGGCACTCATGGCGGCTTCGGGCAGGCGGTCATCGGAGGCAAACCGGTAAACCTGTATTGCTAGAGTATCAAAGTTAAAGGGTCGGATAACTAAGGTGGCGGGTAATTCCTTCATGACATCTACAAAGACCATCATGCCTGCCGTAAAGAGGCCGGGCGCCATTAAGGGCAAGTGCACGGTGCGCAGAATATTAAAGGGCGATCGCCCGAGGGTACGGGCAACCTCGTCAAGGGATGGGCGAATTTTAACCAGACTGGCCTCAACGCTACTGAGGGAGACCGCCAAAAACCGCACAAGGTAGGCGTAAATTAGTGCGGCGATCGTGCCACTCAGAATGAGACCCACCTCTGTTCCCCAAAAGTGACTGGTGAGGTCATTAATGCGGTTATCTAGCCAGCCGAGGGGCATGAGAATACCCACGGCAATCACTGTCCCCGGAATGGCATACCCCATGGCAGCTACTTGAATCCCCCAGCGCACGATCACCGTTGGCACTAAGCGGTGGCTATAGGCCAACAGCAGCGCCAAGAGTACCGCCAGCAATGCCGCAAGGGTAGCAAGTACTAGGCTGTGGCTAGCGTGCCGCCAAAATTCATCGCTGAGGTGTACCTTTTGGTAGGCGATCGCCAAGTACAGCAGTAGTCCTGCCGGTAAGAGCAGCCCAAAAAAGACCGGCAGTGCGCAAACGAACCATGCCCCTACCGCTCGCCATCCCCGTAATTTGTAGGGAATGGGGCGATCGCCACCGCGATTGTAGTAGCGTGCTTTCCCCCGTGACCACTTTTCCAGCACCAGTAGGGCAAAGACAATGACCACTAAGACAGAGGCCAACTGAGCCGCCGTAGTGGGTTCCCCCATGCCAAACCATGTCCGATAAATACCCGTGGTAAAGGTATCTACCCCAAAGTACTGGACGGTGCCAAAATCATTGAGGGTCTCCATCAGCGCCAAGCTGGTGCCCGCTGCAATGGCCGGACGCGCTAGGGGCAGCGCCACAGTCCAAAAACTGCGCCAAGGGTTGCACCCGAGGGAGCGGCTGGCTTCTAAACTACAGGTGGCCTGCTCGAGAAACGCCACCCGCGCCAGCAAAAAAACATAGGGATACAGCACCAAAATCAGCATAGCGATCGCCCCACCAAGGGAACGAATATTTGGAAACCAATAGTCGCCGTACTCCCAGCCCGTGATCTGGCGCAAAAACGACTGAAACACTCCTTCAAAGGAGAAAAACTGGGTGTAGGTATAGGCCAGAACGTAAGCCGGTGCTGCCAAGGGGGTCAGCAGCAGCCATTGCCACCAGCGTGCCCCCCAAAACTGGCAGTTGGTGACCAGCCACGCCGTACTCACACCGATGATGATCACGCCTGCCCCCACACCGAGCATCAGCCAGAGAGAATTGAGTAGATAGTCTGCCAGCACGGTCTCCGCAAGGTGCTGCCACGTATCGCCCGTATTCACAAACACTTGGCTGAGCACCACTAAAATCGGAACGGCAATGAGGGCAGCAATCAGCCAAACAACGGCATCCCAGCGCCGCAGTAAGGCCAGCGATCGCCAAGGGTCAGCGATGGATTTCAACAAACGGTTACCTCCCAACAACGGTACAGCGTAGTCATTGATGGCCTGAAAGCGTCAAACTGAAATCCAGCCATGGTGCTTGAGTAATGGTGGCACTGGTGGAAATGTAGTCCACCCCGGTCAAGGCAACCTCGCGCAAGGTATCGCGGGTAATGTTGCCAGAGGCTTCAATTTTAATAAATGGGGCAGCGGCGCGAATATGAGCCACCGCTACTGCCATTTGCGGAATCGGCATGTTGTCGAGCATGATCACATCGACCTTGAGGGCGATCGCCTCGTGCACTTGCTCAAGGGTTTCCGTTTCCACCTCAATGGCGAGGGGAAAGGGGCTGCGTTGCCGAACCTGCTCCACGGCGGCAGTGAGACCGCCTGCGGCAACAATGTGGTTGTCCTTAATCAGGATTGCATCATCCAAGCCATAGCGATGGTTGACCCCACCGCCCACGGCCACGGCATATTTTTCAAGGATCCGCAGGCCAGGGGTGGTTTTGCGGGTATCGACTAACTTGGTCGGCAAATCAGCAATCTGCTGCGCGTAGGCATGGGTGAGGGTGGCCACCCCACTCAGGCGCATTAGGCAGTTGAGCGCCAGTCGCTCTCCTAACAAAATTGTAGGCAGGGGGGCACTCAGGCGAGCAACAACAGTGGGCTGCTCACACACAGCTCCCTCCGGTTGTTCATAGCTAAACGTAATGTTGGGGCTTAAGCGCTGAAATACCCGCTCTACCAGTGGCAATCCGGCAATCACTCCTGCCCTGTTCAGACGAATGTGGGCAGTGCCCCACTGATGGGTTAGGTCTAAGGCTTGAGTGGTGCGATCGCCCCGCCCCAGATCCTCCTGTAGCCACTGGTCGAGGAGCGGATCAAGAACACACCAAGGGGGTAGGTAGGCGGCAGTAGGCATCGTGAGAGAGCACTGAGCTTCAGAGCAGGTTGTTCTCTAAATTCTGTCACGGCCATTGCCCCCAAGGCTAGCTGAGATCGACTAAGACCCAGCCATGGCTACTGACTCTGTTTTGCCATGCCTGTCGTTGGCTCTCGAGGATGACACCGACTGCGGGGGTATTGAGGTGGTTGCGCCACAGGATCAAGGCATCTTCTTCAGGGTGCTCGTAATAGCGGGGACGGCGACCCACCACTTCAAACTCAAACTGCTGATATAGTCGCAGGGCGGATTGATTGCTGGCACGGACTTCAAGGGTAGCCCACTGGCGATCGCCCCGCTGATGTGCCAATTGCAGTAGGCGACACAGCAGTAATCCCCCAAATCCTTGACGGCGACACTGAGGATGCACCATCAGAAGCACAATATGTAGCTCATCGCCAATCCCCCAACTCACCCCACAGCCCCACACCTGATCCAGCGTAGCCACGACCAGCACCGTATGCTGTGGCCGGTTCAATTCCTGCTCGTAGCTCTGGCGCGACCAAAAGCCCCCCAAGCAACACTGATCCAGTTGGACAATGCTATCCAGATCCTTAATAGCTAAGGGGCGTAATTCTAATGCTGAGGGTTCGATCAGCACAAAATCAGGATGCTATTATCGGTTAAGGTTTAAACGAGCAATAATCATGGCCGAAGAGACCCCCACCAAACCCGCAAAAAAAGAAAAGCCACCAGCGGTTGAAGATAAACCCTTCCCAGAATTTATCAATGAGGCCTTCTTGCCAGCCTTGACGCAAGCCCTAGCGGACAAGGTAACAGATCTAACACTTCGGCTTGAGGATACCACGGTTGTTGGGGAATGGGGCAATCAGGCGCACCAATTTCGGCTCTACTTCCTCGATGGCGATATTCAAGGGGCAAAAGCCTTTGTCTGTAGTAACTACGGCATTGCGCCGAGTACCATTGAGCCATTTTTAGCAGATGAGCGCAAAGTCACCCTTGATCTACTGGTGTTTGGGGTGGTTCAGCGCCTCAACGCCCAAAAGTGGCTAGGGGGCAACTAAGAGATGGCAACTGCTATCCACGTGGGCGATCGCGCCCCCGACTTTGAGCTTCTGGCGGCCAATGGCCAAACCGTTAGGCTCTCAGACTTTCGGGGAAACAAAAACGTTGTCCTCTACTTTTATCCGGCTTCAGAAACTCCCGGCTGCACGGTGCAAGCCTGTGGATTCCGGGATGCCTACAGCCAATTCCAAGCTCTGGGTGCCGAAGTCATTGGCATTAGTGGCGACCCCCTCGATAAACAAACCGGCTTTCAGAGCCATCATCACCTCCCCTTTTTAGTCCTCAGTGATCCGGACAACAAGGTGCGGCAGACCTACGGTGCCTCCACCCTGTTTGGCTTATTTCCCGGACGGGTCACCTACGTCATCGATAAGGACGGCATTGTGCGCTATATTTTTGACTCCATGTTCAATGTTAAGGAACACATTGACAGTGCCCTCAAGATCCTCCGCACCCTAGAGGCAACACCAGCCTAGGGTGATACCGATCACCAGCCATCAGTTAGCAATCTCACCGCCCTTAGCAGCGCCACCTCACAGAGCGCTTCCCAAAATAGCCTTATGGTGAAAACGTGTCATTGGTTCAACAAGGAAACAAACCCATGCGTCACGTTGTCACACTTGTTCCCGCCGTTGCCCTAGCCCTCTTGCCGCTGACCGTGGGGGGTGTTGCCTTTGCTCAGTCTGCCCCTATCGTTGTGAGTCAGGCAAATAGCTTAGCTGCACGGCTGCGGGCCAACCTTCCTAATCGTGGTGCTCCCGGTAGCCGCTTTGGCGGGGCGACCCGCGGAAGCTGTGTGATGGGAAACCAGCGCTTAACGGCGCTCTTGCCCAATACCAACCTAGGGCAAACCGCTGTTGCCAAGCCGACGTTCTTTGTGTTTGTGCCCACCAGTACGGCTAGCCAAGGGGAATTGGTGATCACAGATCCCCAGAACCGCGACGTTAGCACAACCGTTGTGAGGTTACCAGCGCAACCAGGGATTTTAGCCCTACAGCCCACCGTAGAGCTGAACCCAGGTCAAGACTATCGCTGGTCGTTTACGCTCCTGTGTGGTGCGGATGCAGATGATCCCTCGGCGATGGTGTCAGTGAGTGGGGTGGTGGAGCGAATTCAGCCCAGTACTGACTTAGCAAAAAAGCTGGCAGCCAATAATGTCGGCGATCGCCTCAGTGCTGCCGTCGATGCGGGTCTCTGGTACGAAACCTTAGCCATTCTTGCGGATCTACAACGGCAAATGACCACCAAGGATATGGCGCGCAGTGAGTGGCAGGCGGTTCTCAGTGCCGTTGGCCTAGAGGCGATCGCCCACGCTCCCCTTGTACAATAGGATCAATGAGTTAGCGCGGTGGTTGCGGGAGTGACCCACTCCTGAGGAAAGTCCGGGCTTCCGAAAGACCAAGCTTGCTGGGTAACGCCCAGTGCGGGTGACCGCGAGGAAAGTGCCACAGAAATATACCGCCGATGGAGGGAAACCTCACAGGTAAGGGTGCAACGGTGCGGTAAGAGCGCACCAGCAACATCGAGAGGTGTTGGCTCGGTAAACCCCGGCTGGAAGCAAGGTGTGCTAGCGCTAAAGAACCAGGGTTGGTCTTTTCCCCAGTTCTTGGCTAGCCAGAGCCGCTAGAGGCACCTGGTAACAGGTGTCCCAGATAGATAACCCCCTTTGAACAGAACCCGGCTTACGTCTAACTCATCTTCTTCACGCCCAAAGAAATGCGGCCAAGGGAGCAGGTACCGGAAAAATAATCAGGAGCAGCAGCACCAGTGCCATCAGGCCAAACCCATCACGCCAGTTGTCGAGTTCACTGACATCATTCAACGCTGGTTCATCAAAGGCGGGCAGAAAAAAGAGAATCAGTGCCCACACAAAGAGCCACGGCTGAATAAAGGATAAAATCAGTACTAACAATCGACTAACTTGGCCAATGATTGCTCCTGCCCGATGGCCATACATCGCATGAACCATGTGGCCGCCATCTAGCTGCCCCACCGGCATGAGGTTCAAGGCTGTGACCACTAACCCCAGCACCCCGGCGATCGCTAGGGGATGCAACTGCAAAACACTGTCGTTGGTTAGGGCACGGCCAAACACCGCCTTGGCAATCAGGGCAAAAAGAATCGAGATGCGTGGGTTAAACACCTGTGGGTTCAGGGATGGTTCGTTGGCATTGGCAGGTAGCTGAACAATTTCCGACTGGTGCAACCCCCAAATCAGTAGCGGCAGAGTGACCAAGAAGCCTGCCACCGGCCCTGCCACACTAATATCAAAAAGGGCGCGCCGATGGGGGATGGGCGATCGCATCTGGATAAAGGCACCAAGGGTTCCCATGGCAAATGGCAGGGGAATAAAGTAGGGCAACGTGGCCTTGACTCGATAGTAAAGCGCCGCGGTGAAGTGCCCCAGCTCATGAATCCCCAAAATCAAGAGCAGACCAATACTGTAGGGCAACCCCTGCCAGAGCAGCTCAGGATTCTGCCGTAGTTCCGCTGCGCTCACGTCTGGCGCTACCAACGCTAAACCCGCTAGGGTCGTCGTCAAAAAGGTTAAGGCCAGTAAGCCAAGACTCAGCCCCGGTCGCCACAGTTGCTGCGGCTGTGGCAGGCGATCGCGGGGCACTAGGGCAAAAAAGGGTTTGTTGCTGATGCCCATCTGAAACATTACTAAAAAGCGATCGCCAAAACGTTGGGCAATGTTGCGCTCCACCGTTTGATACACTTGGCTGGCCTCGCCGCGCATTTGCCCACGACAAATCACCGCCTGCGGGCGATACTCAATGTGCTGGAGATAATAAATGCCCCACGGAAAACAACTCTGGAGCTGCGCTTCCTCATCTCGATTCAACAGCCGTGCTGGCTCCTCAGGAACCGTGGGCAAGCTAGGGGCGGGTGTCGCTGGGGCTAAGGCCTGCTGCCCCCGGCGTAAAAGAATGAGGTACAGAAACGAACTGGTCACAAAAACCACAATGAGCCATCCCGATGGAACTGGGGTATTGCCATACAGTGCCATCCAACCCGCTATAAAAAATGCTGGTAGCATGAGTACCAGCCAGAGCAACCACCAAGGGGTTTGACTCAGCCGAGCGGTACCTTGGCGCACGATCAACAGCAAAATCAAACCCAATACAATGAGGGATATCCATGTCATACGTTGCGGTACCCTGTGGCTCAACACCAGAAACTCCCCCGTCCCGTCTTACCCATGGTCTATGCCTTTGCGCCAAACCGCGAGACGTTAGGGGGCACTGCTTATCTCATTGTAGAAAAGGATGGCAATACCCTGATTGATACGCCATTTTGGGCAGCAGGAACCACAGAATGGTTGGCACAGCAAGGCCCCCTAAAACGGTTGATTCTCACCCATCGTGGGGCGATCGCCCACGTCCGTGAATTTCAACATACCTTTGGGTGTGAGGTAGTGATCCATGCCCAAGAAGCCTATTTACTACCCCACTTAACCGTTACAACCGTGCAGGGCTACTGCGCCCTCACCCCAACCCTAGAGGTGCTGTGGACCCCCGGTCACTCTCCCGGCAGCAGTTGTGTGTATTGGCGGGAGCAAGGGGGCGTCCTCTTTAGCGGACGACACCTGTTACCCAGCCCCGCTGGTGACCTCCTCCCCTTGAAAACAGCGACAACCTTTCATTGGCCGCGGCAACTGCGCAGCGTCAGAACCCTACAACACTTTTGCGCTCAGCGTCCCTTAGCCTATCTGTGCCCGGGTGCAAACCTCGGCTTTTTGCGCGGTGCAGGGGTGATCTCTAATGCGCAAGATATTTTGCAATCTATTCCCATCCCCCAAGGCAGCAACACAGTTCTGGCACCCTAGTTTGCGCCTGTGGTTCGGTAAAAAGAACCTATAAAAGGCGTAAAACCCTACTTGCAAAGCGCCTTGTATCTTCTAGACTAAAAGTAGCTCACAGAGAGATGAGTCACTGATGACCGCCTTGAGAGGGTGGCAATACCAACAAATTTATTGGCTCTGTGCAGCGACTCTAGATCAAATTAATTAATTTGGGAGGATACAGCTATGGCACTCGTACGTTGGGAACCATTTCGGGAAATTGACACCCTACAACGGCAAATGAATCGTCTATTTGATGAACTGATTCCCCTCAGCGCGCGCAGCGATGACAGTCACTTTTTACCAGCCGCAGAGTTGGAGGATACACCGGACGCATTATTGCTGAAAATTGAACTCCCCGGACTAGAGGCTAAAGATATTGACGTGCAAGTCACGGCTGACGCTGTAGCCATCAGTGGCGAGCGCAAGTCAGAAACCCACAGCGAAAGCAACGGTATCAAACGCAGCGAATTTCGCTATGGTAAGTTCCAACGGGTTATTCCCTTGCCAGCACGGGTTCAAAACACCGAGGTTAAAGCCGAATACAAAGATGGCATCTTGCACTTAACGCTACCGAAAGCGGAAGAAGAGAAAAACCGCGTTGTCAAAGTGAACCTTGCCTAAGAGCACATCGTCTCCCTCGAGGAGGCGATGACAGGTTGTTACATGTTGAACGCATCGACACCCCCCAGCGTGGGGGATTTTTTTAGTTCCCTAAGAGGCAAGGGCAACCTCGACAAGCTGTTGTAGCTCACCGCTTTGGTACAGTTCAATGAGAATATCGGATCCACCAATAAACTCACCATTAATATACACTTGAGGAATTGTTGGCCAATTGGAATACTCCTTAATCCCTTGGCGAATTTCAAAATCTTCGAGGACATCTACCGTCGTGTAGGGAACACCCAAGGCATTCAAAATTTGCACGGCATTATTGGAAAAGCCACACTGGGGCATAAGCTTACTGCCCTTCATGAACACGACAATTTTATTGCCCCTGACAAGGGCATCGATTTTAGCCTGTAGTTCTGGAGTCATCGTTGGTTGCGTAGGTGTAGAACAAGATTAAACTAAAGAAACCGAAAAAACAGTTGCAAGGAGATTACCTTTATTTTAAGGGGTTTGCTGACCACTGATCCGGCGTGTAGGTTTTGAGGGCTAGGGCATGGAGTTCATTGGTGGCCATCACCCCATTTAAGCCGCGATACACTAATTGATGCTGCTGTACCAGCCGTTTACCTTCAAAGGCAGCGGAGACAACAACCGCTTCATAGTGATCACCACCTCCGGTTAAATCTTGGACGTGGACAATGGCATCAGGAAGACTTGCTTGGATAAGCTGCGTTAGTTGTTCAGGGGTAACCATAGATGATACTAAACGTTCTTAAGTGCCTCACGTTAAATAGTCTATCAAACTTCCCTCTTATGCCGCCTGGGCAAACCATGGTCTGGGTATGGCTAGCCTTGTAGTTTCCCAGTGTGTTGAGGATTCCTATGCCGAGTACGGCTTTTTGCCCCCCCACGTTTGTGTCACAAACCCTCACCATCAGTAGCGGCAAAATCGTTTACTATACTCCGAGCGATCGCTACTGGGGCAACACTATTGAGCGTTCTCCCCTGATCTTTTTGCACAGCCTTGGGGGCGGCTCCAGCCATTATGAATGGTCGCAGGTGTATCCTGCCTTTGCCAGTCGCTATCGTGTGATTGCGCCTGATCTCATTGGCTGGGGGGCATCGGATCACCCTGCGCGAGAGTATTACACCAGCGACTACTGGCTGATGATTGCTGAATTATTACGGATGGTGGGCACGCCGGTGCGGGTGGTGGCCTCTTCCCTCACTGCTGGTATTGTTGTTCGCTTGGCGGTGCAACAGCCCCATCTTTTTAGCAGCCTGTGTTTGGTCTGTCCCAGTGGGTTTAATGATTTTGGTGAAGATCAAGGTCAAGCGTTGGCTCGCGCTATCCTGAGTGTGCCTGCCCTAGATCGGCTCATCTATACAGCGGCGGCAGCAAATCCCCTTGCGGTTCGCAGTTTCCTGACTCAGTTTTTGTTCGCTAACCCCCAACGCCTGCGGGAGGAAACCGTTAGCGCCTACCTTGAGTCTGCCTGTCGCTATGGCGCAGAATGGGCGGCCTTAAGCACCTTAAAGGGTAATCTTTCCTTTGATTTGAGCCAATACTTGCCGCAGTTGCAAACCCCCACGGTCATCTTTTGGGGTGAGCAGGCGAAGCTAACTCCCTTTTCCCTAGGGCAGCGGCTCTACGCCAGCGCCCACGGTCGGCTGCAAGGGTTTTATGGCATTCCTGAGGCGGGGGTGCTACCACACCTTGAGGTGCCAGAGTGGATAATCTATGGCCTCCGTCGCTATTTCCTGAGCTAGCTGGCGGCGGGAAACAGTTGCTTCAAGCCTTCCTCCAGCGTAGGTGCCATCACTAGGCGCTCGTTATCCATAACAATGACCCGGGCAAGGGTAGGCAAGCTATTTTGGCTGGCTTCAAGGTAGATGGGTTCCACGTAGAGTAGGGATCGCTCGATGGGAATAATGAGGAGGTTGCCCTGCACTGAGCGCGAGCCTTGCCGATTCCAGAGGGAAATTTGCTGGGAAATGAGCGGATCCTGATTAATGCGCGCTTCCATTTGCTCAGGTCCAAACACCAGTTCCTGCTTGGGAAATACGTAAAGCAATAATTTGCCGTAGTTTTGGCCATCGGAGCGCGCTGCTAACCAGCCAATGAGGTTAGGACGGTTTACGGGGGTAAAGGGAACTAAGAGCACAAACTCTTCGGTGTAGCCAATGGGCAATTTCGTAATGAGGTAGTAAGGGGCAACGGACTGGGGGGTTTCGCGGTAGATTTCTTGGGGAATTTGCCAGAGGTCTTCACGGTTGTAAAACACTACCGGATCGGTCATGTGGTACTGCAATAGCTGCTCCGATTGGATTTGCAGCATATCCACGGGATAGCGAATGTGGGTGTACAACCGGTGCGGCATGGCACTAATGGGGCGAAAAAGCTGCGGAAAGATGCGCTGCCATGTGCGCAAAATGACATCCTCTGGCTCAACAACGTAAAAGGTGACATCGCCGTTGTAGGCATCGACAACAATTTTGACGGAGTTGCGAATGTAGTTAAAGCTATGCTTTCCTGGGTCAGCGTAGGGATAATGGCGACTGAGGGTGTAGGCATCAATAATCCAGTACAAATAACTCACCCCAGCACTCCTGTGACTGGCTTTGATGTCACTCTCAGAACGCGGATCGGCAATGACCAGATAAGGCTCGCTGTCGATGCGCAAGAATGGGGCGATCGCCTGTACCCGCTCTTGAATTGTGCGCCGAAACAGCACCCGCGAGTCAGGCCGTAGATTAGGGGTGAGTAAGACTTGCCAATCGCGAAAATAGACAGCATAGATCAGCCGTCGCCACCACGCTGAAATGGCCACACCGCCACTGCCGTCGTAGTGGTTATAGACGTTATCACTGCCGCGGGGGAAGTCCAGTTCGGGCACATGGGAGGGCGCGAAAATGTAGGTATTCGTCAGTTCACCGTAGTAAAGACGCGGATAGAAGAAGGGGAAGTTCTCCCGCAGTTGCGGCGGGAACGTGAGCAGTTCGCCATTTTCACCAATGTCGCGCACAAAATACTTGGGTAAACCATTTGCTTCGGCGGTATTCACAGGACTCATGGTAAACCCATAGCCGTGGGTGAAGACGAGGTGTTCGTTAATCCAACTGCGGGCAAACTGCTGCACGGCGCTGTAGTCAATTTCCCGAGCTGCAATCAGCACTTGGCGAAGTTCTGGGGTGGCCTGCTGGTTGGCAAGCTTGAGGGAATAGCGATCTAAAAAAGCGGCTGGGAAGCGGTAGTAGGAGCGCAACTGTTGCAGTTGGCGATTGGTTTCTAAGAGGGGGCGGGTATCCCAAACGCGAATATTGCGGGTGGTGGCCTCATTCGCTGCAATGATCTCGGCGTTGAGATTATTTTCGGGCTGGAAGGGTTCAACCCTCATGGTGTCTAGGTTAAAGCCTTCGCGGGTGTGGGTAATTGTCCGTTGAATGTAGGGAAGTTCCCGTTCCAGTTGGTTCGGTTCAACAATGGCTGCCTCAATGGCATTGGGGAGTAACCAATCGGCCACCAAGATGACGACTAAATAGCCAAGGGTAAAGCTAAACAAGCCGGGGGCGATGGGGCCTAAACGCCGCTGCCCCCGACCGCCTTGGCGAATGGCTGACCAGCCAAGGAGCATTGCCACGGCAAGGGCAGACACGCACAGCCAGCCGTAGAGGGGTAAGCGCACTGTGACATCGGTATAACCTGCGCCAAAAGCGGCTCCGTTGGTGGAGTAAAGCAGTTTGTAGCGCTCTAGCCAAAAGCTAAAGGCAACCGTGGCAAACACAAAGGCACTCAGACCCTGTAAATGTCGGCGTTGCGATCGCACAAAGCCAAGAAATTTGCCATGGCTGAGGCTATCGTTGGCGAGCAAATAGGTAAGAGCCACTCCCGCTAAGCTCACCACACTGAGGTTCACAAGCCACAGCCGTAGCAGTTCTAACAGGGGGAGGCGAAAAAGATAAAAGCTAATCGAACGATGGAACAGTGGTTCGGTATGGGGATCACTAACACCAAACACACCCGTTAGCACCGCTGACCAGCTCATGAGGGCGATCGCCCCCATGGCCAAACTCAGGATCACACTAATCCCCCGAAAGAGGTGCAGCGGTGCCCATAGCCCCAGTATCAATGTGCCAGCGCTCACCAAGAGTAACCATGGATTCTGGAGGATTTGTTGTAGTAAGTCTGCGGCTCGCCAGACACTTAACTGCGGCAAAAGCGGGGTATTAATCGTTATTTCGCTGCGCTGCTGCCACAGTTGCACCGCGATCGCCCCAATATGGTACGTTGCCACTATCAGCAAGCCAATTAACCCCGCCGCCGCACTCAACAGCCCCAGTAGCCCCAACCCCCGATAGCGACTGTGGGCAGTGAGTTCTGCATCCAAGGTAACCGTGCACTGCTGGTAGGCACGGCGTTGATGCCAACGGTAAAAGAGTCCTGACAGCCCAACCACAAAAATTAGCAGCAGTCCCTGTACCCCCCACCGCAGCCACAATACCCCAGCGTAGCCAAGGTGATGAAACCAAAGGCTTTCTGCCAGCAGACGGCAAATGACAATGCCAAGGGCGATCGCCGCCACCAACCAACCTAGCCAGTACAACAGTGAATGACCAAGGGAGCGGTAGCGCATGGACTCCAAACTCGAAAAATTCTTAAAGGTAGGTTACATTGCGGTTAGAATTTGCTACTGCTAGTCTAACGGTTTGGCCATGGTCTTGCGCATCCTTTTGTCTTGTCTGCTCAGTCTCGTTGTCCTTGTGGGATGGTCTGCTCCTAGTGTGGCGTTAGGAGGTGAACTGCCCCCCCTCGATGCCCCAGCACCCGAATTTACCTTGCCCACCAATGCCAGCAGCCAGCCCGTTCGCTTAGCAGATTACCGTGGCAAATGGGTGGTGCTTTACTTTTACCCGAAGGACTTTACCTCTGGCTGTACGATTGAGGCGCAGCGCTTCCAGCAAGATATTGAGCAATTCCATGCCCACAATGCCGAAGTCATCGGTGTCAGCGCCGATTCTGTCGATTCCCATGCAGATTTTTGCGATAGCGAAGGGTTGACCTTTCCACTACTCTCGGATCCGGATGGCCGCGTTAGCAAAGCCTATGGCTCGTGGTTAGGGTTTGTCTCCCTACGCCATAGCTTTATCATTGACCCCGACGGTATTTTGCGAGAGCGCTACGTCAAGGTGAATCCAGCAACCCACAGTAAGGAAGTTCTCGCGCGCTTAGAGGAACTCCAGCACACCTAAGTCCATGGGTGGTGGCGCAATTCACTGATGGATGCCCCCGGTAGAGGTTGCGAAGGGGCGTGGTACAGACCTGCCTCCAGTGGATAAAATCAGTACATTTGTTTCGGACAAGTTCAGCGTGAATCATACATTCTTAGTGGATGCGGGACGGTGGCTCCTGAATGGCTACTGGCTGGAGCCACCTCAAGAGGCGATCGCCATCTCTGGCAAGATTCTTGTGTCCTATGGGCAGGATGACTGGTTTTCTATGGCGGCAAAGGTAACATTCGCTGAACAAGCTAAACCAGACTTGATTTTACAGTCACGGGGTAAGCTAGAACTAGACGAAATGATGTTTACCTATGTGCTGCAACACAGTTTGTTAGGCCGCCTCGAAGGGGAAGGCTGGATTACCCCCCATAGCATTGTGCAGCAGTTTATTCTATTGGGAGATGCAAGTCGTTGCACAGGATTTGAGCATTACTGGCAGGTGGATGCCAATCACTACACCCTCTTAAGTGGCATTTACCGTAGCCATAAACTAAAACAACTGTTGGAAGCCACACTGGAGCGAGTTTAGTTTAACTTTTAACTAACTTTTAACTAATGAGGGGTTCGGGGAGCAATACGTCCCGCACTGTAACTGTAGGGTCAGCGTCGGGAGGATGTCACATCGGGTAGGGCTGGAAGCCCCGTACTTCAGTGCGGGGAGGAAAGCTTCTTTAGCAACTTCAGTTGCCTTGGGTTATAATTCTAGTGCGGACACCAGAAACGGTTGTTCAAGGCACTGGTAACGGTCGATTGGGGGTGCTGTAAACCACCCCAGAGGCTCGCGGTTGGCTTGCTAACTGCAGGGCTACTAAAAGCTCCCTGCTTTAGCTGGGAGTAGTTTACGTCGTTCCTTGCCCCAGATTCATCACCACTTGCTGAAGCTCAGAAATTAACGCCCTAGGACGGCCATTCATTTGGTTGTCTCCTAAGCTCTCCAGTACTTGCCGCAGTTGGTTGAGCCGATCCTGTACAGGCTGCAAAAATTCCCGTAGTAGATCTGCTTGGCCGCGTTTGGCCGCAATCAAGCGTTGCTCTTCGATCAGCGTCTGCTCTTGCTGTGTCAACTGATCTCGCTGCTGCTGTTGCCGTTTGCGGCGCTCTTCAATGTCGTGGCGCAGACTTTCGAGATCGGTGTAGGCGTGCTGGAGTTCTTCCGCCAGTTGGTTAACAGCAACGCCGTACTCATGAAACTGTTTTTCTAGCTCACTGAGAATTGGAATCAGGCTAATCCCCTGCTGTGAAGCGGGATCTCGACGGGCTTCGAGAACTTGCAGGTAAATTTTATAGGTCGCTTCTTTTTCACGGATATGTTGGCGCTGACCTTCAAGGGCTTGGTTGAGGAGATTACACCGCTGCCGCTCGTCTTCCACTTCGCCAGCCAGTTGGAGGCGATCAAAGTCACTGGCATCTTTTGCTTTTTGCTCAAGTTCCATCAAGGACTCCAGCGCCATTTTTAACTCTTCTTCTTGATCGTTGACAAAGGCGGAGGCTCGCTTGAGATCGTTACCACGATTAGCCACTTCTTTTTCTAGATCTTCTATGGCCATTTTCATCAAGGCATTGACATCTACCGCTTCGGTTAAGTCACTTACCATGGCCTGCCGCATTTGTTGGATCATCTCTTCTTGTTGGGCAAGGAGCTGGCGCTCTTTTTCGAGAACCGATTGCTTGTAGCGGCAAAGTTCTTCCTGCAGGGCGATCGCCCGGCTATCTTGCCAAAATTGTTCTTGGGCTGCATGCCATACCTGCTCTTGCTCACGAAATGCGTGGAGTTGCTGCTCAAGGGCTGCTTGCCGCTGAGCCACTTCTTGGTCAATTTGCTCTAACTGCTGCCAGTATTGGGTTAACAGGGCTTGCTGCTGCTCCAGAACCTGCAAACAGTCGTTAACCTGATTAGTGCTACTGCTATTGAGGCTGTCGCTCAGTTGTTGCAGGATCGCATCGACTTGACGAATCTGATCCGGTGAGAGGCCAACACTATGACTGGATTTTAATTGCTCCCAGCGTTGCTGCTCTTGGTGAACTTGGTGGCGTAGGTTTTCGAGGGCTTGGCGCTCAGCTTGAATGCGCTCTTCCTCTCTCCCTAGTTCTGAGCGCAGTTTATTGAGGTCTGCCAGTTGTTGCTCGTAGTTGGCAATTTGTTCTTCTAGCTCTTGTAACTCTTCACGACGAATTTCAAATTCTGCTTCTCTCTGGTTAAGGGCTTCTGCTTGGTAAGACAGGGATTGCTTCCAGCCTTCAATTTCTTCTTCTTGGCTTTGGAAGCGTTCGCGCATCCGTGTAAAGCCGTGTAAAATGCCCGTCAGTCGCCGTGAAGCTTCATCTATATGCTGAATCTGACGATTGGCAGCCATCTCAACAAAGACCAGCACCCCATTACCGTAGTCGCGGCTATTGTCAAATGGGATGGTGTCTTCGTTTTGGGAGACAGGATGCCAGTACCCAGATTGTTCACGCATCAGAAGTTTTAGTTCGGATTTCGTACCCATGAAACCCGTTTTTTTAATGACTTCCGCGAGATACTGCACAGCCCTTGACCTCTTAATCTAATGCAAATACTTACACACAACGGAACTTAGCGAATGCATGCCTCGAGCACGATCGAGCACGATGAACTCAAGGACAAAAAATATCCAGAGTTAGCGCTCGTCATATCAAACTAACAAGTGTTAGCCTCACGGCAACAACTCAATTCCATACTAAACGGGAATGCCATCATCAGGGCAACAGTGTATAGCGGGTGCCCCAGACTGGCGCTAGTAGGCCAAGGGTGGCTAAAGCTAGAGACATTATAGATCAGGCATGAAGCGATAGTAGCTGAATTTGTCGGCAACCTTACGATGCCAGCACGCGCAACTGGCCGCGATCGCCATCCAGTTCTGCAAGCACGCCAACCGGTAAGGCGGCATTGACCCCCTCATGGCCAAAGGGCAGATCACTGACAATGGGAATGCCTAAATCCCCTAGGCGATCGCCAAGAACCTCCAGAACACGAAAGTTTGGTTGGGTGGCAGCATCGTCACAGCGACTAAACCGCCCTAGGGCAATCCCCTTAACTTGCTTGAGCACACCACTGCGTCGCCATTGGGTCAGCATCCGGTCAATGCGGTAAGGGGCTTCCCCCACATCCTCTAGTGCTAAAATCACGTTGCTAAAGTCGGGGCAATCGGGGGTGCCCAGCAAGTGGGTTGCCACCGTCAGGTTACCCACCAATAGCCGTCCTTGGACACAGCCGCCTCCCCAAGCAGTGCCTGAGAGGGGGGGCAGTGGCTGTCGCTGTACGCAGTTAAACAGGCGAGTTTGGCTCCACAGAGGTTCGGCGGCCAGCGTTGTCAGGACTGGGCCATGCACCCCTGCGACGCCTTGGGCGGCATAGCTCCACAGCAGGGCGGTAATATCGGAAAACCCAATCAGCCACTTCGGGGCACAGGGCAGCCATTGCCATGCTTCGAGTAAGCGGGTGCTACCAAACCCACCGCGGCCACAGAGAATGGCCTTAATAGTAGTATCTTGCAATAGGTGGCGCAGGCGATCGCGCCGTTGGGCATCGGAGCCTGCAAGGTAGCCCCACCCGTCAAAGGCCGCCTCGTCCACCAGCACTTCATAGCCTTGAGTTTGCCAACAGGCCACCCCTTGCCAAAACGCCTCTTGGTGTCGCAGTACGCCGCTGGGAAAGGCCACGCCAAGGCGATCGCCCGGCTGCAACGGGGGCGGCAGAATGGCCATCGTCATCTCATCCGCATCCGATCACAGGAAGTCTGAGCCACGGTAAAACTGCAATCGCCCAGTACCAATATACTGGCCAATCGCCCGATCGCCACCCCGCGGAAAGGCCGTCACACCAAACAAATAGACCCCCTCCCATTGAGGGTTGCGCACAGGGGAAACCTCCACCCGCAAATAGCTTCCCGGAGGAATGGGCGGATCAAAGGTGATGCGTAGCACTTGGTCGCTGGGGTCAAACACAGCCGCAGCAAGGGGAGTGCGTTGGCGAGGTCGGGTGCCAACAAAGGCACGGGTACGCTGCGGTTGAAAATAAAGGGTTTCTAGAGCTGGTAACTGCTGAATCTCTAGACGGGCAAGGGATTCGCCAGCAGTCTCCGGCACCCGCAAAATAAAGTTGTAGATAGGGCTGGGAATTAATACCTGAGGATAGCGGGTATTTGCTTCAGCAAAAATTGGTGGCTGATCGAAGGCAACGCGACCATCAGGGAATTCCACTGCTCCCACCCACGGCGCTGCACTAAGGGCAAGGCCAACCCCCACGCAAAAAAAGTTGATGCATTTGATCATTTTGTACGGGGGGGCGGTTCAGAACTGTGGGCGATCGCGCTACTACACATCCAATTCTCGGGCAGCCCCGGATAACCGCGCCGCAACGCTTCCGGGCAAATAGTGTAAATGGTAAGCTGGCAATCAATCATCTGCAAGCCGTACTTATCGGTTTGCTTGAGGGCTTGCTTCAAAATCGAATCATTATCAAACTCGGTTGTTCGGTTGCACTGCACACACACCATGTGATGGTGATGGTGAGGTGACATCGTATTCAGTTCATAATGCTTATGACCTTCGGCCAATTCCAACTCTCGCAAAATGCCCATCCGTGACATTAGCTTAACAGTGCGATAGACGGTGGACAAACTAATGGAGTGCCCTTGCTTGCGTAGCTCGTGGTGTAAGTCTTCGGCACTCAGGTGGTTGCCCTTCGGCAAATTTTGGAAAATATTGAGAATGGTTTCCCGCTGTGGCGTTAATCGCCATCCTTTATCGTTCAGTTCGGCTTTGAGGGCTGCTGCGGTGTAAAGGGGCATATGGAGATTCGCTCAATCCGCCGTTATGATTCGCATGATAACTGACCAACGGCAGTATTTGCAAGAATGCAGTCTTATTGAGAATAATTAATAATTGGAATCGCTAATAGTAACTAATTTTTTGCAAAAAATAGCCATTATTTAACCATGACGGCGCAGATGACCTACCCCACCGCATCGGTGGATTGGGAATTCCGCGAGACTACGTCATTTTTTTATGGCGGGAAGCGTCGCACTGTGGCCGCAGGGTCAGCATAAGTTGGCCACCAATCAATTCTCATGCCACAGGTCAAAAAACACTGGCGGATCGGGCGTTGCTGAATAGACGTATGATTTTCAGGTTTGAGTCTTTTGCCGCCCTCACCCTAGCCCTCTCCTTTGGGAGAGGGAACAGGACTCTTAGCTCCCTTCTCTCCAGGGAGAAGGGTTGGGGATGAAGGCAAGTCATAGCCACACTCAGTAACACCCAAATCCATAGAGCCTTGTGGCAGCCTAGCACTTCAAGGGAATGATAGGATAGGATGTGTCTAAATTTTCTTTCAAAAAGAAAATATCTGCTGTTTACGATGAACTGGCTCATGATCAATGTCCGTAAACGAGCGTGGCGTTGGGGGGCGATCGCCCTTCTCAGCGTTTGTTTCGCGGTATTGTTGGCAGCTCCAGGCTTTAGTCAAGTAACAATTCCGGGATTAAATCAGACCACAGTTTCACCGCCCCCCCCTGGCGTTCGTCGCATTGGCGAACTGGAAACAACGGAGGTGCGCTTTGATGGGCGGGTCTTGTTTACCATCGCTGCACCTACCGTGCGCGATCGCAATGACCCTGGCGATCGCGTTCCTGTAGAGCTGCGTGCTGAACTCATTCAATCTAATCTGCGCCGTATTCTCAATAGCGCCATTGAAAACCGCCGTGGTTCCCCAGAGGTCGTCAATATTGGGGTTGCTCGCCTCAATAATGAATTGGTCATTAGTGGCCGTCTCGGTCGTTCCGAGCGCACCACCCGCATTCTTACAATCACCGAAGCCGATAGCGACTACCATCAACTACCGGCAGACACTCTTGCGGCAAACTGGCGCAGTATCTTGCAAACCCAGATGAACCAAGCCATTAAGGAGCGCACCTACACAGCGCTGATGGCACAACTGCAAACGGCGGCATGGATTGCCCTCAAAGTCCTAGCTGCCAGTACCCTCATGTTTTTACTTCAAGTCCTGTTAGCGCGACAGCGACGCACGATACAACGGCAGTTGGCATCAATCGCCGCGACCACCCAACCCAACGAACCGGAGCGCCCGCTGCCCCTGTTGCCCAACTTGGGGGCTGAATTTTTCCTCAAGCAGCGGCTAAAACTCATCCGCCTCGTGCGCTATTTACTGCTCTGGGGGCAGATTGCCCTTTGGCTATACGCCTTGGCGTTGATCTTGGCATTATTTCCGGCCACCCGCGGATGGAGTTCACAGGTTTACGGTCTGCCGATTCTCTGGATGGCGGTATGGTTTGGCACTGGCCTCCTCAATCAGCTTGCTGACCTAGCCTTTGATCGCCTTCGCATCTTCTGGGAGCAAAATAACCTCGTCAAGTTTAGTGATGCCCAACGAACCACCCTGCGCATTGGCACTACCATTGAAGTGCTGCGCAGCCTCAAGACCGTGTTGATCTACTTGACGCGGATTGTGGTGATTCTGAGTTCCTTGGGAGTGCCTATTTCCTCCATTTTGGCGGTGGGGGGATTCCTTGCCTTAGCCATTTCCCTAGGGTCTCAGAACCTTGTTAAGGATATTATTAACGGGCTGCTGATTGTTTGGGAAGATCAGTACGCTATTGGGGATGTGGTGCAAATTGAACCCTATGCGGGGATGGTAGAAAACCTGAACCTGCGGGTCACCCAACTGCGGAATGCTGAGGGCTGCTTAATTACCATTCCCAACAGTACCATTACGAAGGTGGCTAACCTAACCCGCACGTGGTCCCGGGTTAACCTAGAGGTGTGGGTGGATATCACCACTGCGCCAGATCCGATGCTAAGTCTATTAGCTGCGCTGAGTCAGGAGTTCTATGAGGAGCCAGCGTGGCACTCAAAGCTCCTAGCCCCCCCCGAGGTGTTAGGCATTGATGAGATTACCGCCAGTGGTCTGTTGGTGCGTATTTGGATTAAAACTCAACCCGGCCAGCAGTGGGCGGTGGCGCGGGAATTCCGCCGCCGGATGCTGAATGTCCTCGCTGCCAACGGTATTCCCATTGGGCGCTTGCACCAGCAACTTCATCTGGTACGGGAGGTCAATGGCCATGGGGGGTCGCCAGATGCCTCCGCGTTGGAATCCTAAGCCGTAGCGATGTCATCTGCCGTCCTAGGTCAGCGACCAGATCGCATCATTATTGTGGGTGGGGGAGCCGCCGCTTTCTTCGGGGCGATCGCCTGTGCAAGTGCCAATCCCCGGGCGCAGATTACCCTGCTTGAGGCTGCCCCTAGGGTTTTGGGCAAAGTGCGCATCTCTGGCGGTGGACGCTGTAACCTGACTCATCATTGTTTTGATCCGGCACTCTTGGTACAGCACTATCCCCGTGGCGGAAAAGAACTGCGGGGGGCATTTAACCGGTTTCAGCCGCGGGATACCATGCAGTGGTTTCAGGAGCGAGGGGTTGCCCTAAAAACTGAAGCGGATGGGCGCGTGTTTCCCGTTTCTGATGACTCCAGCACGATCGTTGATTGCTTAGTCGCCGAAGCCAAAGCCTTGGGAGTTCGCATTCGCACCCAAGCTGCCGTCAAGCGCATTGCCAACGTAGCAGGGGAATTTCAGGTTATGACCAGCCAGGCTCCTGAACCACTGGTGGCCGATCGCCTCTTGCTGGCCACAGGCAGTAGTCCCCAAGGATATCGCTTGGCTGCACAGTTAGGGCATACTATTGTGCGGCCGGTGCCCTCCCTTTTTACCTTCCAAGTCGCAGATCCCCGTCTGCATGAACGGGCAGGCCTGAGTGTGCATCCGGTGCGGGCAACCCTGAAGGTGGCGGATCAACCGCCCCTGACCCAAGAGGGGGCACTGCTGATCACCCATTGGGGGTTCAGTGGGCCGGTGGTGCTAAAGCTCTCGGCGTGGGGTGCCCGCAGCTTAGCCAGCCACCACTATCAGGCCACTCTAACGATCAATTGGCTACCGTTGGTGTCCTACGATAACCTGCGCAGCCGGTTAGAGGCGTGTCGTGTGCGTCTGCCGAAACGGGCGATCGCCAGCCATTGCCCCTTTGATCTGCCACGACGACTGTGGAGCTATTGGCTGGAATTAGTGGGTATTCCCGTTGATCAGACCTGGGCGCATCTGGCCAAAAAAAGTAGCCAGCAGCTAGCATTACTGTTGCATTGCAGTGAGTTTGCCATTGTCGGCAAAGGGGTATTCAAAGAGGAGTTTGTCACCTGTGGCGGCGTGGATCTCAAGGACGTGGATTTTAAGACCATGGCTAGCCGCCGCTGCCCCGGCCTATTTTTGGCAGGAGAACTGCTAGATATTGATGGCGTGACCGGTGGCTTTAACCTACAAAGTGCATGGACCACCGGCTGGATTGCTGGACAAAGCTTAGGCCGCAACGGGTAACTGAAACGAGTGCCAAAGCTGTCGCCGTCCTAACTCCACATCCTCTGGGCGGCATTGCCAGTGGGGATGCGCGCTCATCAATAAACTTTCGAGGGTTTCGCGGTCAAACAGGTGCCAAACCGGTGCCCCCGCCACCTCATCCGCAATGGCCAATAAATTGTCACCAATGCAGTGAAGTTCTAAACATGTCGCAGCCCGCTGAAATTGCACCCGCTGCCCCGGCAGGAGCGATCGCACCGTTTCCATGATCTCCCGCAGATCGGAAATACTTTGCACCACCACTCCCGGGATTGTCGCCAACTGCTGCGGATCGCCGTTGATCTGTAACCAGTACTGCCGACTGGGATCAATCCCCAACAGCCATGGATCAGTATCATCTAAGCGGTATCGAGGGGCGAGCGAGAGTCCATGCATCATGTACAATATCCCAAATAACTGTGTTTTATAGAACCTGCAACTGTGCCAAGGAGCGATCGCGAGGATCGCTTTCTAGTAGTGTGATAAGTCTTATTTATTTGATCAATCAAAGTTAATAATGCTTAACATTAAGCCAATAGTTCTTAACACGTTACCGAGCTCTGAGTTAACGTCCATTTAGCAAGGGTAATGGCCATAGGATCACCCTTTGGGTTGGTTTAGTGTGTTCTTTAGGTTTGATGCTAGCCCACCCACCGTTGCCAGAAGGGCGATCGGACAATTACAACCATCAGTAGGAGGGGAATCAGGAATGACTGCCCCAGTGCTTTCAGAGCACTCGCAATAAATTCAGGAGTAAACACGGAACTGTGTAGGGGCGGCTTGCTCACGCCTTTACGAGTTCGTTTGTGGACTACGTAAGAATCCCCCGACTTTAGTCGGTGGGAGTGTCAATGGCATCAGCATCATTTTCACTTTCGCTATAGGGGCGAGGATAGGACTCGCCAAATCCACCAACATTGGTGGCGATCGTTGCAATCCCATGGCGAGCCATCTCCACCGCCAGCGGCTCCATGGTTTCTTTGGTGCAGTTTACACCATGCCACAGCATCAGGGTGGGGTAAGGGGGGGTGCCTGTCAGGGGCAGATACAAACGACTCACTAATACCTGATGGGGTTGACGCGGAATTCGCACAAGCTCTGTCTGCAGCGCGTGGGGATAAAACCAGCCCCACAACAGCCCACCCAAGAGCACCAGTGCTACCCCCACCATCCGCCACGGGTGGTGCCACCAGAAATTACGGCTGTTCATTGGTCAGTGGCTCAGTGCGAAACATTTTCGCAAACATCTGGCTCACGTAAGCTTGGCCATAGACAACCGTAGGCTTGGCTGTAGGGGTTGCATTCTCAACCGCCGCTACAGGGGCTGGCTCTGTGTCTGTTGGCGGTGAATCTGGGGAATGTGGGGTATCAGGGGCAGGGCTGGCTGGGGAGGCCGCCTCTTGCCATGGATCGCTGGTCTCTGGGGCTGGCTCCGGTTGCCAGCGGCGACTGTTATCCCCCATGAGTGATCCCGCAGCAACCACCGCTCCCGCAGGAACGATGGTATTCATCAGGGTGGCACTGGTGCCAATACAGGCATGGGGTTCAATGGTGACTTGGCCAATGAGTAACACCCCCGCCCCGATATTGACCCCTTCGCTTACTGTAATTGCGCCGCCGTGGGCATGAATAACGCTGCCCATACCAATACACACCCCAGCAGCAATGCGAATGGTTGCCCCCGCTTCAGCCCAGAGCAAGACCCCCGGTGCCAGAATAGCTTGGGGATGTACCACCACATCACCAGCAATCCGTACGGCAGGAGTCGGGGGTAAGGCCAAGGGCGGCAGGGGCATCGGGGCACCTCACTTGGGAGGGCTACTTAGTGGCCTGTTGCAGCAGAATCTGCGCCACCCGTTGCTTACTGGCAGGGTTCACACCAATGAGGCGGACGTACTCGCCACTATACTCTTGCAGGCAGGCTTGAATGGCGGCAAGCGCCTCATTCAGGGTTTTGGCCTCAATACGCGGGCCACTCTGCCACGAGTTGGTGCGATAACGGCGGGCATCCACATGCTCTAGGGCTAACTGGTGTCCCTGTTGCAGGAGCTGCTGCACGCGCTGAACCACCTCTGAGTCTAGGCCATGGCTTGTGCTAGCAGTGCGTGTCGGGTTGGCCGTGCTGCTAGGGGCAAACCCTTTACCGCCGGTACTGCTGCCATTAGTTGCTGCGTGACCGTTAGGGCGATGAATAATCACTTCTAGGACGCGCTGTTTAGCCTGTGGGTTGACCCCCACAAGGCGAACGTAATCCCGTGGATGCTCGGCTAAAAAGGTGCTCAGATCGTTGATATCTTGGGCAGAGGTAATTTTGATGCCACTCTGCCATGAACTGGTACGGAACCGCCGTTGATCAGCATACTCAGTGGTGATCACGCACCCTTGCCGCAGTAGATCCTGTACTTGGTTCAGAACATCGGCACTCAACACTGTATCACTGGGGGTGGCACTGCCATTGTTAATGCTGGTATTCATTGCTTTGGGGGCGATCGCCACGGCACCGTCCGGTCGCTGAATAATTTGCTCGAACACCCGCCGTTTCTGCGTCTTGTCAATGCCAATCAGGCGCACATACTCCCCCGCATGTTCCTGAAGGCAGGCTTCAAGGGCAGCGATCACCTCTGGCTCCCGCTGCGATTGAATAGGGGCACAACTGGTCCAAGAGCTGGTGCGGTAGCGGCGGGCATCCGCGTGCTCAGTGCCAATTTGGTAGCCCTGCTGTAATAACTGCCGCACCTGTGCTGTAACGGAGCTATCAAGGGAGCCGCTAGGAGCCGCAGCCACCACGGTTGCGGAGCCACTGGGGCGATCGCTAGCAGGAGCCGCATCCCCTGGGCGTTGAATCACCTGTTCAAAAACACGCCGCTTAGCTCGCTGATCAACACCAATGAGCCGCACATATTCACCCGCGTGCTCATTCAGAAGCTGCGCTATGGCTGCTAATACCTGCGATTCCTGTTGTGCTGTCAGCGTTGGGCAACTCTGCCAAGAACTGGTGCGATACCGTCGCGCATCCGCATACTCCAGCCCAATGTGATACCCCTGCTGCAACAGTTGGCGGACGTGAGTCGCGTAATCTGTTGTCATGGTACGATTTTCCCCGGTAAGCGTTTCAACCTGTAACATCTGTGGGTCAGCCTGACCCCGCTGCTCATTGCGAATGGGGGCAATACAGGCAATATTTTCAGCACAGCGATAGCCCGACAGCAGTGCCTTGTTAATCCCCACAACATGCTGAGCAAAATGAATATCTGATTCCTCGACGTTGGGAAGGCGATCCGCCTGTTGTTGATTGGTGATCACCATTCCTGAAGGAATATATTTACCGGGTGGAATTTCAACATCCTGAATCAGGGCATGCATCATGACAACACAGCCTGCTCCCACCCGTGCATTAAATACTGTTGAGCGAAAGCCAATAAAGCAGCCATCACCGATGTAGGCGGGGCCATGGATGAGCGCCATGTGAGTAATCGAGGCATTGTTGCCAATCCACACGGAATACTCTTGACCATCATCGCCAATGACTCGCCCCTGCTGTAAACCGTGAATGACCACGCCATCTTGAACATTGGTATAGGAACCAATATGGAAGGGTGTCCCTTCGTCGGCACGAATCGAGGTACCGGGGGCAATGTGCACATAATCTTTGATGCGGACATCTCCGATGAGGTTACTAAAGGAGTGAACGTAAGCCGAACTGGCAATGTCTGGCTCCGCTAAATCCCGTGACCATGGCGTAGGAGGTGCCGCATAACTTTGAACCGCCATAGGGAGAAGTCTCCAACTGCTAATACTGGGTACGCTTGCTATACAGCAAATAGTTATCCCGACTTACGGTGTCAATGATGGCCACAACGGCTGCATCAATGGGTCGCTGAGTACTGTTGACGATGTAGCGGGCGGCACTCCCTCGACTCACCAGCACCCATTCGTCTTGTCCTGCACCCACTGTATCCGCAGCGACTTCGTAGTCGGGTAAAAATTCGCCGTCCTCACCCAAATATTGCAAGACTAAAAACTTGACTCCCGCTAAGGTGTCTTCTTTTTGAGTACTGGTAACCGTGCCGCACACTCGTGCAATTTTCACTATGGGCGACCCATCGGACGAATGCCACTAACACTTTCACGGAACTGCTCCACTGCTTCGGTGTAGCGAATGGGCAGGACGTACTCAAGGTTCTCGTGGGGACGGGCAATGATGTGGGTCGAGAGCACTTGACCACCGTTGACTCGCTTCACGTTTTCTACCCCAGCCGCCACTGAGGCCTGTACTTCTGAGACATCACCCCGAACAATAACCGTGACTCGGCCACTACCAATTTTTTCGTAGCCCACAAGGGTAACCCGCGCAGCTTTTACCATTGCGTCTGCCGCTTCAACGACAGCAGGAAAGCCCAACGTTTCAATCATTCCGACAGCAATTGCCATTGTAATAGCTCCTAAACATTAGAAAGTGATGGTGCGATGCAACTGAACATTGACCTGTGGGAAATGTATTAGTTACGGAACTGTTCAACCGCTTCCGTGTAACGAATCGGCAAGACGTATTCAAGGTTTTCGTGGGGACGGGCAATGATGTGGGTCGAAAGAACCTCACCACCATTAACTCGCTTGGCAGAGTCAACTCCTGCCGCCACCGAGGCTTGCACTTCGGAGACATCGCCCCGGACAATGACCGTGACCCGACCACTGCCGATTTTTTCGTAGCCCACAAGGGTGACCCGTGCGGCTTTTACCATTGCGTCTGCTGCTTCGACGACGGCGGGGAATCCGCGCGTTTCAATCATTCCCACAGCAATTGGCATGAGTAAGCTCTCCTAATTAGAATAAGGGTAAGCAGTACAAAAATTACAGTTGCAATCAAATCGATCGCCCCAGAAATTTATGACGGGATGGCCGATTGTTATCGTTACGTTAATCACCGTCTTTTTATCTCTATGACAAGCATAGGGTTAGGGGTTTCTTTTGACAATATAACCCTTGATAATATTTTCTAGTTTCTACTATTATGAAACCTGATTCAACTGCGATGTTTGCGGTACTAGACCGGCGTTTGCAGCTCTCATGGACTTCATTCATAGATCAAAATCTAAGCCGAATTGAATTAGCATAGATAAGTCAACGGTTTTCCCGTGATCGCAAGATTGAAATTGAGTTTTTCAATGTCGAATCAATCACTAATAGGTTTGTGTCTATTTGTTGTATGTCCACTCAAGACATTTTGAAAAGGTTGCGTCAATGTTTTTAGAGGTTGGTAGTTTTGCCCCTTTGTTTACGCTGCCAGATGCCAGTGGCACCTTAGTTAGCTTAGAGGAATTGCGAGGGCAATGGGTTATTTTGTACTTCTACCCCCGTGATAACACGCCCGGCTGCACTAAGGAAGCTTGCGGTTACCGAGAGGTGGCAGCGGCGTTAGCACAACGCAACGTCACTATTTTGGGGATTAGTCCCGATAGTGTTGCTTCGCACCAAAAGTTCCAAAAAAAGTTTGATCTGCCTTTCCGGCTTTTGTCAGATACAGACACAGCAGTCGCCCAAGCCTATGGCAGTTATGGCTCGAAAACGTTTATGGGCAAGGAGTATTTAGGGGTTTACCGCGATACGTTTCTCATTGACCCAGAGGGTAAGCTGGCTGCGATCTACCGCCGTGTTAAACCCGATGCCCATATTGCCCAAGTGCTTGAGGATGTGGCACGGTTGCAGCAGGGTTGAGATATACGTTTGGCACCTTGACAATGAGTAGTAACTGGGACAATTTTCGCAAAAACTTGGGGGAGTGGCACGGTTCCTTTACTGCCATTGCCCCTGATGGTACGGTGGGGGAATCTGTGCCGTCGATCCTCTCGTTAACGGAGGTGGCGGATGGGTCGCGGGTGCGCTTTCAACTGCAACGGTTTGCTAAGGGGTTGAATCAGCCAGCCACAAGTAACACGGTGCAGGAGTATGCCACTATTGGTCGCCAGAATGTTTTTTTTGAAACGGGGGCGTTTTCTAAGGGGTCGTTGCAGGTAGCGCCGTTCGCTGAGTTTGGGGCGGAGTATGGGTTTGTGGTGGGGGATCGGCGGCTGCGGTTTGTGCAGTTGTTTGATAAGGGGCAACGGCTACAGTCAATGACGTTGATTCGCGAGTTTCGTGCAGGTTCTGAGGCCACTGAGCGACCTCCTTTGCAGGTGACACATCTTGTGGGGAAGTGGCAGGGAACCGCTTATACGGTGTATGCGGACTGGCGATCGCCCACGGAATCACCAACAACCCTGACGGTGTGGCAAGAGGGAACAGTGCTCCACCAATCCCTTGAGTGGCAGGATCAGCATCTCGCGACCACAGCGACCCTTGAGGGGGCACGGTTGTTATTTACAGATACCCCTGTGCCCAAGCAACTGCTGCTGTTACCGGATGGTACTGCGAGTTTAACCCCACTGCAGGTCTCCTTTCGTGAGCCGTTTTTTGTCGAAGTCAGTTGGTTATGGAGCGATGATCAGCGCCAACGCCTTATCCGTCACTATGGCGATCGCGGCGAGTGGGTGAGTGCTACCCTCGTGGTCGAAACGCGCGTGAGCTATAGCTAGTCCCTGTGGCCACTGCTAACAGTGGCAGGAGCCAATCGCCAAAGCGAGTATAGAGGGTGACGCTCTGGCGGCGATAGATGGTTTCGGCATGAATGACAAAGCGATCGGGGTCTGAGAGCCAACGGGTGGTGCCTGTTGGGTCAATCACTGCAGAGAGTCCGGTATTGGTAGCGCGCACTAACCAGCGATCGCCCTCAACGGCACGCAGGACATCATGGGCATGGTGCTGTGCCATTAACTGCTGCCGGTAGGGATCATTGTTGGCCACACTGAGAATAAATTCTCCCCCTGTTTGCACCTGAGCGCGGCTGCGGTGGGAAAAGGCCGATTCAAAACAAATCAACACCACGGCATTGCCCCAAGGGGTTCTAAACACCTGATTGGGGTTACCGGGAATGAGGCGCGATCGCAGCGTGGACAGCCGCTGCACCACCCCCGATAACCAATCGGGAATATACTCCCCCAACAGGACTAAGTTCACTTTGTTGTAGCGGCTATAGACTTGGCCGTGCTGATCAAGGGTCAACAGTACCTGATAATGCCCGTCCGTCGTGGCCATAAACGTCCCCAGCCACAGGGGAACCCCGGCCTGTTGCACAGCGGTGCTCAGTCGATTTACCTGTTCGGGTTGCCAGAGAATCGGCAATGCCCCTTCCGGAGTCAGGACTGCCTCAACCCCAGTGGCCGCCAAGTCCTGATAACCGCGAGTATAGTCCTGCCAAGCGCGGCGAATTCCCTCAGGGGTTAATTTTTCTCGGGTGGGAATGTTCCCTTGAATGATACCCACGCGCAACCCCTCGCTGTGATCGGCGGGCACCGCCGCCGCCAGAGCAACGTTGAGCAATAGCGCGCTTCCTAGGAACACCACGCCATAGCGCCAGTAACGACGGTGATACCGTAATGCTAAAACGATCAGGCCATTCACCGCTAACACCACCGCTGTGAGGGTGGTTGGCCCCGCCAAGCGGCTCAACTGCACTAATCCGTGGGGGCTTTGGCTGAGGGATACACTAATCCACCATAGGGGGGAATAGCTCCACAGGGCTTCTAGGCCACACCAGAGGGTCACCCCCGCCAAGAGTTCTGGCCAAAGGCCATGGCCACAGACATACCGTGCCATCAACGCTGCCCAGACGATACTAAGAGTGGCTCCCCAGAGGGTTAGAAACAGCCAAATGCCTCGGGAAATGAGCCAACTCGGCAGCGGATCAATGCCAATCCAGGTCAAGGGGTGCAGATCCCACACCCATACTAGGCTACTGCCGTAAAACCCTAGCCCCCACCAGAGGCCAGCGAGCACTGCCGGTAGCCCGGCTCGCTGCATCTGGCAGACCCACCACAGGGGGGCTACCGCGCCAAAGGCCAGCCATCCCCAACCTACGGGTGGCAGCGCCAACTGCATGACAGCACCGGCCAGCAGAAGTCCTAGAGGGTGTCTGAGCTTAGACAATACTCTGGCGCTTGCGCTGTTCCTTGGGGGAAGGAGCCACATGCCACTGCCCTGCCTTGATAAGTTCCCGTTCCAGTAAAGCAAAAAAGCGTTGGCGATCGCTGCTGCGCACTACCGCTAAATTGTGCGCCTCCGCCAACGCCACTGGGTAGCCGTGTCCCTTTTGAATTTGGGAGGCAGTCAGGCTGATGGCCTGCGCAAGCAGATCGGTCTCCTTGGCCACCCACTGCGGAACCTCTAGGCGCACCACTTCACTGCCTGCGTGGAGGTAGCAACAGTAAATAGCATGATCACCGTAGTGCTCCAAAATAGGGCTGTAACTGCGCCAAAGGGGGCTGTACTGCTGCGGTGCAAGCCGGGCGTGCCACAGGAGTGTGTCGCGCAAGGGGTCAAAGGTCTGGCAGGGTAGCCGCTCTCTCTGGTTGGTGCAATGCTCTGCACAATTCGGCTCAGGATAGGGGCATACCCCCAAGCGCAGAAAATTCAGGGTTTCATGGCTGCGCGAGGCACTGATATACCCCACTAAGGGAATCCGCCGCTCCCGTAGCTGTTGCCACGCCTCGAGAATGGGGGCTAAGAGGATGTCGCGGGCAGCAGGAGCGAGGGTGCTCCAATACCAAAAGATTAATGAGCCATCCACTAGGGCAAGGGTGGGGGTCTCAGGATCGGTGGCCAACTCAGCTAGCGCCAGCATTTCAGCTTGGGTGCGGCGGTAACGCAGCCAGTCTTCGGTGGTAATGCCCCACGATCGCGATCGCCCCAGCTCCGCAGGGTCATAGACCAACTGCGGCAGACTATTTAACTGTGGGCGGCGCTGAGAACCGTAGGTGATGGCAACTCGGCCAATATTAATCAGGTAACAGTAGGCAATTTCGTGGTGGCTGGGGGCAATTTGTGAACCATCGGCAGCAATAACACCGTAGGGAAGACTGGCTGGGGAGACGGTGTGCACAGTAGTGAGGGGTTCGCTGGGTTCCGCAACCGCAAAGGCGAGGTGCTCACGCCACGTGGCTAAGAGGTGTCGATAATGGTCGAGTTGCCCAGCCATCGCGGCAAAAATATCAAGGGCGTGTGCCTGTTTCTGTTGGCTGGCGATCGCCCCTTGGCGAATGACCTGACCCACCTGCCCCATTTGCATTGCCACTTTGGTGAGATCGAGCATAGCCTTATCTAAATTATCATCGCAGCGTTTCAATGTTGCGCTCCCACTGCTGGCCATCAAACAGTTGAACTTGAAAGCGATCGCGCAGTTGATGAATATTGTCGAGGCAGTTGAGGTTGACATCAATATCCTCCGGATGCGATCGAGGATGGTGACACTCCCCGCCGTGGAACGGTTCTGTCAAGACTGATTCTGCCTACTGCCGTAGGCGCGGGAACCGTTCTGTATCCCCGTCGGGAACGAGCGAGGTTTTATCCGGTTCCCGAACCCTCCGGTTTCTATAAAGCTCTTTACTGTACTGTAGTCTAGCCATAGTTGCATGATGGTACTCAGCTCCCGGTGCTTCTCCTCCACAGATATTGTTGTCTCCCCGTTGTCCAGGGGTGCTAATCACTACTGCGGCAAATCTCAGTTAGGCTAGGAGTAGCCGGAAACATTCCCCAGTGGTTTATGAGTGAAACTCGTTTGCTGGAGGTGGCGCGCCAAGGTGATCCCCGTGCCATTAGCACGTTGTTAAACGCTGTGCTCTTACCTAAGCGGGTCAAGGCAGATGTCACCCGTCAAGGCTGCGCACTAGCCGTTACGCTACATTCCGAGAAAATGCTCAATCAGGGTGCTGCGGTAACCTTGATTCGCACAGCCTTGGAAAAGCTGCACTTGCCGGATACTGATCAGGTGGTGATTGAGTCTAGGGTGCTGGGCGCACCGCTGTGGGATGCTGAGGTTATCCTGCGATCGCCAGCAGTGGCAACTGCCCAAAGCTTAGAACTACCATCCCAGACAATTGAGTTACCCGCTGCTAGCTCGTCTCCCCTGCCCCCTGTTGCCGATCCTTGGCAAAGTACACCGGACACACCCCCGCCCGCTGCATCTGAAGCTGCTGATGGATCAGCCTTAGAGATGGCACCATCTCCTCAAGATACTCCTGAGCCGGACGCGCCGACACTGATGGACTTGATTGCCGCCTTTGTTGAGTCCACAGCCCCAGATGAGCCGATCGCCCCCGTTAACGAACCTGAACCCCTACCCGAGCAAGCATCTAATGCTACCACAGCCCCCCTTGAACAGACCGCGACGATTGCTGGCGATCATGATCTTATCGCTGAAGTCGCTGAACCAGAGAGTGTAGATACCGTTGCCGTAGCGCCTGAAGCCACCGAGCCACAGGCGTCTGCCAGCGCCTATCCGCCCCTTGGGGATCCATGGTTGGAGGCTGACCCCAATCCCCTCCCTGAAGCTGCCAGCTCACCCGCGATCGCCCCTGAGACGCCCCCAGAACCAGATACCGGAGCGTCTGCAACCAATGACACTGCAAACTATACCATCCCCACCATTGAAAAGGTGCCTCGGGATGGTCAATCAAAAGTGGCAGGAATTGCCGGGATGGTCATGGGTTTGGGATTTTGTGCCACTGGTTTGGGCACAGTGATTGGCTTACCCATGGTTGTGGGGGGGATGTGGATGCTAGGCGATGAAGACGTATGGCGTGGCGAGTGTCCCCATTGTCAGCAAGCCTTGAAGGTGCCTGTGGGTAAGCTGTGGCGATTTAGTTGTCCCAATTGCCAAGGTCTCATTGAAATTAAGCATGGCCGCTTCTATGCCCGCGAGACTCCTACCCATCCCACGCATGAAAGCTAGGAATAGGAACTTTGCCCCCGTTGACGGCGAGCATCAAGGGCTTGGGCAATGAGGTCAAGGAGACCGGGGGCTTCTTCCTGAATTGTGAGCAGCAGTCGCTCCCCCATGGCTAAGTCTGTGTCAGACTCAGGGCTGGTTTCACTGTCTTGGACGATCTGCCGTAGGCGGGGCACGGTTGTATCCACAATTTCCACAAGGGCACCAAAGCAGCGGAAAAATTGCCGCTCTGTTAGGGTGCTGTCCTCAAGGGGAAATTCAATGATGGCACGAACTTCCCCATCACTGGGATCGTACTCCCACTGCAACATTTTTGTTTGCCACGAAATGCAGAGTAAGGTTTGCAAAATCGCGTCTTTGAAGCGGTGGTATTTAATTCCGGGTAATAAGTTAGGCGCATAGAGCTTAAAAAACTCGCCCTCTTCATCAAGTTCAATGATCACAATGAACCGCTCGAGATGATCGCCATTCACGCCAGTAATAATTTGATGATTTTTAGCATTTAGCTTGAAATTTAACTGGTGCCGACTTAGGTACTCGGCAAGTTGGCTGAGGGCGATCGCCATCGCTCTATGTACCTAAACCCTAGTCAAGGCACGGTGGTTAATCGTTGTGCCCAAGAGCGCTAGGAAGGCTGCCAGCCATTGAGGGTGGGCAGGCCATGCTGGAGCCGTCACTAAATTGCCATCCACCACCACCGCATCCACGGCAACTTCGGTATAGGTGCCCCCTGCCTTGGTAACCTCAGGGCCGCAGGCAGGATAGGCGGTACAGGTTTTGCCCTCAAGCACCCCAGCGGTGGCCAACAGTTGCAGCCCATGGCAAATAGCGGCAATGGGTTTTTGCGTGTGGCCAAAATGTTGAGTGATCTCAATCACCCGTGAATTGAGCCGCAGATATTCCGGGGCACGCCCCCCCGGAACCACTAACGCATCGTAGGTACTGGGGTCAACATCTGCAAACGTGGCATTGAGGGTAAAATTATGCCCCCGCTTTTCACTATAGGTTTGATCCCCTTCAAAATCGTGAACAGCTGTCCGGACGCTGTCCCCCGCAACTTTATTGGGACAGACAGCATGAACGGTATGGCCAACCATCTGTAGTGCTTGGAAAGGCACCATCACCTCATAGTCTTCGACATAATCACCCACAAGCATGAGAATCCGTTTGCCATCCATAGGAGCACTCCATTATGAATCTAGTTTGATCTTGGCATACTGCTAGAACACTTGCACTCGCGCGAGGCTCAAGCCCAGAGCACCAGACCCATCTCGTAGGGGTGACTGAGGTAGGCATGGCGAGGCAGTAATTGCAGTGCAATCCCCTGATAGCCACTACTCTCATAGCTCACTTGCGCTGTATAGATGCTACGACCGTCACTGGTGGTTCTCACCAAGGTCATCAAGGTTGGGCACGCCTCCTCCAGTAGCCCCGCTTCATTGACCCGTCCTTGAAAGAGCGTTACTTGCACATCCCTTGGTTCCAGCGCGCCAAGGGCAATCGCAGCTTTGACCTCAAGCACTTCGCCGACGGTGAGGGTGTGCTCCCGCGAGGTTTCTACCCCAAGAATTTGAATGGTGTACCAGTGCTCAAGCACTCGCTCCTTCCATTGCGCCAGTTCCTTGGCAGCCCCATAGTTGTTTTCCCGTAAGACAAAATGGCGATCGCTCGCTGCAAAGTATCCCCGATGGGCGTAGTCGCGCACCATCCGTGCCGTATTAAATTGCGGTGTATTTAATGAGAGGGCAGCCTTCATTTTTTGTACCCAGCGGCGGGGAATATCGTTTTCGTCGCGTTCGTAAAACAGGGGAATGACATCCCGCTCAAGGCGCTCGTAGAGGGCATTGGCTTCTACCTGATCTTGATAGTGGCGATCGCCGTAGTTTTCGCCGTGACCAATCGCCCATCCCGTCTTCACGTAATCAGCTTCATCCCACCAACCATCCAAAATACTGAGGTTCGGCAAGCCGTTCATCGCTGCCTTCATCCCACTGGTACCCGATGCCTCTTGAGGCCGCAGGGGGGTATTCAGCCACACATCACACCCAGCCACCATCATCTTGGCAACGTGCATATCGTAGTCTGGGACAAAGGCAATGTGGTGGTGCATCCCCTCTTGGCGGGTAAAGTGAATAATTTCTTGGATGAGTTCTTTGCCCGGGTTATCGTTGGGATGTGCTTTGCCGGCAATAACAAACTGAACAATCGGGCGGTGTTGCTTGCCACTACTTTTGATGGGCACTGACCCCAGTAAAATGCGCCGTAGCCGCTCTACATCTCGCAAAAACAGAGTCGCCCGCTTGTAGGTCGCAAAGCGACGGGCAAAGCCAATGGTCAGAGCCGTGGGATCCAGTACCTCTGCTGCTTGCGCTAGCTCTGCTGCTGTGGCACTGCGAGACTGAAGCATCCGTTGCAGGCGCGATCGCACAAACATCACCAGTTGATAGCGGCAAATTTCATGAATCCGCCACAGTTCTTCATCGGGAATGCTATCCACCCGCTGCCAAAGGGCATCGGTGATGGCAGCTTCAGACCACTGTGGCCCGAGGTAAATATCGAGGAGGTACTGCAACGGTTCAGACACCCAACTGCGGGCATGAACCCCATTGGTAATGGAGGTAATTGGTACTTCTGTGGGGGGTAAATTGGGCCATAGCCCTTGAAACATTTGCCGCGATACCTCGCCGTGCAAGGCACTCACCCCATTGACAAAGCTGGCGGTATGAATGGCCAAATTCGCCATACTAAATGGCTCCTGAAACGCGCCCGGATTCATGCGCCCAAGGGACAGAAACTCTTGCTGAGAGAGGTTAAAGGCTTCGATGTAGTGCCCAACGTAGTAGGTAATTTTATCGGCGGGAAACAGGTCAATGCCGGCGGGAACAGGGGTATGGGTCGTAAACACCTGACTCGCCTGCACCACCTGTAGTGCTTCATCGTAACTCAGGTGCGCTTCACTCATGAGTTGGCGAATGCGTTCAAGGGAGAGAAACGCCGAGTGCCCTTCATTCATGTGATAGACAGTGGGTTGCAGGTCTAAGGCCTGCAATAGCTTCACCCCCCCAATCCCCAGTAACATTTCTTGGTGAATCCGCAGATCCACATCGCCGCCGTAGAGGTAGTCGGTAATGTCTTGGTCGTAGGCACTATTAACGGGAATATTCGTATCCAGCAAATAGAGGGGCACTCGCCCTACCTGAAGCCTCCAGACTCGGGCGTGGACATCCCGATTGGGGTAGGGCACAACAATACGGATTTCAGCCCCGCTGGGATGGGTAACGAGGGTTAAAGGCAGGTTGTAAAAGTCGTTGATGGGGTAACGCTCTTGTTGCCACCCCTCTGCACTCAGGTACTGCGAAAAATACCCTTTTTGGTACAGTAGCCCCACCCCCACAAGGGGTAAGCCTAAGTCACTGGCAGACTTGAGGTGATCTCCCGCCAGCACCCCCAAGCCACCGGAGTAGATGGGCAGGCATTCACTCAGGCCAAATTCAAGGGAAAAATAGGCAATACACTCTTTGGTTGTTGTGCCGCGCACCCGTTGATACCACGTTTGTTCAGGATGGCAGTACTCCTGAAATTGCGCCAAGGCGCGTTCCATTTGGGCTAAAAACCCGTTATCTGCTGCTGCTTCTAGTAAGCGGTCTTGGCGAATCTGGCCTAGTAACCGCACCGGATTATGGTTGGTCTGCTCCCATAGCTGAGGGTCGAGGCGACGAAACAGGGCGATCGCCTCGGTATTCCACGTCCAGTAGAGGTTATAGGCTAGGCTGCGCAGTTGTTCCAGCCGTTCGGGTAAGCAGGGGCTAACATTAAACGTGCGGATGGGCTTCATGGCCATTGCTAAATCAGTTGACCTTTGACCTTATTGTCCGAACTGCTGGGGGTGCGCCTTGGGTTCCTTAACAAATTTCGCGGAATTGCCATAAACAAAGAACCGCTAACGTTTTGTGGTTCTCTAGGCTAAAATCAGGTTACATTCTGTGAAGAATCTGGCAAATCGTGCCCTAAGGTTGATCTAAGTCTATGTTTTTAACTGAGTTAACCCCCCTTGTCAAAGAATTAAGCCAGAGACCCGTTGCCTTTATGGGTGGCTTTGTTTCGGGGTTGTTGGGGCTAAGTCTTGATCAGCAGCCGGTGAGTGACTGGCTCAAGCAGTACGGTGACTATCAGCCCCCCAGCCCGCCCCCACCGCCGGACTTCAAAAATATCCGCATCGATTAGGTGCGTTATCCTTTATGGCCAGACTCTCTGCGGATTTAGAGCAAGCCTTTTTAATGGGTGCTGATTCACCTGTCACCGGTGCCGTTCTTACCCAGCAGCAGGTAACCCTTGCCGATATTTTGCAGCTCGCGGGGGAGCGCACCTTTGGTTTTTTACTGGTGGTGTTATCGTTACCGTCGGCATTGCCCATTCCTGCTCCCGGTTATTCCACCCCTTTTGGTATTGTCCTGCTCATCTTGGGGGTGCAGCTCATGCTAGGGGCGACCGCCCCATGGCTGCCACCAACGCTGTTAGCGCGAGCAATGCCCCGTACCCATGTCCAAAACATCCTTCGCCGTGCGCTGCCGTGGTTGCGGCGAATTGAGTTGATCTCGCGACCGCGCCTGCGCCTCATCTGCACAAGCCGTGGCGGTCGGCTGCTCTTGGGGGCTGCTGTTTCCCTGATGGCCATCTCGATGATTTTACCGATTCCGGGCACCAACACGTTGCCAGCGATGGGTATCTTCATTACTGGGTTTGGTTTACTGGATGACGATGGCCTGATTAGCTTGGCAGGGCTGGTGGTGTGCCTGATGGGTCTGGCGGTGACAACCTCTATTCTGGTGGCGCTGATGTGGGGCGGTAGCAGCCTATTGGATCTACTTAAAGGGGCAATCTAGAGCCTACAGCATCCAGTTCCGGCAACCGCAGGCTGGCCTGTTTACTCTGCAATACTACGTAAAAGCCCCCTAACCCCAACGGATCAATGAGATGGTGCAAGGATTGATGGCGGCTGAGCGCTTGACGGAGGTTACCGTTGGTGTGCTGCTGTGCCATGAGACGGTTCCCCAGCCCCAATGCCATTAAAAACAGGCTTTGGCGGGTTATGTACAGGGGGTGCAGGCCAAACTGCTCACCATAACGCTCTAACGCAGTGATATCCACATGAGCGGTGATGTCCTGCGTGCCGACAAAGCGGTAGGGGTTATCGTGGTAACGGTGCTGGTAGTAACACTGCAAGGTACCCTCACAGCGGGCGGGATGGTAGTACTGGTGGGCAGGATAGCCGTAGTCAATGGTGAGGACAAACCCTCGCTGAAGGCACTGGCTCACCTGCTTCAGCCATGGAATGAGCTGCAGATTGACTTCGGTTCGATAACCGTCGCTATAGTGCTGCTGCTGCGGGTCAATCCCCACGGTGGCAAAGTACTGGTGAATCTGGTCATCCTTGAGGGGGTGCAGCACGTCCTGAAACTGCCCCTGGGCGTTTAGGGTGACATACAGTTCCTGCCACTGAGTCCCTTGCCATTGCAGGCGGTGGACGGGGAAGGCATCCACCAGTTCGTTGCTGAATATACAGCCGATGAAGGGAGCTGGCACGGTATCAGGGCTGAGCCAGCGGAGGCGATCGCCCCAGGGCTGCAACCATTGCCGTTGCCGCTGTTGCAGGGTTGGTGACTGCTCCTGAATGGCGTAGTCAAGGGCAGCAAAAAAATCAGGATGCATCTGTTGGCTGTAGTGCAAAACAGCGGCGGCAAACTGCCCATCCCCTGCGCCCATTTCTAGGAGAGTAAAAGGGGTAGGCTGCCCCAAGGCCTGCCACATGAGCACAAAGGCGTCGGTCAGTAGTTCCCCAAAGTCAACGGTGATCGTGCTAGCTGTGGTAAAGTCGCCGCGCCGACCAATGGTGATCTGGGGGCGGTTATAGTAGCCCCACTGGGGGTCGTACAGTGCCAAGGCCATAAACTCGGCAAAGGGGATGGCACCGACTGCATCAATGCGTGCGGTGATTCGCTCTAGCAGTTGTGGACAGCCGCGATCGCTCATTAATCATCCACTCCGGCAATGGGGGCAAACCCTTGGCGTTGGACGTTCTCTGTGATCACCCGTGGCTCGAGAAACTGCAACAGGTAATCACGTCCACCGGCTTTTGAGCCGATGCCCGACAGCTTAAAGCCGCCAAAGGGATGGCGATCGACAATTGCGCCGGTGATACCGCGATTGATGTAGAGGTTTCCCACCGCAAACTGGTCTTTTGCCGCTTGGATGTGGGAGGGGGTGCGCGAATACAGCCCCCCTGTCAGGGCATAGGTGGTCGTGTTGGCAATCTCTAGGGCTTGCTCAAAGGTTTCGGCACGCAGTACCGCTAAAACGGGGCCAAAAATTTCCTCTTGGGCGATCGTGGCGGTAGGGGGAACGTTGGTAAAGATCGTGGGAGGCACAAAATACCCCTCCTCTGGTACGGTGCCACTGAAGGCAAGGTCTGCCTCCTGTTGACCTTTGGCAATATACTCCTGAATGCGATCGCGAGCCGCAGCAGTGATGACTGGCCCCACACGGGTACTAGGCCAATGGGCTGACCCCACATTCAAGGATTTGGTGGCTTCAATCAGGCGTTGCACAAAGGGCTGGTAAATGGCTTCAAGGACAATCACCCGCGAGCAGGCGGAGCATTTCTGGCCGCTATAGCCAAAGGCGGAGTGCACGACCCCCGCTACGGCTTGATCTAGGTCAGCACTTTCGTCAACAATAATGGCGTTTTTGCCCCCCATTTCGGCAATGACGCGCTTAATATGGGTTTGCCCCCGCTGCAACCGCGCCGCCTCCGCAATAATGCGGCAGCCCACCTCCTGAGACCCCGTAAAGGCAATCAGATGCACGTCAGGGTGCTGAGTGAGGTAGGGGCCAACAACAGCACCGCGACCGGGTAAAAACTGAAACACGCCCGCAGGGAATCCAGCAGCAATAAGGATCTCCGCTAATTTAGCCGCAACAACAGCTGCGGGATCTGCGGGTTTGAGGATCGTACAGTTGCCTGTCACCAGCGCGGCCACTGTCATCCCAGTGGGGATGGCTAAGGGAAAATTCCACGGTGAAATCACTACGGCAATCCCCCGCCCTTGATAGTGGTAATGATTGGTTTCTCCCGGAAAGTTACGATCGTAGCCACCGCTGAGGCGCTCCATTTCATCGGCATAGTAGCGACAAAAATCCACGGCTTCCGAGACTTCGGCATCGCCTTCTGCGACGACTTTACCCACTTCGTAGCACATCCAGGCCACCAACTCATGGCGTTGGGCTTCCAGTAAGTCTGCTGCGCGCCGTAAGATGGCGGCTCGCTCGCTCACGGGTGTGTGCTGCCACTGCTTTTGAGCCGCTTTGGCGGCACGGATGGCGTGTTCAGCATCTTCAATGGTGGCTACGCCCACACGACCAACAATTTCCTGGGGGTGGGAGGGATTGCGGGAGTCACTGTACTCTAGGGTATTCACCCGCTCACCCCCAATGATGGGGGAATAGGTTTGGCCAAGTTGGCGGTGGACATTGTCTAGGGCTACTTCAATGCGATGGCGCAAGGAAGCTACGGCATAGTCAGTATTAGCAGCATTGACAAAGGTTGAAGTCTTGCCGGTGTGCACATAGACGTTGGTGGCGCTGAAGTCGGCGGTGGGAAGCGGGGGTGCTAATAGATCCTCGATCTCGGTGGTTGCCAACTGCTGCCGCAGGAAGGAGCTGTTGGCGGTGTTTTCTAGCAGGCGGCGGATTAGGTAGGCCATGCCAGGAATGAGATCGCCGTAGGGACAATACACCCGCACGGTTTGTCCGGCCTCCACCAAGGCTCTGGCGAGTTTATCGGCCATCCCGTAGAGGACTTGGCACTCCATGGCACTGGCGGGTAGGTGATGGTGCTGGGCAATGGCGATCGCCCGCGCTTGGGAGCGCACATTGTGACTGGCCACGGCAGTTCGCACCACGGTGTAGTGGCTGAGTAGGTACTCTAGCACGCGCTCGTAGTTGGCATCGGTATCAACCTTGTGCTGATAGACGGGTAGCGGCCACTGGTGTTGTACCGCCTTAATCAGTTCCTGATCCCAGTAGGCTCCCTTGACCAGCCGCACAGTGACGGAGGTGCCGCGCTGTTGTGCCCAGCGAACGAGGTCTTGAGCATCGTTGTAACTATCCCGCAGGTAGGCTTGTAGCGTGATCCCCACATCGGCGCGATCGCGAAACTCTGGCTCCAGCAAAATATCTTTGAGAATGGCCAAGGTAATGTCTTTGTAGGCATACTGCTCCATGTCAAAATGAACCCCCACCCCCAATTCCTTGGCGCGGTGGAGCAGTCGGCGGATAGGTTCCCCCACCTTGGCGCGGCAGCCTTGGACATCTAGGGGATCAAACTGGGAGTAAAAGGCGGTCAGCTTCACGGAGACCTGTACCGGATTGGTGCCTTCCTTGCTCGCCAACGGACTCAACTGGGTCATTAGGTCTAGGTAGCGATCGCAGTAGGCGGCGGCCTCCGATTCGGTAATCACGGCTTCCCCCAGAATATCCATGGTTACTGCCATTCCCTGTTTGCGGAGGCGGCCAATGGTCTTGAGAACCTGTTCCGTGTTTTCACCGGCAATGTACTTGTGGGCAAGGGCTTGCACGGCGGTGGTGAAGGTTGTGGCTGCCGCTTGGGCAGGCAGGGAGTCCGGTTGAGCAAAGTTCAACAGTTTTTTCAGCCCTTCTGGCAGTTCGACACTGGGATCACTGAGGTATTCTTGTAAATGCCGCGCCACCTCGGCTTTGCTCTTGAGGCTAGGGAGGCAGTCAATAAGGCGAAAGAGTTGTACCCGCAATCTAGGATGCTCCATGGCCCAGCCTAGGAGCTTGTCTTCGATGCGCATCTGATCGCGCAGTTGGCTAAAAAAGTTGCGGGACTCGTGGCTGGCGCTGAGGAGTTGGCGAGCGATCGCGCTCGTGGATGCTTCGTAAATACTCAAGGGTGCAATACCGTCGTAGTAGTGAGGAAAGGTACTTCTATTTTCCCATGGAGATAGGGGTGGCAAACGACTTCCAAACACTTGCTGTAAATCAATAGGGGCTAGGGGTGAATCAGTTTTCAAGCGTTGCGCCACTTGCAGCGATCGCCACAACCGCCCAAGGGGTTGCTCAGCTAGAGCGCCTGCGGCATGCGGGTGTTGCCTTAGACCTGTGGCTACCCATCCACCTGCCGATTGAGGTTGCTACAGCCCAGCGGTATCAGGGATCGCTGGCAACCCATCTGGCAGCAGTGTGGTCACAGTATCGCGGCTGGGTTTTTGCCTTGGCCTGTGGGGCGGTGGTGCGCTTGATTGCGCCCCTGTTAACAGATAAGTACACGGATCCTGCGGTCTGGGTGCTTTCAGAAGATGGCCAGTGGCTCATTAGTTTAGTGGGTGGCCATGCTGCCGCGGGCGATCGCCTTTGTCAGGTGCTAGCGGCTCAAATAGGTGCCACCCCCATCCTGACGGGGGCAAGCCACTGCCAACACTACTTTGCGGTGGACTGTTGGGGGCAAGCCTTCGGCTGGCAGCGAGGCTCGGGAGATTGGCATGGGGTTGCTGCTCGCCAAGCCCGGCAGGAGGTTCTCAGGGTGTTCCAAACCTGCGGTAGTGACCTGTGGCGCACCGGAGTGTCCCCCCAGCAACCCATCGAGTGGCTGAGTGCCCCACCCACCGATGAGGGGGTTTGGATCACCGAAAAGGCAGTATGTCCCACCGCTGGCGTGGTCTGGCATCCACGGGTACTGTGGCTAGGACTTGGCTGTGAGCGCGGTACACCTGAAAGCGTCATTGCAGCAGCCATTGAACATACCCTCAGTGAAGCGGGGTTAGCCTTAGGGGCGATCGCCGGCATCGCCAGTATCGATCGCAAAGCGGACGAAGTGGGGTTATGTGCCCTCGCCCAACGCCAAAATTGGCCGACCCGCTGGTTTAGGGCAGAGCAATTAGAGCAGGTGGCGGTTCCGACTCCCTCCGCCATTGTGGCCGCCGAGATGGGCACCCCTAGTGTGGCGGAGGCAGCAGCGCTGTTGGCAAGTCAGGGGGGGGCGTTAATTGTCCCGAAGCACATCTATCGCCAGCCGGCACAAAAGGGAGCAGTGACCGTGGCGGTAGCGCAGAGCCAACGGGAATATATTCCCCGTAGGGGGGCGATCGCCCTAATTGGTACCGGCCCAGGAGCACTCGAGCAACTCACCACCGCAGCACGCGCAGCACTTTTAGCCGCAGAGGTGTGGATTGGCTATGAGTTGTACTTGCAACTACTGGCACCATTGCGGCAACCCGGCCAGATGGTACTGCCTTACCCGATTACCCAAGAGCGCGATCGCGCCCAACACGCCATTGAACTTGCGGCATGGGGGTTGCGCGTGGCCGTGGTCTCATCGGGAGACTGCGGCATTTATGGCATGGCGGGCTTGGTGCTGGAGTTAATGGCCGATGCAAATATCGCCGATATTGCTGTGGAGGTGTTGCCGGGGGTGAGTGCGGTGAATGCGGCAGCGGCACGGCTAGGCGCTCCCCTAATGCACGATTTTTGTACCATTAGCCTCAGCGATCGCCTCACCCCATGGCCAGTGATTGAACAACGCCTAGAAGCTGCAGCCAACGCTGACTTTGTAACCGCTCTGTATAATCCTCGCTCTCGCGATCGCCAAGAGCAACTGATCATCGCTCAGCAAATTTTTCAGCGTTATCGCTCCCCCAACACCCCAGTGGCCATTGTCCGTGGGGCTTACCGTGCCGATGAACAGATTACCCTAACCACCCTAGGCACATTCCAACCCGAGCAGGTGGATATGTTCAGCCTGGTCTTAATTGGCAATGCCAGTACTCGTCGTTACCACGACTGGCTCATTACCCCCCGAGGGTACCTAGAGAACTCCCAATTGGCTCAACAGCCCAAAGCAGAGGCCATTGACAATACTCAGGGCAATCGATCCCAATAGAGCGCTCCAAAATCCGTTGCGCAGGGTAAAGCCACCCACAAAGGCAGCGGCAAGGGCAAAAATAGCGGCATTAATAATCAGGGCAAACAAACCAAGGGACAAAAAGATAAACGGGAAGGAGAGGAACTTCAGCACGGCCCCCAATGTGGCATTGAGAACCCCAAAAACAATGGCAGACCACAGCGCGGTACTAAACTTATCAATTTCTACGCCTAGGAACGAGAGGCGCGAGACAATAAATAAACTAATACTGGTTACAACCCACGTAATAATCAGACCCCAGATCATAACTCCTCCAATTCGCTTATTTTGTTTTAATCCATGCCGCTGACTGCCCTAAATGACAACAAACAAAAATGGCATGAGAGGAATACCAAACGTACTGCTAAACCAATAGCTCAGCAAACTTAGGGCAATTGTCAGCAGCAGCGATAAACACAAAGAGACAAGCAAGTGGGAGGCCAACTGCTGTAAATTTTGCCAAAACGGATCAAGGGTAATATCTAGGGAATGTCCATTAGGCGTAACAAGCACTGGCGACTGGTACATCAAACTTACCTCCCATCACAGTTGCCTCTATTTTAAGTCCTAGGGCGATCGCCCCCCACCGCAATTTTGGGACAGCGGGTCTGCTACACTGCCATAGCACTACTGAGCCGTTGTACCTCCTGTAGTGCGTCCTTTGCAGACTCATAGCGATCGCTGAAGTTAAATTTCACCATTTTGTTGAGTATCGCCGCAAACGCATCGCTCACCGTCACACAGGACTGCCAATCCACCTCACCTGTTCGGGGATCTCGAGGTAGATCTCGGGGTTTAATGCCGGTCAGCGCTTGCAACACAATCATCCCCACGGCATAAATATCACTGCTGAGGGTGGGTTGTCCTGAGAGTTGCTCTGGGGGTGCGTAGCCCATCGTACCAATGACGACGGTGCTTCCTTGGGTTTTCTGAGTTTCTTGAGGCTGCATTTGCTTCACTGCGCCAAAGTCAATTAGCACCAAACGGCCATCGGCAGCACGACGAATTATATTGTCGGGTTTAATATCGCGGTGAATCACATAATGGCTATGGACAAAACTCAACACCTCTAGCATTTCTCGCAGCAGTTTAAGCGCCTCAGCTTCGCTGTGCTTTTGTTTGACTTCCTCACTGAGGGAGCGACCCTCAATAAATTCTTGGACGAGATAAAATTCTTGATTTTCTTCGACGTAGGCCAACAGCAAAGGAATTTGGTCATGGCGACCCAACTTTTCGAGGATTTCCGCTTCCGTATTAAATAATCGCCGTGCCACCTGCATAAAACGTTCATCATTGCGGCCAGGGCGCAGGTGCTTGACAACGCAAATGGGGTTGCCGGGACGCTGGGTATCCTGAGCCAAATAGGTACGGCCAAACCCACCAGCCCCCAAGACTTTTTGGATTTTGTAGCGTCCTCCTAAGAGTGAGCGGGGCTTGCCCGTAATTTCCGTGGGTTGTTGCAGGGCTTGATTCAGGGCAGCCGTGTTTTCCGCCATCAAGGAGCGCATCAGCGCCAGCGCCTTTTCCTGCTCTTTAACTTTTTCCTGAAACGATTTTTGCTCCTGCTGGGCGTGATACCCTACGTAGCCCACCATCCCCACACTGCTGAGCATCAGGGCAATGAGTGGCGGCACCACCGGAATCCAGCCATTACCAACAACAAAAATCGCAAAACTCCCCCCCACCAAAGCGAGACCACCGCCTGCCACCGCCGCTGCTAGCCACAGCGGTTGACGCAACCACCACCCTAACACACTGCCAACCCCCGCCCACAGAATAATCCAACCCAACACAAAGGGCAAAGGCCAGTACCAGATGGGTGCGTCGTCATCCAGAGCCGCGCTGAGAAACTGACTCACCATCTGCGCATGAACCACGACCCCGGGCATTTGCTGGGTGACGGCATCGCTGCCGCTGTAGGGGGTCAGGAATATATCCTTGATACTGGGGGCAGACACCCCAATTAAAACAACGCGATCCCGAATCAAGTCATCGCTCACCCGGCCGGTCAGCACATCCATTAATGAGACGGTGCGACTGACATTACTGCCGGAGCGATACTTTAGCAGGGTTTGCATACCCCGATCATCCACCCCAACATACCCCCCCGCATCCCGGGTGAGGGGTGCAAAGTGGACATTGTTCAGGGTGAGGCCGTCATTGTTTAGATCAATTTTTTGATCCGGTTCTTGCTCGATGTAGCGCAGTGCCAGCATCAGGGCAAAGGAGAAGGGGGTTGTACACCGCTGGGCATTTTCATTATTGATGACAAACAGGTTGCGCCGGATCACGCCATCATTGTCGAGGGGAATATCGGCAAACCCTACCCGCTCAGGCACCTGATCCGTGGGAATACTGGGGGGTGGGGGAACTTCTGGTTGATCGGCGGTTTCGCCAGTGGATTTGCAGACGGGGATAATGCGTGGGTTGAGGCTGAGAATCTTACGAATTTGGTCGTGACCGGGTGGTTGGGGAATATCCCGAAAAATATCCAAGCCAATAGCTCGCGGGCTAGCGGCATTCAGGCGGGTTAATAGATCGGTAATGGTGGCATCCGGTAGCGGCCATGTTTTTTGGGCTTGGATATCCTGCTCTGTGATTAGCACCGTGAGAATGCGCGGATCCGGATCTGGGGCTGGGCGCGATCGCACGTAGAGATCGTAGAAATTCAGTTCTGTTTGTTGCAGCAGTCCCAACTGTCGCACCCCAATCACAAGGGCAGCAACACCGAATGTTGTGACAAGGGCTGGCAGGGGCAGCCACTTGGGCCATGAACGGGTCACACCAACTATCCCAACGCGATGGATTAGACTGATTCTAGCGAAGTGCTGGTGGCGGCGGTGTCTGTGGTTGCAGCAACGTAACAATTGCAGCCCTGTTGTTTGGCTGCGTAAAGATGGCGATCGGCAAGGTTGACCAAGGTGTCTGGCTTGGTCGTCGTGCTGGGAATTAACGTGGCGAGGCCTAAGCTGGCAGTGACAGTGGCTTAGATGGCCGATCGCTGGTGGGGAATAGCCAAGATTTGCATCAACGCTTGAGGTCAGATGCCAGGAGCCAGAATTGAACTGGCGACACGAGGATTTTCAGTCCTCTGCTCTACCAACTGAGCTATCCCGGCTGAAAAGTGCTTTATGATTCTAGCAACCATGACTAGGCTATGACAAGCCTGAATAGTAATAATTTTCCGAAAAGAACTAGCTAAGGTGCTCTTGCTAAAATTGACATCCTCCTTTTGCTCAAAGGATGGTCTGAATTTGATACGCATAGATGCAGTCTATTGAGTACCCCAAACCCCTTTGCTAGACTGGGGGTGTAATCGCCCTCCTAAACGTGGGTTGAATGTGTGTTGTCAGCTCACGGGCACGCTTTATCTTCTTTTATTGTTTTGATCGCTCGGCTTTCAGCCCCTTACTGAGCCACCGTCTTGATTTTTCTTGGTTTCCTCCTAGTGCCCCATGGATGCTGACCTTGCGTTTAACTTACCGGATCAGAAACTTCTGGAGACCTTGACCCCCCAGCAACTGGTGGCCATTATTTTTCGACAACAGCAGATCATTGCCCATCTCCGTCACGCGGTATCTCAACTGCCCCACGGGCCAGAGCTGATCCATCCTGAAATACCCCCCCCCACAGAACCCCACTTGGCTCTGGTGACGGATGAAACAATGTGCTATTTTCCGTTGACTGGTGGGACGTGCTGGACGATTGGCCGTAGTGAAGAGAATGCCATTGTTCTTGCCGATCGCTGGATGTCGCGTACCCACGCCATGATTCAACGGATGGGGCAGGGGGAGTTTTATTTAATTGACCTAGGCAGCCGTAACGGCACATTTGTCAATGGCCGCCGGGTGAGTATTCCAATGCCGCTGCATAATGGCGATCGCATCACCTTTGGCCAAACAGAACTGGATTTTTTTAATGAGCCGCTGCCGCCGCTGTTTAGTGATAGTGCCACCCTGAGCTTACCGCAGCCAGAAGGCTCGGCTACAGCACTCCTACACGTCCGGCGACTGTTGACCGTGTTGGTGGTCGATATTCGCGATTTTACCCAATTAACGCGGCAGCTCAATGAAGAACTGCTCTCAGAAGTCATTGGCACATGGTTTCACCGAGCAGGGGAAATCATTCGTCAGTACGGTAGTTGGGTCGATAAATACATTGGTGATGCGGTGATGGCTGTTTGGATTCATGAAAGTGAGGAAATTGGCTATCGCGAAATTTGCTATACCCTGTCTGCCCTTGAAGACCTGCGATCAATGACAGGGGAGTTGCATCAGCAGTATCCCCTACCTGCCCCCCTACGGATAGGGGCGGGGCTGAATACAGGCTATGCCATGGTGGGCAATACTGGCAGTGGCGATCGCCCCGACTACACCGCCTTAGGCGATACCGTAAACGCTGCCTTTCGGCTTGAGAGTGCCACCAAAACCATCCAAGCCGATATTGCCATGGGAGCCACCACCTACCATTACCTCGTGGGAGGATGCCCTGCGGCTGTACCCTTCCGTCCCCAAGTTCTGAGCCTCAAAGGCTATGAAACACCAGTGCCTGCCTACATTGGCACCTTTGCTGATTTACACAGCTTCTTAGAAAAAGCTCTAAAAAGTAGTGACACTCTTCACTAGCGCGGACATCCTCAGCGTGAATGGCTGATGCTACTGGAAGGCTTGCCGCAATTGATAATATTGTTGACTCTCTGCCCAGTCCAAGATTTCGCGGGCGCGTAACACCGGTAAGGGGTGCGTGAGTTGGCTGGCTTGTAACTCCTTGAACAGGTTGTGCCAGCCTTGATCGGCGCTATCGTACTGCTGCGCTTGGGCAATAAAGGCATCCAAGTTGAGGCGATCGCTCCACTGGGGAGAGCCGCCACACAATTTCATCAGCACAGAGGCCACAACACGCGCATCTTGAGTGACCAGCAAAGCCGCGCGATCGCAGCTGAGTTCTGCACAGCGCAGCCATTGAAACAGTTGGGTTTGGAGCCCCTGCGCCAAGAGTAGTCCCCAAGGCGAGAGTTGACTGGTCGCTAAAAGTAAAAGGTTGGCAATGGTTAGGTAAACTCCATGCTCACACTTTAAGTGCCCCAGTTCGTGGGCGAGCACAGCTTGTAGCTCTGCTGGTGTCAAGAGTTCGACTAACGCAGTATGGAGCACCACAAACGGTTGTTTGCCGCGCATGGCAAAGGTGTAGGCATTGGGGATGCTGTGCTGCTTTAGGTATAGATGCGGCGGGTCAATATCTAAACAGCGGCAGGCCTCGGTGTGCAATGCATAGAGGTCTGGAAGCTGCTGCTCGCTGATGCGGAGGCTACTACCAATGTTTTCGAGGTAAAATGCTTGCTCGGCAAGGGAGCCAAGGATGGTGCGCACCAGCACATCTAGGCCCGGAAGGTGCTTGAGGGCAGCGGTGGCTTGGCGATCGCGCGGGTGGCGAAACTGATCGGCGGTTAGCCCCCGGTAAGCTGCAGCAGGCATAAAATGGTAACGTTAGCTATGGTTTGCCCTAGGCTTCTATTGTAAACTGAGTAGCGGTTTCTTCATAAAAGGTAACACCTCAGCTATGGGACTTTTTGACGGTCTATTTCGCGGTGGCAAAAAGGCACCCGCCGACCCCAAGCCCACCAAGGAATTTTTCTTGGATCCCGATGAAGCAAAGACCTACGGCAACATTGAGTACATGCGTACAGCCAAGCCAGTCAAAAAAACCTTTCCCGCAACGGGGGGCAGCACCGAAGAGGTGGAAGTTGTTGAATTGGTATCATCCTTAGAAAAGGTGGACGTAGCTGCCCAGAACAAGGGCACCCCAGAGCCGAGCGTTACCGATGTATCTGCTCCGGCAGCAGAGGAACAAGAACGCCGTCGCACTGATCCTAGCCTTGATCTGTTCCGCGCCATGGCGAAGGATTTACGTCGCGGCTAACGCTACATTCAAATCATCCTGTTCTAGGTGGGGGAAGGCAGCGGCTTGACCCCCCTTTTTTGACTCGTTTTGCGCCTCTATAGCCTATATAGAATGTAGTGCACCTACAACACATTTCATGGATATTCAACTCATTCAAGTACTGGTTAACGGTTTGGCGGTGGGGAGTATTATTGCCCTCGCAGCGGTGGGACTCACCCTCACCTTTGGGATTTTACGGTTGCCGAACTTTGCCCACGGCGATTTTATGACAGCAGGTGCCTACCTAACCTTGGTTGCCAATTTCATGGGGTTAGACATTTGGCTATCGATGCTGGTTGGTGCGTTGGGCACAGCAGGGCTGATGCTGATGAGTGAAAAATTGCTCTGGTCGCCGATGCGCGATCGCCGCACCACTTCAACCACGCTGATCATTATGTCCATTGGTCTGTCGTTTTTCCTGCGCAATACAGTGATCCTCATCTGGGGGAGCGAAAACCAAACCTATCGCTTACCGGTGATGCCTGCTCTTGATATTTTTGGCATCAAAATTATTTACTCGAAAATTATTGTCATGATCTTGGCGGTTGTGGCCATGGCTGGGGTGCATTTTTTACTGCAGCGCACGAAAGTCGGGAAGGCTATGCGGGCAGTGGCGGATGATCTCGACTTAGCCCGGGTCTCTGGGATTGATGTGGAGTGGGTGGTGCTGTGCACATGGCTGTTGGCAGGAACGCTGACGGGGGTTGCCGGGGGGCTGTACGGCTTAATTACGGCGGTACGTCCGACGATGGGCTGGTTTTTGATTTTGCCCCTGTTTGCCAGCGTGATTTTGGGGGGGATTGGCAACCCCTACGGGGCGATCGCCGGTGCCCTGATCATTGGGGTGGCGCAGGAGATGAGTACCCTCGTTATTCCGGCAGAGTATAAATTAGCGGTGGCGATGGTGATGATGATGGCTGTCCTATTAGTGCGCCCCCAAGGACTCTTTCGCGGCACGCTCTGATAGGCTAGGGGTGACCCTCTAGGGAGATGAGTTCTGATTACTGGCCTTTACGATCTTGCGGATCTGGTGCGGGAGATTGAGGCAGCGCCGGAGGACTGGCGACCCCTCGTTTTTACCAATGGCTGTTTTGATTTACTCCATGCCGGTCATGTTCGTTACCTCAAGGCAGCGCGGGCACTGGGGCGGCGGTTAGTGGTTGGCCTCAACAGCGATCGCTCGGTGGCTGCCTTAAAACCAAACCGACCAATTATTGCCGAACAACAGCGGGCAGAGGTACTGGCTGGTTTACGATCAGTAGATGCAGTGGTCGTGTTTGGCGATCGCACCGCCATTCCTCTGATTGAAGTGCTCCAGCCGGAGATCTACGTCAAGGGGGGAGACTATGAACTGGAGACCCTACCGGAAGCTGAAACGGTGCTCCGCTATGGCGGCCGCATTGAGTTAATCATGGTGGAAGTACCCAGTTCAACAACGGCGATTGTACAGCGCATTCTACAGTTGCAAGGGGAGGACTCAAGGGGGGCATGGTAGCCACGAATACAGCCTTAGCCAATTTACGCACACAGTTGTACAGCGGCAACGAGAAGCAACAGCTCGCCGCTTTGAACACTTTAAGTACCGTTGGTGTTGAGGGCTACCCATTGCTGCAAGAATTTTTACAAGCCAGCACAACCCTAGACCCCGTCCCCCCGCTTTGGATTCGTGGTCAAACCTATCGCCTGCTGGTGCAGGCAGAGGATGCAGGTGTCAAAGCGTTTTTAAGTCAGCACTATCCTGCGGGAGTGCTGCCCCTCCTGTCAGAGCGGCAGATAGATTATCGTCCGCTAGCCGAGCGACTGGTGCACCTAGAGTTTGAAGCCGCCGATCGCCTCACTAGCCAAACCCTATGCGTACTCGCGGGGGCAGCAGCACAAAAGCGTGGTTGGCTGTACTTTACAGAAGTAGAGCAACTGCCCGTCACCGACTTGCAAACTATTGATCAGTTATGGCTGGCCTTTTCCTTGGGGCGGTTTGGCTATTCCGTGCAGCGGCAACTCTGGCTGGGCTGTGGTCAAAACTGGGATCGGCTTTGGGAAAAAATTGGCTGGCGTAATGGCAAAAAGTGGCCGCGCTACCCCAGCGAATTTATCTGGGACTTGAGTGCCCCCCGCGGACACTTACCCCTGACGAATCAACTGCGAGGGGTACAGCTTATTAATGCTCTCCTGAATCACCCCGCATGGCAGTACTCCCCTTGAGGTTTGGGGGGGAGCTTGGTGGCCTGCGTTTTACCCCCTAGCAGGAGGATGTCACATCGGGTAGGGCTGGAAGCCCCGTACTCCAGTGCGGGGAGGAAAGCTTCTTTAGCAACTTCAGTTGCCTTGGGTTATAATTGTAGTGCGGACACCAGAAACGGTTGTTCAAGGCACTGGTAACGGTCGATTGGGGGTGCTGTAAACCACCCCAGAGGCTCGCGGTTGGCTTGCTAACTGCAGGGCTACTAAAAGCTCCCTGCTTTAGCTGGGAGTAGTTTACAGGCTTTGACCAACGGCTAAGGAGCGAACCTCTCCCTGTCGCCGAAACACCGCCCGCTGATTTTGAATTTGTACCAATTGCCAACCGTCGTTCCCAACGCTATCGCCCACACTCAGGCGCAGGGTTTCGCCATTGGTTTGAATCAGAGCCACGGAGCGCTCCCCAAGCTCGAGAACGCCAACCAAGGTATGCTGAGGAGCCGGTGGAGAGATCGGGGCAGTGGCAACTGTATCAGTCGGCATTGGTGATGGCGCAGTTACGGTGGGGAGTTGGGGCACCGAGACTGCCGGAGCATTAGGGGGCTGATAAATAGGGACGTAAATACGTTCAACTGTCGGTGACGGGGCAGATGGGGGAACCGTTGCGGACGCAATGGTTGTAGCGGGTGTTGGGGAGGGCTGCTGACTCAAAAGCTGAAGAGAGGTTTGCAGATATTCCGCAAAGGCAATATCGGCAGCCGGTGTTGTGGCCACCTCAGGTGCAACCACTGCCGTAGGTTGGCGAGCGCCACTAATCCATAACCCCACGCTAAGGACAAAGGAGGCAATGCCAACCCCCATTAAAAAGCGATCGCGCCATGAAAAGTCGGTATTCAGGTGTAGCTTATGGGAACGCTCTGGAGCGGGAACCGCCGTTGAGTGGGGGGCTGCCAACGGTTCATAGGGGACTAAAACCGTCGTTGCAGAGGCGTCATGCGGGTCTAAAACCGCCGCAAACTCGATGGGTGTCTCTGCTTCAACCTCAGCAAACACTTCATCAATTAGACGATTCGCCTGAACATCTGTTAAGCAGGTTTCTACGGCATAGCGATCTGCCTCGTTGCTACGCCAAGAGGGATCATCGCTCTGCGTCATAGCCTATGCCTCACAATGATGACCAAGTGTAATACGGAAACTACGCCTTGCCTAACCTATCTATGCAATCCAATGCCTACTGGCCACCCCTAGGGTTGCGATCGCCCATTGCCCACACCATTTTTACCGCCTATGGTCAGCGCTATGGCTGTCCCTATCGCTGGCACCCCCAGCAGGAGCATCTCTTTGCAGGAGCGCAAGGGGTGCCCCTTTACGGCCAAGGGTGTCGGGTTCCCCACGCCCGAGGCACCCTTATTGCCACCTACGGTATTACCGGAGATCTGACGAATCAGTGGTATTTGCATACCCTTGCCCACTGGGGGCAGCAACGGCAGTTCGATGTGGTTCTGTTTGACTGGCGCGCCCATGGTCGCAGCGGCCACCTCTCGCCCACCCTCACCAGCGATGGTCTATACGAAGGCAAGGATTTATGCTTGATTGCCCAGCAGTGTAATGAACTGGGATACACCGCTCCCTACTGGTTGGTCGGCTATTCCCTTGGGGGGCAATTGGCCTTGTGGGGCGCGTGGTTCGCCCAAGGCACGAACAATGATCTCATTGCTGGGGCAGCGGTGATTTGTCCTAACTTAGACTCGAACCGCTCCTTAGCTCACCTTGGCCAGACGTTTTGGGGGCGGCAATTTGAACGCGCCATTAGTCGTGAACTCCAACGCTTGGCTCAGCAACTCCACGCCGCGCATCCCACCAGCATTGATTTGGCAGCAATTGCAGGCATCAACACCATTGCGGGTTTTGATCGGACACTGGTGATTGAACGCCTTGGCTTTCCATCGGTTGAGGCCTACTACCATGCCAGCAGCCCGCTCCATTTTTTGCCGCAGTTGCGCTTGCCGACTTGGATACTTTACGCTGCCGATGATCCACTGTTTGATCCTGCCTTGATGCCAGAACTGGTGGCGATCGCCGATCGTAACCCTGCCCTTGAAGTGGTTCTGTGTGAGTATGGTGGGCATGTGGGGTTTGTGAGTGCCCCGACATGTCAAAGGCTCTGGGGGGATCCCGACTACTGTTGGGGAATTCATCGCCTGCTGGATTGGTTAGCAGCCAAAACCATGCAGGTCTAGGTTTGTCATTAGAGGTCTGGTTGGCGGAAGCAGTTCAATGGTGAACAGTTCAAGGAATTGCTACGGGATGAATGAATTCCCAAGCTCTGATCCGGCGCCGTGTTAGTCATGGATCATCTGAGGGCACACAGAGTGTCTGGCATGCGGGCAATGCAATGTTAGCAGCTGTTAGCAGCGGCGAGGGCAACCTTGTTTGTCTGCCTCCCTATTCACCCGAGTTTAACGACATGTCGCAAGAAGTCCCCGATGCTACCGCAGGTGAATCGTGGATCGAAGTCAATCGTTTCTTTCCTTCTTCAAAAACCTGCCATGTTTGCCTGAATCAAGTGAGTAGCCTATCGCTTGAGATTCGCAATTGGAGGTGCGAGGTTTGCACTACAGAGCATGACCGAGACGTGAACGCTGCGATCAACATCAGAAATGAAGCCTTGCGGATATCGGAGTTAGGAACTCGCTCTACTGCCTTTGGGAGGGAACGTAAGTCATCTGGTAAAACGTCGGTTTTGTTAGATGCTGTCCCCGTTGCACAAGGAAGCCGCTTATCTATTGCGTAGCGATGATGAGCGGTAGTTCACATCGGGTAGGGCTGGAAGCCCCGTACTTCAGTGCGGGGAGGAAAGCTCCTTTAGCAACTTCAGTTGTTTTAGGTTATAATTGTACTGCGGACACCAGAAACGGTTGTTCAAGGCACTGGTAACGGTCGATTGGGGGTGTTGTAAACCACCCCAGAGGCTCGCGGTTGGCTTGCTAACTGCAGGGCTACTGAAAGTTCCCTGCTTTAGCTGGGAGTAGTTTACGCCTAGTATCTACTCCATTTACCTCAGTAGGCTATAGGTAGGCGCACCAGTCACTCCAACTGCCAGCGTAGAGCTTGGTTTGATGGAGACCGGCGATCGCCATCCCCAGAATATCTACACAGGCCGTGACTCCGGATCCGCAATAGACAATAATTTCCGGTGTGTTTGCCAAGGGTTGCCAGTGCCGTTGTAACTCAGCCGTTGATTTGAGCAACCCATTGGCGTGGGTCATCTCCAACCACGGGTAATTGAGTGCCCCTGGAATATGCCCAGCCACCGGATCAATGGGTTCATGCTCACCCCGGTAGCGGTGCGGCTCCCGTGCATCGACAATGGCGGTTTGTGGCTGTCCTTGAGCCGCAATAACCCCTTGGCGATCCACCACCCATTCTGCTCTGGGGACAGCAACGATGTGCCCCTGACGCACTTCCGGGATCACCGTTGTGGTGGGATAACCTGCGGCAGCGTAATGGCTGTAGCCCCCATCTAACACAGCGACGCGATCGTGCCCCAGCCACCGCAATAACCACCAACACCGAGCCGCATAGGCCAACCGCGAATCATCGTAGGCCACCACTAGGGTTTGTTCCCTCACCCCCATCGACTGTAGGGTTGCGGCTAATCGTTCGGGGTCTGGCAAGGGATGCCGCCCCCCGTACTGCTGCCGCGGACTGGATAAATCCTGCTCCAAGTCTAAGTAGTAGGCACCGAGAATATGGCCCGCGCGGTACTGCTGTTGCCCTCGCTCCGGTGCCATCAAATCAAAGCGACAGTCAATCACTACGACGTTAGGGTCGTCTAGGTGGTTAGCCAGCCAAGCGGCAGTTACGGTATAGGCGCTCATCGACAAGCAACAAAGGGTTACTGGCGATCGTACCTTGGAACAGCCAAGCAAAAATTGGGGTTCAAAGTGTTGCCTGCATCGGTTATGATGGAATCTTGATGATTTTTGCCCGTGTAGCTCAGTGGTAGAGCACACCCTTGGTAAGGGTGAGGTCACGAGTTCAATCCTCGTCACGGGCTTGCTGTAGGGAGGGAGTGAGTCAGTCTCAGTTGCTAAGACAGGAGCCAACACCGACCTATGTGGGGTTTGACCCTGGGCGCGACAAATGCGGCCTCGCCCTAGCAACACCGACGGAAATCTGGGCGCATGAGGTGGTTGCCAGCGATCGCGCCCTTGCCCTTGTGCAGCACTGGCAGCGTACCTACGGCATTCGCCAAGTCATTATGGGAAACCAAACCACATCCCAGCATTGGCTGCAAACCTTGCAGGCACACCTGCCAGCTGATGTTGGCATTCACCAAGTGGATGAACGCAACAGTACCCTAGTTGCGCGCGATCGCTATTGGCAGTTATTTCCGCCCCGGGGCGTGCAGAAATTCATTCCTCACGGGCTGCGGCTCCCTCCCCGTCCCATTGATGACATTGTGGCCATCGTCCTCTTAGAACGTCACTGTGGCCATCAACTGTGCCTCAAGTCCTATAATTAACGGGTTATCGTTGCGGCGCAGCATCTGTGGAGAAAGGCACCCTCATTGAGTTTCGGGTACAGAATCAGCGGCGGTTAGCGACCATCGATCGCCCTGAAGGTAAAAAGCTGTGGATTGCTATGGATCAACACCTACAATCCCATACCCTACATCCTCGCCACATTACCTTTACCGTTCCCCATGAACGGTTTCGTCCCCAAGATATTCCTGCATTTTGGCAGCAGGTGCAGTCCCTCCTTGATCCTGAGAGCCTTGAAGTCGCATGGGAAATTATCCGCGAAGAGCAGCGTACCATTACCCCGCAGGGGTTAGCGGAACTCTTGTTTGGCGAAACCACTGCCGCCACCTGCTACGCGGCCTATTATTTACTGAGTGAAGACCGTTTTTATTTCAAACTCAAAGGCGAGGTGTATGAGCCTCGCTCTGTGGCTCAAGTGGCAGAGCTAAAGCACCAACATGAGAAGGAAGCCCAACGCTTGGCAGAGGAGGCCACCTTCACGGAACATTTAGCCCAGGCCTTGGCGGGAGAGGCGGTGCAGTGGTCCGCAGGAGATCGCAAGCGCCTTGAACAATTAGAGCGTTATGCTATAGCCATTGAAACCAGTGCCCAGCATCAAGGTGCGGTGGAGTTACTCCGTCAACTGAAGCGACCCACTCAACCCCTTGGTGCCTTTCAACTACTGGTGGATTTGGGGCTGTGGTCAACGCACGAAAATCTTTTTCTGCGCCGTAGCCAGATTCAAGTTGAATTTTCTGCCAAGGTACTTGATGTGGCTCATAACTGCCTAAACTCACCACCAACGGATATAGATGCTGACCTACGCCGGGATCTGACGCATCTGAAGGTCTATACCATTGACGATGAAAGTACCCAAGAAATTGACGATGGTTTGAGTGTTGAAGTCGTGGGCGATCGCCAAAAGCTGTGGATTCATATTGCGGATCCAAGCCGCTGGGTGATGGCCGATGATGTGCTAGACCATGAAGCCCGCCGCCGCGCCACGACCGTGTATTTACCCACGGGCATCATTCCCATGTTTCCCTCGGAGTTGGCCACAGGCCCGATGAGCTTGGTGGAAGGGCGTCTCTGCTGTGCTTTGAGTTTTGGCATCCTCTTGGCCGAGAGCGGCGAAGTCCTCGAATACGAAATTTGCCCAAGCTGGATTCGCCCCACCTACCGCCTAAGCTACGATGATGTGGATATGATCTTAGAGCAGGCGGTGCCCGCCGAAGCCGATCTGCTGGCGATCGCCCACTGGGGCAACCGCCGTAGCCAATGGCGGCAACAGCGCGGCGCCATCCGTATTGATATTCCTGAGCCGAGTATTAAGGTCGCCGGTGAGGAGGTGGAGATCTCCCCGCTGCGGGACTCGCCAGCGCGACAACTGGTTGCGGAAATGATGATTTTAGCTGGCGAAGTAGCAGCGGATTACGGTTTGCGCGAAGGGATTCCCTTGCCCTTTCGCTGTCAATCTCCACCAGAGTTGCCCCCCGACGACGAATTACGCCAACTTCCCGCTGGCGTCGTGCGCGACTGTGCCATTCGTCGCTGTATGCCCCGCAGTGAAATGAGCACCCAGCCTAACCCCCACGCCAGTTTAGGCCTAGATGCCTACTGCCAAGTAACCTCCCCAATCCGTCGCTATACCGATTTGCTGGCGCACCGCCAAATTAAAGCCCATCTGCGCGGCGAAACACCCCCCCTTACCCCAGAGCAACTGAACGAACTACTGCTGCGACTCGTTTCCTCCATTCAAGAGTCATCCTTAGTGGAGCGACAAACCAATCGCTACTGGTGCCTTGAGTACCTGCGCCGCCACCGCGATGAAGTGTGGCGGGGAATCTTACTGCGCTGGTTGCGACCAGAGGAGAACTTGGGTTTAGTGCTCTTAGAAGACTTGGGGGTAGAGTTGGCCATGCGTTTGCAGCGCCAAGCAAACTTGGGTGAATCGCTGCTAGTGCGCGCCAGTCGGGTTGATCCCCGCAGTGATCAAATTTGGCTGGAGGAAGTCTCAGAGGTTCCGTCTTCGCCGGCGGCGACGGTTACGCCATAATTCCTTTAGTAAAGGAGATTTGCTATGGGAGTTGAAAAACTTGCTGCCCTACGGCACCTAATTGGGGAACTGGAGCAAGCGCTGATTGCCTATTCCGGTGGTATTGACAGTACCCTTGTGGCAAAGGTGGCCAAGGATGTCTTAGGCGATCGCGCCGTGGCGGTTACCGCAGTGTCTCCCTCGCTCTTTCCTGCGGATCTAGAAGATGCCCGCATTCAAGCAGCGGCCATTGGCATTCGCCATGAACTCATTGAAACCCACGAACTTGAGAATCCCAACTATGCGACCAATCCGGTGAATCGCTGCTACTTTTGCAAAAGTGAGTTGCACGATCGCCTGCGAGGGCTTGCCCAAGAGTGGGGCTACGACTACATTGTGGATGGGGTGAATGCCGATGACCTCCAAGACTATCGTCCGGGCATTGCCGCTGCCAAGGAGCGGGGGGTGCGATCGCCCCTTGCGGAAGTGGGGATCAGTAAGCTAGAGGTGCGCGAAATTGCCAAATCCTTGGGGCTGCCGTGGTGGAATAAGCCTGCCCAACCCTGCCTCAGTTCGCGGTTTCCCTACGGGGAGGCAATTACCCTTGCAAAACTACAGCGAGTGGGGCAGGCCGAGTATTATCTGCGACAGCAGGGCTGGGAACCCTGTCGCGTGCGTAGCCATGGTGACACAGCGCGCATTGAAATCCTCCAGGCGCAAATCCCTGAATTTATTCACCAAACCGATTTAGAAAAACTGGTGCACTATTTTCAATCCTTGGGCTTTACCTACGTAACCCTTGATCTAGAAGGGTTTCGCAGTGGCAACCTCAATGGGGTGATAGCAGCAGGGCGCGATCGCTAACTCGGTTGTAGGGACTCAAACTCTGGAGAATATCGCGGCCATAGGTGCGTTCGGTCAACCGCCGATCTAAAATAGCCACCCAAGGCTCATCTTGACGCAGGGGCGCAATGAGCCGATCCAGCAGGGTCAGGCATTCCGGCAGTAAATAATGGCGAAACCAATCCTGCTGTTGTTGCTTATGCCAGTCAATGCAAGCGCTGACTAGCGCCTTTTCTGGTGAAGGCAACGGCAAGGTAGTCAGCACTAATAGGGTGGGGCAGGGAAACTGCGGCGCAGCCTGCAACCAAAACGTGGGGCTGCTAACCAGAATGGGGTGGGGCTGATCACTCAGGGTATCTAACTGAACGCGCGAGCCATAGAGCGCCGCCAACTGGGTAGCTAACTGCTCCCGCAGCGGCACATCAGGCACGATCACCACCACCGACTGATGCCCAACGCGGCCAATCAGATCGTAGAGCCGTCTGAGGGTGGCTGCCGCAAAGTCTGGTGTATTGGGCAAGGGTAAATCTTCGGCAATGTAGAGGGTAATGGCCTCGCTGTGGCGATCGCTACTGAACTTAACGGTGGTTTGCGGTGGAATCGCTAACTGGTGTTGCAAATAGGCCAAGGGTGGCTCAGCATCGGGGCCGCTGCCAATGAGCACAAAGGGCGCAGAAAGCCAAACGGGTTGCCAATAGGGGCGCAGGTTGAGGGGGTGGCTATAGAGGCTAAAGTAGCCAGCAGTGGGATGGCGACGGCTCCACAGCACCGTATCTGGCTGGCCTAAATAGGCCTGTAGCTGCTGCCAACAGGGGGGCAACGTCGCCGAGCAATCATCCAAGAGGGTTTGCAGAAGCTGCCGCTCCAGAGGTGCCAGTAAATAATCGCCGTAGGGGTTGCTGGGGCGTTGGAAAAGCTGGTGTGCCAACTGGGCATAGGTATGGCGAATCTGCTCTAGGGCAGCAGGAGCCGCTAATTTCAGATGCTCCCAATCCGCTGCCCCAATCTCGCAGGTCAAGTACTGTTGGCTGAGTCTGGGTAGTTCTTCAACACCATCAATGAGGGTGACAACCGCCTCAGGCAGTAACTGGGAAGCCGTGCCAAGCTGTGCTGCCACCCACTCCTCGAGGCTCATCACCAGCACCCCGGTGAAGCCAACTGGCCAGCGATCGCCGCGCTGTACCGATTTCGTCACCGCTAGGAAGGAGAGTAATTCCGGAATTTCTTGGTGCAGGAGGGTCGCCAATCGTTGCTCGGGCACGACGACGAGAACGGGTTCGGGATAGAGCAGGGCAGGCAGTAAATAGCTCAGGCCATAACAATGCTGCCAAACTGCCCGTGCAGTGACCTGAAGCACACACCCCCGCCGTAGCCGCAAGGCACGTGCCACTAATCGCGCCAAGGTGAGATGGTGCGGCCACAGGCGATCGCCCAGATGGGCGCGCCGTAGGCGATCGCCACTGTGGCGTAAAAACGCCCGTAACTGGCGGTGAACCTCGGCCTCAATCACAGTCTGCTCACTGAGCCACAACAATCCCTCATTGTGGCATGTTAGCCGCGCTCCCGTCGCTGTTGCAGTGCTGCTCGCGCTTCTTCGCGATCGTCAAAGTGCACTTTTTCCGTCCCTAAAATTTGATAGTCTTCGTGACCTTTACCGGCAATCACCACCCCATCCCCCGGCTTGGCGTCCAGAATAGCAGAGATGATAGCGGTACGGCGATCGGCTTCAACTATCATCGGGGTTTGGGGCGGAATTCCCGCGATAATATCATCCAAAATCCGGTGTGGGTCTTCGGTACGCGGGTTGTCGGAGGTCACCACCACCTGATCCGCTAAGCGAGCAGCAATCGCGCCCATTTGTGGCCGTTTGGTGCGATCGCGATCGCCCCCACAGCCAAACACACAAATAAGGCGACCGGGAATAAAAGGACGCGCTGCCCGCAATAAGTTATCGAGGCTATCCGGCGTATGGGCATAGTCCACCAACACCGTAATATCTTGGTCAGGGGCAATACGCACCTGCTCCATGCGACCGGGTACACCGCCAAAGTCTTGCAGCGCCTTTAGCATTGACTCTAAGGGCAGCCCCACCGCTGCCCCCATGGCGATCGCCCCTAGGACATTGGCCACATTAAACTGCCCTACTAACGGCGAGTTTAGCGTTCCCGTGCCGATGGGGGTGTGCAGCGTTCCGGTGACACCATTCACCCGATAGGTGAGATCCACGGCGGTAAAGTCAGCACCCTCCCCAAGGCCATAGGTCCAGACCTGCTCTGGAGCTAATTGCTGCGCCAGCCGCTGCCCAAAGGGATCATCTCGATTAATGATGGCTTTCCCCTTCAGGTACTCTGGCGTAAATAGCTTGGCCTTGGCCGCAAAATAATCCTCTAAATCGCGGTGATAGTCCAGATGATCTTGGGTCAAATTCGTAAACACCGCCGCCTCAAACTGACACCCCCAGACCCGATCCTGCGCCAGGGCATGGGAGCTTACCTCCATCACCCCAAAACGACACCCCGCTGCTACTGCCGCCGCCAACTGCTCTTGCAGCGTCACCGCAAAGGGGGTGGTGTGGCTGGCCACTTCATAATGCCCCGGCCAGCGACTGTAGAGGGTACCCAAGAGTGCCGTGGGATACCCCACCGTGCTCAACAGATGTTCAATCAAATGGGTTGTGGTGGTTTTACCATTGGTGCCCGTTACCCCCAGCAGGCTCAGACGTTGGGCAGGCGTGTTGTAAAATGCCGCAGCCAAGGCACCACAGGCACGCTCAACATTCTCCACCACAATGACACAGGCACTGCCGTCATTGGCCTTTGCTTGGGGAGACACCACCGCAGCGATCGCCCCTGCCGCTAAGGCACTAGGCCAAAAATTGCCGCCATCAACGCGGGTACCGGGCATACCAATGAATAACGTTCCATCTTGGCAGTCCCAAGAGTTAGTGCTGAGGTGCTGCACCTCTTGCTCCAGCGCAGGATGCTCAATTGTCGTAGCAATCTGGGCAGCATTAAGAAGTTCCCGTAGCTTCATCGATGCATGTCCTCAAATTTACGGGGGGTTTCCCCCTATTGCGAGCGATTCTAAACCATCATGCCCTGATTACAGGCAATTTCACGAACATCATCACTGCGCAGCGGCGAATTCCAGATACCGTGTCAGGTGATGGGTAACGTTAGCTGAAGCACTATCCGCTGCATGGGTGGCCAAGGAGTCGCTTGAAAAATAAGCGGTATAGTAAGAAACAGCAAGAATTATGAAGTTTAGTGAAGAGTCATGCACGTTGCGCCCTTTGCCTCTGATCTGCCGCTGATCAACGAAGCCTTGCGGTCGAGCTACCAAGCTGTCCAGTGGGGAAAGAATATCCTAGCGATCGCCCACAAAACCCTGAGTGCACGCCTGTTTAACAGCCTTTTTCCCACAGAAGAGCGCACACAGCCCCTCAGTCCCGACTTGCAGACTTGGTTAAAGGAGCGCTACGATGCGCTGCTCAATAGCGACTGGCAGGATGCTGCCGCTGGATTTTACCCGGCAAGCCTTTTATTTGATGGGCTTTGGCAGGAATTTTGGCAGTTTTATCCGGTTCTGTGGCTGGATTTACCCCAAATGTGGCAGCGGGCGCGATCGCGGCGGTTTCAGGATTTTGCAGACACGATTTCTCTAGATGCCTATCCGCAGTACTACCGCCAAAACTTCCACTACCAAACCGATGGCTATCTCAGCGAAACCTCGGCCAATCTGTACGATCTACAGGTCGAAATCCTCTTTGGCGGCACAGCGGACGCGATGCGGCGGCGGGTTATTGCCCCCATTGCTCGGCACCTGCAGATCCTTCCCCCCACCCCACCAGTGCGGGTTCTAGATGTTGCCTGCGGCACAGGACGCACCCTCAAACAATTGCGCTACGGATTTCCAGAGGCAGCCCTGTTTGGCATTGATTTGTCCCCCACCTATCTGCGCAAAGCCAACAGCTTACTGGCCGAGCAAGTCGGAGACCTCCCTCAACTCATTCAAGGTAGCGCCGAGGCATTGCCCTACATTGACAACTACTTCAATGCCATTACCTGCGTGTTCCTCTTCCATGAACTGCCAGCTCCTGTGCGACAACAGGTGATTGACGAATGCGCACGGGTGCTCCAGCCCGGCGGCATATTTGTCATCTGCGATTCAATTCAGGCCATTGATTCACCAGCGCAGCGGCCTATGATGGAGAACTTTGCCAACCTATTCCATGAACCCTTTTACCGCAACTACATTGAAGATGATCTCAACCATCGTCTAGAAAAAGCTGGTCTGGTGGTGCAGGAGGTGCAGCACCACTTCATGAGTAAGTACTGGATTGCAGTTAAACCCCAAGAGGGTGGCGATTCATCGCCAGCCGCAGCGATCCCCCCGCTCTAGACGGCAGGGTATGCCATGAGGCAAGATAAATTGAGCCATTCAACGTAAAAGCCCCAGAAAAGTAATGCAACTGCAAACGGTTTCTACACCTATTCCCGACTGGTCTGGTGATTTGTTGGCGATCGCCCTTTTTCAAAGTGAGGGCACCCTGACCCTCACCGATCCCTACACCCAGCTTGACCAACGCCTCAATGGTCTACTGCAAGAGATGATCAACGACGGTGAGTTTGAGGGCAAAGCCGGTACATCGTTGCTCATCCGGTTGCTACCAAACATTCCCATTAAAAAGCTGTTTCTGATTGGGTTGGGCAGTCGCGATGAATTTACGCTGGATACCCTGCGCCGCACCGCCGCCACCATTGCCCGAACCGCCCGTCGCGAACGGGCAAAAACCCTAGCCATCAGCGCCCCCCTAGAGAACATGGATTCTGGGGAAATAAGCCAGGCCTTGGCCGAGGGAGTGCTCCTAGCCCTGCACAGTGATCTGCGCTTTAAGTCCGATCCAGAAGCGCGCAAACTCCTTCCCTATCCAGAGAGTGTGAGTTTCCTAGGGTTAGGAGATCAAAGTGCAGCCCTCGCCCGTGCCCAACAGATCTGCGATGGCGTCATTCTGGCGCGGGAACTCGTGAATGCCCCAGCCAACGAGGTTACCCCAGTCACTTTGGCGGAAACAGCTCAAACCATTGCCGATCGCCATGGCCTCACCGCCAAAATTCTCGAGCGGGACGACTGTGCTGCCTTGGGGATGGGTGCTTTTTTAGGGGTTGCCCAAGCCTCAGAGATGCCACCCAAGTTCATCCACCTCACCTACACTGGCGCCGAGCCAATTCAGAAAAAAATTGCCCTCATCGGTAAAGGGCTAACCTTTGATTCCGGTGGCCTCAACCTCAAAACCCAAGGCGGCATTGAAACCATGAAGATGGACATGGGGGGAGCCGCCGCAGTGCTGGGGGCAGCGCAAGTCATTGGCCAATTGAAACCCGCAGGTATTGAGGTTCACTTTATTGTTGCTGCCACCGAAAACATGATTAGTGGCCGGGCAATGCATCCGGGAGATATTCTGACGGCATCTAACGGCAAGACCATTGAAGTGAATAATACCGATGCTGAAGGCCGCCTCACCCTTGCCGATGCCCTAGTGTATGCCGAAAAGCTGGGAGTGGATGCCATTGTGGATTTAGCAACCCTGACGGGGGCTTGCATTGTTGCCCTTGGAGACACGATTGCCGGACTCTGGAGTAACGATACTGACTTAGCCAAAGCCTTGCAACAGGCCAGCGATCGCAGCGGCGAAAAGCTGTGGCAAATGCCCTTAGAAAGCAAGTATTTTGAAGGGATGAAATCCCAAGTGGCCGACATGAAAAACACAGGCCCACGCGCCGCTGGCTCCATTACAGCCGCTCTGTTTTTACAGCAATTTGTCAACAACACCCCTTGGGCACACTTGGATATTGCTGGGCCAGTTTGGACTGAAAAAGAAGATGGCTACAATAACCCCTGTGGCACTGGCTATCCTGTGCGCACCTTAGTAGAGTGGTTAACTAGCTACGCCACTCCTTAGCCTCCCATGCGATCGCCCCAACGCTTGGTGGTTGACCCAAGCCAAATTCAGGAGCAGGTTGTTACCCTAACCCCTGCCCAAGCCCACTACCTCCACCATGTGCTGCGCCTAAAACCCACGGATCCCCTGTGGATTCTGGATGGCCACGGTCACCGCTGGCAGGCGCAATTGGGGGGCGATCGCACCACGGTTCAGTTACTAGACGCCCACTGCGGCCACAGTGAACTAGCCACGGAGATTATCCTCTGCCTAGCTCTATTGAAAACGGCAACCTTTGAACAGGTGCTCCAACACGCCACCGAGCTAGGGGTTCGGCAAATTATCCCCATCCGCACAGCGCGATCGCTCCTCCAGCCCAGTGCCAATAAATATCAACGCTGGCGGCGCATCCTCCAAGAAGCTGCCGAACAATCCGAGCGCCTCTACGTACCCACAATTACCGATCCGTTAACGGTGCCAGCCATGGTTGAGGTTGCCCCCCAGGGCTATATTGGCAGCCTGCGCGCTACCACCCTATTCGCCGACTACCTAGCAGGGATGAACTTTAACGCCCCAATTGCCGTGGCGATCGGGCCTGAAGGCGGTTGGACAACCCCAGAACTGGATTTAGTCCTCAGTGCTGGTTGGCAAGAATTTTCCTTAGGACGGCGCACTCTCCGAGCCGTAACCGCGGCGATCGCCACCCTCAGCCTGCTGAGCCACTACAGCGAACAGCACCACCCCACAATGTGAGCCAGCCCTCCATCACCTACCCCGCCCCATAGGCAGATAGGACGTTCCGCCCCCTCAGTGAACGTGGCATTGACAACGTCACTTTAACCTCGATACACTAGAAGTTCGGTGAAATTAACGTAAGCAGCAATGCCCACCATCCAGCAACTTATCCGCCAAGAGCGGGAACTGTTGAAAAAGAAAACAAAATCACCAGCCCTCAAAAGCTGTCCGCAGCGGCGCGGTGTCTGTACCCGGGTCTACACCACCACGCCCAAAAAGCCCAACTCGGCACTGCGCAAAGTCGCACGGGTACGCCTTACTTCTGGCTTTGAAGTTACCGCCTATATCCCCGGTATTGGCCATAACCTACAAGAGCACTCCGTTGTCATGATTCGTGGTGGCCGGGTCAAAGACCTGCCCGGTGTTCGCTACCATATTATTCGCGGTACCCTCGACACTGCTGGGGTCAAAGATCGCAAGCAAGGTCGCTCCAAATACGGTGCCAAGCGCCCAAAACCCGGTGAAGCCACTGCCACCGGCAAGAAAAAATAGTTCTATCCTCCTAGTTTTAACTCAGTCCACCCTAGATTGACCCCATTCATCATCCACTAGAGCAAACGCAAAACTCCTATGTCTCGTCGCACTCGCGCTCAAAAACGCCCCACCTCCCCTGATCCGGTGTACAACAACATTTTGGTGAACATGCTGATCCAGCGGATCATGCTGAACGGCAAAAAATCCCTAGCCAGCCGTATCGTCTATAGCGCGATGAAAACAGTAGAAGAGCGAACCGGAGAAGATGCCCTGCAACTTTTTGAGCGCGCCATCAAAAATGCCACCCCCCTTGTAGAAGTCAAAGCCCGGCGGGTTGGCGGCGCTACCTATCAAGTTCCTATGGAAGTACGCCCCGATCGCGGCATTGCCCTAGCATTGCGCTGGTTAGTGCAGTTTTCCCGCAAGCGAGCAGGTCGTTCCATGGCTGCCAAATTAGCCAACGAACTGATGGATGCAGCGAATGAAACCGGTAGCACCATCCGTAAACGGGAAGAAACCCACAAAATGGCCGAAGCGAATAAAGCGTTTGCCCACTATCGCTATTAAACGCCGCAAAATGCAACAACCCGTCAAAGAGTTGGATACAATTAGTTAAGAATTCTAACGCAATGCAACAAATAAGGAGGTAGCTGTGGCACGGACGACCCCGCTGGAGCGAGTGCGAAATATTGGGATTGCCGCTCACATTGATGCGGGTAAAACAACCACAACCGAGCGGATTCTATACTATTCCGGTGTGGTGCACAAAATTGGCGAAGTGCACGAGGGAAACACCGTGACCGACTGGATGGAACAAGAGCGGGAGCGGGGAATTACCATTACCGCAGCAGCCATCAGTACCTCTTGGAAAGATCACCAGATCAATATTATTGACACCCCTGGTCACGTGGACTTCACCATTGAAGTAGAGCGCTCCATGCGGGTGCTCGATGGGGTGATTGCCGTCTTTTGCTCTGTGGGCGGGGTGCAACCTCAGTCAGAAACCGTGTGGCGGCAAGCCGATCGCTACAACGTGCCGCGGATTGTTTTTGTCAACAAGATGGATCGCACTGGCGCAAACTTTTACAAAGTTTATAGCCAAATCCTTGATCGTCTGCGGGCAAACGCCATTCCCATTCAACTGCCCATTGGCGCTGAAGATCAGTTTTTGGGGATTGTTGACCTCGTGCGGATGCGCGCCAAGATCTACAAAGATGACTTGGGCAAAGAAATTGAAGATACCGACATTCCTGAGGACATGGCAGAGCAGGTCGAAGAATTTCGTACCAAGCTAGTCGAAGCCGTGGCCGAAACCGACGATGTGTTGATGGAAAAATACCTCGAAGGGGAAGACCTCACAGAAGAGGAAATTCGCACTGCTTTGCGCAAAGGCACCATTAGTGGTGCTATTGTACCGATGCTCTGTGGCTCCGCCTTCAAGAATAAAGGCGTGCAACTGTTACTAGATGCGGTAGTGGATTATTTGCCTGCTCCCATCGATGTCCCCGCCATCAAAGGCCACTTGCCCGATGGTACCGAAGTAGAGCGAGCAGCGGATGATGATCAGCCCCTTGCGGCCTTGGCCTTTAAGATCATGGCGGATCCCTACGGCCGCCTGACCTTTGTGCGGGTCTATTCGGGGGTGCTCAAAAAAGGGAGCTACGTTCTCAACGCCACCAAAGGCAAGAAAGAGCGCATCTCTCGCTTGATTATCTTAAAAGCCGATGAGCGCATTGAAGTTGATGAGCTGCGCGCAGGGGATCTCGGTGCGGCCTTGGGCTTAAAAGATACCTTCACCGGTGACACCCTCTGTGACGAAAGCGCCCCTGTGATCCTAGAATCTCTATATGTGCCAGAACCCGTCATTTCTGTCGCTGTAGAGCCGAAAACCAAGCAGGACATGGAAAAACTCTCCAAAGCCTTGCAGTCCCTTGCGGAAGAAGATCCCACGTTCCGTGTAAGTGTGGATCCCGAAACCAACCAAACAGTGATTGCGGGGATGGGTGAGTTGCACCTTGAAATACTTGTGGATCGGATGCAGCGGGAGTTCAAAGTGGAGGCAAACATCGGTCAGCCTCAGGTTGCCTATCGGGAAACCATCCGCAAGCCAACTCGCAGTGAAGGCAAATTCATTCGTCAAAGTGGCGGTAAAGGTCAGTACGGCCATGTGGTGATTGAAGTTGAACCAGCGGAGCCTGGCACAGGCTTTGAGTTCGTCTCGAAAATTGTTGGCGGTGTAGTTCCCAAAGAGTACATTCCGCCAGCGGAACAAGGGATGAGAGAGGCCTGTGAATCTGGCATCCTTGCGGGGTATCCCGTCATTGACCTCAAAGTCACCTTAGTCGATGGTTCCTATCACGACGTTGACTCGTCGGAAATGGCCTTCAAAATTGCTGGTTCCATGGCCATTAAAGAAGCGGTGATGAAAGCAAATCCGGTTCTGTTGGAGCCTATGATGAAGGTCGAGGTCGAGGTTCCAGAAGAATTCCTTGGGACAGTGATGGGGGATTTGATCTCCCGTCGTGGTCAAATTGAGGGACAAACGGTGGACGGTGGCATTGCCAAGGTGACCGCCAAAGTCCCTCTCGAACGGATGTTTGGTTATGCCACTGATATCCGCTCGAATACCCAAGGTCGGGGAATTTTCTCGATGGAATTCAGCCATTACGAGGAAGTCCCCCGTAATGTGGCTGAGGCGATCATTGCCAAAAATAAAGGGAACGCATAGTCTATACGAGGAACAACATGGCACGCGCTAAATTTGAACGCACAAAACCCCACGTTAACATCGGTACCATTGGTCACGTTGACCATGGTAAAACCACGCTAACAGCAGCGATTACGATGACCTTGGCAGCACTGGGTCAGGCTGCTGCCCGCAAATACGATGAAATTGATGCGGCTCCGGAAGAGAAAGCTCGCGGGATTACCATCAACACCGCTCACGTTGAGTATGAAACCGAGAAACGCCACTATGCCCACGTGGACTGTCCTGGTCATGCCGACTACGTGAAAAACATGATCACGGGTGCGGCGCAGATGGATGGTGCCATTCTGGTGGTGGCAGCAACCGATGGGGCTATGCCTCAGACCAAGGAGCATATTCTGCTGGCACGGCAGGTGGGGGTTCCCAGCATCGTTGTCTTCCTGAACAAGGTGGATATGGTGGATGACGAAGAGCTGTTGGAACTGGTGGAATTGGAATTGCGGGAACTCCTGAGTGAGTACGAATTCCCTGGGGATGATATTCCGATTATTCGTGGTTCGGGGTTGAAGGCGCTTGAAGCAATGACCGCCAATCCGAAAACCACCCGGGGCGAAAATGAGTGGGTCGATAAGATTTACGAACTCATGGATGCTGTGGATGAATTTATTCCAACGCCACAGCGGGATGTGGATAAGCCCTTCCTGATGGCTGTGGAAGACGTTTTCTCCATTACGGGTCGCGGTACGGTGGCAACGGGTCGGATTGAGCGCGGTAAGATCAAAATCAATGAAACCGTTGAACTGGTTGGGCTGCGAGAAACTCGCTCCACCACAGTGACCGGTATTGAAATGTTCAAGAAGAGCTTGGACGAAGGGATCGCTGGGGACAACGCGGGTCTGCTGCTGCGGGGTCTGAAAAAGGAAGATGTGGAGCGGGGAATGGTGTTGGCCAAGCCCGGTTCTATTACGCCCCATACCCAGTTTGAAGGGGAAGTCTATATCCTTACCGACAAAGAGGGTGGGCGCAAAACTCCGTTCTTCGCTGGCTATCGCCCTCAGTTTTATGTGCGCACCACCGATGTGACCGGTACAATTACCTCCTTTACTGCTGATGATGGCAGTGAAGCAGAAATGGTGATGCCGGGTGATCGCATCAAGATGACCGTGGAACTGATTCAGCCCATTGCCATTGAGCAGGGGATGCGCTTTGCCATCCGTGAAGGGGGGCGTACCATCGGCGCCGGTGTTGTCTCGAAAATCCTGAAATAGTTGATAAAAAAGGCCGTTAGCTTCTGAAGTTTAGCGGCCTCTTTTGTGTCTTGTTCACTGAACCTTGAAAAATAACGGTCGTTTCTATGGCAACTCTACAACAGCAAAAAATTCGCATTCGTCTGAAGGCGTTTGATCATCGTTTACTCGATACGTCTTGCGAGCGCATTGTGGATACGGCTAAAAGAACAGGAGCTTCCCCAGTCGGCCCGATTCCGCTGCCGACGCGCCGCAAAGTTTACTGTGTGCTGCGATCGCCTCACGTTGACAAAGATTCCCGCGAACATTTTGAAACCCGCACCCATCGGCGCATCCTCGATATTTATCAGCCCTCCCCCAAAACCATCGATGCTCTGATGAAATTAGACTTACCTGCGGGTGTTGACATTGAGGTCAAACTCTAAGCAATGATAGGTGGGGCTTCTCAAGGTCGCTTAAACTAGGGGTATGACTCAGACGACGATTGGCTCCTCCGTATCCCGAGGGTCGGTTCAGCCTCCGGCAGTTGCCTATTTCATTGATTGCCAGCAGGGGCATACCCATCTTTTACAGGTGACCTTACGGCTGACGGCACCGCAGAGTGATGTCTTAGCACTACACTTACCCGTTTGGACCCCCGGTTCTTACCTAGTACGGGAATACGCCCGCCATCTTGAGAGTTTTGCTGTTACCACTATCGATGGTGCGCCGCGGGAATGGTGGAAGTGCCGCAAAAATCAGTGGCAGGTGGCATGCTCTCCGGGGGAGGCGCTCCAAGTGCGCTATGCCATCTATGCCCACGAGCTATCGGTACGCACCAATCATGTTGATCGCAGCCATGCCTACTTTAATCCTGCGGCGGTGTGCCTCTACGCTCCAGAGTATCGAGATCGTCCCCTGACGGTAACGGTGACAGCCCCGCCGCATTGGCGGCTAACGACTCCCCTTGATCCTTGGGGAGAGGATCCTTTCACGGTTTGGGCGGCAAACTACGATCAGCTTGTCGATAGCCCCTTTGAAGTGGGGACGCACTCTGTTTATTATTTTGAGGTGGCAGGCAAACCCCACGAATTAGCGGTCTGGGGAGAGGGTAACTTTGAGCCAACGCGGGCGATCGCCGACCTTCAGCGCATCATCAGTACCGAAGCAGCGCTTTTGGGGGGGCTGCCCTACGATCGCTACGTGTTTATTTTGCACCTAACCCACAAAGGCTATGGCGGTCTAGAGCACGCGAACAGTTGCTCATTGTTGTTTGATCGCTTTGGGTTCCAGCAACCAGATCAGTATCGTCGTTTCCTTTGCTTGGTTGCCCACGAGTTTTTACACCTGTGGAATGTGAAGCGCATTCGTCCCCAAGCCCTAGCAGAGTTTGACTACAACAATGAGAACTACACCACCAGCCTCTGGTTTGTCGAAGGGGTAACCAGCTATCTAGATCAGCTGATTCCGCTGTGGGCGGGGGTGTTTGATGCCAGTCATTACCTGAAGCTCCTTGGGCAAAGTATTAACCGCTATCTCCAGACCCCCGGTCGCCACGTGCAGTCGTTGACAGCGGCTAGCTTTGATGCGTGGATTAAGCTCTATCGCCCCGACGAAAATAGCCTCAACTCCCAGATGTCTTACTACCTTAAGGGAGAACTTGTTGCCTTACTGTTGGATTTGCGCATTCGCCTCAACTTTAACCATCAGCGCTCCCTTGTGGATGTACTGCGGCGATTGTGGCAGCAGTTCTGTGACACCCAAGCCGGTTATACCCCCGACGAGCTATGGCAGACCATTGAAACGGTAGCGGATGAAAACTTAGAGAGCTGGCGGCAGGCGTTCCTCGACGGTACCGATGACCTGCCCCTAGGGGATTGGTTCAGCCAAGTGGGGTTGGAGTTGGTGGCACAAGACGCCCTCCCCTACACCGGTTTACAGTTTAAGCAAGACAGGGGAGCACTGCACATCAAAGCTGTGCTGCGCCACTCCCCAGCGGAAGCCTTAGGGTTAGTGCCCGGAGACGAAATTATTGCCCTCAATGGTTGGCGGGTACAGGGGGAGGAGTGGTCAGACTACCTCCGCGAGTGTCAGGTAGGGCAAGCCGTTGAGGTAACGTGGTGTCATGATCAACGATTGCACTCGGGCACCCTTGTGCTAGAACCGCCCCAGCCCCACTACCAGCTGCGGTGCAGTGCCCAAGCAACGCCAGAGCAGCGTGCCCACCTCGAGGCATGGCTGGGAACAACGGCTCAGAATCTCTAAGGGGAGCGGCGATGCTTGATCCGTTGATCAAAGATCGCGATCGCCTCGATCAGGTACTGCGGCAGATTCCCCTAGAGCCGGGGGTTTATTTGCTCAAGGACAACACCGATCAAATTATTTACATTGGCAAGTCCAAACGGTTGCGATCGCGGGTGCGCTCTTACTTCCGTCAACCGGCGCAGCTTGGGTCACGCTTAGAACTCATGGTCTATCAGGTGGCAGATATTGAGTATATCGTCACCGACACAGAAGCCGAAGCCCTTGCCCTAGAAGCTAATTTAATTAAGCAACACCAGCCCCACTTTAACGTGTTGCTCAAGGACGATAAAAAATATCCCTACGTTTGCATTACTTGGTCAGACCCCTATCCCCGCATTTTTATTACCCGTGAGCGGCACGTAGGTGCCCCCGGCGATCGCTACTATGGCCCCTACGTCGATAGCCAGCGGCTGCGCCAAACCCTTGCCTTGGTCAAACGGCTGTTTCCGCTACGACAGCGTCCGCGTCCCTTGTTTAAGGATCGCCCCTGTCTCAACTATGATATGGGACGGTGTCCGGGGGTCTGCCAAGGACTCATTTCCCCCCAAGAGTATCGGCAAACCCTCCACAAGGTGGCGATGATTTTTCAAGGCCGCACCGGCGAACTGGTGGCACACCTGCAAGAGCAGATGCACCGGGCGGCTGAGGTCATGAACTTTGAACTGGCGGCGCGGCTGCGGGATCAAATTCGCGGTCTGGAGTCGTTGGGGGTGGATCAAAAGGTTGCCTTGCCAGATGATACGGTGTCTCGCGATGCCATTGCCCTAGCCCACGACGATCGCCATGCCGCCATTCAACTGTTTCAAATTCGCGGCGGGCGGTTGGTGGGGCGCTTAGGCTTTTTGGCCGATGCCCAGAGCGGCTCGCCGGCGGCGATTCTACAACGGGTGCTAGAAGAGCACTATGCCCACGTCGAAGCGGTGGAGATCCCCAGTGAAATTCTGTTGCAGTATCCCCTAGGGGAGCCAGACCCCTTACAGGCCTACCTCAGCCAAAAAAAAGGGCGGCGAGTGACCCTCACGGTTCCCCAGCGCCAAGGCAAAGCTGAACTGATTGAGATGGTGCAGCGCAATGCCCAACTTGAGCTACAGCGGATTCAACAGGCTGGCGATCGCACCCAAGCGGCTCTTGCCGATGTGGCCGCCCTCCTCAATCTAGCGACCTTGCCCCATCGCATTGAAGGCTATGACATTTCCCATATTCAAGGAGCGGATGCCGTGGCATCGCGGGTCGTCTTTATCGATGGCTTGCCCGCTAAGCAACACTATCGTCACTACACCATTCGCCATCCTGAGGTCACCCTTGGCCACTCCGACGATTTTGCCAGCCTCGCAGAAGTGTTGCAACGCCGCTTTGCCCCCTATACTCAGACCGATGCACCCCCACCTGACCCTGAGGATTGGCCGGATGTGATTCTCATTGATGGTGGTAAAGGCCAGCTTGCGGCGGTCATTAACGTCCTTGAACCGCTGGGAATTCTCGAGGATTTAACGGTCATTAGCTTGGCAAAACAGCGGGAGGAGATTTTTTGCCCCGGAGCCCGCCACCCCCTTGCCGCAGACCCCGAGCAGCCGGGGGTGCAACTGCTGCGCCGCGTGCGGGATGAGGCGCACCGCTTTGCCCTAAACTTTCATCGCCAAAAACGCGCCCAGCGCCAGCGGCGATCGCACCTCGATCAGATTCCCGGTTTGGGGCATCAACGGCAAAAAGAGTTGTTAGCTACCTTTCGCTCTATTGACTATATTCGCATGGCCACCCCAGAACAATTGGCTCAGGTGCATGGGGTTGGTCCACGGTTAGCCGAAAAAATTCACCGCTACTTTCATCCCTCGTGAGCTGTGGCGGCTGTTGACCCTGCTGCTACCGCTAAGGGATAATGGTAAAGATTCATAACATTTTTGTGACCCCAAGCTTGTGCAAACTCCCCGAACGGTTTCTGATACTAAACGCGCGTTTTACGCAGCGCACACTCGCCCCATTCACTCCATCTATCGCCGATTCATTGAGGAATTACTGGTGGAGCTTCACCTGCTGCGGGTCAATGTTGAGTTTCGCTATTCCCCGCTGTTTGCCCTAGGGGTCGTTTCAGCCTACGAGCAATTTATGGAGGGCTACCGCCCCGAGGGCGATCGCGCCAATATTTTTGAAGCACTGTGCCGCGCCGAGGAGCTAGATTCCCAACAACTCCAAGCGGATGCCGCCAGTTGGCAACAGTATCAGGGGTGGCCCCTACAGCAGATCATTGAGCAACTCCAGAGCGAACAGGTGGGTGCTCCCCTGAGTTCCCTCAAAGAAGACGGCAAATATAGCCGCTTGTTGGCGATCGGCCTCTATGGGTTCCTACAGCAGTTGGCCGGAGACCTCACCAGCAACCTCAACGACACCTTAGACCAACTGGCTCCCGTCATCAGCCTCCCTATCGAAAAAGTGAAAAGAGACCTTGAACTCTATCGCAGTAACTTAGAAAAAATGAGTCAAGCCCGTAGCTTAATGCAGGAGCTAGTTGAGCAAGAACGCAAGCGACGCGCCAGTGTTGAGCCAGCACCCACGGATAGGATTGACACCAGCTCCGATGCACCCGCTTAAGCCGTGATCGCCTTACCTACCCCCACCTTAATTGCCCTAGATGCCGTCGGCACTCTCTTTGGCCTAAAGGAATCCGTCGGTGCCGTATATGCCCGCTTTGCTGCCAAGGGGGGCATAAGCGTCAGTGCCGCTGCCCTCGATCAAGCATTCTTTAGCGCCTTTCAGGCGGCTCCTCCCTGTGCCTTTGCGCACGTAGCAGCAGCGGATCGTCCAAGGGCTGAGTTTGCGTGGTGGCAAGCCGTGGCCGCCGATACCTTTGCCCGCGCTGGTGTGCTAGACCAGTTTGAGGATTTCCGTGGCTTTTTTGCACCGGTGTTTAGCTACTACGCCACTGCGGCGCCATGGCATCTGTACCCTGAGGTGTCCACCGTTCTGGAATTATGGCATCAGCAGGGCATTCCCCTTGTTATCATTTCCAACTTTGATAGCCGCCTGTACGGTCTGCTAAAGCAGTTAGGACTCGCTCCCTTTTTCAGCGCCGTTGTTATCTCCAGTGAGGTGGGGGCTGCTAAGCCGGATCCGGCTATCTTTGAGCGGGCGATCGCCCCCTACGGCATTTCCCCGCAGCAGGCATGGCACATTGGCGACAGTTGGCAGGATGATGTCTTAGGTGCCCAAGCTGCACAATTACAGCCCATCTGGCTGCGTCGCGCTACCCGTCTGTTGCCGGATAGCGGGATCGAGCACCCAAACAGCGTTGTGCAAATTACCGACCTCAGGGAATTGAACGCTATACTGGGCTGTAGCGCTACATCTTGATCGGAACACCCGTGACTCAACAAATTTGTATTCTCGGCGGTGGGTTTAGTGGCCTTTACACGGCTCTTCGTCTCAGTCAATTACCGTGGGACACGCCACCGCGCCTAACCCTTGTGGATCAGCACGATCGCTTTGTCTTTACCCCCCTGCTCTACGAATTGCTGACGGGGGAGCTACAGGCTTGGGAAATTGCGCCTCCCTTTGTGGAAGTGCTCAAGGATACCCCCGTTATTTTTCATCAAGCCACGGTCACCGCAATTGATCTAAGTGCGAAAACCGTGCAGTGCAACGACACCCAAGTCATCCCTTATACCGCCTTGGTGCTGGCACTGGGGGGCGACACGCCGCACAATACCGTTCCTGGAGTCAGGGACTATGCCCTCACCTTTCGTACCTTAGCCGATGCCTATCGGTTGGAAGAACAACTGCGCCTGCGGGAGCAATCTAGCACTGACAAAATCCGCGTTGTGGTGGTTGGCGCGGGTCCCAGTGGTGTGGAACTGGCCTGCAAGCTAGCGGAACGCCTTGGCAGTCGGGGGCGCATTCGCTTAGTGGATCGCAACACCGACATTCTTAAAGCCTCGCCCGAGTTTAATCGTAAAGCTGCCTTGGCGGCGCTGGAAGACCGCGGCGTTTGGATTGATTTGGAAACCACCCCTGTAGCGGTTCACCCCAGTGCCATTGCCCTTCAGTACAAAGACCGGGTGGATGAGCTGCCCGTGGATATTGTGCTGTGGACCGTGGGCACGGCTGTCTCTCCCCTGATTGCCAACCTAGAGTTACCCAAAACCGCCAGTGGCCGCCTAGAGGTGACCCCCACCCTACAAGTGGTGGATCATCCAGAGATATTTGCCCTTGGGGATGCCGCCGATGCCATTGATGAGCAGGGGCAGGTGCTTCCCCATACAGCCCAAGCAGCCTTTCAGCAGGCCGACTATGCCGCTTGGAATCTCTGGGCGAGCTTGAGCGATCGCCCCCTGTTACCCTTGCGCTACTCCCACTTGGGCGAAATGCTAACCCTAGGCACCGATCGCGCCGCCCTCTCAGGGCTGGGTCTCACCTTGGATGGCCCCCTTGCCTACCTAGCGCGCCGTCTTACCTATCTCTACCGGATGCCCACCCTCGAGCACCAACTCAAAGTCGCTCTTAACTGGGTGACACGTCCCCTCATCGAGATCGTCTCAGGGGTGGATAAAGAAGGCTACCGCTAACACTAAGTAAGTCATCAGTAGCAGCACCCCCTCCAACCAGTTGGTGGCACCATCATTGCTAATGGAGTTAGTGATCATCACTGCGGCAACCACCGCCATCAGTTCAAAGAAGTTAAAACTCAAGTTCATCTGGGGCTGACCCAAGAGCCACCCAACCAACACCAGCACGGGTGCCACAAATAAAATGATCTGTAAGCTGGAGCCAATGGCGACTGCCACTGCCCCTTCCATGCGGTTATTGAGAGAAAACTTAACGCAGGTAATGAACTCCACCACGCTACTGAAAATGGGAATGAGAAACACCCCCGTAAAAAGCTGGGTTAGCCCCACTTCTGTAATTGCTTCCTGAAGGCTGTCCACCAACACATCAGACACAAAAACCAAGAGAATGGTACCTCCTAACAGAATGCCAATCTGAAGCTTGAGATTGACTGCCGCTTCAGGTTCATGGGTCTCAACACCGGCCACCTCATTGAGTAAGTACAGGTGACGGTGGGTTTTCATAGAAAACAGCAGCATTAACCCGTAGAACACCAGCAAGAGAATAGCCGCTGCATAGGAGAAGTGATCCACCAGTTGCAGCGACACCCCCGGGGCAGCGGCTTGAATGGCAGTGGGGGTCATCAGCACAATCAGCGCCAAGGTCAGAGAGGAAGCATTAATGCGGGCAACCGCCACCGGAAACTGCTGCTCACGAAACCGCAGCCCGCCAGCGAGGATGGCCAGCCCCAAGCCAAGGAGTAAGTTGGCAATAATCGAACCGCTTAAGCTGGCCTTAACCACCTCTGCCAAGCCCTGCCGCAGTGCCACGATCGCAATAATCATTTCCGTGAAATTGCCAAAGGTGGCGTTGAGCAGGCCACCGAGGGTTGGGCCAATCACCTCTGAGATAGCTTCCGTAGCGTTGGCAATCCAGGCCGCGAGGGGCACAATGGCTAAGCCACTGATGATAAAGCTCACCATAGGCGGCAGTTTGAAGATAAAGTTTAAGAGGGCAACAGGGACAAAGATCAGTAACCCGAGGAGAATTTTTTGCTGCGTCGTCATGGATAGAATGCCCTCAACGAAAAAACATCAGGATTGCTTACACCTCTCAGGAATTCGCTGCTATGGTTATACTGGTGCATTACCAGAAGAACAAATTCTCGGCCAGTGGTTTGAAATTGATATTAGGCTCTGGTTTGATATGACACAACCGGCCCAAACGGATTGTCTGGCGGATACCCTTGACTACCGTCCTCTGCTCGCGGCTATTACCGAGCTGATGCAGCAGCAGCGATTTCATCTGATCGAGACCTTGGCCACCGCCATTGTTGACCTTTGCTTGAGGCCCGATCACGTGCAGCGAGCGGCCATCCGGGTGACCAAACTAGCCCCCCCTGTGCCTAACTTTACCGGACAGATTAGTGTAGAACTGGAGCGCGATCGCCAAGCCCCATGACAAATCGCCTTGCCCAATGCCAAAGCCTTTACCTGCGCAAGCACGCCGAGAACCCGATTGACTGGTGGCCCTGGGGGGAAGCGGCTCTGGCCAAAGCGGCCGCCGAAGATCGGGTGATTTTTCTGTCTATCGGCTACTCCAGTTGCCACTGGTGCACCGTCATGGAGGGAGAAGCATTCTCGGATTTAGAGATTGCGGCCTATCTCAATCAGTACTTTCTGCCGATTAAGGTGGATCGCGAAGAGCGCCCAGATATTGACAGCCTGTATATGCACGCCCTGCAATTGATGACGGGGCAGGGGGGATGGCCCCTGAATATTTTTTTAACACCGCAGGATTGCCGCCCTTTTTATGGGGGTACCTATTTCCCGCTGCAACCCCGCTACGGGCAACCTGGTTTTTTGCAAGTGCTGCACGCGGTACGGCGGTTTTACGATGAACAGAAAGAGAAGCTAGCGGCGCAGCAGGCAACGCTGTGGCAATACCTAGCACCGACCACCGACCTCTCACCAGAGCTAGAGCTGAATCGTGATCTGTTGTGCTCCGGCATCCACCAAACTATGCCAATTCTTGAGGATCGCCCCCACGGCACCTGTTTTCCCATGATTCCCTATGCCCAAGCGCTGTTACAGGGAGTGGCGGTGAGTTCTGAGGCAGCGAGGCTGGAGGGGCTGTGCCGCCAACGGGGCACCTCACTCCTTTTGGGGGGAATTTACGACCATGTGGGGGGCGGCTGGCATCGCTACACGGTTGATCCCCAATGGACGGTGCCGCACTTTGAAAAGATGCTCTACGACAATGGCCAGATCATCACGTACCTAGCTCGTCTCTGGCAGCAGGGCGATCGCCACCCCCACATCCCCTATGCCATTGCCCAAACGGTGCAGTGGCTTGACCGCGAAATGACGGCACCCCAAGGCTACTTCTATGCGGCGCAGGATGCCGATAGTTTCCGCTCAGCAGTGGATTCAGAACCGGAGGAAGGGGCATTTTACTGCTGGGACTACGGCGAACTGACAGCGCACTTATCCCCTGAGGAATTGAGCCAACTGCAAAGGGACTTTGAGATCACGCCTGAAGGAAATTTTGAGGGCAAGATTGTCTTGAAGGCTCGCCATCGCAGGGAGGATCCGGCGGCGATCGCCCCCGTCCTCGATACGCTGTTTGCCCTTCGCTATGGGGCGGCCACCCCTAAAGATCGGTCTATGCCTGTGGCCACGGATAACCGCACCGCTAAGGGGCAGCCATGGCCAGGGCGCATTCCCCCTGTCACCGATACCAAGATGATCTTGGCTTGGAATAGCCTGATGATTACCGGCTTGGCCACGGCGGCCTTGGTCTGGCAGCATCAGGGGTACTGGCAGCGAGCCGTACGCGCCGCCCAGTGGCTCCACCAGCATCAGTTACAGGGCAATCAACTCTATCGCTTGAACTATGGTGGTGCGGTGGCAGAAATAGCGCAAGCGGAAGACTATGCCTACTGGATTCAGGCACTGCTTACGTTGCACCAAGCCAGTCTGGTTTTGGGGGACGCCGCGACCCCGTGGTTAGAGCTTGCCTGTGACTATCAGGATCGATTTGATCAGCACCTAGGGGCGACGGATGGGGGGTACTACAATGCCCCTGAGCGACCCGATTTAATTCTGCGGCAGCGCGAGGGAATTGATCAGGCCACCCCTTCAGCCAATGGCGTGGCGATCGCCAACTTGGTGCAGCTTTTTCTGCTGACCGACAACCCGGCCTATTTAACCAAAGCGGAGACGAGCCTACGCTACTTTGGCGCGTTACTCAAGGACTCTCCCCAAAGTTGTCCCAGCCTGCTTGCAGCCTTGCAGTGGTATCTGTACCCTGTCAGTCTTCAGATCCGTGCCGAAACAATGGATCAGGTGTCTGGCTACTGGCTACCCACGGCTGTGCTAAAACTGCGGGAACGGCTGAGCGAGGGCGAGCCGCAGCCCCTTGCCTTGGTTTGCGAAGGCCTGCGCTGTCGAGAACCGGCCTTTACCTTAGAGCAACTCCATACTCACCTAGCTACCCTCTATCTACACCATTGAATGCTAGTTCCAAGGTTTGCATGACTGACACGTTACGCCGCACACCGCTATTTTCCCAACACCAAGCCCTGAACGCCCGCTTTACCCCTTTTGGCGAGTGGGAGATGCCCCTACAGTACAGCAGCATTTTGCAAGAGCACCATGCCGTGCGTCAGCGCGTGGGGATGTTCGACATTTCCCACATGGGTAAGTTTCTTTTACACGGGGCTGGGGTGCACGCGGCTCTGCAAGTCCTCGTGCCCACGGATCTGAGCCGCCTCCGTGCCGGTCAGGCCAAATATACGGTGCTGCTCAATGAGGCGGGGGGGATTGTCGATGATGTGATTCTCTACATTGAGGAGGCAGCGGTACGCTGTATTGTTAATGCGGCAACAGCGGCCAAGGATATGGCGTGGTTGCGCCGCTATTTACCGCCTGAGTGTGAAATCGTTGATGAATCGGCCACTAAGGTGCTACTAGCCGTCCAAGGGCCAGCAGCAACAGCCACCCTTGATCCCCTCTGTGCAGACTCCCTAGCCCCCCTTAAACCCTATCGCCACCGGGCGGTGAAGATATTGGGTCAGCCCGCTTGGGTGGCACGGACAGGGTACACCGGTGAAGATGGCGTTGAAATTCTGGTGGACAGCGACACGGGTGAGCGCCTTTGGCAAGCCCTTTTAGAGGCGGGAGTGACTCCCTGTGGCTTAGGCGCGCGGGATACCCTGCGCCTAGAGGCGGCGATGCTGCTCTATGGTCAGGATATGGACGAGGAGACCACCCCCCTAGAAGCGGGGTTAGAGTGGCTCATTGATTGGCAAAAACGTACCTTTGTGGGGCGCGAGGCGCTATCACGGCAAAAGCAGGAGGGAATTGAACGCCAATTGGTGGGGCTAGAACTGCAAGGAAAGGGGATTGCCCGCCACGATTACCCTATCTACTGGCAAGCACAGGCGGTTGGTAAGGTCACCAGTGGCACCCTCTCGCCTACACTGGGCAATGCGATCGCCCTAGGGTATGTCTTTCCTGAGTTTGCTAATGTGGGGCGTGAACTGACAGTGCAGGTGCGCGATCGCCACGTCCCTGCGGTTGTGGTGCCACGCCCCTTTTACCGTCGCCCTCGCTAATCCTCGGCCATGGGGTCTTCTTGGGGGAGCTTGAAGGACTCTGGAATGACTTGCCCAAGCTGAGCGGGTAAGCGGGCGATCGCCTGCTGAATAAACGACTGGATAAATTCATCCCGCCGATTCAACTGAAACTGTTCCTGCACCACCTCACTAATGCCGCCATCGCCCCAGTCTTGATTGTGGCGGAAGTATTCAATAAAGCTTTTACCCGCAATGCGCGTCAGGTAAGCTGCCGTAATACTCTGCACCGCTTTGCCAATCACCATTCCGCCCACGCTGAGCTGGAGTGCTGTGGCAATTAAATCCATCGCTCCTTTGACAATGCCAAGGCTCGCCAAGGTCTTGCCCAAGGAAAGGGCTAGCTCGCGGGCGCGATCGCGATTGAGGTCGCACCCATAAACTGTGCCAATTTCCATTACCATTTGCGCATTGACCGCTGCCGCCGCTAGTAAATCAACCACAGGAATTGGGGTCACACAAACCACGCCAGCACCAATCCACTGATAGCGCTCCACCACCTTATCTGCCTGTCGTCGCCGCTGCTGATCAATAATTTTGCGGGCTTGCTCCCCGAGGCGCTGTGATTGCAAGAGGATATTATCGGCCACTAGATCATCCCCTTCCTCCCGTAGAACCGCGGTGATGCGGCGAATGAGGGGCAAAATGTGCGGTTCTGGCTCCAGCCACTCCCCTGTGGGTAAGCGCACAGGCTGCGGATGGGCGGCAATCCCCACCACATCTTCTGGGGGAATGAGGCCCCTGACCCGCTGCCGTAAATGTTTCAGCAACGCCAGTTGATCAGCTTCTGAGCGCAAGTCCATTTTGTTGAGCACCAGTAGCGATCGCTTGCCCATTTCCACCAAATTCACCAGCGGGGTATATTCCGACTGCCGCAGATCATCGTCTAGCACAAATAGCAGCAGATCAGCCTCGGCGGCCAGTTGCCGCGCCATCTGTTCGCGGTAGGTGCCAGCCACCCCCGCTTCTAGAATTCCGGGAGTGTCGGTAATCACAATCTCTTGATCCGTATAGGGCAGCCAAAACTGGTAGGTTTGCCCCACCTCAGTGGTGCCCATGGTGGGGGCAACCTCGCCAACCATCTCCCCAATCAGGGCATTGACCAAGGAGGTTTTGCCCGCAGACCCAGTGCCAAAGACTACCAGCCGCAATTCTTGGCGATGAAACTCGTCCTCTAGCTCACGAGCGCGGGCTAGCAAAGCTTGCCGTGCCACTTCGTCTTCAATTTGGCTAAGTTGTTGCCGTAGTGCTTTCAGGTTTTCGGCGGCGGCATCTGTTTTGGCCGCTGGCACCTGAAAGGTGGGCGATCGCCGTCCTTTGCGATTCAGCAAGTACAGATAACGAAAGAAAACGTAGAGCAGCCCCCCCAGCAGGCCAATCAGCAGTAACAGTAAAATATTGGCTAAGAACGGTGTCGTAAACGCTACCTGAATGTAGAGCCAATGCAACGCTGTCACCAGCCAGAGCATTAGCCCCAGAATGACACCCAGACCAAGGATGAGCCAAAACCAGCGTGCAGGGGTCATCGCAGCAGACTTAGGGCAAGTACTTCGTCAGCCGACTCAGCAGCGGCACCTCAAGGGAACGCCCCCGCCATAGCCGCACCATCAGCCAAACATTCAGCAGAAAGTACCCCGACCCCCACACACTATTGGCCAAGAGCACCACCCCGTGGGGAATCGCAGATAGTTCCGTAGCTGCCGCTGCCCCATTCAGCAGACCATACCCCAGCACCCAGACCACGGCCATCAGCACCGCTAAGCGACTGACTCGCCGAGCATGGCGATCGCCACTGCGCTGGCTCAACTGCCACAGAGCTGGAATCACGCCAAAAATGGGCAGCAGATAGACAAACAACCACAATCGCTGCAACGTGGGATTTGTAAACGCCTCGCGATCGACGGGTTCAAAGACAGGCGGCTCCATCAAAAACCTCCGAGGTACCCCACCTATGCTATGCCGTTAGGGATTCAGGGCAGGACGTATGAGCGCAACAACGGTGGTGCATCCTTCAATCCTTCAGCTTTTTGATCTTAGCGAATTGGGGAGTTGGGGATCTTAGGTGCTGCTCCCAGCCTAATGCAACACTCTATCCTTAATCCTTAATTGGATGGTATTTGGTTGCCATGCTGCTCATTAGGACACAAGGGAAGCCGTGCTGCGGCGGCGACGAATTCCGGTTGTCGCCGTGGGGCTGCTCTCAACCTCGATGGGCTGCAACAACAACAAGACAGTGGCATTGCCTTGCAACTCGCGGCGCACTAAACGCACCAGTTCGCGCTCTAGATGTGCTTTGATGCCGGCCCAATCCACTTCACCGTTGCGAGCATACTCACTCCAGCGATCGCTTAGGGCAGTATCCACCGTCGCGTGTACCCATGCTTGCCATGCTGGGGGTTCAATGGGGGTGACCACACCACGCAAATGGATTTCTGGCGCCGCTTTCAGACTTCCATCACTGCCTACCGCAACGGCTACAGTAATAATCCCTTCTTCCGCTAACTGCTGACGCTCTTGCAGGACATGGGCTTTGACCAGCCCCCCCCGATCCATCAGCTCAATGCCTGCCGGTACCTTATCCACAACCCGTAGCGAGTCGCGGGTGAGTTCAACCACATCGCCATTATCAATAATCACCATATTTTCAGGGGGAATCCCCATGCTCTGAGCGGTTTGGGCATGCTTCACTAGCATCCGATGCTCACCGTGCACCGGCAAAAAGAACTTTGGTTTTGTCAAGGCCAGCATGAGCTTTTGATCTTCTTGGCAGGCATGCCCCGACACGTGAATTCCCTGCTCACGGCCATAGATTACCTTAGCCCCTTGCATCATCAGCCGGTCAATCATATTCACCACCGCAATGGTGTTTCCTGGAATTGGGTGCGCCGAGAGAATTACGGTATCGCCTTCGCGAATTTTAATTTTGTTGTGCTCCCCTTTGGAGATGCGGGTCAAAGCCGAGAGCGGCTCTCCTTGCGAGCCAGTGGTCAAGTACATCACTTGGTGATCGGGGTACTTGTGGATCATATGCAGGGGCACAAAGAGGTTATCGGGGCAGTGGATGTACCCCAACTGTCGCGCGTGGGCAATCACATTCAGCATAGAGCGCCCCAACACTGAAACAACCCGGCCATACTTTTGCGCCAGTTCTAAGGCCATGTTTAAGCGATGCACCGAGGAGGCAAAGGTGGTAAAGATAATCCGGCCTGCCGCTTGACTAAAGGCACGATCTAGATTGGGAAAGACCGATCGCTCCGAGGGGGTATGGCCGGGAACTTCGGAATTGGTAGAGTCACTAATGAGGCAGAGCACCCCTTTTTCACCATGTTCGGCTAGGCGCTGAATATCGAAACACTCACCATCGACGGGGGTAAAGTCAAACTTAAAATCCCCCGTATGGATAATGACACCGATGGGGGTGTGGATGGCCACCGAGAAACTATCGGCAATGGAGTGCGTATTGCGGATGTACTCCACTAAGAAGTTTTTGCCAAGGCGCACCATATCCCTAGGACGAACGGTGCGAATTTCCGTGCGATCGGCCACCCCTGCCTCTTCAAGCTTGCCCTGGAGCAGCGCCATTGCTAAGCGTGGCCCGTAGATGACAGGAATATCAAATTGCTTGAGGTGAAAGGCAATACCGCCAATGTGATCTTCGTGGCCGTGGGTAACAATCATTCCCTGAATTTTGTCGCGGTTTTGCCGCAGGTAGGTCATATCCGGCAGGACAATGTTCACCCCATGCATACCATCGGTGGGGAAGGCTAACCCAGCATCCAGCAGGATAATTTCATCGTTGTATTCAAACACGCAGGTGTTTTTGCCGATTTCGTGTAACCCTCCTAAGGGAATAATTTTCAGAGCGGCATTAGCAACGGATTGACTCATAAGTCTCCTTTAAGTTGAAGAATGAAATGACTAAGAAGCTTGATGGCGCAAACGTGTCGCTGGTGATCTAGGGACTCAGCGTTTGAGTAAGCCCAAAGAGAGCAGGACTGGTTTGATCTGGTTGATGACACCTTCGTTGGCGGCCACTAAAGGCAGTCGGGGGTCTCCCACGCTCCACCCCTGTAGAGCAAGCGCCGCTTTGATGGGAATGGGATTGGTCGTGACAAACAACGCCTTGAACAATGGCAGGAGTTGACAGTGTAGGGCGGTGGCGGTGGCAGTATTACCTTGAATATACGCTTGAATCATGTGCTGTAGTTGAATCCCCACGAGATGACTGGCCACACTGACTACACCATAACCACCAACGGCAAGTAAGGGCAAGGTGAGGGAATCATCACCGGAGTAAATGCGAAAGGTGTCGGGTAATTGTGACCGTAGGGCGCTGGCTTGATCTAGGTTGCCGCTGGCTTCTTTGATGGCCACAATGTTGGGCAGTTCCGCTAGGCGCACCACCGTTTCTGGTAGCAGGTTTTGCCCTGTTCGTCCAGGAATGTTATAGAGCATGAGGGGAAATTCGGGCACGGCGGTGGCGATCGCCCGGAAATGGGCATCCAGCCCCTCTTGGGGCGGCTTATTATAGTAGGGAACGACGAGTAGAGCACCATCTAAGCCTAACTCTGCGGCTTTTGTGGTGGCGTGAATGGCCTCGCGGGTCGAGTTAGAGCCAGTTCCCGCAATGACCTTGGCCTTGCCTGCAACTGCTTGCTGGACGGTTTGAAAGAGTTGAAACTCTTCCTCCCATGTCAGGGTTGGCGACTCTCCCGTTGTACCACACACAACAAGACTATCAGAGCCGTTCGCCACAAGGTGCTCAGCAAGTGCTGCAGCAACATCGTAGGCGATCGCGCCATCGGCACGGAATGGTGTAATCATTGCCGTAATAACGCGCCCAAAATCCATCACTGTTGGTCTTCCTCTAGAACCTTGGCTAAATCCTGCCGTAACTGCTTGATAGTGCCAGAGCGACTATAGAGCCGCAGGCGATCGCTCAGGGATTCTACAACAATCGTGCCGTGGAGCCACGTGTGCCAAAACCGAGGGCGATAGATTTGCATATTCTCATTGGCGTCTGCAAGGGCATAGCCATGCTCCGTCAGCCATACCTGTAACTGCCGCGGTAGCTGTCGTGGGTTTGCAAGGGGTAACGCCAGCATCGTTGTATGGTTCCAGTAGGCCGCCACCACGCCAGCAACACTCCCCACTGCCAAGCCCCAACGGTAGGGAAAGGGCGACAATAGGCTCCAGTGAAAAACGTGGCTCGTGGTAAAAGCAGTAATGGCTGTGACCCAAGCGAAATAGTAAATAAATACCACCTTGACATCCAGACCCTCGATGGGTGGGGGATCAGCGTCAGGGCTCGCGTGGGGGTTGGTCATAGGCAATTCAGTTGAGGGCTTGGGCACGCTGATAGGCTGCTTTTACGGTTTGGATTAGGGTTCCGCGCACGCCAGCCGTTTCTAGCACCTCAATCCCCGCAATGGTGGTACCCGCCGGGCTGGTCACTGCGTCTTTGAGTTGCGCCGGATGGATCTCGCGCTCGTCGAGTAATTTCACTGTGCCTGCTATTGTGCCATAAACTAGCGTTTGTGTCAGCGATCGCGACAGGCCAACCGCCACGCCAGCATCACAGAGTGCTTCAACAATGAGGGCAATGAACGCAGGCCCAGACCCCGAAAGAGCAGTGACCGCATCCATCTGGTTTTCTCTGAGCACCACCACCTCCCCAAGAACACTCAACAGCTCTTTAACGGCCACCACCTCTGCTTCGGTGGCGGCACTGTCGGTAGCAAGGGCAATGACGCCGGCTCCCACTTGGGCGGGGGTGTTTGGCATCGCTCGAAACGTGAGCCGCTGGGGAAACAGGCGACGAAGCCGCGCACTGGGAATCCCCGCCATGATCGAGAGAACTGTACCGGGATGCTGCACAACAGAGCTATCTGCCAGCTCTGATTCAATCTCGCTAAAGACCTGCGGCTTAACAGCTAAGATAACCGTGTGGGCAGCGGCAACGTCAGAATTACTGGCCACCGTCACGCCGTAGGTGCTATGGAGATAGGCTTGCCGCTCAGGCGATCGCGCCGACACAATGACCTGATTTGCCCCATAGCCGTTGGCAAGCAGCCGCGATAGCATGGCTTCTGCCATGCGACCACAACCAAGGATACCGAGGGAGTAGGAACTAGGCACTGCGGGGCTGCGACTGGAGATCCCAAGGGGAAGCGGCCACCGGTGCTGTAGCTGGACGCACCCCTCCCACCTGCGTACTCACTTTGACACAGTTGGGGGTAAACAGAAAGATACTTTCACCAATGCGTTCTTGGTGACCATCAATCGTAAATGTGGCACCGGCAACAAAATCCACTGACCGCTGGGCTTGATCTGCTTCCATTAAGGTCAAGTTCAACACCACTGATTTGCGTTCTTTGAGGGCTTTGATCACCTCTGGCATTTCGCTAAAGCTGCGGGGTTGCATGACAATGACCTCTGCCACGGCGCCCCACCATCGTCCTGCATTCGGCATACCAATAACATTTGACCCGGTAGAGGCAGTCTCCATCCTAGGAGAAGGCGATGGCTCAGGATGGTGACCCAATGTTGGACGCGACATTGACCCTGACTCTGTGGGTGATTCCAACGTCAGTGTACTTGTGCCTGTAGCGACTGACGGGTCAGGATATTCCTCGTCATAGATTTCACCGTCTGGCGTGAGACCCATCAGGTCACGTAGTTTGCCCAACATAACGACTCACCATTGCTCCCAATAAATTTATGAGTTGGTAAAATACAACCGACTTCTTTTGCCAAAAAGGATTAGCAAAAGAATAAGCTAATGTCCAGATTCTATCTCGTGTTTCAACATCCTAATTTGCGCAGGAGGCTGCGACATTATGCACAAGTGTCCAAAGCAAATTGGGGACTAAAACAATGAGAGACCCTAGCTGGACATTTTACATCAAAGCTGTAGAAAAACATTGATTTGGCCTAAAGTTTCCCGTTTTTGCATGACTTTGTCAAGGGCAACGCTGTATTTGACATCCTCCCCGCTGCTTGCGGCGGGGAGTCCCAAGCCTCAGGACTTAGGTTTCTGCTTCTTTCCATTGCTGGACTTTCGCAACTGCCCTTTGAGCGTGTGCTCATCAGGTCTTACGTTAGCTCCACAGACTGACACCGTGTGTCCCACGGCCAAAATGGTTATCGCTGCATTCATATCTCGGTCATGGTGGACTCCACAGTTGGGACAATCCCACTCCCGCACATGCAACGGCAATCGCTCAACAATGTGACCACAAGTTCCACAGCGCTTAGAACTGGGAAACCAACGGTCGATCTTTATCAACGTTCGCCCGTACCACTGGGCTTTGTATTCCAACTGCCGTACCATGTCACCCCAACCGGCATCGCTAATCGCGCGGGCAAGCTTGGGATGTTTGACCATAGTCTTCACAGCCAGCGACTCAACAACAATCGTTTGGTTCTCACGAATCAGTCGAGTTGTCAGCTTGTGCAAATGGTCTTGTCTGGCGTTGGCAATCTGTTGGTGGATTCGGGCCACGTTAAGTCGCGCTTTCTCTCGATTGCGAGCCCCCTTTTGCTTGCGATTCAATGCCTGCTGCGCCCGTCGCAGTTGTTTGTCTCGCTTGTCAAGATGCTTGGAGTTGGCAACCTTTTCGCCTGTACTCAGGGTGACAAGACTGCTAATCCCCACATCCAAGCCTACAGCGTTGGCGGCAGGTGGCAAGGTCAAATGGCGCGGATCGTCAAACCGCAGGCTGATGTACCACTGCCCCGCAGGATTCAGGCGAACAGTAACGGTGGATGGCTCAACACCATCTGGCAATTGCCTAGACCATCGGATATTCAATGGCTCGGAGCACTTTGCCAGAACCACCTTGCCGTCTTTCCACCTGAAGGCAGACTTAGTAAATTCTGCACTACCGCCGTTGCGCTTCTTTTTGAAGTTGGGATATTTCGCCCGACCTGCAAAGAAGTGACTGAAAGCGGATTGCAGATGCCTCAATCCTTGCTGCAAAGGAACGCTGCTGACCTCGTTGAGAAATTGCAGGTTATCCTACTGTTTCCACGCCGTCAACGCAGCGGCAGTCTGTACGTAGGACATGCGTTGCTGTTGCCGGTACCATGCGCCCGTCCTCAACGCCAAGGCTTTGTTATAGACGAGGCGTACGCACCCCAATGTCCGGCGTAAGAGGGTTTCTTGCTCGGTCGTTGGGCAAAAACGGTAGCTGTAGGCTTTCTTCATAGCTTACATTGTATCGTGTATTTGTGTAAAGCGGTACTAAGCACGGTTATTGGTTCGCTATCCATCCCCGCCGCAAGCGGGCGGGGTTGTTCGCTCACATTCGATAAAACTTAAGGTGCCTATGCAATTCGCTTCAGATAGCCATCCGGAGCCACGGTAATAAGCAGCTTATGCTGAATACTCTTATCAATCTCGAATTCAGGGTGGGTTTTGAGAAATTCCCACACCGCCGTCTTGGGGTTGTTTCCCTTGTCCCACGGACGATTGGGAAAGCTGCCCGCGGGCATATCTTCGATGAGCGTATCGAAGACGACGCAGTAGCTTCCGACACTGACCAACGGTGCATAGGCTTCCAGCTCGGCCAGCACATGGTCATGGGTGTGGTTGGAATCGAGGCATACCAGCACACGCTCGTAGCCTTGTGCGATGGTCTTGACTTGCGCGATAACCTCGGGGGCGATCGACGAGCCTTCGATCATCTGGATGCGCGTGGCCATCGGGTGCGCCTCGATCGCCACCCGGTTGTGCGGGCGGATTTCGATATCGATGCCCACCACCTTGCGGCGGGAAGCAGCCGGATCGTAGGGTTGGCCCGCCTCAATCGCTTCGCAGACATCGAGGAGGGTCAGCATCGAAGCGCTAAAGATGAGGGAACCACCGTGGGCAATGCCGGTTTCAATGATGAGATCCGGCTTGACTTGCCAGATCAGCTCCTGCATTGCGACGATGTCTTGGGGATACTGGATGATCGGGCGGCCAAGCCATTCGAAGTGGTAAGGGTATTTATGGTCTTGAGCGCGATTCAACCAGTTTTGTGTCATTGTGACGAGCACAGAGTCGTGCCCTTGTGCCCTAATTTCATGGCTACATTCGTGTCGAAATGTCTCGTAGGCAGGATTTATGTAACTCGGTTTCATCATTCACTCCAGTCGTGCAAACTCAGTGCAATGTTGGCCTCGGCAAGCAGTTGCCGAACTTCTTCGCGATAGTTCGGGTTCATGAGCACGGCTGAGCGCACGCCACGACTGGGACAATCAGCGGGCGCGATGATAGGATGGCCGGTGCCGGGCACGAACAACCCTTGCTTGTTTGGGTTGAGGTCGACCAAGCTATCGATCAAATTACAGCTCGGATCAATCAAGTTGGCAAAAGTGGCGCCTTTGGCGCCTGCGCCCCAGAGGGAAACATTGCCACAACGGCTCAATTCACTCAGGCGCAGAAACCAGGTTTCCAAGAGTTTGTGTTCATTGACAGCGAAAGTGGCTGCTAGGCCTAAGGTTTCAGAGGCCGACGGCAAAGTATCGTCACTGTCGGCTACATGGGCTTCTAGCCAAAGGTATTGGCCGCCAAAGGTGTGTTCCACGCGGTCGATGGCAAATCCTGCACGCCTGAAGGCAAACCCCAGGGTTTGGGCAGTAAATAGCGAACAGTGCTCATAGAAGAGATCCCAGATCACTCGGTGGCGCAAGATCCAATCTGCGCAGGGAGTTTCAAAAAATACACGGGCTTTCGGAGAGCCCGTGAGGGCTGAGCGCACAGTGCACAGAAACTCAACAGGTTGCGGTACGTGTTCGATGACATGGCGGCAGAGCACCACGTCGGCGCTGATATCAGTACAGCTTTGGTCGTAGTAGCAAGCGCGAAAGTTGAGCCGACCATCTAAATCGGCGAACGGGCCTACATAGCTAGGATCAAATCCGTAGCCGGTGTTGTTGGAGCCTGGGTAGGTTACCAGTTTCTTCAAAAAGTGCCCTTTACCACAGCCGACTTCCACAATTGTGGCATCGCAAACACCCTGACGCTCAACCATGTCCCGCACCAGGGAATCCAAATAGGCTTCAAAGTATGTAGAAAACGACTGAGTGTTGTCGTAGTGCTCGCCGTAGCTGAGCAGCGCGAGATCAAAAGCACGGTTAAAAATGAACCCGCAATCCTCACAGATAACCAAGTCCAACTCTCCGCGTGCGACAGTACGGGCCGCCTCCTGGCTCGTGACGAGGAGGTTCTGATGAACGGGAACATCGATGCGCCGTAGGAATGACCTTAGGTGCCCGCCATCACATAGCGGGCAGAAATGCAGCTTCATATGTTTCCTCCTTCAAGGTAGCGCTCTAGTCCCTTCCTCAAGTCGTAGGCAGGTCGCCACCCAAGGGCCTTGAGTTTCAAGTTATCACCCACCAGCAGAAGCGGTTCCCCGGGGCATTCGGAGGCCAAGGAAAGCACGGGGGTAGGATCAGTACCTAGCAAGGATGCCACCGTCGTTACCAAATCAGCCAGACGTGTTGGTTCACCCGAAGAGACATTGTACGCACCGCTTGCCCCCGAGTTGAGCAGCCATATAAAACCATCCGCTACATCCTCGGCGTAAAGAAAGTCCCGGTAAGCATGGATATTGATCCCAAAAGGGGCACGTGCTCCACGAAACACAGCAATCAGCGAGGGAATCAAGCGATTGTGCGATTCACCGGGGCCGTAGGGCAGAAAGATCCGTCCCCAGGCGCAAGAGACCTGATGCTCGGCACAGACTGTCATCAATAAACGCCGGGTGGCGTCCTTGGCCGTGCCATAGAGCGAAGCGGGGTACAAAGGGGTCGTCTCTTCCCGACAGAAACCGTGAGACCAGTCATATTCTGCACAAGTCCCGGCAACGACCACCTTGTGCCCCCCTTCAGCACAAAAGGCCTCAACCAACCGTATAGTGGCTTCCACCCAGCGCAGATTCACGGGCGAGTTCCAGAATTTCCCGTGTTCTGCATACCAGGCGAAATGGAGTAGATGAGTCGGCCGAATCTGCTGCATGAGGGGAATGAAGTCATTGACGCGCAGGAGGTCGGCTTCGACGAATGGCACAGCAGTCTGTGACTTGGATCGGCCAACGGCAACGGTCTCAATCCCATGCCGCTGCAACGCCTTGAGCACATAACGGCCTAGAAAGCCGCTAGCACCGGTGAGCAATACTCTCATTCGCCTTTGAGCTCCGAAAATTCCAACCTCGGCACAACCGTCACAAACCTCCCATCCCACTGCCGCAGGTAAGGCAACTGCCCCATCACTTCATCCCTCAAGTTCCAAGGCAGAATGAGCACATAGTGAGGCCGATCGGCGGCAAGTTGCGCCTCGGCAACGATGGGAATCCGGCTGCCGGGCAAATACTTGCCCTGTTTTGCCGGGTTCTTGTCCACCACGTAGGGAAGAAGGTCGGGGCGGATACCGGCGAAATTCAACAGCGTATTGCCCTTGGCGGCCGCACCATAGGCGGCGACTCTTTTTCCTTCGTGTTTCGCATCGAGCAAAAAGCGCAGCAGGTCGTTTTTGACCCGTTCGGCGAGCTCTTGAAACCCCTGATAGAAAGCCGCCGTGGTGACTCCGGCGGCGGCTTCGCGGGCCAGGAGCTCGGTCACCGCCGGCCGCAGCGCCTGCCGCCCGGTATCGCTGCGCTGGGCATGGACGCGCAAACTGCCGCCGTGGGTGGGGAGCTCCTCGACGTCAAATACCATCAGGCCATTCGCAGCAAAAATGCGGGTGACCGTGGTGAGCGACAGATACGAGTAGTGCTCATGGTAGGCCGTATCGAATTGGCACCCTTCCACCATGCGCAGAAGGTGGGGGAATTCAAACGTAGCCACTCCTTGGGGCTTGAGTAGGAGAGCAAAGCCGCTAACAAAGTCGTTGATGTCCGGCACATGCGCCAGCACATTGTTGGCCACCATCAGATCGGCTGCTTTGCCTGCCTGAGCGAGTTCCTCTGCTAGCGCTTTACCGAAGAAGCGCTCAATAATTGGGATGCCTTTAGCACGGGCGGCGGCAGCGGTGCTGGCCGTCGGTTCGATGCCCAAGCAGGGGATGCCTGCCTTTTGGACGTACTGAAGCAGGTAACCATCGTTGGCAGCAACTTCTACCACTAGGCTTTGCGCTGCCAACCCCAGACGGCCAATCACCTTGGTGACATAGGCTTCGGCGTGAGCCAGCCAAGTGCTGGAGATCGAGCTGAAATAGGCGTAGTCGTTAGTAAACAGATGCTCCCGCTCCAGAAAATCCTCAGTCTGCACCAACCAGCACTGGTCGCACACTAGCACGCGTAGGGGATACCAGCGCTCAGGGCTACGCAAATCTGCGGCAGTGAGGTAGGCATTGGAAGGGGGTGCCGTACCTAGGTCGATAAGCGTATGGGTAAGCAGGTGCCCGCAGTGGCGGCAGTTCATACTTCGAGCCCCTTGAAATCATCGGTAAGCAGTGCAAAAGCATCATCGCGATCGGAGAGCACAGTAATTGGCATCGGCCACGTAATGCCCAAGCGTGGGTCGCAGACATGGCCACCCCCTTCCGCTTCGGGGTGATAAGGGGCGCTGTGGCAGTAAAGAAGCTCGACATCGTCGGTTAGCGCTTGGAATCCGTGGGCAAACCCCTCTGGAATAAGGAGCGCGGCACCGTTGTCGGCTGAAAGGACTTCGGCATGCCACTGCAAAAATGTAGGGGATCCCACCCGCAAGTCCACTGCCACATCCCACACCTCGCCACGCAGGCAGTTGACAAGCTTCATTTCAGTGTGGGGTGGGTATTGGAAGTGTAAACCTCTCACTGTGCCGCGTTTAGCGGTGTAGGTATGGTTAATCTGCGCGATGGGCTTTTTCCAGCCAATGGATGCCAAGTCTTGAGCACAGAAGATACGCGTGAGATAGCCACGGTCATCGCCTAGCCGCTGCCGTTCAATCCGGTTCAAGCCTGAAAGCGGTAATGGTGTCACCGTGAATCGACTCATGGCAACCTCTCATAAGCAACAATCTCGGCCTCGCAGAGCTTCCGAGCGTCAGCACCTTGCTCCAATGCGCAATACCAACGTATCGTCCGTTCAATAGCCTCAGTGAGTGACCAGCGTGGCCTCCAGCCGAGCACTGACTTTGCCTTAGCAATTTCCAAAGCAAGCCAACTGGCCTCATGGGGGCCTTCATCACCATCACACCAAACGACCTTACCCGTTCCATAGGCGCACTGACACTGCTCAATGACTTCGCGCACCGTTGCCACTTCGTGGGTAAGCGGCCCGAAATTGTAAGAACCGGCATCCTGCGGGTAATACCACAAGTGCTGAGCTAAAACCAAGTAACCAAACAAAGGATCCAAGACGTGCTGCCAAGGTCGCACGGCTTGGGGACGGCGCACGTGCAAAGGTTCACCCTTCTGCCACGCGCGAATGGCATCGGGAATCAAACGATCCTCAGACCAGTCGCCGCCGCCAATTACGTTGCCAGCTCGGGCAGAGGCCACGGCAACATGCTGCTCACGCAGAAAGGCATCGCGGTAACTAGCAATCACAATTTCAGCGGCAGCCTTACTTGCGCTATAGGGGTCGTGTCCGCCAAGGGGATCACCCTCACGGTAGGGGTAGGGATGCTCTAGATTGCGATAAACTTTGTCGGTAGTGATTAAAACTGCGACCCGCACACTATTAAGCCCGCGTAGAGCTTCAAGCAAGTGAGCTGTTCCCATGATGTTGGTAGCAAGCGTCTCCAGAGGTTTCCGGTAGCTTGCGCGAACTAAGGGTTGTGCAGCTAAATGAAAGACGATTTCCGGCGCATAGCGGCGGATCACTGCCACTGTTTCTTCGGGATTGCAAATGTCTTGAATACAGTGATCAATGCCTTCGGCAGCCTTGGCCAAATCAAAAAGATTGGGGTGAGTAGAGGGTGGCAAGGCAATACCACAAACTTCAGCACCCAGCCCTGTAAGCCAAAGGGTTAGCCAACTGCCCTTGAAGCCAGTATGCCCGGTGACTAACACACGTCGCTTGTGCCAGAAGGCGCGATCAATCATGACTACACCTTGCAAGGTGCATTGCCATTTTGCCACAACTGAAAGTGTCCATGAGATAGGTTTTGATCCTCAGAGGTATGTCACTGATCTTGAATGACAAGCTATGCAAGCACTTGTGATCTTCGACTAATGTTACCACCTTCGATATATTCAAGTGCAGGTAACGCAAGGGCAAAAAAGCTACCGCTCCTTGTCGGTGGAATTTTCTGCAGTTGCGCACCATAAATTAAAGGCTATACCGGATATGTGAAGAACGTTATAGTTGGTACTGTACATCTTGAGGACACTATGCTAGGTGCCTATATTCAGACAGCCTTATGATCCTAGGCCAACATTCCAAAGTTTGCAAGCCTAGTGTAAGATCATGGTAGACCACATTTACGTAAGATTTTAGGAATCCTATCTGTGGTGCAATTATCAATACTGGGTGATGCAAGCGACCCAACCTTGGTAAACCTTGCTTTACACGAGAAGAGGCGAAAACTATTGTCAAAAAATGCCGAGTAACCGCCTAGTAGAAGGGAGCTGAGTACCAATGCCAGAACTCGGCAGCTCATTGTGAGGGTGGGTATTGATGGGGAAATGTCCGCTTGCCTACTCTAATACAAGAGGCATGTACGAGAAGAGGCATGTACGAGTGGCGTAATTACAAAGTCGTCAAACTTGTGGTCAGGTGGTGTCTATAAGGCCGCCGTTAGTTGCTAGAGTATGTTTGATGAAAACTTACGGAGCACCCTATCCGCTAACGCGCCGGTACATACCAAGTTTTCCCGCCCAAGTCTCTAGTAACATCATGAAAGCAGTCATTCTTGCAGGTGGTTATGGTACTCGCTTATCCGAGGAAACACTCGTCAAGCCTAAACCCATGGTTGAAATCGGTGGCAAACCTATCCTTTGGCATATCATTAAGCTTTACTCAGCCCATGGTGTGAACGAGTTCATCATCTGCTGCGGGTACAAAGGTTATGTCATCAAAGAGTATTTTGCCAATTACTTTCTACATATGTCTGATGTAACTTTCGATATGCGTCATAACCGTATGGATGTGCATGAACGCCGAGCTGAGCCATGGCGAGTCACACTGGTAGATACTGGTGAAGATACATTGACAGGAGGACGGTTGAAACGAGTCGAGGCATATGTCAAAGATGAAGAGTGCTTTTGCCTAACGTATGGTGACGGCTTAGCAGACATCGATATTGCCGATGAGATTGCCTTTCACCGCACCCATGGTAAATTAGCAACCGTTGTCGCAGTGCAGCCCCCCGGGCGCTATGGTGCCCTTGACATTAGGAAGGACGCCGTTCAGGGTTTCTTAGAGAAACCCCGTGGTGATGGTGGCTGGATTAACGGCGGCTTTTTTGTCCTGAGTCCAAATGTTTTCAAGTATATTGAAGGAGATAAAACAAGCTGGGAAGGTGAGTCATTGAGAGCGCTGGCTGCTGCTGGTCAACTCATGGCCTATGAGCATCGCGGTTTCTGGCAGCCTATGGATACCCTGCGTGACAAACACTTACTAGAAGACCTTTGGCAATCAGGTAACGCACCGTGGAAAGTATGGTAATACACAGTGATCACTCCCAACGCTAAGGTGCGGAAATTTTCCTGATGCAAGTTTCAGAATTTCTGAGAAGATCATCTCGGATGGTACACCCAAATCTTGAGATGCCTAGCTAGGTGGAGTAAAAGTGCTCTTAATCGGCATGCACTCTATCCGAGTTGCGCTTGCCTTGACCTCTTCATATCCTCGTCAATGCCAGAAACTCAATAGTTACTCACAGGCATTAAATGCCTGTTAAATGACTCTCTGGAAACGGTTGTTCACCCATAGGTCCCCTATCCTCTATTTTGATTACCCCTGCAAGGTATTCACTAATAAATGTTTTTGAATCTCGCAATGGTTGTTGTTTAGTAGTTTCTAGCCTTGTCATGGAAGACTTTAGCTTTCTCCAAACTCGCCTTGCGAAGCGACGCGTCAATAAATTAACTGTGTACCATAGATTTCTGATTACACCATCCCCGCCAGAGAATAGCTGGGATATTTCCCAACGCTCCCATAGCACCCTCTTTTCAATTCGCGAGAATGTAACTAACTCTATCAATAGCATCTCAAAGTATGCACGGTTGCTTACATTAAACCTCATGAGCTTTCCACCCAAACTTTTTTGTTGTCTCAGATAGTCAACAATAATGCAGTTAACCACGATCCATGGACTTTTAACATAAACCCCTTCAAAATTAGGCTCAAACTTTTTGCTGCCCATGAGGTAGCTAAAATCATTAAACTTACGTCGCGCAGTCAAATAACCATTGCTTGCCTTGCTCGTTATGACTAGGGTAAATATTTTTCCGGACAATAAGTATTCGTCAATATAAGCAAGTATCTTTATTGCCGAAACGAAATCAGGAGAAGCCTCTTCATAAAAAGGACGCCCTGTCTTTTCAATAATTTCATTAATTACAGATTTTGGAACAGTGCAGCATATACCCCGGGGGAGCGTGTACCAACACTCCGTAACATTAGTGACAACTTTTTGTAAAATATCGTTGCTATTAAGTAGGACATTGTCCGTTTGATGTGGCTGTACTAATATCGGTACAGATCCTTCGTCTTGAATACCATCCCACCTCCAAACCACAATTCCACTGGGCGAGTTCCTAATAAGCTGATCAATCGCAGCCAATGCCCCTCCGTAAAAAATCATTTTATCTTCTAGCACAATTAGATGATGACCCATCGCAGCATTCAACGCTGTATTCCAGTTCGAGACCATATCTAGTCCACCGGTACGAACATACTTAATTCTTGGGTCAGAGAATTGTTTCACCACACTGTGCGTAGCATGTGGATCATCATCGTTATCACATATAATTAATTCAAAGTCTGAAAAATCCTGCTGCAATACACTGAGAATTGCATAGCCTACCAAGTGAGATCTATTCTTAGTTGGTAAAAGAATTGAAAAAAACGGCGCATTCTTCATTATCAATATATTTACCTTACGCAGTTCATCATACTTGCTTTAAAGAATCACTGCTATAAATCCTTACATAATAAACCCTATGTGTCAATAGCTGCCCAAATAAGTGATATTAATCCAGCACAGCCTATTAAGCTAATACAGGAATAGAGCACTCATAGATTAAGGAGAGCAGCAGACCCATTCCTTAGTTTATGACGCACGGTTATGGCGGCCTATAAGTAATCGTGTATTATAAGCATGGTTGACATCCTCCCCGCCGCAAGCAGCGGGGAGTCCCAAGCCTCAGGACTTAGGTTTCTGCTTCTTTCCATTGCTGGACTTTCGCAACTGCCCTTTGAGCGTGTGCTCATCAGGTCTTACGTTAGCTCCACAGACTGACACCGTGTGTCCCACGGCCAAAATGGTTATCGCTGCATTCATATCTCGGTCATGGTGGACTCCACAGTTGGGACAATCCCACTCCCGCACATGCAACGGCAATCGCTCAACAATGTGACCACAAGTTCCACAGCGCTTAGAACTGGGAAACCAACGGTCGATCTTTATCAACGTTCGCCCGTACCACTGGGCTTTGTATTCCAACTGCCGTACCATGTCACCCCAACCGGCATCGCTAATCGCGCGGGCAAGCTTGGGATGTTTGACCATAGTCTTCACAGCCAGCGACTCAACAACAATCGTTTGGTTTATGCGCTTCGCGTTCGCGTAGCGAACGCGAATCAAGCGAGTCGTCAGCTTGTGCAAATGGTCTTGTCTGGCGTTGACAATCTGTTGGTGGATTCGAGCCACGTTCAGTCGCGCTTTCTCTCGATTGCGAGCCCCCTTTTGCTTGCGATTCAATGCCTGCTGCGCCCGTCGCAGTTGTTTGTCTCGCTTGTCAAGATGCTTGGAGTTGGCAACCTTTTCGCCTGTACTCAGGGTGACAAGACTGCTAATCCCCACATCCAAGCCTACAGCGTTGGCGGCAGGTGGCAAGGTCAAATGGCGCGGATCGTCAAACCGCAGGCTGATGTACCACTGCCCCGCAGGATTCAGGCGAACAGTAACGGTGGATGGCTCAACACCATCTGGCAATTGCCTAGACCATCGGATATTCAATGGCTCGGAGCACTTTGCCAGAACCACCTTGCCGTCTTTCCACCTGAAGGCAGACTTAGTAAATTCTGCACTACCGCCGTTGCGCTTCTTTTTGAAGTTGGGATATTTCGCCCGACCTGCAAAGAAGTGACTGAAAGCGGATTGCAGATGCCTCAATCCTTGCTGCAAAGGAACGCTGCTGACCTCGTTGAGAAATTGCAGGTTATCCTACTGTTTCCACGCCGTCAACGCAGCGGCGGTCTGCACGTAGGACATGCGTTGCTGTCGCTCGTACCATGCTTGCGTCCTCAACGCCAAGGCTTTGTTATAGACGAGGCGTACGCACCCCAATGTCCAGCGCAAGAGGGTTTCTTGCTCGGTCGTTGGGTAAAAGCGGTAGCTGTAGGCTTTTTCCATGTCTTACACTGTATCATGTATTTGTGTAAGGCGGTACTAAGCACAGTGATTGGTTCGCTATCCATCCCCGCCGCAAGCGGACGGGGTTTTCCACTCACATTCGATAAATTTATCAAACTTTGCCGGAAGACCCCATACGCAGTGTAGCGGAGTATGGGGATCAGAGCAAAGCCAAAAATCTGCGACATTTAGCTAATTGACCTGAGTTGCATAAGTATTGTATAATAAGCACTATCTGAATCAAAAATACCCTTGGAAGAAGGGGAATCTACGCCTGATCAGCTAGTTGCAAGACTAGGGATGAACCGGAATACTGGTTCAGGAGAAGAAGCCGCAGGTGCAGCGTAGCGAAACCTGTGGTACTTCACATAAAGCCCGATGTATCAGCCAGCGGTACGCTAAACCAGAAGCATGCCCCTTGAGGCGGGATACTCTCAACGCCAATATCGCCGCCATGGGCAGTGATAATTTGCCGACACAGGTAAAGCCCTAGGCCAATGCCTGTACGGTGGTGAGCCGCAGCACCCCGGTAGTACAGGTCAAAGAGATGGGGACGCTGTTCGGGCTGAATGCCGACCCCATTATCTGCAACGGTGCAGTAGAGCATCCCGTCCTTGGCGATCGCCCCAAAGCTGAGGGTCAGTCCCGGAGGATTATGCTTGAGGGCATTGGTAATCAGGTTTTCATAGACCCGGCGCAATTGCTCAGGATCCACCTTGGCAGGCGGTAGGGTGTCACTGACCTGCTGCTGAACCTGGGTATTATTTTTTTCCAATAACGGTTTTAAGTCAATTAACACCTGCTCCAGCAGGGTGGCCACAGAGGTCGGGGTGCATTGCAGCGGCAGTGACTGGTTGTTGTCTAGGTGGATGTGTAAAAGGGTTTCTACAAGGTTAAGTTGCCGTTGTTGGCTCTGGTGAATGCGCTCAATCGTCGCGCGGGGCACAACCACACTATCGCCAGTTTGGGAGTGCAACAGGTGGTTCAGTAGCATCATCGTTCCCATGACGGGGGTGCGCAAATCGTGGGACACCGCGTGCAAAAACACATCTTTGAGGTGGTTGAGTTCCTCCAGTTCGCGCATCTTTTGCTGTAACTGCTCTGTGCGCTCCGCCACTTGGTATTCCAAATTGGCATTCAGTGCCGCAAGCTGTTGGTACAGTTCTGCCTGTTGCAGGGCGATCGCCACTTGGGTAGCCAATTGCTCTAGAAACTGCTGTTCGTAGGGTTGCCATTGCCGGGGTGCACTGCACTGATGCACCCCCAAAAGCACGCGATCGCCCAAATAATCGTGTTGAATTGGAATTAATAGACACGACTGAATATGATGCTGACGATGCAGCTCTCTTAGGGCGGGATCATCCTCGGGGAGGGGCTGGCAAGAAATCGATTGACTGGTGTGCAACAGCCACGTGCGGTAGTGACCATTGTGCAGCAGTAATTCTAAATGAGTCTCCCACTCCGGTGCCATGGCCGCAGCGACAATGCGAATTTGGCCGGAGCCAAGGTTGAGGCAGGCAATAAAGACGCGATCGCTTTGGAGGTAATGGCGGACTTCGAGCACCGTTGTCCGCAAAATATCTGACAGGTCGAGGGTTTTGCGAATACGCAGGGCAATTTCCGCAAGGAGATGTTGGCGTTGTGCCGCCATTTGCACACTCTGCTCCGCCAGTTTCCGCTGGGTAATATCGCGCACCCCCACCACCCGCGCTCGGCGACCTTGGTAGGTAATCCATTTGCCCTGTACTTCCACAATCAGGGTTTCACCGCTTTTTGTGCGAGCCAATGCTTCAAAGGGCTGCTCACGGGGGGCGCGGATTCGATCTAAAATCAATTGCTGCGACGTGGGATGGGTGAGCACCAAGACCGACTGCCCCACCAACTCAGCACTGGTGTAGCCAAACAGTTGTTCCGCCGCCGTGTTGAGATCCACAATTTGCCCCTGCTCGTGGATAATCACCGCCTCAGAGGTGGCCTGAAAGAAACTTGCGAGGCGGGCTTCGCTTTGCTCTAGTGCCGCAAGGGTGCGATGACGCTCGCGGGTTTCAATGGCAAGGGACACCAAATCAGCAAGGGAGGCAGCAAACTGCTCTTCGGCCACTGTCCATTGGCGGGCAGTACCAATATGCTCATGGCAGAGAATACCCACCATTCTGCCTTCAACCCAAATGGGCACATCCAAGAGGGAGGTAATGCCCAAAGGGTCTAAGTACGCCGTGCAAAACTCCTGTGTACGGGGATCACTCCTTGCATCGTCTGCAGTAATGGTGCGCTCCTGCTGCAGTGCTGTGAAATACTGCGGATAGTCCGCTGCCGCCAGCGTCATGCCTGCTGTAAACACGTGGGCAGAGTGTTGAAATAACTGGACACACTCAATCTCTTGGCGATCGCCGGTATAAAACCACAGGCTCACCCGCTCCACATTCAGGCTACGGGCACTGGTACTCAGGACATCTTGGAGCAATTGCTCGAAACTATCCTCTTGGAACTGCTGTCGCCGCGCCAGTTGCACTAAAATGCGGTTTAGATGTTGCAGTTGCTCCAGCCCCTTGCTCATCAGTGGAGAACTCCAGCAGCTAGGAGCGGTCTAGCTAGAAGCACCGGCTGATTCAGCAACAAACTCTAGGGAGGCTGAATTAATGCAGTAACGCAACCCGGTAGGGGGCGGACCATCCTCAAACACATGGCCAAGGTGCGCATCACAGGTATTGCACAACACTTCAGTACGCACCATCCCATGGGACAGATCCTGCTCCAGACGAATTGACTGGGGATCAACAGGCTGCCAAAAGCTGGGCCAACCACTCCCAGAATCATACTTGGTATCAGAGCGAAATAGCGGGGTGCCACAACAGACGCAGCGGTAAAGACCGGGTTGTTTGTTGTTCCAATAGCAGCCCGTAAAGGCGCGCTCAGTCCCTTTTTTGCGGGTTACGTAAAATTGCTCAGGGGTTAACTGAGCCTGCCATTGCGCATCGGTTTTTATCACCTTAGCCATTATTTCCTCATGAGCGATAACGTTCGGCGAATGCTGATCTCAATCTCTAGGATAATCAGCAGACGGTTCTCCGTCTAGGACACCGGTAGGAGTAAGCCGGCAAGCTGTTGCCAAGAACTTTGCCAAAGGTTCCCCGCCAAGGGGAAAATGTAAGGGCAATCCTGCCGTTTTTGTCTGGTTATGCCCGTTTCGCTGCCACCCACCCTTGACCTATGGTCTGAGCATGACTTTTGTACCTATGTCAGTGGGGTGATAGCGGCTGCCCAGCAAGCCGGATGTCAGTTCCTTAGCGTTGGGGCAGCATTACCGGCCATTGATCCCCTAAGAGTTATGGCCGCACTGATGCACGCAAGTGGCCAAACGGATCACTTTTACATTGAGCAACCTCACCCCGGAGAGATTGTTGCCGCCTGTGGGCGAGTTGCGGCTACTGTAGCCACTGGAGAGCAGCGGTTTCAAGCCCTCCAAGGCTTTAGTGAACAGACCCTCAACCATATTTGGGTGGCTGCCCCTGCGGAACCACGGGTGTTCTGCCAGTTCGCCTTCCGGGATGCTGCGACCACCGCCATGAACCGAGCTTTTTTACCCCGCTGGCAAATTATTCAACGCCAAGGCCACGCCTTCCTAACGCTAAACGGTCGCCTCGACGGGTTGAGCAGCTCTGAGGTATCCCTGTGGCAGGACTGGCAATTGCTGTGGAGCACGCTGGCCAGTGTCCTTGAAACACCTGTATCGTCCCCCCCGCCACTGGCGATCGCCCTTCCCTCCCTAGCAGAGCAATCACAGTCCTTCATCACCGGCGTCAACCGTGCCCTCAAACTCTTAGACGAGGGGCTGCTAGAAAAACTGGTTCTTGCCTGTACCACAACCATTGAGCACCCTACTGGCTTTAACTGGCTAGGCACCCTGCAAAACCTACGCCAGCAGTACCGCAATTGTTACGTCTTTAGCGTCGGCTCCAATTGGCAGGATGTTTTTTTAGGGGCCAGCCCAGAGCGACTGGTGAGCATCGGGGATGGCTTGCTTTGGGCAGATGCCCTTGCAGGGTCGCGCCCTCGCGGACAAACCGATCACGAAGACCAAACCCTACGCCACGGACTGTACCATAGCCCCAAAGAGCGACATGAGCATCAGGTCATTGTTGAGTTTCTCTGCCAAACCCTAGATCAGATGGGGATGACCTGTGAATTTTCCACAGAGCCACGGATCTTAGAATTGAGCAATATTCAGCATCTACAAACGCTGATTCAGGCACGGGTTTGCCAACCCATCCATATCCTAGAGATTGTTGCGGCTCTGCACCCCACGCCCGCAGTGGCGGGCTACCCCCGCGCCACGGCACGATACTGGCTAAGCCATTTAGAACAGTTTGACCGTCATGGCTATGCCGCTCCCCTCGGCTGGGTAACCCCTCAAGGGGAAGGTGAATTTATTGTGGGGATTCGCTCCGCCCACCTCCAGGGACAGTACGCCCATTTATTTGCAGGAGCGGGAATTGTCAAAGGCTCCGAGCCAGAGCGAGAGTGGCAGGAAATCCTCCTAAAGCTACAGGCAATGATATCGGCTCTTGCCTAGCGGTGTGGCGGCGGTTTCTTAGTCATCGTCAGCATTGGCAGGGGTTGCGATGACTGGGGCGGCAGGGCATACTGTGCCACTTTCTCCGGTAAGGAACGCTGCCGTGGAGATTGCAACCAACGGTACACAAGTGCACTGCCCATGAGTCCAACCCCCACAACCAGCAACCCGCCATATCCCCCCGCCCCTCCAATGGCCAAATCGACACTCCCCATCACCACCAGAAAGGCAGAAATGGGTTCTTTGCGATAGGCGGTACGCAGAAAACGCGGATAAATCATAGGTTGTTGTGCGGTTGAGTCAACATCAGCATACTAAAGAGATTGCGATCGCAGTGCAGATGAAGTAGCAATTTTTGTATTGGGGCACCACAGATGCAGAATCTCTCAACCCTTCTAACTCCTATCCTGACAAATTTGCGCGAGCCTGTGCACAGGGCTGAGGCAGATACTTCTACCCCAACCCCTAGGTGGCTCAAGGCGGCAGAACGTCTAGTAGGTCTCGACGTGCCAGCGACCTTCTTTTTTCAGGGTGCCTTTGAGGAAGTCTTGCCAGTCAGCGCCGTTTTTCGCGGCGGCAGCGGTCATGGCTTCATCAATGCCCGGCTCCATGCCCTTTAGACCACACATATAAACGTGGGTATTCTTCTTCTGAAGCAGTTGCCATAGTTCGTCGGCGTGTTCGGCAATACGGTTCTGGATGTACATTTTGCCACCATCGGCGGTTTTTTGCTCGCGACTAATGGCGTAGGTGAGCCGGAAGTGATCGGGATGCTGCTGTTGCAACTCTTCGAGTTGCTCTTTGTAGAGAATGTTAGCCGTGTAGGCAACGCCAAAGAAGAGCCACGCTAAGCCTTTAAACTGATAATCTGCATGCTGCTCTTTGAACATCCGCCACAGGAAGGCGCGGAAGGGGGCAATCCCTGTACCGGTGGCCAGCATGATAATGGTTGCTTCGGGATCATCGGGGAGGAGCATTTCCTTACCGACAGGGCCGGTAATTTTGACTTCGTCTCCGGGCTGTAACTTGTTCAGATAGGAGGAGCACACACCATAGACGGTTTCCCCCGTTTCCTTGTCTTTGTACTCTAATTGGCGCACACACAACGAGACGGTTTTATCGTCTAGGTGATCGCCATGGCGGGTGGAGGCAATGGAGTAGAGGCGCAGTTTGTGGGGTTTGCCGTTGGCATCGGTGCCCGCTGGAATAATGCCAATACTCTGACCCTCTAGATAGCGTAAATCGGTGTTGGAAATGTCAAAGACAATGTGCTTGACGGTGCCTTCACCGCCTTCTTTGACTAATTCTTCGTTAGAGATGACTTTGCCGATACAGGGATTGTTGGGGCGGTAAATATTGACGGGAATATCAACTTTCTTTTCTTTTGCTGGTTGAGGTGCAGCGGCTTCAGGAGTGCTAGGAGGGGTTGGCTGGGTATTAGCCTGTAAAGGAGCAGAGCCATCAAGGGGTTGAATGCTGATGATTTTGCCTCCCCAGCGGCTAATTTGCTGCATAAACTGGTTCATGCGCTCATAGGGGACGTTAAAAAATTGGCTGCCACTGTTGCGAATGGAATGATTCGTTTTATCGGTTTCAGCATTTTGCCGCAGTCCTACCACTTCATAGCGGAACACCCGACTGCCAAAGTTGGTCGCGTTATACATTGGTTACACCATCTCCAAAAATCATTAACTCAGCTTTACATTCTGCAACAGAACGTCCCAACCGCGATACTCAATTACGTTTCGGCGACAGGAATGACCCTTTTTACTGCTACCGCAGATTTTTGGCCACACATATTATACCGACCTCAGGCAACGGCTAGGGGTGCTGATCCGCTTGCTGGCGGTACCTGAGGGGTTGGTTGAGGTCATTCACGGCAGTGGGGTAGGTTTGAATACTGTAGCGATCGCGCCCGGAGCGTTTGGCATGGTACAGAGCCGCATCTGCACTGGCGATCAGCTCAGCAATGGGGCAATCGATAGAGCTGGCGGTGGCAATACAAATTCCTGCGCTGAGGGTGAGGTAGGGTTGCACTGGGGAGGCCGCGTGGGGAATGTTGAGACTGCGAATGTAGTTAAAAATGCGCTGCAGGACGCAGATAGCGACATCATGGTGGGTTTGCCGCAACAGGAGAACAAATTCTTCGCCGCCATAGCGCGCCACCAGATCTGCCTCGCGCACTTGGGATCGGATGGCTTTGGCAACCCGCTGCAAGGCGCGATCGCCCGCCAGATGCCCATAGGTGTCGTTGTAGAGCTTAAAGTGATCGATATCGAGCATGGCAACTGCTAGGGGCGTAGAGTGGCTGTAGGCTTCGTGCCATCCATGGCGTAACCCAGCTTCAAAGGCGCGCCGATTGGCTAATTGGGTAAGGCTGTCGCGATGGGACATACTCTGGAGGTAGCGGTTCTCGGCCTCTAGGGCGTGCTGTCGTTGCTCTAGTTCAACGATCAGGGCTGTTTGTCGAGCCATCTGTTGTTGCAGTTTTTCAAATTGATACCGCTGTTGAATAAACGCTTGGAGGAACTGCCGCTGTTTGCGCACCCGTAATAGAATGAGGGGAGACTTTAGAAAGTGAATGCCAACGGCTTCGACTTCAATTTTCTGCGCCTGATTTGCTGCTTGCTTCAGAACTAAACTACCGGGTACCATTGTGGTGGCCTGCTGCCAAAGTTTTAGGTTCTTCTGCAATTGCTCTGTGGGAGTGGCCACCCAGGCCGCAATGGATTGACCGAGGAACGGATCGCCACTGCACCGATGGTTGTCTTCAATACGACCAAAAAATTCGCGGGCAGCGCTATTGATCGCTAGAATCTTGCCTGCGCTATCGAGCACAAGGATTGGCTCTGGCAGCAGCTCAATCCATAACGCTAAGCCTGACGTGCTATCCATCATTGCCCCTGCTGTTAACAACTTGGCGAACTGTCAATCGTCTTTTGACTGCTCTAGTTTGTAGTACTCTCGACCCATCGCGGCTTGGGCAGCTGCTGAAGGGCGGGTATAAACCACGACGCGACAGCCCTGATCACCGTTCGCGATCGCCCCTTCAATGCAAACTTTGGCATAGCCTAGGTGGTGGGCGGTAATCACGCCAAAGACATTGGAGGTCATCATGCACAACGAGGGATGCCCCACAACCCCACTGCCCAAAGGACAGCGGTGATTGCCAAGAACAATGCGATCGGCATCCTGCTCAACAATAAAAAACTGCCCTTCAATGCGGTTTTTCAGATCAACAAGAATTTTGGCGACAACTTCCGGCGGCATGAGGCGATCGCCCATTGCCTCTTGGTAAATTTGATTGATCTCATTGCCCATCTGCTGCCCCACAAGGGCAATGAACCCCGCGGCATCCTCAACCCCCACAACCTCCTCAAGGGTACCGGCCAGATAGCTCAGCAAACTTTGCAGGAAACTAGATAGCTTTAGGGGCACCTCAAGGGTGCTAACATCAGAGTTAGCCTCAGAAGAAGCAATATACGCACTAGCCATAAGCGCCTATAACGTGTTTTGTGGTGTTTTATGGGTATGAAAAATTTATAAAATCTTATACCAGCCTATACCTATAGCATGGACATCCATTATCTTGCAGAGCGTTACATTTATTCACAAAATTTTGTCTTGTTGCTGTCGATAGGAGGGGGTTATCGAGCACCATTGCAAGTCACTACTCATTACCGGCGTTGACACTGGTGTCGGTAAAACCGTTATTACGACGGCGCTGTGGAGCTACGGGCAGCGGTATGCCCCCCAGCAGCAGTGGGGAATTTTTAAGCCGATGCAAAGCGGAACCGCCGTTGAGCCGGGCGATCGCCAGCACTACTGCGAGACCTTACCCCTGAACCAAACCCCTGAAGAAGTGTGCCCCGTGAGTTTTGCTGCCCCCCTTGCACCGCCCATGGCTGCACTACTGGAAGAGCGGCAAATCGATTTAGTCCCAGTGTGGCGAACCTACGAGAAACTTCAGCAACGCTGCGATCGCCTACTCGTTGAAGGGATTGGTGGTTTGGGGTCACCCATTACGTGGGAGTGGACGGTGGCGGATTTGGCGGCAGCATGGCGCTTACCCATTGTATTAGTGGCAACGGTGCGCTTGGGGGCGATCGCCCAGATTGTGGCCAATGTTGCCCTTGCCCGCCAGTACAAGCTGGAACTGCGCGGCCTGATCTTGAACTGTGTCACCCCGTGCACTGATAGCGAGATCCAACAGTGGACACCACCACACTTCCTTACCCAGTTGACTCAAGTACCGGTACTGGGGGTTTTGCCCTATGGCACTCACTCCCCTGCAGATTTGGTGGCGATCGTGGCGGACTGGCCGCTGGACAACCTCTGGTGTTAAATATAAGGGCACTCTAGGAGGGGCTTATGCAGCAGACCGCACAACGCATCGGTACAGTTGCCCAACACATTTGTCCCATTCTTCAGCAGCAACCCTAAGTCCTTGAAAGTAATAGTAGGGCAACCCTTAAAAAGATTCAGTCGCTGTATTGAAAATTTATTTCAATTAGGCTAAGCTCAAAGATGAAAAAACAATGCAAAAAAATCCCCCATCATGGGGGGATACATTGGTGCATTGTTGGTGCATTGATGACCAGCACGATCATGGCAGCACAAACAGCTAGAGTACAGGCTCCTTACAACTATTCCTTGAGGCTATCGTTGGCAAGGAAGTGGGCAATATGGTAGGCACGCTCTTCGGTTTTCAGCAGGATTTGATCGTAGAGGTAAGCGGTGGCGCGATCGCCCAAGGACTCCGCCTGCGTTGCCTGTTGCCGCAAAATTTGTATTACCGCCTGTTCCGCCGCCAGATCGTGGCTCAGCATGTGTCGGCAGCTAAATGCCCCTTCCGGCTCAGGGCTGAAGCAACACAGGGCAGCCAACTGCTCAAAGCCTGCCACGGGAACACCTCCTAAGCCATTCAGGCGTTCCCCCAAATCATGAACGTGCCCCTGCACCTGCTCGTAGCAATGTTGGAAAAACTCATGTAGTTGGTAAAACTCCGCACCCTCCACCACAAAATGATGTTTTTGATACTGCAAGTACAAGGCTTGAAAACTGGCCAAGAGTCGATTCATGCCTTCGCAAACAGGAGTCGTCGTGCTGCGATCCAGCAGGACAACAGTGTCAACCATGTCACCAAACCCTTGGCGAGGCAGTGTCGTCGTAGTCATGGGGATAGGCTCCTAAACGGCAGGACTTACCTCCATCCTAAGTGAGCCTAGGGCTATTTTCAACAATGGAGTGCTTATTGAATGTCTATAAACCCCATAGTTATTGCAGTTAACTGGCAACTACGCTGGAGCATCTACCAGCGACTGACCCTGTTGGGCATTTCTTGCCGCTATGCGCCCCATCAACCCCTCGAGGTGGAGGTTCACTCTCCCACCACCGCCCTGTATATTTGGTCAGTGGTACGGCAACTGACGGCTGATCGTGCTACCTTGGTAAATTGGTTAGAGCGCTGCTGGCAGCTTCAGGACATTCCCCCTAGCCTTAACAACTGGGGAGGTGGGGAGCCGACCTCACTCAACTCTTGATTTGCCAGTTGAGCCAATGCACCCACCCCGGCAATTGTGCAATGACGACCCTAATTCCCGTTCCTCTCCCTCATCAGTCCTACTGCATTGCGATTCGTGCCGGCAGCCGCCTAGCCTTACCCCAGCTTTTGGCGGAACACACCCCACTCAGGCCAAATGCACCAGCGCTGATTGTCTCGAACCCGCAAATTTGGCGGCACTACGGTTGTGCGATTCAAGCGGTACTAGAGGAGCACGGCTGGCAGGTAACTCCCTGCGTGTTGCCCGCAGGCGAGCGGTATAAAACCTTAAAAACCCTTCAGAAAATCTATGATGCAGCCTTAGCTCAGCGTCTAGAGCGGGGATCTACGCTTTTTGCCTTGGGTGGCGGCGTCATTGGCGATATGACTGGTTTTGCTGCGGCAACGTGGCTACGGGGAATTGCGGTGGTTCAAATCCCCACCAGCCTGTTAGCCATGGTCGATGCCGCCATCGGGGGTAAAACTGGGGTTAACCACCCCCAAGGGAAAAATCTGATTGGGGCGTTTCATCAGCCACGCTTAGTCGTGGTCGATCCAGAGGTGCTGGCCACGCTGCCACCACGGGAGTTTCGTGCCGGTATGGCTGAGGTGATTAAGTATGGTGTCATTTGGGATCCCCAACTATTTGAGCTATTGCAATCCCTCCCCCGCTTAGATCGCATCAGTGCTCTTTCGGTGGATCAACTAGCGTCTATTCTCCAGCACTCCTGTCAGGCCAAGGTTGATGTCGTTAGCAAAGATGAACGGGAAGCAGGACTGCGGGCTATTTTGAACTATGGCCATACCATTGGCCATGCCCTTGAAAGCATGGGGCAATACCGGGTGTTTAATCATGGGGAAGCGGTGGCTGTGGGGATGGTGGCAGCCGGGGAGTTGGCGATCGCCCTTGGCTACTGGTCTGAGACCGAGGCAGCCGCCCAGCGGCAATTAATCCACAAAGCAAACCTACCTACTACTATCCCGAGCCAGTTTGATGTGCATGGATTAGTTGCCCTGCTGCAGCACGACAAAAAGGTACACTCACAAAAAGTACGCTTCATCCTGCCTACCGCCATTGGCCATGCTGAGATTGTTGAACAGGTGCCCAGTGAGTTAATTCTGGCCACCCTCAAAACGCTGCAACGCTGATCTATCACCGACAGTGCCTTAGTCAGGGAGATCTTCTAGAGACAACCCCTTTTTGCTGGCCTTGAGTTGCTTCCAGAGCACGCTTATCTGGTCGAAGGCCTCTTGGGGCGAGATCTTGCCACTGGTTTCTAGGCAGGCAATATAGCTAACTTTGGTGGCAAATTCCTGTAAATTGGCATTAAACACAAAATTGGCAGGCGTAAAGTCGCCGTGATAGGGACGTTGGCAATGTAAAAAATCGTATCTATTCATGATGTCTTATCCTGGTGCTCTTATGGCTTAACCTCGCCTTAACTCTATTTTAACCAAATATTTCCGAATGCCTGTAGCACACTGAACACTTCACTAAAAAGCCCCACCTTCGTTCAAAGGTGAGGTACCACAAAAGCAAGGCTAGCCGTGTACTATGGCTGCATTATGCGGTTTTGAATATTGGGGGGCATACTGTTAGAGCTAGGGGAGTACTGATAGCCATAACCGGCATTTTGGGAGTCATCCACAATTTTCGGCGTGACCATCACCACTAGCTCGTTTCGCTGGCGCTGATTGCTTTCGCGCCGGAAGAGCCGCCCCAGGAGGGGAATATCGCCCAAGATCGGAATTTTAGTTACCAGTGACCGGTCTTGATCTTGGATAATCCCAGCCAAAAGCAAGGTTTGCCCATCCCGCAGGCGAATCCGTCCCGACTCCATCCGCCGCTGCGACAAGAGGGTGCCGGTAGAGGGGTTGGTAACGCCCGGAAAGACAACGGAGTAGGTACCGCTGGGGGCACTCACCTCGGGGGACAGTTGCAGGGTTACAAAACCATTGTCATCAATCTGATCCACCGTGACGTTAAAGATAACCCCGGCCGGACGAATAATAGGGGTAATGGTGGTTGCTGCAACCGCTGCACCACTACCGGTTCCAGTGGTACTCGCTTGGGACTGAATCCCCGAGAAGATTTCTTGGGTCAGGTTCACCTGCGCGGTACTTCCTTCTTGGATGACAAGGGTAGGATTCGTCAGAATCGTGGCATTACCGGTTTGGATAGATAACTGAAGCTGGGCAAAAAAGTTACTCAGGGCTTGCCCCACCCCTAAACCAGGTACTGAAAACCCCGGCACACCCACTCCCGGCAATACAAGTTGTTGCGGCGGCGGCGGGGCAACCTGAATAATTGTCTGCGGTGGGAAGGCGACGGGGGGTTGGATCACTTGTCCGCCGGGAACCCCACTAGGTAAGGTGCCCCGCTGCACGGTTAGACCGGTGGCATCAAAAATTGCCCCAAAGAGGGAGGAGCCAAAGTTAGTGACTAAGTCAGCGTTGGCGGTGCGCCCGCGCAGAAGGTTCACATCAATGAACTTCACGTTCACCATGACTTGGCGTTTGCGCACATCGAACTGCTGAATGAGCTGGGTCGCAATTTCTACTTTTCGCGGAGTGCCCACGAGGGTAATCGTATTGGTGCGCGGGTCGCCCATGACTTCTAGGCCGCGCAGGAGAGTACCGCGACACACTTTCTCAAAGTTCGCACCAAAGTTAACGGTTTCGTCACAGGCGGGTGCGTTCGGGGCGATCGCTACATCCCGCAGGTTAGCGCCATACATCTCCAACAGTTGCACGGCACCGAGTTGAATATCAATCTCGTCCATGGTGGACTTCCGCGCAACCGAGGTTTCTGCCGTTGTACCAGCACTTCCGCCACTGTCACCAGTACCAACCCCAGCTACCGAGCCACCGGTCTGGGCGATAGAAATCTGTTGCCGGGTGTTGCCCGCTCGACCAAAGACCCGCATTTGATTCAGGCGGATGGTTCGGACAATGCGGTTCTGGGCATCAGGGGGTAAAAACTGACCGACAAAGATGGTTCGCCCTTGGCGATTCGCCTTCAGGTTCGCCACCCGCAGGACGTAGTTAAACACATCCTGTACAGACTCATTTTCAATGTCGAGGGAAATGGTGGTTCCGCCAGCATCCCCATTGCCCTCCGGAAAGACGACGTTCATCCCTGCAGCCCGAGCAAGGAGTAATAACACCTCCCGAACGGGGGCTTCCCGCAGCAGTAGGCGGGGAATGCGCTCATTGGTTGCCAACGACACAACGTCAGGATCAGCGTTGATAGGGCTAACGAGCATATCGCCAACGGGGGGAGCCACTGCTCGGGGTAAAAAGGGTGGCACTGCCCCAGCACTGGGAGGCGTTGCCATCGGCTGTCCTGTGGGGGGAACTTGCGGGCCAGCAGGGCCTTGGGCAGTAATAAAATTCATTTGCAGGCCATCGCGTCCCTCCCGGATCACTTCGGCAATGGGGGCAGCACTAATGCCATTGACTAACACCCGAATGGTTTGGGCATCGAGTTGCACCACTTCTACCGAAGAAATGCCCGGCGCAGGATTATCTTGACGAAATGCCCCTCCCTGAGGGAGCCGCAGTTGACTGTTGGAAATATCTGCTAAGGATGTGTTGCCGCGATTAATGGTAAAGACCGCTGGCCGCACATTGCCTTGAATGTTGAACAGGAGTTGAATGCCGTTAGGTGCCGTCACAAGACGAATCCCAGTAATTTCAGTACTGGTTGCCAAGGTTGGCGTTTGACTTGCGGCAATGATGGCCGTTGTGGCCACCCCCAAACCAAGACGATGTAATAGCTGACTCACGATGCTTGACTCCTCACAAATGCCACCAAAGTTTTGCAAAAATTGTTTTGCTTGTTTTTGCCGACGCTGTTGAACTCACTCCTAAAAAAGTACGTTACCTCCTGTGATACCATTCGCTACTGCTGTGGCTGCTGTTGTTGCTCTTGCTGCTGCTGTGCACCCCCCTGTTCAGGTGGCGGTGCCAACGCAGCAATTTCCTCGGGAGTCAGGGGAATATAGGACATGAGCTTGAAGGTGCAAATGACGTCCCCAGGCTTATCGGTGACTCGCTCCATTGTTAAGTTATTGATTACAAGAAAGTTTTGTTGTTGATCAATTTTTTGCATAACTGCAACAACATTCGCGAAGTCACCTTGAATGGTAACGTTGGTCACCTGTCGTTTTAGTTTGGCATTTAATTCGGGGCCAAGGGAGCCATCTTGGACAATTCCTGAAGCTGCACTGTCCGGTTCAAAGCTGTTTAGCTGAGCGCCGCTGTTGAGGATGAGACGATTGATGTCTAACAGCAGGGTGTTCAGGGCATCTTGGGTGGCAAACAGAGAGCGGACATCGGTATTTTCTGCTTTAGCGCGTTCTAGGGAAGCGATGACATCGTTTAGCTGCTTGAGGATGACTTCTCGCTGGGAGAGGTCGTTTTCCTGCTGGGTAATTTCTAGCTGCAATTTAGTCGCTTCCTCTGCTTTTGGAGCAATTAATAGTGTTGCTAGGTAAACGGCTCCCCCTAAGCCCACAAGGGCAATTAAAATACCACTGACAACCGGGGTAAGGGTGACCCCAAACAATGTGGGATAATTTGGCGCAGAGTCTTGAATCGGCGGCCCACCAAAATCACCAGTTAGGGTCATTGCTCTACGACTCCTTTTTCCTTGAGAAACTGAATGCGTGCCACTAAGCCTTCCACGCCATTGGCGGCCAGCTCTTCCAGCAGATCGGAGGCCGGAACCGAGGCGATCGCCGTTTTAATGCTGAAGGAGACCTCTACCGCCGTCTCTTCATTTGCTTTTCCCATGCGATCTGCTTTTACAAGTTGGGTAGCACTTCCGTCAAAGAAGGGGGAACGGTTTTGCAACAGCAGGAGGAACTCACTGACATCCTCAAAGGAGACTGCCGCCCCTTCAATGGTCAGCTCATTGCCCTTCTCCCCACCTTGGGTAATACGAGTAATTTGCAGTCCGGCTGGGATTTGAGTGGCCATATTACGCATCACTGCTGACCACGGTTTGACTTGGTTGAACACCGTTGCCAAGGCTTTGGTTTCTGCCTGAATGCGATCGGTCTCTTTCTTGAGTTCATCCATGCGCTGGAGATCTGGGGAAATGGCCGCTAAGCGGTCTTGGATACTTTGCTGCTTGGCCTTGAGCTGGTTCAGCCAGATTTCGGCGCCTATAGAGCCAAGAAGTGCTAGCCCCACAAAGAAGATGGCGGCCACACCACCAATAATGATAGGCACATTGCTGGCACCCCCAGCGGCAGGCGTTGCGGCGGCCATGCCACCAATTTCGGGGCGTTCTTTTAGGAGGTTAATCTCGACTGAGTACATGGGGATGCTCCTGAAGTTAGGCTCCGCGTAGGCCCAAGCCAATAACTGTGCCAAGGGCAGGACGTTTTTCTAAGGGGATCTCTTCTGGGGTTTGCAACCCTAACAGGGAAATGGGATCCACAAGGGTGGCTGAATAATTGAGCCGTTGGCTAAAGAACTCATCGATTTGGCCAATGCTCGCGCCTGGTCCGGCCAGCAGCAGTTGCGACACTTCGAGGCTTTCGCCTTGGTTGAGGTAAAAGTCAATGGAGCGGCGAATTTCATCTGCTAAATCCGTCAGTACTCGCAGGATGGCTGCACCACTGGGGTTGAGAGCACCTGTGACATCCATGGGTTCAAGGGGCACTGTCAAGTTTTCAATGAGGTCAACCCCCATAGAAGGGGGCAAATTCATGGCACGACTGATGGCCTCCTGCATCTGATCTTTGCCAATGGGGACTTTGCGATTGAACTGGGGAATGCCATCTTTGACAATGCTAATTTCGGTGCCTTCATCGCCAATATCGATAATCGCAGCGGCTTCACCCACAAACTGTTGCAGTGAGTCCCTGAGGGTTCGCATGAGGGCAAAACTGGTGACTTCCAGGGCGGTCAGTTGCAGTCCTGCTTGGGAAAAGGTGGTGATGTAGGCATCAGTGACATCCCGGGGGGTGCCCACCAGCAAAATTTCTACGCGCTCAATGCCGTCTTCATCAAGGGAACTGCCGAGCTTTTGGTAATCGACATCCGCTTCTTCCCGCGGAAAGGGGAGGTAAAGGGGAGCTTCCTGCATCAGCACCACCTCCCGTAGCTCATAGTCGGGTAGCTCCGCAGGCAAGCGAATCAGGCGAATGACGGCCTCATTCATGGGGATAGCACTAATGACCTCTTTTTGTTTAATGCGCTTGTCTTCAATCCCTTGGCGAATGGCATCGGCAACCGCTACGGTGTCAATAATTCGACCTTCAACGATGGCACCTTCACTGAGGGGAACTGAGACAATGGCACTCGCCTTGAGACCCTGCTTCTGCCGCTGGACTTGGACAATATTGACCCGCTCTGGGGTGAGTTCAATCCCCAAGCCTTGCTTTGTTTTTGCAAATAAGTTCCCAAACACAATATCACCCACACTTGGACGTGAATAGTCAAGTTTGCGTCAATGCGCTGCGTGAAGAGTGAGGTGCCGCAATCCACCCTATAAGTCCCAGCCCATTGAGTTCCGAGGGGTGTGGGGGCGAAACCTGTCGCAGTGAAATCTGACGCAATGACATTGGCGCGAATCCCTTGCTAGGGTCATCATAACCAATGGGCATCGGGTCTTTCCAAGGGATTGGTATGGTTCATTAACTGGTTTTATTCATAACTGAGCGATCGCCTAAGCCCTCAATTGACAAGGGTTGAGGCTCTTTTGTTGCCACAAAAAAAGTGGCCTACGGGTAACTTTTTGATCTGGCCTAGCCCACTTTGTAACGATGACGATGTTGCCTTAGATTGTTAAGGGATTTTTACTGCCCACTGTGGTGTGAGGGTTTAAGCCTGATGTCGCCTATGTCCCCACGTGTTGTGAGCGATCGCCCCGCTGTTGAAACTGTTGAGGCACCAGAGCTTGGCGATCGGGGACTGATTCCTCGGGTGCTGGTGCCGGCCTTGCGCTGGTGGCTGCTGTCGCAACTTGATGGGGCTGAGGGGCTAGAGATGGATCTAAGGGTGGGCGATCGCCAACTGCTGCGAGGGCAGTTGCCCTTCGTGCGCTTAGGTGCAACGGTGGCCAGCTATCGTGGTATTCTACTGCGGCAAGTGACGGTACAGGCAGAGCACATTCGCATCAACTTAGGGCAAGTGGTGCGGGGCAAGCTCCTCAAACTTTTAGCACCAGTGCCGGTTGAGGGCGAACTGATGGTCACCCAAGCGGATCTGCAAGGGTCTGTTGACTCACCCCTGTTGCAATCGGGGTTGCGCTCTCTACTAAGGCACCTACAAAACGAGGGACTGGGAAAAGCAGGGGTTAATCTCAGGGAGTGGCAGATGGTTAGTGCTGCGGTTACCCTGGGAACGGAGCAGCTTGATCTGGCCTTTACGATGCAAACTGCCCAGCAGCAGCAGGCGTCTTGGATTTGTACCACCGGCATCCGGCTAGAGGATGAGCGAACCCTGTGCCTGCACCGCCTACAGTGGCAGGGGGAGGCCACAGTCCATCCTCCGGTCACAATTGATTTGGGAGCAGGGGTTGCCCTCCAAGAGCTATCGCTTCAGGCCGGCATCCTAAGAGTGCGGGGTAGGGTTTGCATCTACCCCTAGGGCTTTTAAGAGAGCCGCCACGCGCCCTAAGTCCTTGATTCCGGGGCTGACCTCCACCCCACTAGAAAGATCGATGCCGTGGGGGTGGGTTTGGGCAATGGCTTGGCGGCAATTTTCTGGGGTGATGCCACCGGCCAGCCACCATGGGCAGGCAATACTCAGGTGTTGCAGTAACCGCCAGTCAAAGGGGGTGCCTGTGCCTCCCAATTGCTGGGGATGGTAAGCATCTAGGAGTAGCCGAGTTACATAGGGGATGTAGTGGGGAATGCTCTCTAGGGTGTCTTTGGATTTGACCCGCAAGGCTTTAATGATCTGCACGTGGGGATAGTGTTGCTGCACCTGCTGGCAAAAGGCAGGGGACTCGTGGCCATGGAGTTGGACGGCCTTGATGTTGCTGCGGTGGATGAGGCTGTCTAGCGCTTCAAGGGTTGGATTGGCCACAACGGCAACCGTTAACACCGTCTCCGGCAACTGCTGAGTGATCGCCGCAATGGCGGGCGGTGGAATATAGCGGGGGGAACTGGGAACGCAAATAAACCCAAGGGCGCTGACTCCCATCTGGGCGATCGCCACCGCTTGTTCTGCCCGGGTGAGACCGCAAATTTTGACCGCGATAGCGTCAAGATCATTGAACATTTGTAACAGGATGCACCGTTTTGTGAACAATTACCGAGGCGGGTTCGCTGGTTCCGTATAATTCATGGGCAATTGTACTCATCTTAGGAGGAACGGTTCCAATGGTGTTAGCCACTCTTCCCGATACAACTTGGTCACCTGCGGTTGGCTTAGTGGTCATTCTGTGTAACTTGTTCGCGATCGCCATTGGTCGCTATGCCATTCAATCACGGGGGAAAGGCCCCGGCTTACCTGTGTCGTTGCCCGCACTGTTTGAAGGCTTTGGGCTGCCAGAACTATTGGCCACCACTAGCTTTGGTCACCTGTTGGCCGCCGGTGTGGTCAGTGGCCTACAGTACTCCGGTGCCCTCTAAGGAAGGAATACCCGCAGCAATATGACGGGAGATGAAGGGTAACACCTCAGTATTTGTGCTGGCACTCCGGTGGTCGATAAACACGACTAAGGTGTAAGGGCACTGCCCCGGCAGTTCAATGTAGGCAGCATCATGGCGCACCCAACTGGTTAACCCGGCCTTTGACCACAGCGTGGCTCCCTGAGGTAACCCTTCTCCCAAAAAGCCCTGCACTTGGTTTTCAGGATCTGCAGCGAGTGCCTCTGGGTCTAAGGAGCGCTGCATCAATGCCAGCATGGCTTGGCTGGCTGCCCCAGACACTGCCACCCCCCCAACAATACTGTGGAGTAGCTTCGCCGTTGCATCGGTGGTGAGGCGATTCCGATTCTGGCGATCGCTGCCGACAAAGTCCTGTTCGCGCCCATAGGGGCCATCACACCAGGTTTTTTGATTGACGTTAATGGCCGCCAATTCTGGCCACCCTAAGGACTGAAAGTAACGATTGACAATATTGCGCTGATACTGCCACGTCCGAAAGGGTTCTGGCGGCAAGGACGGGCCACTGGTGGTGCCGCTCAACATATCCACCACCAGCCCCGTTGCATCATTGCTAGAGTCCACAATCATATCTCGCATGGCTCGCTCTAGCTCTGGGTCGGGCTTGAGCATTCCATTGTGTAGCCATTCATAGCAGGCCACTAAGTAAAAGAGTTTGACAATGCTGGCCGGGTAAAAGGGCACATCCCCGCGATAATTGGCGCCGGGGACAGTGTATTGCCAAAACTCTGCGGCGGTTAAGGCCCCCCCTGTATTTACCGGAATGGGCGGTGGATACACCAGTAGGGTGAGGGCAATGTCTTGCTGCCCTAGCCATGGAAACTGCTGCCATGTGGCTTGCAGCGTGCGGGTTACCAGCTCCGTCAGGTAGGTATTCGCCTGAAAAAATAGCATTTCTTTCCCCTACTCTGGCGATCGCTGGGTTATGCCAACTGCCCCTGAATAGACGAGACCGCGCTCGACATCCATGGTCAAAATTGTGCCCTCGCGAATCAACTGGGTGGCATTTTTCACCCCCACAATCACGGGAATGCCCAAGCGCAACCCAAGGACGGCGGCATGGCTGGTGAGGCTGTCGTCCTCGGTAATAATCCCCGCCGCCTTGCGGATGGCCTCCACTAAATCGGCACTCGTGCGGGGTGCCACCAGAATTTCGCCACTATTAAAGGTACGCACAGGGCTACCATCGTGCACCACCCGCGCTGGCCCACTCACCGACCCATGGCCAATGCCACAGCCACGGCCCATCACTGAGGTCACCAATTCCACCTTAATCATGTCTGTAGAACCGGAGACCCCTTGCAGCGTGCCAGCGGTCATCACCACTAAGTCTCCTTCCGCCAGTAATCCCCGTTCTTGAGCGGCATTAATGGCGGCTTGAAAGGACTGCCGCATCGAGGGATGATCCAAGGTCAGCAGGGGTTCTACCCCCCATACCAACTGTAGTCGTCGCGCCACCTCAATATGGGGAGTGGCGGCCAAAATGGGGATCTGGGGTCGAAATTTCGAGACATTGCGAGCGGTTGCCCCACTTTTGGTTTGGGTAATAATGGCCTTGGCGTGGAGTTGAGCGGCCACCTGCCCCACCGCTTGACTAATGGCATTGGGAATCGATCGCCCCCCTAACGGATCAGTGCTGGGTTGGCGCAGTTGGGGCTGGTTATCAATACGGGCGGCAATGGTGGCCATCATTTTCACCGCTTCTACAGGGTACTCCCCCATGGCGGTTTCGTTAGAGAGCATCACCGCGTCAGTGCCGTCAAGGATAGCATTGGCAACATCAGAAATTTCAGCACGGGTAGGGCGGGGGCTTTTCACCATGCTATCGAGCATTTGGGTGGCCGTAATCACCGGAATTCCTAGGCGGTTGGCAGCGGCAATCAGGCGTTTTTGCAGGATGGGCACCTCCTCCGCCGGCAGTTCGACCCCCAAATCGCCTCGCGCCACCATCACGCCATCGCACAACGAAAGAATGGCATCCATTTGCTCAATGGCTTCGTGCTTTTCAATTTTGGCAATGACGGGCACCTGCTTACCCTGATTAGCAATCAACTCCTTAATTTCCAGCACATCTTGGGGGTTGCGGACAAAACTGAGGGCAACCCAGTCCACCCCCTGATTCAGACCAAACATGAGGTCATCGCGATCTTTTTCTGTGAGTGCCTTAATTGAGAGATAAACCCCCGGAAAATTCACTCCCTTAGAATTGGACAGCGGCCCCCCCACAACCACTCGGCAGTGCAGTTCCCCAGCGGTTTTGTCCACTTCCTCCACCACCATTTCCACTCGGCCATCATCCAGCAGAATGGTTGCTCCGGCGGGAACCTCTTGGGCAAGGGGAGGGTAGGTAATGGAGCTAATCTGCTGGTTGCCCATGAGAATGCGACTTGTCAAGGTGAAGCGATCGCCCCGCTTGAGGGAAATTGAACCGTTCTCAAACCGTCCTAGGCGAATTTTGGGGCCTTGCAGGTCTTGCAGGATACCGACAGGTTGCCCTAGTTCGTAGGAAATTTGTCGAATCAGGCGAATACTGCGCTGATGATCATCGTGGGTGCCGTGGGAAAAGTTGAGGCGAAGCGTAGTGGCTCCCGCTTGGATGAGGGCACGGAGCTTATCCGGCTGACTCACAGCGGGGCCAATGGTGGCAACAATTTTGGTGCGACGTTTCAACGGCTGGTTGGACATAGTCACTTCATGATTTAAGCCTCAACAGATTACCGTATTTTGCAGAATGCTGAACCACTGGTCATGGCAACCCCTTGACTGATGGGCATCTGATCGGCACTGTCTGATTCTTTATATGCTACTAGCCTACAGCGATTGTTCGCCCTTGCCTACGAGCATTACTGCACTAGAGCAAACCAACTGGTCGTTGACTGGGCACGTTGTATTAGAACACGTGACTCAACCGTTGAGGAGTCCCATCGCCTGTAGCTCTTGACGTAGGCGGTCAGCTTCTGGGGGATGTTGCTGCTGCCAAAGATCAATCGCCGTTTGTAGTTTTTCGAGGGCGGCGTGAACGTGCCCTAAACGCAGGAGTAAGGCACCTTGGTTTTGATAGGCCAACGCAAGGGTGGGATCAAGGGCTTGCAGGCGATCGTAGGTGGTTAAGGCATCCCCCCACCGTTTCAAGTGCTTTTGGGCATCAGCTAACCGCAGGTAGGTGGCTACGTGGCTCAGGGGAGGGGTTGGGGTGTTCAGGGCGGCCTCATAGGCTGCAATCGCCTCAGCCCACTGTTGTTGGGCACTGTAGAGGTTGCCTTGGTGGTAGTAGAGTTCGTAGGTGACGCTGGCGGGGCGATCGCTAGCGTTGAGGCCTTGGGCAATACAGGTCTGGGCGCTAGCAAAATCGCCTTCGGCTAAATACACCCCTGCTAGTTTACTCCAGAGGTAGGTATCCGCAGGGTGCTGGCGGAGATAGTTGGCCATGATGCGCTTGGCACGCTCATGCTTTTGTTGCCGCTGTGCCCCTAGGTAGCCCGAATGAACGATGGCCACTGCGTTCACTTGGCCAACCTGCCAGTGAGGCTCTCGCTGCTGGAGTGCCAAGACGCTATCGTCGATGGTTTCGTGGTAAGGTCGCTGAAAATAGATCTGAGGATGACAACGAAACAGCCTTGACACGTAGGAATAGGGAGGCACCACACCCAATTCCTGCCGCAGCAGGGTAACAGCTAACCACTGGGGCTGTTGGCAAATTGTGGGCAAGGCCTGAACCATCGCTGGTGTCAGGGTTTCATCGGCATCTAGAACCAGCACCCAATCGCTGTGGACATACTTGAGGGCAGCATTACGAGCGGCGGCAAAGTCCTCTTGCCACGGATAATGATAGACCTGCGCTCCCCATGCTTGGGCGATCGCCACGGTCTCATCTTGAGAGCCTGTATCGACAATTACTATTTCATCCACTGCCTCAGCAACACTGGCAAGGCAACCCCCTAACCGTGCTGCCTCGTCCCGCACAATCATGCAAAGGGCAATTGACATAAACTAAGACATAAACTAATTAGAACTAATTAAGAAAATTCACCAACAAGCTGAACTTCCGGGCTGAGCCAAACCGCCCAGCGATCGGCCACGGCAGTTTGAACATAGCGAATTAATTGATAGACCTCTAGAGCCGTTGCACCACCACAGTTAAGGATAAAGTTGGCGTGCTTCTCAGACACTTGGGCACGACCCAGTTGATACCCCTTCAGACCCGTTTGCTCAATCAGCCAACCCGCGGTTCGTTCTCCCTGATTCCGAAAGACACTGCCACAGTTGGGTAAGTGATAGGGTTGGGTGCGCAGGCGATCGTTCAGGTATTTTTGCGTCGTCGCCTTCACGTGATTGGGATCATGGCCAGGTTCCAGTTGCCATGTTGCCTGCAGCACCAGCCGCTGAGTGCCCTGTAACGCAGAGGTGCGATAGTGATACTCCAGCTCACGGGGCGACAGAACCGAAAGGCCACCATCCGCTTCAAGTACTAACGCAGAGACTAACCGCTCCGCAGTGCAGCCGCCATGGGCACCCGCATTCATGACCACAGCTCCGCCCACACTCCCCGGAATACCCACAATCCACTCCAGTCCGCGCCAGCCTAACTTAGCAGCATAGTGCGCCATTTTGGGCAGCGGGTAGCCTGCCCCCACCGTAATTTGACCACTTTCAGGATCAGCTTTAAGATAGCGGAGATATTTGGTCGAAATAACCAGCCCCGCCACCCCTTGATCACTAATCAGCAAATTGGAGCCTGCCCCCAGTACCGTAATCGGCAGGTCTTTGTGCTGTGCCCACTGGTAGGCTACCTGTAGCTCAGACACGGTTCGTGGCTCAACAAACCACTGAGCGCACCCCCCCACGTTGAGGGTTGTCAAATTGGCAAGGGGGACATGGGCTTGCAATGGACAGCCGGTATCGGGAAGATACTGAACAGTCATAGGGCGATCGCCTCAGGCAGGGGAGATAAACGTTCTTGATCAGCCATAATGTCCGGAATCAGTTGATTCAAGTTACCTGCCCCCAAAAACACCACAAGATCCCCTGGTTGCAGAAGCGTGCCCAAATAGGCTTGCACCGCTTCCATCGTGGCGCAGTAGCTAACGGCTGCATGATACTGGCGGGTACACTCGGCCACATCCATACCGCTGATGGTGCCGGGATCAGGCTCACCCGCGCTATAAATATCAGTGAGAATCACCTGATCGGCAGCACTAAACGCTTGACCAAAGGCATCGAGAAAGGCTTGGGTACGGCTGTAGCGATGGGGCTGAAACACGGCCACCAGTCGCCGCCATGGCGAATGACTGCCCACCTGTAGTCGCGCTGCCGCTAGGGTGGCCATAATCTCACTGGGGTGGTGGGCATAGTCATCAATAAAACGAATGCCGTTGACTTGCCCCCGTTCCTCAAACCGTCGCCGCGCCCCCATAAACTCGAGCAGTGCTGCGGCGATCGTGGCAAAGTCAATGCCAAGGTAGCGACCCACCGCAATAACTGCCAAAGCATTTTGGAGATTGTGCGCCCCTAAAACATTGAGTTGCAAAATGCCAAGGGAGGTTCCTCGCTCCCACACCCGGGCGGTCGTTCCATGGGAGCTGTAATAAACATGATCAACACAATAATCAACACTCTCTTGGCGCTGGAGGCTATAGGTCAGCAGGCGCCGATGACACAGGCGATCGCGCACATTGGGGCAATCAGCACAGCCAATGACAATATCCGCTTGGTTAGCAAACTGTTGAAAGGTATTCAAGACCTCTTCAAGGGAAGTGTAATGATCGGGGTGGTCTAGCTCAATATTCGTAATTACGCCAATGTGGGGATGAAACTTCCGCAGGGAGCCGTCGGACTCATCAGCCTCTGCCACCAAATAGCGGCCTTGACCCACGCGGGCATTGCCCTGCCAAGCCGCCACTTCACCACCAACAATGATTGTCGGATCTAACCCAGCCTGCAACAGAAGATAGGCAATCATGCTGCTCGTGGTGGTTTTGCCATGGGTACCCGCTACAGCAATGCTGTCATAGCGGTGCATTAAGGCCGCTAAAACATCGGAGCGGTGAAATATTGGGCAATTCAGTCGCTGAGCCGCTTGATACTCAGGATTGTCGTCGCGAATGGCAGTGGAGCAAATAATTTGTGGTAGATCAGGATAGGGATAGGCCTCCAAATTACTAGCTGCTTGGCCAATAAACACTTGTACCCCAAGTTCAGACAACTGCTCAGTGAGGCGATTACTGCGCAGATCCGATCCAGTGACCGTAAACCCCTGTTTCGCCAGAATGTAAGCAAGAGCTGACATCCCAATACCACCAATGCCAATGAAGTGGAATGGACGGTGATTAAACTCCATCACTGGCTGACCCACAGACAACTCCTCACTCCCACCAGAATTAACTTATAGATACTTATCAATAGGTATAAACCCTCAGGCTCATCATAGCAGGTGCTCCTCAGTGCCTATGGGCTAATACTGGCAGATCTAAGCAAAATATGTAACCCTCAGTGAGTAATTTTTTCGGTAGTCCTAAAAAATGGAGTGATCGAGACGTAGAGTCTCACTGCGCTTTGGTTCCCTGCCTATCGGTTCTAGGTGTGCCCCATCCCATGCGTCATTGCCACTGCTGCCACCCTGAAGGGGTTTGGTCTTACGTTAGCGCTCCGCGCCGCTAAGGCGATCGCTCCACAGGTTGACACCGTGTGTCCCACGGCCAAACTGTTTATCGCTGCATTCATACATTCATATCTCTGTCATGGTGCGCCGCACACGTGGGACAGTCCCACTCCCGTATATCCAGCGGCAACCGCTCAACGATGTGACCACAATTTCCACAGCGTTTAGAACCGGGAAACCAGCAGTCGATGTTGCAAGGGAACGCTGCTGACTTCAATGAAGTCATTTGTGGCCAAGACTTTGGCTGAGAACTAATTGCTCAACGTGCTCTTTTCCGCCAGATGTCTGAGGTATATCAATCACGTACCCAGAGCACACCAACGAATTTTAGTTTATCGAACCCGGGAACTACCCCAGTCATCTTCATGGCCAATCCTTTCCTGCCCTGTGCACATGGAGCACCGATCGCTAGTGAGCGACTTGGTTACACTGGTAATTGTTTGGAATCATCAGCCTTGTCCTTGGTGGGCGGTGCATAGGGCAACAAACCGCTATGGAGATGCCATAGACAGGCAAGAACCACTGCTAATATGCTTGAGTGCGGCGTTTTTCGTTGAATTTAGGGGATCATCATGCTACAGATGTCGGCATTCAGTCACACGATTTTGGGCACCTATGCTCTCATTGGTTTTACGATTACAGGGCTATCCTTTTTACGGTCTTGGGTACAACAGCAGTATAAAGGGTCATTGCACATTCTCAAGGAGCAGTGCGATCGCCTCCGCCAAACGGTCAATAGCCAAAACCAACGCATTGAAGGGCTAAAGGACTTAGTAGCCCGCACCACCGCCCAGCGCGATCGCCAAGCGGTAGAAATCCAGCAACTACGGGCAGAAATTGAACGCTTGAGCACTGGCTACACTGACTTGCAAACCCACCAGCAAGCCCTTGAGGCAGAGCTTGCCAGCTATCGTCAACAGGTGCAAGACCTGCAAGCAGAGTTAGCAAACGCTCAGGCAGAAAATGAAGCCCTCCGCGACAGATGCGATCGCCATCGTGCCGAGATGGAGGCAGCTTACGAGCGCAATATCCAGCTAGAGGCATCCTACCAACAGCAGTCTGCCACCTTGGCCACCCTACAGATTGCCCATGCCGAACAGGAAACGCAACTTCAGACCTGCTATACCCATCTGCAGCATCGCGACACAGTGATTGCCACCCTAGAAAACGCCCTTGAGGCACTGCACCAGCAGCACGCTCAGTCCCGCATCTACACCCAGCTCTGGGCGTGGATAAGTGGGGTCATGACTCTTGCGTGCATGATTATGGGGGCGGGTCCGTGGAGTCCGCTACGACCCGTTTGGGAGGCCATCTATCCCCACTTGCCCATGTTTTATTAGAGCACGCCGGACATCGGGAACAGTCGCTCAACAGATACAGTCCAACGCCATGACTCCCCTAGACAAACGATATTTTGCTAATGTAAACCTCGGATGCACTTCGCAGGAAACTGATCGTGAATATCGCCGAAATTTTTAACCGTGGTGGCTTGGCCATGTGGCCACTGCTGATTCTCTCGATCTTGACCTTGGGCACTATTTTTGAGCGGTTATGGTTTTGGAGCATTGTGCTGCGGGGGGAAACAAAACTAGCTGAGCAAATTCTCGATGCCGCCCGCCATGATTGGCAAGAGGCCACGGAACTGGCGGCGAATGCCTGCGATCAACCGATTGGACGCTTTCTTTACACCCCCTTGCAACTTATCGACACGAACCCCGAGATTTTTCGCCTTGCCCTCGAAGCAGCAGCGGATGAAGAACTCAGTGCCATGCGGCGTGGCGAAAAAGTGCTAGAGGCAACCATCACCATGGCACCGCTGTTGGGGCTGCTGGGAACCGTTTTGGGGTTAATTAGCGCCCTGAGTTCCATTCGCTTAGGGGATATTGGCACCCCAGCCACCATGGGGGTCGGATTGGGCATTAGCGAAGCCCTCATTAGTACCGCCTCTGGCTTAGTGGTAGCCATTATTGCCCTTGCCTTTCAGCGTCTCTTTCAGGCATTTTTGTTACAGCAAGCGCAAATCTTTCGTCGCACCGGCAATGAGTTAGAACTCACCTATCGCCAAGAATGGCTGCGCCAAGGGGCTACCAATGAGCCGGAAAAAACCTTTTTTTAGCCGCTGATAGAGAGTACTGTGCTATCCCCTCTCGACATTCGCGATCGCGTCGAGCACCTCAAAGCGAGCCTTCCCCCCACGACTCGCCTCATTGCTGTCAGTAAGTACGCGCCGGTAGCTGCCATGCGAGCGGCCTATGGGGCTGGGATTCGGGATTTTGGCGAAAGTCGCGTCCAAGACGCTGCGGCTAAACGTTTAGAACTGGCGGATCTGACCGACATCACTTGGCACCTGATTGGACACCTGCAAACCAATAAAGTCCGCCAAGCCCTAACACTCTTTGACTGGATTCACACGGTAGATCGCCTGAAACTAGCAGAACGGATCAATGCCATTCTCGCAGAAACCAGGCAGACTACTCCCCGCTGTTTGCTCCAAGTCAAGCTGCGCCCTGACCCCCACAAGTATGGCTGGGAGCGATCGCAGCTAGAGGCCGCACTGCCCCACTTGGATCGCCTGCCCCACTTACACTGCCATGGGTTAATGACAATTTTGCCCTTGGGACTGCCCCCCACAGAGCAACTGCAGGTTTTTAGGGAACTGCGGGCATGGGGCGAAGCCCTCGGCCGCAAGGGGTGGCAGCGACTGCAATGGCAAGAGTATTCCATGGGGATGACCCAAGATTATCCCTTGGCGCTTCAGGCAGGAGCCACGATGGTACGGATTGGAACAGCGATCTTTGGCAGTAGAACCATTGGGACAAGTTTAATTGAAACAAATTAACTAAAATGAAAGAGCAGGGCGATCGCGGCATCGGTTCCCTGCTCTTGACTTAGGAGTTAATTAAGACGCTACCCGCGAGCCTCCACCTCAGCAATCTGCAACAGCGTTTTCAACACCGAGTCGGGGTTGAGGCTAATGGAGTCAATCCCTTGGGTGACAAGGAACTCGGCAAACTCAGGATAATCGCTAGGGGCTTGGCCACAGATGCCAATTTTGCGCCCCTTGGCCTTCGCGGTTTGAATGGCTTGTCCCACCATCCGCTTCACGGCTTCGTTGCGTTCATCAAAGAGGTGCGCCACCAAGGCAGAGTCACGGTCTAACCCCAGCGTTAACTGCGTCAGGTCATTGGAGCCAATGGAAAAGCCATCAAACACCTCCGCAAAGGCATCCGCCAGCACAACGTTACTGGGGAGTTCACACATGACATAGACCTGCAAGCCATTTTCCCCTTGCTTGAGGCCATGTTTTGCCATTTCCGCCAAGACCCGCTGTCCTTCCGCGGGTGTCCGGCAGAAGGGAATCATGAGGATCACATTGGTCAACCCCATTTCATCCCGTACCCGCTTCATCGCTTGGCACTCTAGGGCAAACCCTTCGGCATACTTGGGATCGTAGTAGCGTGAGGCACCCCGCCAGCCAATCATAGGGTTTTCTTCGTGGGGTTCAAATTGGCGGCCGCCCAAGAGGTTGGCATACTCGTTACTCTTGAAGTCCGACATCCGCACCACTACAGGTTTGGGATAAAAGGCGGCGGCGATCGCCCCAATGCCTTGCGCCAGCTTATCAACAAAGAACTCAGCTTTATTGCTGTATTGCTGGGTCAGTTCGGCAATTTTCAGTTTTGCCACCTCATCCTGTAACTCGTCGTAGTGCAACAGCGCCAACGGGTGTGCTTGGATGTGGTTCGCAATAATAAACTCCATCCGTGCTAAGCCCACGCCATCGTTGGGGATGGCGGCCAAACTAAAGGCTTCTTCGGGGTTGCCCACATTCATCAGGATTTGGGTGCGGGTGCGAGGCAGGTTCTCCAGTGCCACTTCCTCTACGTGGAAGGGTAATAAACCACTGTAAATGTGACCTTCTTCCCCTTCGGCACAGGACACCGTGACCTCTGCCCCATTGGGGATGGCATCGGTGGCATTGCCGCAGCCCACAATGGCTGGAATTCCCATTTCCCGAGCAATAATAGCTGCATGACAGGTACGACCGCCTTGATCGGTGACAATGGCGCTGGCTTTTTTCATGATCGGTTCCCAGTCGGGGTCTGTACGGTGGGTCACCAGCACTTCACCCGCTTGAAACTGATCAATATTGGCCACGTTGCGGATCACCCGCGCCCGGCCTTGGCCAATCATTTCACCCACAGCACGACCTTTGGCCAGCACGGCTCCTTTCGCTTGCAGATGGTAGCTGCGCAGAACATTCCCTGCTTTTTGGGACTGCACGGTTTCTGGGCGGGCTTGGACAATAAATAGCTCACCCGTGATACCATCCTTAGCCCACTCGATGTCCATGGGGGTATAGGTGCCCCGCTGTGCAGAATAATGGTCTTCAATGGCACAGGCCCATTTCCCCAGAGTCAGAATTTCCTCATCGTTAAGGGCAAACTGCTTGCGCAAGGTTTCTGGCACTGGCTCATTACGAGTGAGTTTGGTACCGCCGAGATCGTAAACCATGCGGATTTCTTTGGTGCCGAGGGCTTTTTTGAGGATAGGTTTGTACCCTGCTTTCAGAGTTGGCTTAAAGACAAGGTATTCATCAGGATTCACCGCCCCTTGAACCACGTTTTCCCCTAGGCCATAGGCAGCCGTAATCAAGGCAGCATCCTTAAAACCCGTTTCAGTATCAATGGAGAACATCACCCCCGAACAGGCTAAGTCTGAGCGCACCATTTTTTGTACGCCGACCGACAGCGCCACACTAAAGTGATCAAAACCTTTGATCTGACGGTAGGAGATGGCACGGTCGGTAAACAGGGACGCAAAGCAGCGATGGCAGGCATCTAAGACCCCTTTGAGGCCATGGACGTTGAGGTAGGTTTCCTGCTGACCGGCAAAACTCGCATCGGGAAGGTCTTCGGCGGTGGCACTAGAGCGCACCGCAACATCGGTATTCGCACCATAGCGATCGCACATATTTTGATAGGCAGCCGCAATCGCATCCGTCAATGCTTGCGGGAAGGGGGTGTGGAGGATCAGTGAACGGATGGCTTGCCCAACGCGATGTAGCTCACCGATATCTTCAACATCCAATCCAGTCAAGAGGCGGCGGAGTTGCTTATCGAGATCCCCGGCTTGGATAAAGTAACGGTAAGCGTAGGCAGTGGTCGCAAAGCCATCTGGAACATTAATCCCCTTCGGGCTAAGCTGTTGCAGTATTTCCCCTAGGGAGGAGTTTTTACCTCCCACCAATGGCAGATCCTTTAAGCTCAGAGAGTTGAGTTCCAGAACAAACGCCGTCTCGCGATCTGCTGCTGTGGTTGTTGATCTGGAGATAGATTGAGTCATTGTTTACTCTCCCAAAAAGTGATTCCAATTAATTCGAAATCTTTGATTGCGATTTTGATTGCGATGCTCGATCGAGTTATTGTTTCCTGTCAGTTTTCGTCTTGACAAATCAACTTTCTCCTTGACAACGTAGTACCAACTGACTCTCTCTGGCTGCCTATTGCGTGCCTCGCTGCCCGCAGTTATAGCGTGCCAAAGAAGCTGACTAGACGGTTCTTTGCAGAACGCTCCTACCGCTCTGAGTGCTTATTGCTTCCTCGCAGCTAGGGTCTAGCACTACCTCCCAAATGCGCCGATGGTCGCGAAAAATTGATCCGTGATGCACACGTAACGTGGTGACTAGGTGGTGGCTAATTTTAACTGGGGCGATCGCCATTGCCCTATAGCCCTATTGTAAACTCTGCAGGCTTCTGTAGGGAGGCGCAGACAACTTTGTACTGTGTTGGTGGCTGTTAAATTGATCGCTCTAGGGTCAGGATGACTCAGTACATCGGGAAGAGAACGCTTTCTTAAGAAATTATTAGAAAATATCTTCTTTTTAAGAGAGGGGGAGCTGTTGTGCCCCAAACCACCCCCCGTCCTTGGGTTGAAGTGACCGAAGAGGGCGATCGCATTCTCTATGGTGCGCGTTTACAGCAACAGGGCTATGCTCCCTATCTAAATCTTGAGCGGTGGCCGCATTGGCTGGTTAGGGGAAACCTCACAACGGGGAGAAGCCGCCGACATGGCGGAAATTGCCCAGACCTGTGGGGTACCTGCTAGCCAAATTCTGCTCGACTCCACCTCACTGAACACCTATGAGAATGCTGTAAACTTCCCCTGACTGAAGTCAGGGGCTTTCAGTAGCCCTGAGCCTGTTATGTTCTGCAAGAGAACAAGACAAGCCCGAACCTCTAGGCTGGTTTACAACAGCCCCCAAAAGCGCAATTACACT
>Ga0272446_1000024_pt1 | contig 174559 bp, 151 predicted proteins | sample YNPCB0061_FD_194587 | JGI IMG/M metagenome (GOLD analysis project Ga0272446, IMG submission 194587) | Hot spring microbial mat communities from Yellowstone National Park, WY, United States - YNP-CB-006-1 | ecosystem: Environmental > Aquatic > Thermal springs > Hot (42-90C) > Sediment | place... | reverse complement strand
AAGACCGGGCGTTGAAGACCCGATCTTACCATAAGTGGCTGAAGAATAAAGGCTTGGCGAGTGTGGGCGATGGCTGTCCCGGCTTGACGAGAGGTAGCGCAACCGATGTGCTTCTCATTCGTAAAGCGCAGGTCGTGGGTTCGAGTCCCACAGTCGGCTCTTGGACTTTGTAGCACTTCCCGCTGCATGTTGCATCCTTTGCGGTTGATATCCTTTGAAAGACGGCTTCCTGTACGCAAATTATTTCATTGCCTAACTCGGTGCTTATATCAGCGTTGGCCATTTCGGAAGCCCAAACCGCCAGTTGGGTTGATCTGATCACGCGGTCCTGAGCAAACGAACCGGTTGGCGAGGTGTGGTTATGCTTACCACTTCGACACTTTCGTGGTCGGCACTCATCGTTGACGACGACCCGGCCATCCGGCAGTCGCTCCGGTTGTGCCTGGAGGCCGAGAACGCACGGGTGCAGCAGGCCGGTACGTCGGCGGGGTGTCTCGACGCCCTCGACCGCTCGCGGTTCGATGTCGTCTTCCTCGACCTTTGGCTCGGCTCCGAGTCCGGGTTGACCGTGCTGCCGGAAATCCTGCGGCGGCAGCCGGGGGCCGGGGTGATTGTCGTCACCGCCTACGCCACCTACGAGTCGGCGGTCGAGGCGATGAAGCTCGGGGCGGTGGACTATCTGCCCAAGCCGTTCACGCCGGAACAGGTCCGCACCGCCGCACGGCGAGTCGTGACGGCCGGTGTCCTTCGCCGCCGGGTGACCGAACTCCAAGACCGGCTGGACGAGACGGAAGGCGAGAGCAGTTTCGAGACGTGCAGCCCGGCCTACGCCGCGTTCCTCCAGACCGCGGCCAGGGCGGCGGCTTCGGATGCGGTCGTCCTGCTCCGTGGCGAGAGTGGGACTGGCAAAACCGTGCTGGCCCGGTGGCTTCGACGCCAGAGCCGCCGGCCGGACGGCCCGTTCGTCACCGTCCACTGCCCGATGCTCTCGAACGAGTTGATGTCGAGCGTTCTGTTCGGCCACAAGAAGGGGGCGTTCACCGGGGCAGTGACGGACGCGGTCGGCAAGGTGGAGGAGGCCGAGGGCGGCACGCTGTTTCTGGACGAAGTCGGCGACCTGAACGCCGACGCCCAAGCCCGGCTGCTGCGGTTCCTCAACGACCGGACCTACGAGAGGGTTGGCGAGGCGAGAGAGCGGCGGGCCGACGTGCGGCTGATCGCGGCCACCAACCTATCACTCGAGGACGACGTGAAGGCCGGGCGGTTCCGCGAAGATCTGTTCTTCCGGCTCAACGTCATCACGCTGACTGTTCCATCGCTGCGGGACCGCCGCGAAGATGTGCTGCCGATGGCCCGGCACTACCTTGGGTTTTTCGAGCGACGACAGGGCCGGCAGAACCTCGCCTTCTCGCCCGGCTGCGAAGTGAGCATCACGGCGCACACCTGGCCGGGCAACCTGAGGGAACTTCGCAACGCCATCGAGCGTGCCGTCATTCTTTGCCCGGCGTCGGTGATTGAGGCTGCCGACCTGGGACTCGCACCGGCCCGACCACCTGGCCTCGAACTCGGGGCCGACGTATCGCTCGAAGACATCGAACGGGAACACATCGCGCGGGTCGTCGCCAGGGCGGAATCGTTCGAGGCGGCGGCCCGCACGCTCGGCATCGACGTGACCACCCTCCAGCGGAAGCGGAAGAAGTACCACATGTCATGAAGGGGAAACGACTCCAAGCCCGGTTCATCTTCGCTGGCTGCCTGCTGGTGGCCGCCACGGTCGGCAGCAGCCTGTGGAGCGCACTCACGTTTGTCCGGCTCAACACGTCTGTGGACAACACCCTCCGCGAGAGCCAAGAAACGATCGACCTGAGTGCCGAACTGCACAGTTCCCTGGAGCGGGAAGACGACGCCTTGCTGCTGTTCGTGAGTGGCGATGTCGAGAAGGCACGCCGCGATTTGGAGGCCGAGCGACGGCGCGGCGATCTGGGCTTTGAAAGGCTCATGAGGCTGGTCGGCGAAGGGGATGAACAAGCATTGGCCGTTCAACTCCGTCAACACATCGACCGCTATCGGGCGGCCGGCGACGATCTCCTCGCTCACGGCGACCGCAACGGCGGCCTGGAGGCGTACCACCGCAAGGTGAACCCGCTGTTGCGACAGGCGGTGGCCGGCTGCGACCAACTCCGCGAGGCGAACTTCCGCTCGATGCAACAGACCGGCGTCCGTGCCCGCGACGAGGCCGCCCGGGGGACACGGCTGGTGGTTGTGATCTCCGTGCTGACGGTGGCTCTCGGAGTCGGGGTGGCCGTCTGGCTGGCCCGCTCGGTCCTCGGCCCAGTGCAGGAGTTGACCGCCTCTGTCGAGGGTATCCGCAAGGGTGATTTCGACCGCCGAGTCCGGCACATCTCGGCCGACGAACTCGGGCAACTCGGGGCCGGCTTCAACCGGATGGCCGAAGCCCTCGCCGAGTACCGACGCTCCAGCCTCGGCGAACTTCTGGCCGCCAAAACCACGCTGGAGGCCACGCTTAACGCCCTACCCGACGCCGTGCTGGTGTTCGGGCCGGACGGCGAGTTGACGGCGGCCAACCCACCCGCTCGCAACGTGCTGGCGGGCAAACGGGCCAGCTCGGCCGCTCGGCTCGTGGACATCCCCTTCTCCGACGACCAGCACACGGCCGTGGCGGACGCCCTCGCGGGCCGTTCGTCGGCTGTTTCCCGTCTCGATTTCGGCCGGACCTTTAACGTCGTTCTCGACGGTCAGCCCCGGCGGTTTCTGGTGACGGCCGTGCCCATCCCCGAGTTCACCCCCGGACGCTACGGGGCAGTCGTGGTCCTGGACGACGTGACGGAGTTCGCCCGCTTGGACGAGCTCCGCAGCGAACTGATCGGGGTCGCCTCCCACGAACTGAAGTCGCCGTTGACCGCGTTGCGGATGAACCTCCTGATGCTCGGCGAAGGGGCGGGCGGAATGAGTGAGCGGCAACGCGAGCTGCTGGCCGCTGCCGTGGCAGGGTGCGAGGAACTCGGCCTGACCATCGAGGAACTGCTCGACGTGACGCGGATCGAGGCAGGGCAATTGCGGCTCAACTTCGCTCCGATCGACCCGGCCACCGTGTTGGCCACGGTCCAGCGGTCGTTGCAGACCCGCTTTGATGACGCCAACGTCCGGCTTGTCATCATTCCCGAGACGAAGCCGGTGCTGCTCCGGGGCGACCCGGCCCGACTGGGAAGCGTGTTCGCCAATGTGCTGTCCAACGCGCTGAAGTATTCTCCCGCCGGCGGCGTGGTCGAAGTCCGGCTGTCGTCCCGGCAGAACGCTCACGGCGGGGCCGTCGACGCCCTGCAAATCGCCGTGTCGGACCAGGGGCCGGGCGTCCCGCCCGAGTACCGCGAGCGGGTGTTCGAGAAATTTTTCCGGGTCGAGCATCACGCCGCGGAGAGGGAAGAACCTGTTCGCGGCACGGGAATTGGCCTGTATTTGTGCCGTGAGATCGTCAAGGCCCACGGCGGCACCATCACCTGCGAGCCGAACGACGGCGGTCTTGGCACGCGATTTGTTCTGACACTTCCGGTAAGCTGAGTCCAGCTCGATGACAACGGCCCTCGCCGATCAACCCCAAGTCCGGCGACCCGGCGACCACGGATCTCGTCTGCCGGGTGAGCAGCTCGTCCCAGATGTTTGGCATCGACCTGACGCCCTAACTCGGCATCCCGGCATTTTGCGGGGGTCGCATCCACAGACCTAGGCAAAATGCCGGGACACTTCGACCCGTTGCCTCATTCTTGTTTCAAAAAGTCCGCCAAAAGCAGGTTCTGTGCCGGTTTCCTCTGATCGGCACGGAAGGTGCGTTTAAGAAGCTCCAACCTTTACTCGACCCCACGCCAAAGCGACCCGCTACCGGGCCGGAGGCACCGATGCCGACCACACTCAACCCTGAAATGAAGACTTCTCCGCTTTTGGTGACGGCCACCGAGTCTCGGGTAGCTGAGGCCGCCACACGAGAAGTGTCCGTGCTGCTGGATTCGCTCTGGACCACTCCGGATGGGTTGGACCGGATCAAGGCTCTGACCCGGCGTGCCCGAGACGGGTTCAACGAGGTCGCCAGTGAGAAGCCGCCTCGGTGGTACGCGCAATTGGTGCACGCCTTCCTCACCCCGTTCAACTACCTCCTGCTGACTCTGGCGACCGTCGCGTTCCTCACCGAGGATTACAAGGCAACCGTCGTCATTTCGGTGATGGTCGCCATCAGCGGGCTGTTGCGGTTCTGGCAGGAGTATCGCTCTGGGTTGGCGGCCGAAAAGCTGCGGGCGATGGTCCGCACGACGGCCACCGTTGCTCGCCCTGGTTCGCCCCCGGAAGAGACGCCGATCCGCGACCTTGTGGTCGGCGACGTGGTCCACCTGTCCGCCGGCGACCTCGTCCCCGCCGACGTGCGGCTGCTGTCGGCTAAAGACCTGTTCGTGAGTCAGGCCGCCCTCACCGGCGAGTCGATTCCCGTGGAGAAGACCGACGTGCCAGCCGCCGAGGCCCGCCGGCTGCTCGACGCCCACGCCCCCCTCGTCGACATCCCGAACCTCTGTTTTCTGGGCACCACAGTGGTCAGCGGCACGGCGAAGGCCGTCGTCGTGGCGACTGGCGACCGCACTTACCTCGGCTCGCTCGCTCGCCACCTCGTCGGCAAGCGATCCGAGACCGCCTTCGACAAAGGCATCCGCGGCGTGAGTTGGCTGCTCATCCGCTTCATGCTTGTCATGGTTCCCATCGTCTTCTTCCTGAACGGGTTCACGAAGGGGGACTGGCCCGAGGCGTTCCTGTTCGGCGTCGCGATCGCGGTCGGGCTGACGCCGGAGATGCTGCCGATGATCGTGACCGCCAACCTCGCCCGCGGCGCGGTGGCGATGTCCCGCCACAAGGTGATCGTCAAGAAACTGCCGGCGATCCAGAACCTCGGCGCGATGGATGTCCTGTGTACCGACAAGACCGGCACGCTGACCCAAGATAAAGTTGTGCTGCTCCAGCATCTCGACGTGGAAGGGAACGAGTGCGAGGAGGTGCTGGAGTACGCTTATCTCAACAGCTACTTCCAAACCGGACTGAAGAACTTGCTCGATCGGGCCGTGCTGGAGCACGAAGACCTCACGCAGACCCGCGAGCTGACCGCCCGCTACCTCAAGTATGACGAGGTGCCGTTCGACTTCCACCGGCGGCGCATGTCGGTCGTCGTTCATGAGGTGTTCAAGGGCCGCGATTTGCTCATCTGCAAAGGGGCCGTGGAAGAAGTATTGACGGTTTGCTCGGAGGCCCGCGTTGCCGGGCAGGTAATCCCGTTGACGGATGCCGTCCGTGACAAGGTGTTGCAACTGCGGACGGAACTGAACGAAGACGGTCTACGGGTGATCGCGGTGGCGGTAAAACAGGTGTGGAGTCAACCGAACAAGCAGTACGGCGTGGCCGACGAGGACGGCCTGACGCTGGTCGGCTTCATCGCGTTCCTCGACCCGCCGAAGGAGTCGGCAGCGCCGGCCCTGGCCGCGCTCGCCAAGCACGGCGTCGCGGTGAAAATTCTCACAGGCGACAACGAGCTGGTCGCTCGCAAGGTCTGCCGGGACGTGGGCCTCGCCACACCGCGGACGCTGCTCGGCCATCAGGTCGAGGCGATGTCGGATGCCGAGTTGGAGGAGGCCGCCGAGGAGGTCACGCTGTTCGCCAAGCTGAACCCCGGCCAGAAGGCCCGGATCATCGCGGCCCTGAAGCGGCGGGGCCACACGGTAGGGTTCCTCGGCGACGGCATCAACGACGCTCCGGCCCTGCGCGAAGCCGATGCGGGCGTCTCCGTGGACACCGGCGCGGACATCGCCAAGGAATCCGCCGACATCATCCTGCTCGAAAAGAGCCTCATGGTGTTGGAAGAAGGGGTGTTGCTCGGCCGGCAGACCTACGGCAACACCATCAAGTACATCAAGATGACGGCCAGTTCCAACTTCGGCAACGTGTTCAGCGTGCTCGTGGCCAGTGTGTGGCTGCCGTTCCTGCCGATGCTGGCCATCCACCTGCTCATCCAGAACCTGCTCTACGACATCTCGCAGGTCGGCATCCCGTTCGACCGGATGGATGAGGAGTATCTGGAGAAGCCGAGGAAGTGGCAGGTCAACGATTTGGGCCGGTTCATGCTGTGCATCGGCCCGATCAGCTCGATCTTCGACATCACCACGTTCTGCGTGATGTACTTCGTGTTCGCCGCCAACACGCCCGAAATGCAGAGCCTGTTCCAGTCCGGCTGGTTCATCGAGGGGCTGCTGTCGCAGACGCTCATCATCCACATGATCCGCACGGCGAAAGTGCCGTTCGTCCAAAGTACGGCCGCCGCTCCGCTCATGGTGCTGACGCTGTGTGTGATGGCAGTCGGCATCGCCGTCCCGTTCACGCCGCTGGGGGCAGCGGTGGGCATGGTTCCCCTACCGCTGGGGTACTTCCCGTGGTTAGCCGGGACGCTACTCTGCTACTGCCTGCTGACTCAGTTGGTGAAGCGCTGGTACATCCGCCGCTTCGGCATGTGGCTGTGATCGTCGAGGGAGTTGGACCATGATTTTCTGGTCGTTCGCACTGAACACCGCCGCGGCCTTGCTGATGGGAACGGCCATCGGCCTCGAGCGGCAATGGCGGCAACACACCGCCGGCCTGCGGACGAACGCGCTGATCTCGCTCGGGGCGGCTTTGTTCGTCGGCCTCTCGGCACTGATCGATCGGGAGGCCAGTCCCACTCGAGTCGCCGCCCAGGTGGTCAGCGGCTTGGGCTTCCTCGGCGGCGGAGTGATCCTGCGCGAAGGGTTGAACGTCCGCGGGTTGAATACAGCTGCAACTCTCTGGTGTAGTGGGGCCGTCGGTTCACTCGCTGGGGCTGGTTTTCCGTTGGAAGCCCTGATCGGTACCGGAAGCGTGTTGTGTACGCATTTAGGGTTGCGGCCCATCATACGCTGGATCAACACGCACACGAAAACAACGACTGATGTTGATATGATCTATCGGGTTACTATTGAGTCGATCGGCGATCACGATGCCCATATCCGGCATATTCTCATGCGACATATCAACGGACATGACAAACTGACTCTTCAGGGAATCGCCACTGATGATGAGGCAGGTGGTCGAACAATTGTAGGTGCAACAATCTACTCACCCGAACGCAATGACCGAGCGATGGAAGAGATCGTGGCGAGTGTCTGTACCGAGCTGGAGGTGCGAGCCGTCCGTTGGCAAAGAACGGTAGCATGATCCATGAAGGCAAATTCATTCCCGACGGATTTGACGGACGGGCAATGGACAATCGTCCAATCGTTGATCCCACCCCCGGCTTCCGGAGGTCGCAAACGAACAGTCAACATACGCAACGTGGTTAACGCTATACGTTATCTTCTGGCCACGGGCTCTGGATGGCGACAGCTACCGGCCCAATTCCCCAATCGCTCGACCGTGCGGCACTACTACGATGCTTGGAGGGAGAATGGCATATGGAAGCAGATCGAAAAGGCCGTAGGAGCAGCGGAAAAGGACGCAACTTCTCCAGATTGTGCCGACGGTGAAGATTCTCCGAAACCCGGCGACGCAACTTCTTAAACAGCACGGCACAACCGATACTAGATCTACAGCCCGAATTAACCCAAGTGTCAGGGGTGGCAGAAGGCAGTCGGGGGGTGTCATGAACGGCTGGGTGACGAGTAGGAGCTTGGGGTGTTTCGCTGCCTTTGTGATGACCTCCGTAAGCGGTTGCGCAATAAACCATTACCATCATTTGGGTGACGGCAAAAGTGATGCGGCGATGGCGGTCAGATCGGTCCCCGGCACGCTCGTACCCGTCCCGGGTCTGTCAAAAACGGTGGTGTCAACGGACGCCCCTCAGCAATCTGGTACCAAGAGACAGAAACCGACCCGTTCAACCGATGTGCTCGCCGTCGCTCACTGTGACGATGCTGTTGACCAGCAGCGGGATGATGCTCAAGGGGACCCGTTGCCAACGCCCCGGAAGCTCACACAAGCGGAGTCGAAGTTAGAGTCGGGATTGGCTAAATTGACACTCGATCAAGTCATTAACGCCACCCTGCTCGCCGACCCCAAACTCCGAGCCGGGTTCGAAGCGATCAACCAAGCGAACGGGGACGCCCTGACCGCGTCGTTGAAGCCGAACCCGACCTTCAACATCAACCAGACGCTCTTGCCGCTGACCAGGCCGTTCACCGTGGACGCGCAGGGCGGGCCGCCGCAACTCGACATCGGGCTGGCCTACCCCATCGACTGGTTCCTGTTCGGTAAGCGGGCCGCCGCAATGCAAGCCGCGCTGCTTGGCGTTCGCATTAGTGAGTCGGAGTTCGCCGATCTCGTTCGTCAGCGCGTGCTACAAGCCGCCACCGCGTACTATGATGTGTTGGCAGCAAAAGCTCTGCGCGATCTAGCCCGCCAAGACGTTGACAATTTGAAACAAGTGGAGTCGATCACCCAGAAGTCGGTGACGGCCGGGAACCGACCGGCGGTCGAACTCAACCGCGTTCGGCTGGATCGGCTCCAGAGCGAGCAGACACTCCGGGACGCAGAGAAAACCCTGGTGAATGCCAAAGCCCAGCTGCGTGTTTTACTCGGTCGTTCCGATGCCGACTCAGAGTTTGATGTTGCCGGTACACTCGACGAATTACCCCAGCTCGAACCGTTGCCTGCCGAGGAGGCCTACGCGACGGCCTTGCAGAACCGACCCGATCTGGCGGCCCTTCGTTGGAAAGTGTCCCAGGCTCAGGCCAGCACCGTGGTCGAACGCCGGAATGCCTACCCCGAGCTAACACCGCAGATCGGCTACACGCGGCAGTTTCAGCAAAAAGCGATCGGCTTTCCCGATGCCTCGTCGTTCGGTTTTGGGTTCGATATGACCTTGCCCCTCTTCAATCGTAACCAAGGAAACCGGTTCAAAGCAGCGTCGGTCCTCGCTCAGAGCCAGTTGGAACTACGAGCTGGTGAGGTGGAACTCCGGGCCGAGGTGACGCAAGCCGATCAAAATCTTCGCACGGCAGCCGCGAATGCCAAGGCCGTCGCCGGGGAGCAACTTAAGATTGCCGGTGAAGTCCGCGACACCATTAACCAATCGTATGCGCTTGGAAATCGCCCGCTGATCGACGTGCTCGATGCTCAACGGAATTACCGTGAAACCTATCGCCTCTACATCACGAGCCGGGCTGAACTCGGTCGGGCCGTCGTCAATTACTCGGCCACTCTTGGTAAAAAGGTGACACCATGACGAGCAGTTCAAGAGATGGACTCGCGGATGCCATCCTGAGGCCAGCAACACCCGCACTCCGAAATCGATCGCATTGGCCACGAATTTGGGCCATAGCCCAATTTGTCGCTGCTCTAGGCGTAACGGTGGGCTTCCTGGCCTACCTGCTGTTCGGTCCGTCCGCACCGCCCGCTGAACCGCAGACAACAGCTCGTCCGTCCACCGACGTGGTCGAGATCGTCGCACCCGGGCTGATCCGTGTTCGACCGGGAAGTCCCTTCGATAAGAAAGTACAGGTGGTAGAAGTCCGCAAGCGGACGATCACGGAACCCGTCCTGACCGTAACGGGTCAAGTAGCGGCCAGCCTGCGGCCGGGCAAGGGCCAAGGAAACGACTTCTGGCAGTTCGATTCCCCCGAGGTACTAACTGCCTACACCGATTGGCAAAGAGCTCAGGCCGAGATCAAGTTTGCTGAAACACAATTGGCCCAAGTCAAGCAACTCGCCGCAACGCGAATCGAGGCACAACAACAAGTTTTGGCCCGAGCCGAGCGGGGAGCGAGCATCGGCGACGGCACTGCAAAAGAAGTTGCCACCGAGCGAGCGAATTTAATCCAGACCGAACTCACCGGTCGTAAGGAGATTCATGAAGCAGAGACCGCTCTGCGGATTGCCACACGGGCCGAGGCAGCAGCAGCCAAATTGCTTCAACAATCCGGTCTTGACCCCGAACTGCTTCGATCGGCCACCTCGGACATGGACATCGTTCTTGCCGACGTGCCTGAAGGTCGGCTCAACCGCGTCAAGGTGGGTCAGGGGTGCCAGGCGACGTTCTTTGGCATTCCCAATCAACGGTTTTCGGGCAAGGTAACCAGCATTGCCCCAGTCCTTTCGAAGGAGCGGCGATCGCTCCGAGTTTTGTTTGTGATTAATGACCCTGACGACAAATTGCGGCCTGGCATGTTTGCCGAGATCGGCTTGGGTACTGATCCCCGTGATGCCATTTTGGCGACCGCTGACGGCGTACTGCACATTGGGCGAGCGGATTACGTTTTGACCGCCGCGGAGGACATGAACACGTGGCGGGTGACCGAGGTACAGGTGGGTGAACCCCATGGCGGCGAAGTGGAAATCCTTGATGGTCTAAAAGACGGCGAGCGAATTATCGGCAAGGGGGCGATTTTGTTCAAGCCATTGGTTATACGGTCGCTGCAGTCGTCCGCACTTCCCGCACCGGAGGTTCACCGATGATCGCTTACCTTATCGAGTCAGCGATGCGGCTCCGCTGGCTCGTCCTCGGGCTGGTGATTGTCGTCTGCGGAGCGGGAATCTATGCCTTCCGGCATCAGCCTATTGATGCCTACCCGGACATCTCGGCGCAAATGGTTCAAGTCATCACGGTCTTCCCTGGCCGGGCTCCCGAAGAAGTGGAGCGGCAAGTCACCGTCCCACTCGAGACCGCTATGCGAAACGTGCCGAACGTGGAGGTGATCCGCTCGCGGACGATCTTTGGGTTGTCCGTCGTGCAGCTGGTGTTCAACGAGGGAACCGAGAGCTACTGGGCTCGTCAGCGAGTTCAAGAGAGGCTTAGCAGTATTACACTGCCCGAGGGAGCGGAAGCCGAGCTTGGTCCGTTGGCAACGGCCTACGGCGAGATTTACCGGTATGAACTCGTCTCGGACGGCACTCACGATTTGATGGCTCTCCGCACTCTTAACGATTGGGTTGTGATTCCCCGGCTGCTCCGGGTGCAAGGGGTTGCGGAGGTGTCGAACTTCGGCGGCCTTGAGAAGCAGTTCGCCATCACCTTCCGCCCCGCCGACCTCGACCGTTTTGGTCTGACACTGAATGACGTGGTCGATGCAATAAAGACGAATAACGCCTCAGCTGGCGGCAGCGTCATGCCGCGTGGCAGTATGTCGTTCGTGATTCGCGGGAGTGGGTCACTTCAAGATTTGAAAGGGATCGAAAACACGTTTGTCCGATCGGTCGGCGGAACCCCGGTATATCTGCGAGATGTGGCCAGCGTTGGTTTAGATAATCTCACCCCATCTGGGATCTTCAGCAAGGACACGATCGATGAATCCGTCGAAGGTATCATCCTGATGCGTCGAGGCGAGAATACGTCGCGGGTATTGGAGCAGGTGAGTGAAGCGGTGCGAGAATTAAATGAGTCGGAACTTCCTGAGGGAGTACGTGTCGTACCTTTCTATGACCGGCAGCACCTCGTGGACAGCACTTTGCACACCGTCGGCCACTCGGTTGCATTGGGGATCACCCTAGTAGTTCTGGTGCTGCTCGTGTTACTCGGCCGCCCTACCACGGCCGCCCTGGTTGCTCTCACAATTCCCTTCTCGCTCCTCTTCGCATTGGTGCTGATGTACCTCACAGGTATTCCAATCGGGTTATTATCTATTGGGGCCATTGACTTTGGCATTATTGTCGATGGCGCGATCATCATGGCTGAGCATATTGTTCGACGGCTTGGGGAAGCATCTCACCGAGAGGCGAAGCCGAACGTCTTCAAGGTAGTGCTTCAGGCGGCCAAAGAGATCGAACGACCAGTCTTTTTCTCCATACTCATGATTGTGGTCGCCTACCTACCGCTGTTGTCATTGACGAGCATCGAGGGCCTGTTGTTTCGCCCGATGGCCTTGACGATGGTTTACGCGCTTGTTGGGACTTTGATTTTTTCACTCTTTGTTGTTCCAGTATTCGCCACGATCCTATTCCGCCACGGCTACACGGAGTGGGAAAATCCAATTCTCAAGCTCGCTCGACCGGTGTATGCATTCACTATTCGGGCAATGCTCGGGGGTCGTTGGCTGATTCTCGCTACCATGACCTGCGTTTTGGCGCTCGTCATGGTTAAGATCGTACCCCTGCTTGGCGTTGAATTTCTCCCATACATGGATGAGGGAGTGGTGTGGGTGCGAGCCAACTTTCCCGAAGGGACCGCCCTACAGCAGTCCAGCGAGTATGGTCGTCGCATTCGGGAGATCGCCTTGGAGTTCCCCGATGTACGGACCATTAGCGTACAGGCCGGCCGCAATGACTCGGGCACCGACCCATACCCACCGAGCCGGTTGGAGATCATGATTATTCCGAAGCCCAAGGAGCAGTGGACACAGTTCCATACGAAGCATGAATTAGTGGCAGCTTTGGGCCAACGTTTGCGGGAAGAGTTCCCAACTACACGTTTCAACTTTACCCAACCGATCATTGACAGCGTAACCGAGGACACCAACGGCACCTCGGCCAACCTTGCGGTGGAGTTCTCCGGGCCGGACTCGGAGGTGCTACTCGATCTCGCCCGTCAGACGGTCGATCTGCTCCGAGCCGTGTCAGGCAGTCAGGATGTGAACATCGAGCAAGAGGGACCTCAGCCACAACTGGTCATCACGCCGGACCGGCTATTGTGCGCTCGCCACAATGTCCTTATCGAGAATGTTATCAATCTCATCAATACGGCTTTAGGTGGTGAGGCGGTCGGTACGCTTTATGAAGGGGAGCGACGCTTCGATATTGCCGTGAAGGTTGATCGCCGTGTGGCCAACTCTCCTCTTGCTGTGGGCCGACTCCCAGTTCACACCGTTGATGGCGTATCGATACCCCTTTCTCAGGTGGCCAAGATCGAATTGGTGGATGGGCAGACGATCATCGCCCGTGAGAATGGCCGGCGGCGGATCACAGTGCGGTGCGACATTGTCGGCCGCGACCAGGGCGGGTTCGTCAACGAGGCTCAGCGGAAGTTCGACGAGACTATCCGCCCGAAGATGCCGTCGGGATACCGCGTTGGCTGGCTCGGCATGTTCGAGAACTTGGAGCGCGCGCGGAGACACTTCGCCTTCGTGATCCCCGTTACTGTGGCCCTCATCTTCGGCCTGCTCATCGTCACGTTCAATTCTTTCCGCGCGGCTATGTTGCTGCTCCTGTCAGTTCCGTTCGCATTCATCGGTGGGGTCATTGCCTTGTGGATTCGCGGGATGAACTTGAACGTCTCCACCGGCGTTGGGTTCGCAGCTCTTTTTGGCGTATCGATCATGACCGGAGTACTGATGGTGAGGTCAATCACCGCCCTGCGTTTGGGCGGCATGGAACTGCGTGAGGCCATTGTGCAAGGGGCGCAGGACTGCCTGCGGCCGATTTTGCTGGCGGCGTTGGTAGCCATCCTCGGGCTGCTACCCGCCTCGTTGGCGACAGGGTTGGGGTCGGACGTGCAACGGCCGTTGGCCACGGTTATCGTCTGGGGTTTGTTCAGTTCGACGGTGTTAACGTTATTCGTGGTCCCCGTGATGTATTACATTTTCACCCCTGGCTTGCCACTCCCCCGGCAAAGTGACGCGGAAATGCACCCATAACTGGTTAAGGGGTAGAAGCAGTTCCTACTCGAGTAGAAGCTGGTGGTTGCTGAAGCCAGCTTTCGCTGGTTGTGAAGTATGAGATACAATTGAGTGTTCATGCAAGCGTTCGTTTGGCCGGGGCCATCAATAGTGGAATTAGCGGGTACTAAACGGACCGCCGGTCTCAACTCCAAAGTGCTCATCCGAGCGACCGGCGACTCGTGGCTCCAAATCTTTTCGTTTTTGATTGTGTGGCAAGGGTTGAATGTGAAACGATTGCCCAACCCCCATACCATCCCCTGAACTCTAGGGCGAGTCCGTGGCAATCACGGCGGCGGTCGTCGCCCTGATGCTGGTCGAGTGACCGTTGAAATCGGCTTAGTAACCATGAGAGGGAATGGAAGGTCTGGCGCGAATGAATGCTCGTCGTCCCAGAACGATTCGAGCAGCCTCACAATTGGTCAAAGAGATCTCGGTTGTGCCGATCTTGCACTGCCAAGGCAAGGCCACACTCCTTCTACTGATCGACCGAGCTAGCACTCACCATCCCCAGAAGGATGCAGCCGTATATCGTGTGGAAAATGAATATGACACGGTGTAAGTCAAGACGATGATTCCTGACTCCAACACCGTGCCAAATCCAAGTCACACGTGCTGATGCGTGAAGACTATCAGCAGCTGAGCATTAACCGCATCAGTCCTCGCTGTTCGGGCAACTTATCAGTTTTTGTCTTTTTTACCGAACCCGCCAAACTGCAATTTGCTCAAGTCGAAATCGGCGCCACGGAGCTCTTTCCAAGTCGTCTTTTGGCTTTCTTCGAGCACGTCATCAACGATCTTGGTGATGTACTCTTTTTGCACTTTGGCGATCTTCTTCTGAGTTTCCGGATCAAGCCCGAAACCACCAAAGCCGCCGCCCTTACCGCCACCACCTTTGCCGAACCCCTTGCCACCACCGGCTTCCTGAATGATGGATAGGCGATCTTTGTTAAAATCACCAATAATTCCCTTGACAGAGGTCTTCTGGCTATCAGTGAGTTTGAGGGCCTCCACAGTCTCGGGGTCAGTGAAGGCATTGATGTTCATTTGCTGGCGTGCAATTTGTTTCAGCCGTTTGATCTGGCCTTCGTCGAGAATGTTGGCCAGATCCTTATAAGCAACCTTGGTAACCTCGGCTTGCGCTTCGGCCATTTTCGCCATCATCTCGGGATCGAGCTTGAAGCCACCACCCTTACCGCCACCGCCCTTGCCAAAGCCACCGAACTCAATGCCTTTGTCCTTCATGATTTCCATGGATTTCGTGAAAAACTCCTTACGCCACTCACCAAGCTTGGCAATCTGGTCTTCAGTCATCTTCAGATCTTCCTGAACGGCCTTATTGCCGATCAGTTGCAAGGGTCCCCCCCCGCCAAAGCCACCAAACCCGCCGCCCGGTTGAGCGGATACGACCGCCACCATACCAACGGCCAGCAGCATGCCGGCAACCACGATCCGCATTCCGCGCATGATGGTTCCCCCTAACAAATTGAACAGCTCATCGGCGACCCCGCGGATCGCCATCTGCCCCATGGTTACGTCTGACTGGTGAAAGCCAAATGAGAATTGCAACCAAAGGCAACCTCCTCCGAGTTTTCCGGAGGAGGTTGCTTCGTCTCGTTCTGAAAATTGACTAGCGCTTGCTGGGAACCCCACTTGGTGGGCCACTGGGACGTATGGAAGTCGTGGGCGCGGGTGGGGGTGTCGGTTGTCCCTGGCGTTCGCTAAACCCGGGAACTTTGACGTACTGGAACAACTTCTGGTCCACCCCTTGCAGGTTAATCTGCGGATTCTTGAAGGACCATTGCTCCGTATCGCCGTTGGGTTTGACCATGTAGACCTGAGCGGGTAGGTAAGCGAATTTCGTGTTGGGTCCGTAAAGGGCTAGTCGCAACTGCTGAAATTCGGTCTTGTCCCGAGCCTGTAAAGGTTTAATGTCCAAATAAACGTAATAATCGTCTTCCTTGAACAAAGTCAGTTCGAATCGCTGCTTGGCGTCTCTGGCCTTCATTCCGGAGAGGAAGTCCAACATCAGATTGTCGGTGCTACCTGCGGGGTTGGCTGCTGGGTTGGGTAACTTCCATTCGGTGACTGTTTTCTGCAAGCCGTTGTATTCATAAACCGATTTGCCATCGCATATATAGGCTTCATAATCCGCCTTTGTTGGATCGCCATCATAGTCTAATCGCAGTCGGGCCAAATTGGGTTTCATGCACAGTACGGATCCGGAATAGTGGCGATCTTCCTTGAACACCGCATCTGTGCGTTTCAATGCGAGATCGACCCGAAAATTGGTGACCGTGCTCATGGTCTTTTCCCAGGCCGTCAGGTGGGCATCGAGTTTCGCATCGGATGGCTGGCCCAACGGTGGAGCAGGTGGCAGCCCAGGCGTTCCTACTGTGCCGGGCACTTGGGCGCGAATCAGCGTCACACCGAGTAGCATGGCGGCAAAACTCAGGCTGAATCGTCGCATGGTTCGTCTCCTTCAATACGGAGAAGCTAACACCACTCGAGAGATGGTAGCTCGCCTCCCGGTTTGCGCTCTTATAGCTCTGTACGACGACCGGAAAAAGGCCGGATCGTTCACCTAATCCTCCCTGCCTGCGCCATCCGTTTAGCTCTTTGGATCCCAAACATTGGTTTCTACCCAAGTGGAGCTTACAATTAGCTATTATGCAACGACTCAACAAATATTTGGCACATGCGGGTATCGGTTCTCGGCGATTTTGCGATACGCTCATTGCAGCGGGACGAGTTAAGGTGAATGGGGTCGTGATTCAGGATTTAGGTCTTAAAATCGATCCGCTGGTGGATGGGATTTCCGTCGACGATCAACCAGTCCGAGCGGAAAAAACAGTTTATTGGGTCGTTAACAAGCCGGTTGGCACCCTGTGCACCAATAGCGATCCGAGCGGCCGAATGCGAGCCATTGATTTGCTTCCGCACGTTGATCAGCGAGTCTATACGGTGGGCCGGCTAGACGAAGCGAGCGAGGGTCTGTTGTTGATGACCAACGACGGTGATCTGGCCATGCCGCTCATGCACCCGCGTTACGGAATCCCCAAAACGTATCTGGTGCTGGTGGCGGGTCGACCGAGTTCGGACGATTTAAACAAACTCCTCGAGGGCATCTGGCTTAGCGAGGGAAAAGTGAAAGCTCGAAGTGTCAAACGTGTGAAACGGCATGGAAATAGTACCTGGCTACGAATCGTGCTCACGGAGGGTAAAAACCGTGAAATCCGCCGCATGCTCGCCCGGCTCGGGCACAAAGTGATGCGGCTTCGGCGGATAGCTATTGGACCTGTAAAATTGGATCAGTTACCGAAAGGGAAAGCCCGTCGAGTGAGCGAAGCGGAACTGGTGGAACTCCGGCGGTATGTGGCTAGAGCTATCGAGAAAATCGAGAAGTCCCGCCGACTTGCCGCCGAAAAACGACTCCGCCGACCGGGATCCTGATAAGCTGCAGCGAACGAGCCGGCTTGAACCAGTGTATTTGGCCCCAATTATGATTCATTTTACTGCTCAGGTCCTTGAGCACGTTCCTTTAGCTGATCGAACATTCCGGATTCGACTTGCTTGTCCGGCTCTGGCTGCTCGGATTCGGCCGGGTCAGTTCGTCATGCTCCGCTTGCCGGAAACGACCGATCCCTTACTTGGCCGCCCCTTTGCCTTGTATGACACGGTTCTAGACCAGCACGGCCAACCGCTTGGTGTGGATCTTGTTTATTTGGTTGTGGGCAAATTGACGGGGCGACTGTCGGGAGTTGGAGTTGGCAGTAGCGTGCAACTTTGGGGACCACTCGGCCGACCTTTTCAGGATGTTGGTACTCCGGATCAGGTGACATTGGTAGCCGGAGGTATCGGTCAGACACCCTTTCTCGCTTATGCCCGAGAATTGCTCGGTGAACGGGGCTACGGGGGCGACCAACCGCGGCGGAGAGCCAACCGAGTCGTCCTGCTTTATGGTTTTCGCACGGCAGGACTTGCGGCTGGTGTCGATGACTTTCGCGCTGCAGGGGTCACAGTCCATCTTGCCAGTGACGATGGCAGCATCGGCTTTAGAGGTTTGGTTACTCAACTGTTAGTCAAGCAGGGTAAAACGGGGCCGTTGGTGGGTTGCGGGCCAGAACCCATGTTGCAGGCGTTGGCGAAGATCGCCCGCGAATGGAGGGTACCCTGTCAGGTCTCATTGGAGACCCCTATGGCGTGCGGGGTGGGGATCTGTTTTAGCTGTGTTGCCAAGGTTCGCACGGCCGAGGGCTGGGATTATCAACGGGTTTGTGTGGAGGGACCGGTGTTCGACGCCGATACACTCATTTGGGGCGATCCCTCACCGACAAATTAAACCAGTTCTCGCACAAAGTGATGTGATTAAGGAACTGATTCATAAAATTATCATTTTTTACAAAATACTTTGGCGATGTCGCTGCGTGGCATGGACTTGCTACCCATCGACCCGCCGGACTCGCAAGTGGGGAAAATGCGGTTGCGGGAAAGAAAACACGTCGTAGCGGACTTTCCCGGTTTGCTTTTTGCCCGTCGATTCGGGTCGACTCACCCGAATAAACGGAAGGACCACACGGCCGCCCTCCGTGGCTAGCTCGGCTTCCTGCCTCTGCCGTGTGGTCCTCCGTTGTAGACATTGTGCCCATTCGAAGCGTACTCGTCGTTCCAAACCAATTAATTCTGGGTTCCGTGGGTTGAGGAACCGGGCGTGCTGAACAATGCGGCGAGCCAAGGTGAAGCGTCGAGCCTCCAGCAAACCATCTACGACCAGTCCGACGACAGACATCCTACCCGGGGCCGCAGTAGCGGCTTTTCGTAATTGCCAAACGCCTCGGGAGCGTTGATCACATCGCACCAAAGCCCGACCATAGGCTGCTCGATACAGGGCGTTCTGCGGGTCTCGTTGTACGGCAGCTCGGAATCGACGAGCGGCGCGGCGAAGACAGCCATGAGGGTCCTGCTCGTATGCCAAGCCCCAAAGGTAGTAAATACGACCCTGTGTCGGGTCCAATTTGGAGGCCATCGCCAGGTATCGCCGGGCTTGGTTGTAGTTTTCCAAATGAAGGTGAAGCTTTCCAGCAAGTATGTTTGCTTCAGTCGCCACTGATGGAGACAAGTCGGGACGTCTAAGCCATCGGACCAAACAGGCCAGTGCGGCATCTCGGGAACCACTTGCAACCTTCGTTTGTAACGACGCCCAGCCGGCGTCCATCAGTCTGAGCATCCTGCTCATGACGACTGCCTCCCTGCTGCGAGTTATTAGCGTGGCCGGTAAAGCCGAGGAAGAACATATACTCCTATGGGTAGGGTCTGCAAGTTCGAAATCGCATGCCATTGCCAACAGAAAATTCTTGAAAATTGACCCCTTTTCCGAACGATTCAAGTCTTCTTGATTCGAGGGTCGATTTAGCAAAAGCGATGCGGCACATCCACCACGAAGTTCGCCGGATCGTGTTGGGAGACCCAATGTGATTTTGTCGCGTTTCGGTTTCGATCGCCAACCCTTTCGACCGGCGGTTGATCCAGCCGCTTATTTTCCTGCATCGACGCATGAACGAGCAATTCGAACTTTGGCCACAGCCTTCGACAATCGTGACCCAATTGTCTTAATTGATGGGATGCCGGGTGTCGGCAAGTCGCTTGTCGCTCGTCAGTGGCTGGATCACCTATCGCCCGATGTTTCCCGGGTTCTGCTTCCAAACACAAAGGCCCAGACACCCAGTGATATCTTCCAGGCAATTCTTTTTGATCTGCACCTCCCTTATCAGTGCTTAAGCGAGCAGGAATTGCGTTTAGCGATGACCGGGCAATTGCTCGATGCGGCGAAAGGTTCTTATCCGACTGTACTGATCATTGACGAAGCTCATCATCTGAGTTCGGCGGTGTTCGAGGAGTTGCGGTTACTCGGGAATCTGGAAACCCGGCGTGGCCCCGTTCTGTTTCTGGTTCTGGTTGCGCATTCCATGGTGCGAAACGCCCTGCGTCACCCGGCTAATGAGCACTTTGTCCAGCGTATCGCCTCTACCATCACAATTGAGCCTTTGACCATCGAAGAATCGACAAATTACCTCCGTCATCAGGTTCAAGCTGCCGGAGCCAAGGAGCGGGAAATTTTCGATCCCGAGGCGATTACTCTTTTGGCTGAGACCTGCGGTGGCATACCCCGCATCCTTAATCGAGCCGCTCACCTGGCAATTCAGCTGACCGCCGAGGCCGACGCTTCTCTTGTCGAGGTCGAGGCCGTTCTGGAAGCTTTGGATCGCCTTGAAATGCGCCCAGACTCCTCACCAGCAGCTGAACAAGCTGCAGGACCGGTACTCTTACCCCATCCATCCCGCGACGGTCCGATCTCATCGTCTCGACCTGGAACCGAGGCCAAGATTCGTGGCAAACATGAAGTTGGCCCAGCTGGCAAGTCGAAAGATAAGCCAGCACGGAAACGGACGGCATGAACTAGGTAGGGAAGGGGTCGAGAATGAGCCGGGTGTATGATGTTTTGACTGCTCCAGAGCACTCGGTTCCATCGGTCGAACACGATCTGACCGATGACGGTGCCTGGACGAACGAAGAAGAAGCACCTTTCATTGAAATTGGTGGGCCGGGTGGCCCGATCTTTTCGAACAGTTCTTCTAAACCGATACACTCGTCGAGTAAACCTGAGCCTAAGCCCGAATCACCGCGACACTTTCCCCGATTAGCTGCCGCTCCTACACAACCAGCTTATCTATCTGTTCGATTTCATGACATGATGTTAGCCGGTTTAGCAACGCCTTCAAGAACCCTCGACCTAAGCTTGGTCACGTATCACCACCCCGAGCACGCTATCAGTGCGGAATACCGAACACTTCGTAACGACATACAAAAGCAACAATCTAGCACCAATTCACGGCTTTTGCTATTTGTGGCCTCCGGGCCAGAGTCGGGAACCACCACGGTACTACTTAACCTCGCCATAACCCTCGCTCGTGAGAGTTCAACGCGAGTTCTGGTCGTGGACCTCAATACAACCCGACCCGCAATCGCCTCCAGACTGGCTATTAAAAGCCGACCGGGGCTTGCAGAGGTGCTTGAGCACCGGGTGCCCTTGACGCTGGCTATTCAACCAACTGTTTTGCCGAATCTGCAGGCATTGACTTGCGAGTGTGGTGTGTCTGCGTCCATCGACCGGGAATTGCCCATCGTGTTCAACCAACTCCGACTTTGGTATGACTGGGTGCTCGTGGATGGAGGGGAAGCGGGAACAGGTTCGGAAAGCTCGCCGTTCTCTCCATCAGCAGATTCGATTTACCTCGTTCTCCGTGAAGAAGCACTTGCGACTACTGATCTGACGGGATTACAAACCGCACTCAAAGCACAGGGCGGATTGCTTCGTGGCTACATTACTACTCGGTTGTAGGTGGAGTTATGGACCGCTTGGAGTTAACTTGACTTCCGCTCCATGAGTTCCTTGACCAGGCGGGCCAACATCTCGGCGTCTTGCTTCGATACGACATGCCGAATGCGATCCTCGGGAACCCCAAGTTTTTGCAAATGCGAAGCGGCGGTTTCCCAAAGCCGGTCGCGTTTCTTGCCTGTCGCCAAATACAAATCGCCCACCAAATCCGATAGTTTCTGCCAGGTGATCTGGTCCAGGTTCTGGTAGTACCTCTTAATGATCCCCTGCTGGTGGCGGGTATAATCTTCCATTCCCATTGGGTAGTCTCCTGTTGGGGTGGCTTGGACATTTAGCACACCGTAACCCGGCCACGGGGTCAAGGCGAGTCCGTTTGATGGTCCCCCAGCACCAAACCTGGAACTTCAGGTGATTTTCTCGAACATCAGGTGAACGATGCGCGCGGTTTTGCAGCGAGTCTCGCGAGCCAAAGTCACTGTGGGCTCTGAAATCACTGGAGCAATCGAACAGGGATGGCTTGTCCTTTTGGGTATCGCTGTTGCGGATTCCCTGGCAGACGTCAGTTGGCTAGCCGAGAAAGTGGCTCACTTGCGGGCTTTCGCAGATGCGGAAGGGAAAATGAACCTTTCCGTTCAAGATGTGAATGGATCGGTGTTGGTGGTTAGTCAATTCACTCTGTATGGTGATTGCCAGAAGGGTCGTCGGCCGGGATTTGCCCACGCTGCACCGCCGACGCTCGCTGAGCCGCTTTATGAGCAATTCGTCCTCGCTTTACGGGCTCTGGGAGTTCCGGTTCAGACCGGGCGATTTGGCGCATCCATGGCCGTCGAACTGGTCAATGATGGACCTGTAACATTTGTCATCGAAACACCTAACGGAAGTCTTACCACCAACAAATGAAACTCAAGCCTTCATAGAGTCTCGCGGAACTCTTTCAGTTGGAGTTTCAAATGAATCGGCACATGCATCATCAAGTTAAGAGTAAATGATGCCGTACTGATTGTGTTCACGTAGTTATTCACAGTACCCTGGCTAATTGCGCTTAGTCCAAAATTCATTTACACGCCGCATCGACCGCCGCCTCCGTCCGTGATGGTGTGTATGATGCCAGCCAAGGTTGCGATGAAACCCGTAATAATGTGTCGTTACCGTTGTAGCCGGCTACGGTCGGGTAGCTCCGGACACCCATAGGTTAATGAACTTGCTGGGATTGCCCTTGTCGGTGTCGTGGTCAGCACTCCAATCCACTTACAGGTTTCGAGTGGTCTTTAATTCCAGCGGACAAACTGTACCAAACGGTGTCATTTGACACGGGGCATAAGTAAGATAAAGAAATTTCAAAAAAGAGATTGATGAGTTCGCTGGATGGCTTGTTTTTTGCTAATCTGAGTTACAAACATATCGAACCCGACTGATCGACATTGCTATGCCATTGCCCTTCGTGGAATGCAGGGTTTGGACGCGAACCGGCTGGCCATCATCAGTTTCCCGTAGGCATTTGCCCGGACACCCCAACGCCTAGCCAAGTTTGGCAATCAGAGGCCGCCCATCTGGTTTGGGCAGTGCGGTGGGCAGCTTCGAGTAAATTTTGGCTTGACACTCACGGATTTGGGAGGAGGACTGTTGATGATGGAGCGATGTTGGTGAGTAGGTACTGAATAGCTCCCTACGCCTGGTCTTAGGATGCAAGGAACTCGAGTGCTTGATTGCCTCACGCTGACCACATGGTGGCGGGGGAATCGATCCCTCGATTTTATTCAGTTAAGAGTCCGTAGCAGCTACGGTGATTGACAGAAGAACGTAGTTAGTTTAAAAAATCTATTATAATTTAGTGAGGTATACCCTATCTACTAATTAGTGAGGTTCAATCGGTTTTTTTCTTGTACCCATGTGATTCTTTGTCACGCAGTCTAAACATGCACTCTCCCCTAATGCCACGACTTCGTCGCGGATTCACCCTGATCGAACTACTCGTAGTAATTGCCATCATTGCGATTCTCATCGGACTGCTCCTACCAGCAGTCCAGAAGGTTCGAGAAGCAGCCTCTCGTGCTCAGAGCCAGAACAATCTAAAGCAAATCGGACTTGCCTTGCACAATGCCCATGATCAACTCGGAGCTTTTCCACCGATCATGGTCAATCAGTGGGCATCCTTTGAGAGTAACGGATCATTCAGCACAACGAACGTTGTTTACCGCGGACCGTACCTGCCGTTGAACTTCTCCACCCGCGGCGGCGATAAAACAACATTCTTTTATGCGTTGTTGCCTTATATCGAGCAGAACAATCTCCATAGTAGTTTGAATAGCTCGAATCGTTATTACATTATGGCTCAGCGAACCGATGATCCCAACAAGATGGTCGGCAGCGAGCACATCAAGATCTATCAAGCCCCCGCTGATCCGAGTCCTTATCGGGAAATCAACTGGTCGTGGCCCTACACCGGCACAGGCTCGAACCAAATTTTCAAGCAAACATTGACCAGTTACGCACCGAATGCTCGGGTTTTTGGGCAGCGTCTGAGCAACGGTAGCATGAGCATCTGGCAAGTGACCTGGAACAACGCAGGCGGTGGTGTGACCACCATCCCGTCCATCACCGATGGCACAGCTAACACGATTTTTGTAGTTGAAAAGCCCATGGTCACGGGCGATGCCACGGTCTATTATCGCGACTGGGCAATCCTTAATCGAACGAATGGTGATGATGGTGTGAACGGCTGGGCTTACACCGACACGCCTCCCGAAGGCACAGCATTTTTCGGTTGCAATTGCAACGACCCACGTGTCAGTTGGGACGATACTTATGGTCAATGGTGGTTAGGATCCTGTCAATTCAGCGGTCTGCCGTTTGAATATTTCCAACCGCCCGTCCAGCGGCCAATCCCGACCCAACAGCACTTCACCAACATTTACCCGTATCACACCGGTGGTGTCCAAGCTTTAATGGGTGATGGTAGCGTTCGTATGATTCGTCTTGGAATTAGCATCCAAGCTTGGAGTGCCGCGGTGACCCACAACGGCGGGGAAGTAGCAACTCTGGATAACTGATTTTGGAAACACAGTGGTGGGGGCTGTCTTACTGGGCAGCCCCCAACCCTGTTGATCCTTACGGACAAATACTTCTTTAATAATCTACCGGGTTGTTCCAAGTCGTCAGTCTCACAAGGACGATGCAGCTGGCTACTTGTCGCATACAACAGCCAGACAAGCTGCGTTTCAACCACAGAAAGAACTAAATCTGACACCAACTAGTGTAAATGAATGAATTTGATAGGAGTCATGAGAATGACACAACATCGTATTTGTCGAGGGTTGGCTTTCTATTCCCTTGTCATCCTGTCAGGAATCCTGCCTCTTGGTTGTAGTGGTTCCGGTGTCGTCTATCCCGAAACCGGAGCAACGTTAGAGGGCAAAATCACCTATGGTAATGAGCCGGTCCCTTTTGGACTCGTGATTGCCGTCGGTGATACATCGGCGACGGGCAAAATCGAACGGGATGGGAGCTACACGATTGCGAATTGCCCAGTCGGTGAGGTCAAAATCGCCGTCAACACGGAGGCTGGCCGCGGTGATTACATGACATTGGTTATGTCCAGCTCGCAGCCAGGACCAGATGGTAAAGTCGCAAACACGACCAAGATCAAGTTTGTTGACGTTCCCAAAAAATATCACGATCCAGAAACAAGCACTCTGCGAACCACCGTGAATAAAGGCAAAAACAGCTACGATATCAACATATCCAAGTAACTACTAGTATACTCAACGAAGTAATTAATTTGATACTCTTTAGAAATCCGTTCAAGCGATCAAATCTGAACAATGATCGTTCGTGTCGCTTGCGTAGTCCCTGTGCAGGCCCCAAATAAACAAATGGCTACCGCGCGGCACGACATAGCTAATTAATCAAATCCGAATTGGAGCGATGGTTAGCTTATGAGGCCATTAGACGCATGGTTCAACTTAAGTTGATTTAGTTACACAATGACTTTAGCAAATTGACTCGCTTGCTCGGAATTTGGTATATGTGTACACAATTGCAGACTAGGAGGAAGTTCGGCGGCGGCGCGTAGACAAACGAACCTTGCGTTCCAGCCTGGTGTCTTGGCCTTGAGCGGTAGCCGCTCGCATGTGACCGACCCAGAAGGCCATCGCCATGACCAAGGAATCGCTGGACGGGGACTACATATTCGTCATCCGCAGCTTCCTCACCCCGCAGGACTGCGCCGATTTCATCACCCGAAGTGAGCAGGCGGGTTATGAGGAAGCGACGATCACCACAGCGGCTGGCTTCGTCATGGACAAAGATGTCCGCGACAATGCCCGGCTCATCCTCGACGACACGGATTTGGCGGCCCGCCTATGGCAACGCGCGGAGCCCTTCCTGCCCCGGTGCCTCCGCAACTGGCAGGCTGTCGGCTTCAACGAGCGGTTCCGCTTCTACCGGTACGATTCGGGGCAGAAATTTGCGCCCCACTGGGACGGCAGTTTCCATCGCGACAACGGCGAGCATAGCTTGTTGACGTTCATGGTCTACCTCAACGACGACTTCACGGGCGGGGAGACCAAGTTCTACCTGGCGAATGGGATGCCCCGCTTGGAGGTCAAGCCGGAGCGCGGGATGGCCCTGGTCTTTGTGCATCGGCAGTTGCACGAGGGTGCCCCCGTGGCTTGCGGCCGCAAGTACGTCTTGCGAACCGATGTGATGTACGCCCGTAGCGAATAAAAAGGTAGGTCGCCGCCGAACCAGGTGCTGCACCTGACCCGGCGGCTGTGTGGTTTTTTGAGGCTAACTGCGCTTCTCCTTAGGTTTGGGGTGTTCCCGGCCGGGCGGGTGAGCTGGGGTGATAGTCATCCCAAATCGCAGTAGGTTCAAATCCTAGGGTTCTGAACCCGATGTGGCCAAACGAAAGTGGGTTCTGTTCACACCCGCTCGCAATCAATGGATTACCTACATTACTGAGCTCGAGACGATGCATCGAGGACCGCCTCCTTGTGTGGGCAAGTGGCAAACAGGAGGGCAGGCGGTAACATTCACAGTAAAAAAGTAAACTTAGCAATTGCGTAAGCCAATCAGTCTCTACTGGTCAGCCGTGCAATTTTTTGTTCAATTTCGGCATAACTTCCGACCTGATGTAAATCCAAATATCGTCCGAGTGTATCTTGTGAGCCGGGTGGTAAGTTGATCGGCTCCAATTCATGTAGGCCGTTCAACCCGCGGTGTGCTTCACACCATTGGGCGGGTTTTTTGAGTTGCTCCAAAATGTACGAAGTGAGATGACGCCGAGGAGGGTTTTCCGATAGATGAGGTTCATCGGGTAACCAAGCCGTGAAAACATCCGATCGCGCTGAAGGGGATGCACCCCACCATGCTCTCAATTCCCGAGGAATGACAATAAGCGGATGAACAATGTGTTTCACGTGCCAAGCAGTGCGGTCGTTAAGGTGACTCTCGAGCTTTGCAGCATGACCCATGGCGGCTTGACAGAGCACATGGCTAATCAAGGCGAAACGAATGAGCTGTTCAGGTGAATGGTCACGAAGCTGCCGAAAAAGACCGCTGGTCGCGGGTAATCGGTTACCCGACATCCCATAGCGGTCGTCATCTTCGACCAGACCAGCAATCCAATACTCCACGGCGCGACAAGCTATTGCACGATCAGGTGATTGACTCGCTAGGAACCACAACTCGACTGCACGAGGCGATTCGATCCATCGACTTGCCTCAAGGGCTAATAGTCGAATTTCTGGATCTGGATCGGTCAGCATCGCACCAACAGCAGTGTCCAAACCTGTAGCAAACTCTCGACTTCGCCACGTTTGAATGCCTCGGAACACCGAACTTCGAACAGCTGGCGACTGAAGCGGTGATGCAAACACTCTCAAAGCTTCTCGACCATGCCAGTGCCCTAACCAGCTGCTGACAAGCAACCGTTCGTCTTCCGGTCCATTCCAAAGTATGTGGAGCAACTCTGACTCGAACATCTGGGTGCGGGCCAACGACGTCACGCTGCGGATGGCCGCCTGTCTCACTTCGGGTTCTGGGTCCGTCAGTAATTTGCGTAGGACCGGCGAATCTGGTCCTTGGTCAGTGCTGTCGGGTCGCAACAAGCGATACCGGCCCACAATAATTGGAGCTTTAACTGTCACTTCGTGTCGCATCAACAGTTCGATTGCAGTGACGCGCACCTGGGGATGTGGATCGTCGGCGAGGCGAGCTACGATGTCTTGACGATCCTTTCGGGTGTCGTACTCCCGGTAGACTGAGCGCAAGTCACTTCCGGCGAGGATTTCGGCACGAAGCTGTCGTATAAAGCGATCTTGGCCTGTTGGTGGCAGAATTTCGTGGCGAAAAGTGATAGTCAGTGTAAACCCAATTGCAATCAAGAGGATAACAAGGACCTGCCACGATCGAATCCCGCGTGATTGAATCAGGGGTTGTTCATCGTCATCGTGATAGGTCATGGTGTCGCTCCACAGAGTGGCTTCTATGAGGCTATTCGTGACCTCCACCAAAGCAGGAGCAAGATTAGTGGGACATCAGTAGTATCAGCGGGATCATGCACGAGTTGGAAACGTGTTGCAACTAGGCGGACTGAAGGCGATCGTTCCACTCGTCGAGAAGTTTTCCGATATTTTTATATGAGAAATCGAGATTTGCGAGTTCATGGCCCAAATCGAGGGCCCGGGGTAAATCGCCGTTCTCGGCGCAGCCGCTGGCTAGTTCAAAAAGCAACTCTTTGCGAGCTTTTTCTTCATTGCCTGGGATAGCTTCGAGTGCTTCTTCAAAATTTCGTTGAGCTAGCCGCCAGTGATTTCGCCGCTTGAAACAGATCCCTAGGAGCATTGCCGCTTTCCATTTGAGCCGTTCGTCCTTGCGGGCTTGCTGTAATTCACTGATTGCTTCATCGATCAAATCCGCCTTGAGCAACCGTGTCCCCAGCTCAATCCGGTGGCTCATCTCTCCGGGAAATCGATCGGCTTTCATGCGGAAGATTTCGATTTCTCGGCTGTTGATTTCGCGCAGGAGTTTGTTGCGGAGCTGCTGTAACTCGCGCTCGGAGAGATCTTCGCCGTCGGTTTGGGTCGTTTCATCCGCGGGATGGCTTTTCTCCCGAATAGCTCGGAGTCGAGCTTCCGTGTGGTCGAGGTTCTTCCGGACGGAAGCCAGTTCCAAATCCATCAGCTCGAGTTGTAATTGAAAGGCATTACCAGTGGGACCAAGGCCCTGTTGCAATACCGCTCGGGCACGATCCGGTTGATTGTGCTTGCGGTAGATGCCAGCGAGCTGGACGTACAGGGTGGGTTCGGTGGGGTCGGCTTCGATCCGCCGAAGCAACGGTTCGGCCTCACGGGTTAGCCGATCGGCCTTTTCAATGGCGCGACTTTCGATACGACTCAATACTGGAGATTCCTTGGCCCCCGTTGCCGCTTCGACATACTGCCCCTTGGCAATTGTTTCGCTTGCGGCTAAGTCCTTGGCTTTGTGGGCCGCTTCGACGTCCGTGGGATGAACCTCCTTGACCAATTGCCAGAGTACAATGGCCTTCTGGAAATCGCCACGTTTCTCGAACAGTCGAGCCAATGCGCGGTTGAGAGTGGAATCTTTCGGGTTTTTTTGACGTGCTTGATCGAGTGTAAATACGGCCAAGTCGCCCAGGCCGAGGGCATCAAAGGCTTCGGCCATGTCGAGTTGCGTTCCGATATCCCACGGATTTCGACAGAGGACCTGCTCCCCATATTCCAAGACCTTAAGATAATCCCGGTTTCGTTTCGCAGCCTTAACCCGGTGTTTCCAGCGTGGTGTTGTAAGGAAAGCGAACCGGCTGCCTCGCAAGTTGTTACCGTATTTGTCTTTTTGTGCTTTTCTTAACGTTTGGCGATAAAGAAAATTACTGGGATCCAGCCGACAGCAGGTCAGCAGTAACGTAATAGCATAGTCGAGGTGATTGTTACCGATTGCCTCGCGGGCTTTGGCGTAGCTGGCTGCGGCAATCTGGCGTTGTTCCGGCGAAGTAGTCTGTGCTGCGTTCGGATTGGCGGGTTGATCGGGCATGGAGCACGTCTCCTGGCCAAACAGGCACGCACTCAGCGTACCATACACTAGCCGACTAACCGATAGATTTCTTGACCGGTCTCCTAAACTTGCCGGGGTCTTAGCCAGAATGAACACCGAAGTCGTCCAACTCGACCCCACCCATTTGGATCCGGTTGTACTGCGTCGCGCAGCCGGGTTGTTGCGAGCTGGGCGATTGGTCGCCTTTCCGACGGAAACAGTGTATGGATTGGGAGCGAACGCACTCGACCCAACTGCGGTCCGGGGCATCTTCTGGGCGAAGGGACGACCCGCAACTAACCCTCTTATTGTACATATCACGGATGAAGCTCAACTCACAAAGGTGGTTGCAAGTTGGCCCCCCATTGCACATCAGCTGGCCGAACGGTTTTGGCCTGGCCCGCTAACCCTGGTTGTACCAAAAAACCCAGTTCTCCCGGACGAAGTGACAGCTGGAGGATCAACTGTAGCTGTGCGGCATCCCGCCCACCCTGTGGCCCAAGCCCTGATCCAGGCAGCTGATGTTCCGATTGCTGCTCCCAGTGCCAACCGAAGCACTGAGATATCGCCAACTCGGGCTGAGCATGTGCTGAAGAGCCTAGGTGGTCGCATCGACCTGATTCTCGATGCGGGTCCGTGCCCTGCAGGTATTGAATCAACTGTGGTGGACCTGACCGAGGATTGTCCACGAATCCTAAGACCGGGACCGATTACTTTACCAATGTTGAAAGCAACTCTCGGCCCAATCAGCATCGTTCCATTCGCGAGCGAAGCTCCGAACGCACCAGCCCGATCACCCGGACAAATGGCCCGTCACTATAGTCCTCGGACGCCACTCATCCTCGTTACTGCTGAACAAAAAGATTGCGTGATTTCCAACTTGCGAGACGAACGACGCAATTACATCAGCTGGAAATTTCCCTCCGATCCCGCACAAGCAGCTAACCAACTCTACGATGTGTTGCATCGTCTGGACGAGCAGGGCTATGAAGCTATTCTAATAGAATTACCACCCGACACGCCGGACTGGGTTGCCGTGCGCGATCGTCTCCTTCGGGCAGCTCAACAGGAACAGTAGCATCACTGACTCCATCAAGTTGATTCCTGTTATCACCGGAGTATCTCCTGTACCACCCGGCCATGCATATCGGTCAAGCGAAAGTCATGACCTTGGTATTTGTACGTCAATCGGGTGTGATTGATTCCAAGGAGGTGGAGAATTGTTGCGTTCAAGTCATGAACATGAACGGGGTTTTCGATCACGTTGTAACCATAGTCGTCAGTTTGACCAAACGAAATGCCGGGTTTGATGCCACCGCCGGTTAACCAAAGTGTGAAGCAGCGGCCGTGATGGTCCCGCCCCCAGTCGGGATCATTTGGATTCCCTTGCGAATAAACAGTTCGGCCAAATTCGCCACCCCAGACGACCAGCGTATCATCTAATAATCCACGTTGCTCCAGATCATTCACCAAGGCCCAGGTGGGCCGATCCACGTCGCGACATTGCTGAGGCAAGTGAGTAGTGAGTTTGCTGTGCTGGTCCCAGCCCCGATGATATAACTGAACGAAACGAACGCCTCGCTCAACAAGCCGCCTTGCTAACAAGCAATTCCGAGCAAATCCGCCGTCATCCGTCGCGTTTGGAATCCCGTACATTTCCAAAGTTTTGACCGACTCCCGGCTCAGATCAGTCAGTTCGGGAACGCTGGTTTGCATCCGGAAGGCCATCTCGTATTAGGCGATTCGCGTCATGATTTCTGGGTCGCCGTAGGTTTGAGCTGTAATCTGGTTTAGTTGCCGCAATGTATCGAGGGTGTCGCGTCGGGCTGCGGCATCCACGCCTGGAGGATCGACGAGGTAAGGAATGGGATTCGACCCGACACGAAATCGTACTCCCTGGTGTTGAGTGGGTAAAAAAGCCGCTTCCCCATAAGCGAGTGTAAAGTGGTTGATCTGTCTTGTTGCCGCTACCTTGCGAGATCATCACAACAAACGTCGGAAGGTTCTGATTCTCACTACCGATGCCATAGCTTATCCAAAGCCCCAGACTTGGTCGGCCGGGTTGCTCGCTACCCGTTTGCAAAAAGGTGATCGCTGGGTCATGATTGATATCCTCGGTCTGCATGCTGCGGATAATTGCGATGCGATCGGCCAATTGCGCGAAATGGGGCACTAATTCGCTCATCCAGGCTCCGGATTGCCCGTGTTGCTTAAAGCGAAAGCCCGAAGCCACACAGGGTAATGAGAGTTGGTTGGCCGTCATGGTTGTCAGACGCTGCCATTGGCGAATCGAATTGGGCAACTCCGTTCCGTTAAGTTCGCGTAGTCGTGGCTTGTAATCGAACAGATCAAGTTGGCTGGGTCCTCCGCTCATGAAAAGGTAAATCACCCGCTTCGCCTTTGGCACGATTACCGGTGCTGATGCATCCTTGGCAGTCAGTAGAGAGGGCAAACCCTCTGCAAAGGCCGTAGCTAATGCTACCCAACCAATGCCGGTGGCTGATCGGCCGAAGAAATCTCAGCGGCTGAGTATTACTTGGGAATCGTGTTTGGAGTCCATCGTCCCTCCATGGGTCGAGGTACACAGCCAAGCTTGCCAAGCGTGATTCGATCGACCGAACTTCAATTTCTTGTCACCATTTCATCGAGATTCAGGATGGCCCGGGCGAGCACAGTCCACGTAGCCAACTCTGTGGGGTCATGACCCTTGTTCGACGCCAACTGGCCAACACTTAGAAGAGCCATCGCTGCCTTTGGCTCGTTACGAAACCGTGTATATTGTGCAACCAACAGACGGCGAAGGATGGTCAGTTCCTGCTCAATAGGCAATCGGGATAGGCAAGTTTTGAAAGCGAATACAATTCGCTCCTCCACTGATGGGCCCGCTTCACTTAAGACCCGTTCAGCGAGCTTTCGGGCTGCTTCGACATAGGTTGGATCATTTAGCAGTACTAGTGCTTGCAAAGGGGTATTGGTCCGCGAGCGGCGGATTGTACAAGTCTCGCGAACAAGAGCGTCGAAAATGGCCAGAGTAGGCGGTGGAGCGGTCCGTTTCCAAAACACATAGAGGCTCCGCCGATATAGATCAGGTCCGGTGCTCAATCTGAATTGGCTTGAGCTAAAGCGGTCGCTATCCCTGCGAGCTGTAAGCTCTTCCCAGTATTCATCAGGTTGATAGATCCGAATACTCGGCCCACCAATCCGACGATCCAGCAAGCCAGCCACGGTCAAAGCCTGATCACGTAGCAATTCGGCTGGCAACCGGAGTCGGGTCATTCGTGACAGCAACCGATTCTCGGGATAGCGATTGGTCACTTCCGGTGTTGACCTGCTTGATTGGCGGTAGGTCGCGCTGGTAACGATCAGCCGCTGGATTTGTTTGATATCCCAATGACTTCGGAACTCGCAGGCAGGCCAATCAAGTAATTCGGGGTGGCTGGGTAGCTCGCCCTGAGTACCGAAGTCATCAGCCGTCTTGACAAGCCCAGTGCCGAAGTACATCTGCCAATAGCGGTTGACCACCACACGGGCCGTGAGCGGGTTTTCTTGTGAGATCTACCAGCTTGCTAAAGCGAGTCGGTTCGGGGGTGCCCCCGCCGGAAGGGGGGCAGTATGGCTGGAACGCTGGGGAAAACCTTTTCGCCTTTTTGGTTGTATTGCCCACGAATCAGAATGTGCGTATCCCGAGGATGAGGCATTTCCTCCATCACCATCACGCTTGGCGAAGCCTTCTGGAGGCGAACCAACTCGGCCTGACGTCGAGCAACTTCTTGTTTGGCCTGTATGGCCTCCGGATGAACCTTATCCCGATAATAACGGACAAGGTCGGGATGTGGGTCCTGGCTAACTTGATCGCTCGTAGCAATTACCATGACCCACCATTGTGGTTCGGTCGTAAGAGGTGGGAACGAATCCGTGGTGACCGCGAGACGAAACCTCCCGAGCAGGTAGTACTCAGTTGGGGAGTGAAAACCCAATTTGACAGTGAGTTTTCCATTCGGAATGGAGAGGGGTATCTCGAACTCGATGATCGCATAATGGGTTTGGTCCGCCTCGGGTATGACACCCCAGCCGCGGCCCCCAGGCTGATTCACGGACTCGATCTTATAGTCTCCTACTTGTTGAGAGTGATCGGCCGCGATCCGGCGCCAGGAACGCTCGGACTGAACCTGAAAATCTGTAAGCAAGAAGTTCCCATCGCCAGCTCGACCCGGTCCACGACAGGGTAAGCTGTCATCCGGCAGGACTTCGAGATGTAAACCTGTGATAGTTCGAAAGGAGATGTCCGTATCGATGATGTAATCGTCCTGCTTGGGACACGCACCGGAGGCGTGGATGGACTGATCGGGCAATACTCGTAATTCGCTTCCGTTGGCAGACCGTACCGATTTGGGCTGGATGATGGACCCCTTTAGATCACAACCCTATTTAAGGATCTGATGACGCCTGTTCAGTGCCCACTGTTTTGTAATCACTTGCTTTCAACTGTTCGACGTATGCCTGAGCTGTTTGGACCTGATGTTCAGCCTGCTCGATCCGTGCCGCGTAAACTGGATCGGGAAGCTTGACCACTGGTGCCGCATTGGGTTGATCAAGGTCCACGTGAAGCACGGTTTCAGAGAGATTGTTAAAGTAAGCGTAAAGTTGGTAGTACTCTTTCTGAGTAATTGGGTCGTATTTATGATCATGGCATCGGGCGCACCCAATCATGAGCCCCAGCCAAACCGTTGCCACAGTATTGATCCGGTCGGCGACATACATTACCAGATATTCGTCCTCCAAAACACCCGATTCATTAGTGATCATAGTGTTACGATTGAATCCAGTAGCAATCGTTTGCTCAAGGGTTGGATTCGGCAACAAATCCCCGGCCAGTTGGTGAATGGTGAATTGATCAAACGGCAAATTCGCATTGAAAGCACGAATCACCCAGTCGCGCCAGCCACTCATATCTCGAGCGCAGTCCAAGTTGAAGCCGTTGGTGTCAGCGTAGCGGGCCGCATCGAGCCACTCGATCGCCATGCGCTCGCCATAGTGTGGAGAGGCGAGCAAACGATCCACTAACTGCTCATAGGCGTTGGGTGATGGATCAGCGATAAAGGCCGCGACCTCGGCTGGTGTTGGTGGTAGCCCGATAAGATCCAAACTCACACGTCGAATCAGGGTTGAGCGGTCGGCCTCAGAATTCGGATCAAGACCCTCCCGCTCCAATCGGGCCTACACGAAATAGTCAATGGCATTCCGGACCCAGCCTTGCTGACGGACCGTGGGTAGCGAGGGTCGGATCGGATTAACAAATGCCCAATGCGGGGAATACCGTGCTCCTTGCGCCAACCACCGCCGAAGAGTCTCGATCTGCGAGGCTGAGAGCTTCTTACCGGTCGCGGGGGGTGGCATCATCTGATTTGGTACCGTAGCCGTGATCCGCCGAAGGAGGGGACTGGCTTGGGGAATTTCGGGAACCACCGCTCCGGACAGTATGGCGTCTTCTCGGATATCAAGCCGTATGCCGGCCTCCGGTGTGTGGGGATCGGGGCCGTGACAGGAGAAGCAATTGTCCGCGAGAATGGGACGAACATCACGATCGTAATCGATCAGATGACCAGGTTCATGAATACGATGCTCGGGGGTGATGACATTCCCTGAACTTAGCGATGATAATAGGGTTGAACTCAGGTTGAATTTGACCAGCGCGATTACAAGTACTACGAAGAAAAGGATCAGCCCACCCACCAATCCGATACGCTGAACACCTCGCATGAAGTCACCCTGGTTAAGCTCAGTCAACATTAAGCTCAGCCAACGGGAATTGCTGACGTTCCTCTGAATCGGTGAGAATAATGCCTGAAGCTGGGTAATCAGGGAACCCCGACTGACCCGAGGCTATCAGGCCGTTTGGTACTGACACTCGAAACTGAGATTTGGATAGATTCAAAAAGTAGAATTTGTTGGAGTTGCTCCGGTCATCGCGAAGCAACTCGGCCGCTAAAGTTGGTTGGCATGGACGCAGATTAACACGTTATTGTGGTGGGGGAACAGGTTTCCGGTCCTTGGGTGACGGTTCTTGCCGGCCAGGAGGAACTTGGAGCTTGCTGTTGGGTTGTGGACGAATCAGCGACATTGGAGCGGGATTCGATTTGACGTCTGGGTTTGGACGGGATATCGGTGGTTGAGTTTCTTTTGTGGCGGAACGCAATTGCGACAACGGATCGAATGGCTGGATGGCCGGCTTAGGGCGGCCCGCGAGAGGCGGTGGAATCACAGGCGGCGGCAGCTTTTGTTGCTGACCGCGTTGGGGGGTGGCTGAATCGGCCTTTGGCTCGACCTTTCCTCCGGTTGCTTTGGGTTGTGATTCACCCATCGGAGGTGGAGAATCCTTGACTCGTGGTGGGTTGATAGTCGGAGGTTTTGTGCTACCGTCCTGAACGGATGGCGGTACTAGAGCCCCGGGCTTTTGCTGGCCCGGTTGCGGTGGTGGACGAACACCAGTTGGACGGGGAGCTTCAATCGGCTGAGCGATTTTCTTAGGGGGATCCTTGGGATCTACTTTGGGACGGGGAGCTTCAATCGGCTGAGCGATTTTCTTAGGGGGATCCTTGGGATCTATCTTTGGGATCGTTATGCTCTTGGGTTCGTTTTTGGGGGGTAGTTTGGTTTGGGACCGAGGGTCCGCCTTGTTTTTCGGTTCGGCCTTGGGTTCGTTGCGTGATTCAGGTTTGACATTACGAGGCGTGAAAATGGGGGGGGGTTCGGGCTTAAACTCGTTTGCTTTGGGATCAACACGAGTGGCAGCCTTGAAATCTCGATTGGGATTAGGCGGTGGAGCCTTCGTTTCGTCCTTGACCTGGGCCTTGGCCACGATGGTTTTCGGCACATCAAGTTTGACCAATTGTGGCGGGTCCGTTGTTTTGCCGACTGGCTTGACCTTAGCTTCCAGAGCATTCCGCTGGGCGGCTAACTCACGCAACTGTTGAGCCGTCTTTGCTTGCTCCTGACGGGTCTGTGCGGAGATTAGCTGCACACCAGCCTCCGGTTGGAGGTCTCGGGCAGCCCGTGCTGGAGCGAGCATCGCCACGTCCGTCACATTGGTGTTATTCACCCGAACATTCTTGTTCACCACCGTGATGTTATTAGTCACATTCGTGACATTCACTTTGGTGATGTTGTTGATGAGGGTATTTTGTTGAACGAGGGTCACGGGTGGTCGGGGCAGGGTGCCTGCGAATCGTCCGCCATACAAACCAGCCACACCGACTGACCACCCCGGTGTCGTGCGATAGGTTACCGAGTAATAGGTCCACAACGGGTCGTACCCCCAGGTGCGACCGACCCCGAAGCCAATCGAAAATGCTCCACCCGAACCAACCGTTCCACACCATGCGGAAAAGCCAATTGTCGTGTAGCGAGGAGCGAAGTAGTCACCAAAGTAGTAGCACCCCCAACCCCGTCGGACAAAAAGCGCTCCAAGCATGCACGGTTCACTAACTACGTAAGCCGGGGTGTAAACGAATGTTGGCCGTGTGTAGATTGGCCGGGTAAACGCAACCGGCGCATAGAGAATGCCACGGCTACCGAGTGGGTAGTCCCAATAGCCCTCGACAAAGACGTAGCCGACGGGTGTCCAACGCCAATGGGCGGGAACCCAAATCCAGTTCGGGCGATATTCAATCCAAAAGCCTGGACGCCAAACGAAACGACTGCGCCAGACCCAAGTTCCTGGCACATAGAAGCTTGTGGCAGTGGGAGCGGGGACGCTCGGACCAGCCTCGATGGAGTCGGGGGGTTGGGGGAGGTATTCGATCTGCGGTTGCTGCGGTTGTTGCGGTTGCGGCTCTTGCCAAAATCCCGGTACCCATTGCCAACCGTCCCGCACGTGTCGCCAGGCCCCAGGTACCCAAATGCGGCCTGGTGGTACCGCGCGCCAAAAACCACTAATCCAAATAAACTGGTTTGCATCATCGTCCCAATGCCAATAACCCGGTAGCCACTGTACGTTCTCCCCGTCCGGCTTTTGATCTGGTGGTAACTCCTCAATTGGCTCTGGGGGTTGCTGTGGAACCACTGGGGGCTCACGGGGTGGTTCCGTGGTGGTGGCAAATGCCTCGTGAACCGGACCCCGAGCCAAGACTTCTATGCCCTCCGGCAGTTGAGGGTCGTCCGATTGGTTGGCCCCTTCTGGCTGTGTGCTAATTCGACAGAGCAGGGGAAGGGGCTGGTGCGCAGGAACCAAGCCGCCTGTCAGCACCAGGATCAATCCCCCAAGGACTGTGACGCAAACCAGTTTCGGAATAGGCGGTTGCATGGGGCAAACCTCAAGCAGTGCAAGTCGAGCAATGGATCATTATCGGAACGCCGGAAAATGGAGAACTTGCGCTGAGCAATCATGAGGCGCGCCACACTCTGGTTAGTTAACAATAGTCTAGCGGCTCAAGGATTTAAATACGAACTGCCATGAGAAGTTTGGTATCATATTGACTCTTGCTGCTACCACCGCCATTCCAAACCCAATTGCAACCCGGTCACCCATAAATCGGATTGACGAAAGAGTGGTCGTGGGCGGTATTGTCCTGAAAATGGTACCACCGGTGCATTAGGTACAAACGTCAGGTCTACCACGGGATCAATTTGTTCTCCCGGCCGAATCACATTGCTCCAGAAAAGGAAATTGTAGCCAACAAATGCTTTCAGGTATGGTGTTAGCCAATAACCTAAGTTGAGTGTGATTTCGGGTACAACGCTAAACTCATTTCGGTTGAATGTGCCCAAGTTGGGCCCTGCGGCAAGCAATCCACCACTGTATGTTAGGGGTAATTGACCCGGTCGTGTGCGTGTCTGAGCCCCGAATATCGTCAGTTTTTGGCTAGTAGCTCCCAAGGCGACCGAAGCTCGGGCATTCACGCTGAACACCCCCCAACGGCGCTCCCACATGACTCCGAGTTGACCACCATGGAACCGATTCGCTGTGGCAAAGTGATCTCGGACTGCGATATAAGTGCCGATGGGATCTGGGATCAGAACTCGATTGCCACCCGGTCCAATGACCAAAATGTTTTCCGTGATCGTCAGGGATTCATTCAGATTCAGGTTCCGATATCCGACGTACCAGAGCACTGACGCATCACACGAATGGTAAATACACTTCCGCAAATTGGCATCAGCGCCCCATAACAGACTCGTGGCCTCCACCGTAAGCGAACCCCGTAAAATCCCCGGCACGGCAACAGCTTCCCCAACCTGCCCAATCACCTCGTTCGGCTGATTTGGGCGAATATTTGGACTAAACACCGGCCGGGTGATTAGCGGGAATCGATCCGAGTTAAAAGTAACCTCGGCACTTCGTCGTCCGAGCACAAAAACGCTGCCGTCGACTCCGAGGGCACCACCCTCATTTAACCACAATCCACCCCGCACGCGAAAACCCTGCCGAGAGGAACCCAGAAACGTACCAGGACCTAGAATGGATACAGTTCCCGGTTCACCCAAAAATCCAAAGCTGCCGGGATTTGGATTGGTGGTGGCTAATATGGGAATATCCAGTCCGCTCATCCACCAAAGCAGATTCTCGGTTTGCACGAAGCCACGTTCCATGTCAGCCGGTTCCGCGGCACCTGTATTGAAGAGCTTTGGATAAAGATCCGCCAGAGACGGATAATCCCGAGACAATCGAATAGGTGTTGATCCGAATGTTCCATGCTTGCCCGGTACTTGCACACCGGGAGGAATCATTAACTCGGGTGGTGCAACCGGTAACTCGATCGGTACCGTAGGTGAAGTTACTTCCGGTTTAGACGTTGGAGTTTCTTGAGGGTCATCGCTGGTTCGGGGGCGAGGTAACTGATTGGTCGCCGGTGGAGTGGTAAGTGGTTGTGACCGAGAATGTTGCAAACCAAGTGGTTTTGGGATCTCACTTGAAACCGGTGGCTGTCGGAACGTGCTACTTGGGCTACGCCAGCCATCACGAATGGGTGCTTCTTGATGGAATGGTTGCGAAAGAGTTTCCTCAGGTAGTGGAGGAATTACTGACAAATCCTTACTTGGGAGTTGCCTCGTTCGAGGACCTATGGGGAGTCCTGGTTCTGTCGGAAGTTCGGGAGTGGCGGTTGGTCCTGTTGGTACATCTGGTTTATCTGATGGTAGCGAAACAATGGTCGCAGCAATCGGTCGGCCCAAGGATGATGCCGGTAACCAGATCGGTTCTGTTGACTCGCGAGTGGCTTTGCCTACCGGGCTTGTAGCCGGTTGCCAATCGTCCGTGCCGCCAGCAATACCGGCTAGCACTAAGAGGCCCACGCTAACCAGATTGACCCGCAAACGTTTCATCCCTGCCCGCCCTCGTTTGCATCACCGGGACGCTGTCATCAAATGTCGGATTTGGCTGTCAGTGAGCCTCAAACTTTCTCGAAACCGGAGAACTCGTATTGAGCTTAAGGTCTACCCATTTTGCCCAAATTGATAGAGAGTGCTGCAGTTGACATAACCGTGGGAGTTTGGAATGAAGCCGCTAATGGGGTAACAGGGTCTGCCTGAGGGTTATGGCGGCATGCGAAGACCTTCGACGATGATAGGATTATTCTTGATCGGGATTGTCTTCGGGTCAGCTGCACCCGCAAGGGCGTTTTATTGGTACGAATGGCCGGGTGGGCGGCTACGGCCCCCGCCAACCATCGTTGCCCCTCCCGATTGGCCAGAAAATCCGCCGGTGGTACCACCGGTGACCCCACCTCCGGTGGGTCCACCCGTGTTGCCCCCGGGCGGAGTGGTGCCAGAACCGGGAACAGTAGTGGCAGCGATTATTGGACTGGGTACCTCGGTAGCCGCTTGGGGGTTCCGCAACCTGCGTTTATACCGCAGGGGGCATTCAGGAATGACGGTCGAGACCAAATTAGATTAATTTGAATTCAATCCATTGAAATTCGCAGTTCCGGAAATCATGCCCGAAAAATGAGTCAAGTTGATTTTGGTCGATCGGGAATCTGAAAACGGATTGATTTCCGAATCCCTAGTGTTCGCCGTGCTGGATGATACGGAACCGCGGTGAAAAGGTGGCTATCGTCTCTTCTGGTGTATGGTTGAACACAACTCGTCCGGTGGTGTACCACGTGCCCCTCTCGTAAAGAAAAACAGCAGTTGCTATTCGAGGCTCACGTGCTGCTGGGTTATCTGCCATGTCGGAGTCTTCCAGAGGTTGAAACTCAACCATGACGGGAACCAAGGCTACGATGCTGTCCGTTGTAGTATCTCGCACCATTACTGCATCACCTGTAATCTGGCACCGAATCCAATTTAAGCCTCGAGGTCGTCCAGAGTTGTTGCCTGCTTGAATCAGTTGCTCTTCAAACCGCTCGTGCTGCAATCGGAATAGTTCTCGTGCTCGCTCTGCTTGAATGGCCATTCCCAGGTGCCAGAGCCAACGGGCAATCAACGCAACAGTCACTGCAACCGCAAGGGCACCCACCTTCCACAGTGGAGAATGGCCCCCCCGGAATTCACCTACCGCGAAAATACTCATTCCAGCCTCGCGCAACATGGGAATTCCCCAAACCGCACGAAATTCTTGACCCTCATTACGTGAACCTGGGAAATGTTTGGCGATCAACTCGGCATCGGGCAGGCCATTTCTGAGATCCTGTTGGAATGCAACGTCCCGTGAGACAATCCTGTTCGCAGTGTAAAGACCTGCTCCCGTGTTTGTTGGAAATGCCAGTACTGCGCAGACACACAGCGTCAACGGAATCCATTTGACCAAACCTGTTGGTGTTGCTTGACCACGTCCAGCTTTGGCCCAGGTTAGGTAAGTGGCGCACAACAGCGGCCAGATCAACAATGAGTAACGCGACCAAAGACCCATCTCTGAACCAAAGCCCGCTCGTCCAATCCCAATAGCCAGAGCGATGCCACAAAGTCCGAGGACTATTGCGATCAACCCCACTGATGCTGGTAGCAAGTTCGCATCCCTTGCCTGACGGATTAACAAGTTTATGGTGGCGCTTACCATTACAACTTCGCCGATCAGAACCGCCCACCAAATGGCAGAGAAACCGATGCCAAAGGCCATTCCCAATACCTGACCGCTCACAAGTGCGATGGCGACAGGATCCGTGCTAGCAGGAATGTTTTCCGGTCGATGGAAGTGGCTAAAGTACAGCCATGGATAGATGGATCCCAATCCCGCCAAGAACAGTAGGCACATCGAGCGTCGTTTTTTCTGATCCCGCCAAAGTACGAAGGCTAAATACACCAACCAGCTAATACTCGTGAACAGAATGGGAAGGCCAAACCCACCAGTCAGGGCAACAAGAAAAGCTAATCCGGCGGCAAAGATGCCGGTTCCAAAAGCGGTCTGACGAGTCGCTTGCAGTGCGATGACAATTAACCCAGTGACTAGGATGGTGAAAAGCGTGAAACAAATCTGGTAGCCTAAGAGAAAATTTTCCCAATGTCCCAAGTGCAGTAGGGAAATGGGGAAGAAGGCGTCCGTCCAATGGGGATAACTCCGAAGACGGGCAGCCAATTTCATTAAGCCCAAGCTAAGCACCGATAACATCCCCACTTGAAGGAGCATCCCCGATCGGAAATCATGGGTGAGTCGAAATTGACCAAGATAAATCAGCTTGGACAGCGGCAACCGGTGTTCATTATGTTGCGCCCACAACCACGGCAGGACGGGAGCTTGCCCCACAAGCTCAGCGACAAATTCCCACTCATCCACTGCCGGGGCATTACAGCCACTGATCAGGATGAACCCAAGCGCTAATAGACTCAATACACCCCAAACTGCGGTCAACCGTTTCCGTACGCGACTTGTCGCAGGGGTAAATGGAATGTAAATTTGCTTCATTGCAAGGCACATACCAAAGCGGTGTCTTCCCAGGAGTGAGTTATATGGTAGAGCGGCGAATCGAACTGGATCGGCGCTACCGACGCAAGAAAAAGATGGCAAAGTTAAAAGCCAAACTCGAGGGGGCAACCGGCGAAGTCCGTGAGAAGTTGCTTTACAAAATTAAGCGGCTCAGCCCGTTCTGGACAGAGCCACAGAAGTGAGGAGAATTTTTCGTTTTCGCTTCACACTTTTGGTAAGCAAGCAATCCGTTAGCTGAGCAACTCCAGATCGCGCCAGAAGGCCGGGTAGGTCTTGGCCACGCAGCCGGGGTTGCGGATCACGACCCCTGGCACCTTCAGCCCCACCAGCGCGAGGCTCATGGCCATGCGGTGGTCGTTGTAGGTATCGACCGCGCAACCCCGCAGCGGGCCGGGGTGGATCGTCAGCCCATCGTGGCGTTCCTCGACGCCGGCACCCAGCTTGCGCAACTCGGTGGCCAAGGCCGCGATCCGGTCCGTCTCCTTGTGGCGGATGTGGGCGACGTTGCGGATCGTGGTCGGCCCGTCCGCGAAGCAGGCCACGGCCGCGAGTGTCATCACGGTGTCACTGATGTCGTTCATGTCCACGTCGATGCCACGGAGCCGGCGGCCGCCGCGGACGATCAGACCGTCCGAGCTGTAAGGAACCTCGCAGCCCATCTGTTCGAGGAGTTTGACGAACCGGACGTCGCCCTGGAGACTGCCGCTCGCATGGGCCGAGGTGAAGCCGCGGACAGAGACCGAACCGCCGGTGATGGCGGCGGCGGCCCAGAAGTAGCTGGCGGCGGAGGCGTCCGGGTCGATGGGGTACTCGCGCGGGCCCTGGACGCGCGGGCCGGCCCGGATGGTGTAGACTTCGGGGCCGACCGCGTCGAATCCGACGAGCCAGTCGGCCCCCATCATCATCTCGGTCATGCGGACGTAGGGTTCCGAGACGCGGGCCCCCTCGACGCGGATCGTCACGTCGCCCTGGGCAAAGGCGGCCGCCATCATCAGGCCGCTGAGGAACTGACTGCTCACGTCGGCCCGCACGCGGACCTCGCCGCCGCGCAGCCCCGAGGTGCGGACGCGGACCGGCGGGCAGCCGTTGTTCCGCTCGCTGACGGCATCGACGCCGAGTTGTCGCAGCGCGACCAGCAGGTCCTCGATGGGCCGTTCCCGCATCCGGGGCACGCCGTCCAGGCGGTACTCGCCGCTCCCGGCACTGACCACGGCGGTGAGGAACCGCATCGTGGTCCCGGAGTTGGCGACGAACAGGTCGGCCGTGCGGGCCGGGATGAGGCGGCCGGTCTCGTTGGTGTACACCGTGACGCGGGAGCGGTCCCAGTCGGTGCCGATGCGGAAGCCCAACTTGCGGAGGCAGTCGATCATCACCTCGGTGTCTTCGCTGCGGAGGGCCCCGACGAGGGTACACGTCCCGTCGTCGTTCACGCCGGTGCGGCTGGCCAGGGCGGCCAGGACCAGGGCGCGGTTCGTGATGCTCTTGCTGCCGGGCACGGTCACGGCCGCCGCCGGCGGTCGCGACAGCGGGACGATTTCCAGTTCCGGCGGGTAGGTGAAGTCGGACATCGGGGGTATTCAGTCCGGCGGCGGGGGGTAGGTGACCCGCATGAGGAACAACCCCTGCGGGGGGGCGGTGGGGCCGGCGAGGCGGCGGTCCCGGGCCTGGAGCACCTCGGCGATACGGGACTCGGGCCAAGAGCCGCGGCCGACCTGCACCAGGCTGCCGGCGATCGCCCGCACCATGTTATAGAGGAAGCCGTCGGCTTCCACGTCGATCCAGATGAACTCACCGAAGCGGCAGACGCCCAGGTGGGTGACGGTGCGGACGCTGGTGAGGCGGTTGGGCCACTCGGTCTCGAAGCAGCGGAAGTCGTGCCGGCCGACCAGGCACGCCCCGGCCCGGCGCATCGCTTCAACGTCAAGCTGCTGCCGCACGAACCAGGCGTACCGGCGCAGGAACGGGTCTGGCAGCCGGCCGTCCTGGATCACATAGCGGTACTGCTTCCGCACGGCGTCCTTGTTGGCACAGAAACTCTGCGGCACTTCGACCAGTTCGCGCACGCACACGTCCTCGGGCAACTTCGCGTTGATCGCCTTCAGCAGCACGTCGGGGCTCAGTTTCGAGGCGGTGTAGACGTTCGCCACCTGGCCGACGGCGTGGACGCCGGAATCGGTCCGGCCGCTGCAGTTCACCCGGACCCGCTCCTCACGGGTGATCTCGGCGATCGCCTTCTCCAGCGTCTCCTGCACGGTGCGGCGGCCGGGTTGCGTCTGCCAGCCGAAGAAGTCGGTCCCGTCGTAGCGGATCGTCAGCTTCAGGTTCCGCATGGCCGCACGATGCCGCGTTTGACCAGCTCTTCCGCACACTGCACGGCGTTGCTGGCCGCCCCCTTGCGGAGGTTGTCGGCCACCAGCCACAGGCACAGGGCGTTGGGGTTGCTCGGGTCCTGGCGGACGCGACCGACGTAGGTATGGTCGGTCCCCTCGGCGTGGATCGGTTGCGGGAACTGGCCCTTCGTCTCGTCCATCAGCACCACACCGGGGGCGGTCGCGAGGGCGGCCCGGGCGGCCTCGACCGACACGGGGCAGTGGAACTCGACGGTGACGGCCTCGCTATGGGCCACCCGCACCGGCACCCGCACGCAGGTCGGGCACACGCCGATGCTGGCGTCCCCCAGGATCTTCTTGGTCTCGTTGATCACCTTGTTCTCTTCCTCGGTGAACCCGTTGGGGTCGAGGGTCCAGTCGAGGGTGACGACGTTACCGGCGAGCTGGGCCCGGTGGGCGGTCGGGGCCGGGACGGGGCCGCCCGCCGCGAACGCCTTCAACTGCGCCTCGAAATCGAGTAGCCCCTTCGCACCCTTGCCGGACGAGGACTGGTACGTCGCAACCACCACCCGCTTGACCCGGCCGAGGTCGTGCAGCGGCTTGAGGGCCACGCACAGCGGGATGGCTACGCAGTTTGGGTTGGCGACGATGCCCTTGCGGATGTTGTGCAGTTCGTGGGCGTTCACCTCGGGGACGACGAGCGGGCAGTCCGGGTCCATGCGCCAGGCCGAGGAGTTGTCGATGACGATGGCCCCGGCCCGGGCGGCGATCGGGGCGAACTCCCGGCTCACGGAACTCGGCGTGCTGCTGAGGACGATCTGCACGCCGGCGAAGGCCTCGGCCCGGATCGGCTCGACCGGGTACAGTTTCCCCGCGAACTCGACGGATTTGCCGGCACTCTTCTCGGACGCCAGGAACTTGATCGACCCCACCGGGAAGTGCCGCTCCGCCAGCACCCGCCGCATCAGGTCGCCCACGGCACCCGTCGCCCCCACGACCGCCACGTTCACGGACACGGTATCCGCCTCCGGTTTCGGGAATTCCGGGAAGACATTCGCCCCCGGAAAGCATACGGATTCTCGATGACGACCGGCAGTGCCCCGAATGGGGTTCGCCCGTGCGCGGCGTCGGATTCGGCCAAGCGGGGGAGCCATGCGAATCGCCATCGGCGGGTTCATGCACGAATCGAACACGTTTTCTTCAATTGTAGCAGATGTCAATCGCTTCCGCGAGGGTAGCTTGTGCTATGGCACGGACATGGAGCCGGTCTGGCGAGAAGCTCATCATGAAATTGGTGGGTTTTTTGAGGTTGCAGAAAAGCACGGCTTGGACCTCGTACCCTTGGGTATGGCCTGGGCCACACCATCGGGTCCGGTTGCGAACGAGTTCTTTGAGCATTTTTGCGATACTCTAGTCACCGGCGTGCGGATGGGTAGGCCTGATGGTGTTCTCATCGCCTTGCATGGGGCAATGGCTACGCCGAATTACTCATCCGCGGACACGGAGGTGCTACGCCGGTTGCGTGAGGCAATCGGCTTCAAGATGCCCCTCGCTGCAACACTTGATTTCCATGGCAATATTTGTCCAGAGATGGCCGACTACGCGAATATCCTTGTTGGGTATCAAACTTATCCACACGTCGACCAGCGATCGCGCGGCATCTTGACGGCGGAATTACTGATACGCAGATTGCGGGGTGAAATTAGTCCCCAAACGGCGGTGGTACCCGTGCCGCTTTTCATCAATCTTCTTGGCCAGGAAACCTCTCGGCCTCCCATGTCAAACCTAATGACCTTAGCACGCGCAGAGGAAGCCGCACCCAACCTACTCTCAATCAGCGTGATGGCCGGTTTTCCGTACGCTGATGTTCCTAATGCGGGAGCAAGCGTGATTGCCGTGGCCGATAGCGATCGTGAGTTGGCTTATCGGGTTGCCCGAAGCATTGCTGATCAAATGTGGGAGGTGCGGAAGGAACTCAACATGACGTGTCCAGATCCGCGTGAGGCGGTAATACGGGCTATCGCCTCGCGTTGGCGACCGGTTTTGCTGCTCGATCTCGGTGATAATATTGGCGGTGGCTCTGATGGTGATAGTACCGTGTTGCTAGCCGAACTCCTGTGGCAAAAGGCCGAGGGAATCCTTGTAGTGTTAAACGCTCCAGAGGCAGTCGTACAGGCCAAGGCTGCGGGAATTGGCTCTCGTTTTTCTGCGATGGTTGGGCACCCCCCTGTTCAGGTCCGTGGATTTGTGAAGACATTACATCATGGCAAGTGGACCGAAACCGAAGCCCGTCACGGCGGCCTCCGGCAGAACGACCAGGGGCACACCGCCGTCATCGACCTAGGTAACGACAATATACTGGTTCTGAATTCCCTACGGACTCCGCCATTCAGTCTTGGTCAACTTACCAATTTGGGCATCGATCCAAAGCAGCAGCGAATTATCGTGGTAAAGGCCGCGGTGGGGTATCGGGCAGCCTACGAATCGATCGCCGGCGAGGTTATCCCGGTGGATACGCCCGGCCTGACCGCTATCAACCCTACGCAGTTCACCTACACGCGGGTCCGCCGGCCCATGTATCCTTTGGATGCTGACTGCTAACGACGTATCTGACAGATGAGGTTGGTGTCATCTCGGATCAACCGGGTTTTTCGAGTGGCATTCAGCAAGTTCATAAGATGCCAAACTTTTGGAATGCCTCAGTGGTGCTCATGCCCTTCGCCAGGGCCTTACGGACAAGGTTCTCGCCACTCACCTTCTCCTCCGCCATGCGGAGGGTTACTTCTGCGAGCGCACTTGGCACAACCACTACGCCATCGTGATCGGCTAAAACGAGATCGCCGGGGTAGACGAGCACGTCACCGCACTGAATGGGCAAGTTGTGACCAACAACGTCAAGCCGTCCGAGACTATCGGCCGGGTGAAAACCCACATGGAAGACGGGGAAGCCCATCGCGCGGATGGACTGTGAGTCGCGTGTTGGACCGTCGAGGATTACACCGTGGCAACCCCGATATTTCGCAGCCGTTGAAAGCAGTTCGCCCCAAAAGCTCCAAGGAGATGCGGAGACAACGAGTACATCACCAGCTTGAATTGAATCCACCGCTGCGAGTTCGCCGGCATATGGCTCTGAAGGGGCGACTTCGCGAGCCGGAACCGTTTGTACGGTGAGGGCAAACCCTGCGATCTTCGCTTCAGGCCATAGTGGCCGAATCCGCGGGTGCATGGTTTGATTGCGAAGACCGAGCTTGTCGAGTACGTCAGCGATTACGGCAGTATAGAGTTTTGCCAGTCTGTCTGGCCATTCGGGTGAACGAGTTATGGTGGACATTGGCATCGCCTGAAGCGAAACGAGATGTAACGCCGTTAAGGGACGTCACTGCTTCAGTTCCTTACCCTGCCACTTGCGTGCCGTCCAGCCATAATCCACAAAGTCGTAGGTGAAGGTACCATCCGCGAATAGATCGATCTTCCCATAACATGGAGGGAAACCGTACTCACTGCCATTCCACCATGCCCCGCTGGCTGCCCCGCCGCAGATGTACCACACCCCACGATATTCACAACGATCGCATGTGTGCATGTGGCCGCTTAGGCACAATTTTACATGGGGATTTTTTCGAAAGATCTCGCTAATGGCCCAACAATCGGCGTGGTGCCAGATGCCGGGAATGACGTTATCGTTGGACTTTCGGCAACTGTCGCCATAAACTTGCGAAGTTACACTCAGGATGGGAACATGGCTCATCACAAGAGTCGATAATTTTGTGCTCGCCAGATCTTCCTTAAGCCAACTGAAGTGCTCGTCCGAAAGGAAGGCGTATTTGGGCCAGTTACACACACTATTGAGCACAACAAAGTGCCAGCCATTCCTATCAAAGCTGTAGTACGGGGCAGGCATTCCCAACACCTCAGTCATCAGCTTGAACCCTTTCTTATCGGCCGGTACCAGCTCGGTGGGTTCAACGCCGTCCCAGACGTCGTGGTTGCCCAAGCAAGCGTAAATGGGCACTGGGCAAGCCTTGACTGCTTCTTTCCAAAGATCGATTTGCTCCGCAGCCTTGGCTCCGGTTACCTTACCGTCCACGGCCATCACCTGATCGCCAGTGGATAGCACGAAGTCGGGTTTCCAATCTTTCTGGCCGAACATATGGGCAAACATGACGGCGACGCCCTTAGGGGAATTACGATCTTTAGTGATGTGTACATCGGTGATGTGTGCTACCCGCAGCGACGGCTGGCGGTCGGCGGCCCGAGTCGTCGAAATCAAGCCGGGTAGTGCCAATCCCCCCGACTGTGCCGAACAGTTCACGACGAGAGGGGGTGATCATAGATCTTTCTCAAATGATGAAAAGCTAGCCTTTTTTGCCACCTGAACCTTTTTCTGGTTCCATTTTCTCTTTCGAGAGTTGCTTTTCATTCGGTTCCTTGGGGCCGGTCGGAGTGGAAGATGTACAGGCCAATGGGATCAAACTACCACATACGAATAAAATGGTGAAAAGTTGTGTTTTCGAGCGTAATTTCATTTCATCAACTCCCGTAGCCGATTAAAAAAGTCTGCGAACCCGGCCGACCTGCCATCGGACCGGGTTCCCTAGGAATTGGAATTACCAATCGTTACCCAGCACTTCGCCGCCGTCGGGTGTCAGTGCGGCCCACCATGTCGAGCCAGAGACGCCCGAGGAGACAAGGCGAACGCTACCGTCGCCCATGCAAACCATGATGCCGGAGCTACGCGGAGCAGAGGCCAAGCGATAATCGCAGTTTCCACTGCGACTATTCCAAACCGGAGCGAACTGCGGCTTAGTTGCTGCACCAACGATATAACCTGCGGAACTTGCTCCAGTTGGCCAGTAATTGAAGACCGGCATCCATTGATACCAGCTGCCAGCGTTCGCATAAGGAGCAATGTTGTAATAGTCACCGCTGTAACTGGGTCGGTGAGGCTGTGGGTTCGCCAAACAAACTGTCACTCGTTCCGTGTAAAGGATGGTGTTTGAGGTTCCATCTGAAACGGTGACAATGTCTCGCATGCCGATTCGTTGACCACGGAACAAACAACCCGTTGCCAAAAAGTTCGCGACATAACCAGTTACCGAATAGACACCCCATGGTCCATCGGTGTAAGCACCGTTGCTATTGGACGGATCGGTCGGGTTGATGAAGATCTTCGGCGGAGCCTGGTTGTAAGTAATGGCATAGTAGTGCCCTGAAGTGGCTGGGTTGTTATCCACCAACCGTTTTAGGTTCTCCTGTTCAACATAGGGCAATATGTGCACAATCCAGGAACCGTCCTTCCAGTTGCCCCCGCCAAATTCCACAAACGCGGGGGGCATGTGCTTGTTGGAATCCACGTAGTTGTGGGCAGCTAAGCCAAACTGTTTCATGTTGTTCATGCTTTGAGTTCGTGCTGCCGCTTCACGAACCTTCTGCACAGCGGGTAAAAGCAATCCAATCAGAACAGCAATAATCGCGATCACCACAAGCAGTTCGATCAGGGTGAATGCTCCGCGACGCATCAAGGAACCTCCATAAGGAGAAACAAACCTTGATCTTTTATTGGTCCTGCATCGTTGTGGTGTTAGGGTCGTGTGAATAGCCTATGAAGGTTGTTTAGCGAATTTGAAATTGATTAGCCGATCGCAAGGCTTTTCATCTTGGAGAGTCCGGTCTTCGCAACACGTAGTGGATCTTGTCTCCAGTACTCCCGGTTAAAGAGTTCGAGCGAGACAAAACCGCGGTACTCCGCTTGCTTGAGGATAGTAAACACGTCTTTAAGTGGGGCGATGCCGTCTCCAGGGTACACCCGATCGGCATCCGTAATCTTGTCGCGGTCGATTTTTGGATAATCGTTGACGTGGAAGATGCCGATGGCCTTGGCCGAAACCAATCTCAACCCAGTGAAGTCGGAGCCACCCTTATAAAGATGGTACACATCGGGAAGGATACAGCCACGGCTGTCACCACACTCCACAGCCACCAAAAGCGCTTCGCCGAGGCGTCGGAGCGTCTTGGAGAAGCCCCAGATTTCTACCACTGGAGTAACCCCCATCGATTTGCCTACATCCAATAGTGAGCGGTAGCGATCAGCCGCTGCCATAAGATCGATGACCGGTTGGGTGAATTGCGGGTCATCCCGTTTGCTCGCACCGCCTGTTGCACCGACAGGTGGTGCGGCGATCCGGGGGCTACCGAGTTGAGCTGCGAGGTCGATGTCACGTTTGGCTTGTTCTAATCCTTTTTTTCGTCGTTGGGGGTCTTCGACGATCCATTCCGAAAAGCCAATCACATTTGCTACCTGAAGACCGGCATCTTGGATGCGTTGACGCAACTCCTTGAGTGAACCATTCTGCCGTACATACTCGTTAATCTCCGAGGTCCACGGCTCGATAGCCTCGTACCCTGCCTTGGCAGCGATTTCGATCAATTCCGCAAGGGGGCGGGATGTGCCCTCCTTGTCCCGGATGGTGCTAGTGTTGAGACAGTAACGAAATAAAGGTTGAGGCGAGGTGACAGGCTGACTTCCTTGTAGTTCAATCGACGCTTGTAGCAGGGCTGTGCTTCCAGCCATACCGGTTATCCATTCGCGTCGAGATGGAAAATTGGCCATGAGCATCTCCAATTATTCGCCTTGCATGTTACCCGAGCAACGCCACCTCTGCCACTAATCCGGGTCCAAACCCAAGTGCCAGACATGGTCGTGGAGCATGTGTCTGTCGAAGCCGATCGAGCACGAATAACACTGTCGGACTGGACATGTTTCCGTAGTGGGCAAACACCCACCGAGACGCTGAGAGTGCGTCGCTAGGTAAGGCAAGGGATTCCATTACAGCATCAAGAATTCGTGGCCCACCTGGGTGAACTGCCCACGAGCGTATTGACGAAAGTGACAGGCCTTGATCCACAAGCCAAGCTTCGAGCCAGGAACGAAGATGACGGGCGATCTGGCTGGGCACCCGACGGGATAATGTCATTTCAAAGCCATGATCGCCAATTGTCCAGGTCATATCGCCCTGGGAATCGGGGATGAGACCGGAACCTGAGGCAAGAACTTTCCAGGTCAAGGAATCGTCTTGGCTTTGATCCACAGAGGGGGTTGACCATCTACCGACACCTGTCCCTACTACGGCTGCAGCACCATCAGCAAAGATCGCATTGGCAATGAGCCGATCCGCTGCACTACCGTAGTAGTAGTGCAGGCTACACAGCTCCACCGCGCAGAGCAACACACAAGCGTCAGGGTCGGAACTGGTAAAAGCACGAGCGACACGCAGGCCGTTGATTGCCCCGTGGCAACCCATAAATCCAATGTGAGTTCGTTGCACCGTGGAGCTTAAACCCAGCCCGTTAATGAGCGCCAGATCGATGCCCGGAGCAGAAAAACCCGTGCAAGATACCGTGACAAGATGCGTTATGGCTCCTACAGGCAGCTTTGACTCGGAAATGGCTCGAACCGCAGCCTGACAAGCCAGCTTGGGTGCCTCCTGATTGTAAATCTCCAGCCGTTGAGCCGTGGTGGGACCGACTCCGTCATTTACTTTGGTCGGTAAATAGGGTGAATCAGTAAGATTCGTTCGATTGACCACATCTTGAGCTACAGCCCCGCCAAGAACCTGAAAACGTCTAACAATCCCGGAGTTGGTATAAACTGGTCCCAGCCAAGTTGACATGCGTACGTCTGGCCCCGCCAGACGGCGAGCAATTCCTAGTCCATCATTCGGGCTCAGCGCGTCCGGTGGATGGGCGGTGCCAAGACCGCGGATGACAAAACTCATGCTGGCGACTCTGGGGCTAGCGGAGCAGGGCGGTTAATCGAAAACAAAAACGGCCATGAAACACTTGGTGCCCATCGTAAGAACCGAACAGCAAGTTCGGTTAAGATGGGTGATCGGAGCAACCGCATGATGAATCGACACGTTCGTTGCCGCTGACCAATCACGCGGTGGAAATTAGCTTCCCACCCGGCTCCAAGCTTATCGCTCCATTGCTCAATGGCCTGTGCAGCCGTAGGAGCTAAGGCACTAGCGGCCATGGTCGCCCAAGCAATGCCCTCTCCTGTAAATGGCTCAATGTACCCCGCTGAGTCACCAACACGAAAAACGCGCTCATCCCAAAGTCGGGCAGCACGTCTCGTCAGGGCAGGGGTTCCTTTCCACGCTAGTTGTCCCCAATTATCCGGAATGGGCCAGCCAACATTCTCAATGATCGCTCGAGTTGCTTGAGCAAGCCCACCTGAGGATCGTACCGCCCCGCGATCCAAAGCCGCGGCTACATCCAGGCGATCATCTTCCACTCGGACCAACCCTACATATCCTCCTCGACCTGTGGCCATGTAAATTGTGCCACGCTGGTAAAACGACGGTGTTTGACTTGCCCAAACCATTGTACCGGCCCCGATTCTTGAACCGTGTTGTGCGGGTGTATCGCTACCTAGTAAGCCGGTCGCAATGATGGTGAGTCGTGCCGGAAACTTCGACTCCGTGTTAACACGTGTATTCGATAGTGTAATGGGTGTGTTTGGACGAAATTCTACCCCTGCTCGCACGGCTTCGTGAATCAATCGACTATCGAAAAGCTCACGCGAAAGAGCGACGCCCCCCGGCAAGTCAAGGTTCGCACTGGTCCTGGGAGTGGCAAGTGTGAGCTTTTCTAACGGTATGCTCCCCCTGAGTGTTCCTTCTAAACCTAGCCGCTGCAGGGCGTTAATCGCTGCGACGTTCAAACAACAACCGCAAACCTTGGCTCGCGGGAAACTGGATTTATCAACCATTAGTACTCGAAAACCTCGGATCGCCAGCTCACGTGCCGTCACAGCCCCTGCAGGCCCTGCTCCAATCACAAGTGCATCCCAACTCATTGGCGTCTCCACTTCAGCAAAAATCGGCAGGGGAAGTGATGTCGCGTCGTTGCACCCTTTAACCCGGCACGCTCCGCCAGCCCGAGAGCTTCCGCGCGGGTAAATGCCGATCGTATCGAGGCAGGGCCATCAAAGTGAACGACCGGCGAGCGCGTGAGTAACCGGCAGGCCAGCCAGACGGCAACAAAGTTAATTCGTGATCGGACTAGGTCGTTCACCAGCACCAGGTTTCGGGTAGCTTGCTTCATACGGGCAAGTACAGTGATCGCATCGTCTTGGGAAAGATGATGGAGGAACAAAGAACTACAGACCACATCAAATTCGCTAGGTAGTGGAGCTTGAACAACATTATGGTGGAAGAAGTGACCATCGGGGCAATTCGTCCAGGCACGCTCGATGGCCCGTGGGCTGATGTCACAGCCAAAAAGTTGTAATTCTATTCCAGTGGCACGAGCCTTCCGCAAAAGCGAAGCAGGGATATCACCGCTACCCGTCGCTACATCAAGCACTCGGATTGGCCGTTGGAGTTCCCAAGCCAGGTTGCGTATTGCTGGCCAGAGAACACTCGCGCTAGCCGAAATATAATTGATATGTGACAGTGCTGTCAGAGCCCGATGGTGTTCGTCGGGGTCCAGCAAGGGATCATCCATCAACTCCGGAATCCGTTCCCGCTCCTGTAATCTGGATAAGAACACATCAAAACTCCACAAGTCTGCAACGTTGGATATTGTAGAGATACCATGACTCAGCCCAACCCATTCCCACCCGGTCATGTTGAGCGGGAGTTCGGGGTTCCGTTTCCCGGCCGTGTGGTAGAGCCCTCGAGATGGACTCAGACAGCATTACGAAATCTGCCCAATGGGCCGTTGAGTTGGCAGCAATTGTTTGGTCGGGATGCGCCCGTGATTTTGGATTTGGGATGTGGGAATGGTCGCTACCTGATTGGGTCGGCGATACTGCGTCCCGATCACGATCATGTAGGCATAGACACCCTTCCGGTGGTCATCCGTTATGCTCGCAAGCGAGCCAATCAACGGGGGTTAATGAACATTAAATTTGCCGTGGGTTGCGCCGGAGAATTCCTTAAATCGCATACCCCATCGCACAGTATAACGGAGATTCACTGCTACCATCCCCAGCCATATTACGATCCAAAAAAAGTTCATTTGCGGCTGGTCACTCCAGAGTTTCTGGCTTTGGTTCATCGCAGCCTGAAACCGGGCGGTCTTTTTGTCATTCAAACGGATAACCCCGGTTACTGGAATTACATTCGCGAAGTTGTTCCCTGTTTCTTCGAATTCCACGAGCGCATTGGCTGTTGGCCTGATGCTCCCCGCGGTCGCACCCGCCGTGAAATCATCGCGATGAAAAAAAAGTTACCAATTTTCCGAGGGCATGGCACACCTAAAGCTTCCCTCAGCGAGGATGAGGCTCTCCGTTGGGCCGAATCGTTGCCGCCGCCGCGCTTTGATGCCGATTGGCGTTTCCGGGAGCTTGATCGTTACGCATGACCCTGCCGGGTGGATTACCCTATGGTCGACTTGTTGTCAGTTCCAAGGCTAGCCCGCAGTGGGCGGCGAGTGATTGAAATAGCTCGCGTTCTGGCCAAATATGGGCTGGCGGATAGCTTGGCCCGTCTGGATTACCGCTTTATGCGGCGCTGGACAAAAGGAACCGAGATCGCTCGGCTTTCGTGTCATTCTCGTGAAACCCGCATCCGGATGGCATTAACCGAACTCGGAACCACATTCATTAAATTTGGCCAGGTGATGAGTACACGTCGGGATCTCATTGGTCCAAAACTGGGGGAAGAACTCGCCAAGCTGCAAACAAAGGTACCAGCAGATCCATTCTCCGTGACACAAGCAACTATCGAAAGCGAATTGGGCAAGCCAATTAAAGAGCTGTACTCTACGTTCGACCCACAACCGATGGCCTCGGCATCGATTGGTCAAGTACATTCTGCCACCTTACATGACGGCCGCCGGGTAGCTGTCAAAGTTCAGCATCCAAATATCAGCCAGCGGATTGCTGCTGATTTGGGCATCCTGTCTGAACTCGCCGAGCTGGTTGAACGATACTTGCCGGAATATCGCCCCTATCGTCCAGTCCGGGTAGTTGCTGAGTTTGAACGAACCTTGCAGCGTGAACTCGACTTCCACCGCGAACTCCGCCATTTGCAACTGTTTCGCCAAGCGTTTGTTAATGACCCCGGTGTAGTCTTTCCGGAACCCTACCCGTCGCATTCCACCGGGCGGGTATTAACCATGGAGTACCTTGATGGAGTGGCCTTTAACGATCCGGTTGGAATGAAAGCTGTTGGTGCCAACTTCGATGAGATCGCCCGACGGGGTGCTCGAGTCTATCTGGATATGATCTTCCGTGACGGTTTTTTTCACGCCGATCCACATCCGGGTAATGTACTGTTTCTACCCCCGACTTCAGAGCGGCCTGATGGAGCGATCGGACTGCTTGATGCGGGCATGGTGGGCCGTCTCGATGACCGGCTGCGAGAGCGATTGGACCGAGGGGTGGCAGCAATCCTGAGAAAAGATGCCGCTGGGGTGACCGAGCAAATTATGGAAGGGGGCGAAGTACCAATCCGCTTTGATGCAACGCAAATGGAAAGCGAAGTGGCCGAACAACTTGCCTATTACCACGGCATGCCGTTGGAGCAATTTCAATTAGGCACGGCTCTCAATGAATTCACTGATGCGATCCGGCGATATCACGTCTTGCTGCCACCGCCGCTCGCTTTGTTACTCCGTGTTCTGGTGATGCTTGAAGGAACTGGACGGATACTCTCTCCACAGTTCAATCTCATTGAGTTGCTTGAGCCCTATCAACGGGCCGTTACGCTCAAGAAATATTCTCCCCGGAGGATCTGGCGGCGGCTTGCAGCGGCTATGAGCGATTGGGACGACTTGCTTCGAGCCCTCCCCCGTCAGTTGGGGGGGCTATTACGGATGTTCCAGAGGCAAGAATTGGGAGTGCAATTGTTGCACAAGCATCTGGAACCTTCGGTAAATCGCTTAGTTTTCGGGTTGATGGTCAGTGCCTTGTTCGTTGGTTCCGCGATGATGTGGGCATTTCAGGCCCCCCCCTTGCTGTGGGGCACATCGGTGTTTGGGGTGATCGGCTGTGCCATTAGTTCACTACTAGGCTATCGATTGTTTCGTGCCATCCAACACTCTGGTCGGCTCGAGGAATATGAAGAATTCTAACGAATGTATTAATCTGATGTTGCATGACTCATCGCTGCGTCAATCCGTTTTTGTAAGTCAGCTGAGACCTTAGCTTTCCCCTTACACTTGGGCCATTTTGAGCAACCCAGATAATAACCAGGCCCAAATCGCGATTTCATGAGCTTCAAAGGTGCGTCGCATTCCGGACAGGTTTCAGTGACCTCCACTTCCGGTACAACTTCGGTCTTCTTTTCACTCTTCTCAGGTGCAAGCGGAAGAATGTGCTTAAGCTTTTCACGCAATTCTGCATTAATCGTTTTTGTCCCTCGACACTTGGGGTAAGCCGTGCATGCAAGAAACGGTCCTCGCCAGCTCATCTTCACCACCATCGGGCTGCCGCACTTTTCGCAGACGATTCCGGTTTCAGGCGGTCGAATGGGGTTGCCTTGGTCATCGCAGTCGGAGATGAATTTGCACTTGGAATCCGGGCACTGGACGTACTTTTTGCCTGCTTTGCTCGCTTTAAGCAATAACAGCGTTTTCTCACACTTGGGACATGGATTTCGAGTCGGTAACGCGGTAACCACCAGTTGGCCGTCAGGGGTTAGGTTCATGGTGGTGGGACATTCCGGTGCGGCCTCGCAAGTGTAGAATGTGCCGAAGCGACCTGATTTCTTAACCATGCGCTTACCACACGACGGACACGGAATGTCAGTCACGGTAGGTCCTTCGATCTCCTTTCCTTGGCTATCGCGCTTGTAGGTACAGGGGTTCTCCTTTTCCTTCCAACCGGTGCAGCCGAGAAACCAACTGCCTGTTTTCGCTGTATAACGTTTCTCCAGTAGCCGACCGCATTTGGGGCATTTTTCCTCAGTGATCACACGGGCCGGTTCCATCTCTGTGTCGGCCTTTTTCAGATCGCTGGAGAAAGGACCCCAGAATTCATCCAGCACCTCACGGTACTGATGTTTTCCGGTTTCGATGTCATCCAATTCTTCCTCAAAGTGACTGGTGAACTTCAAGTTCATGATGTTGGGGAAATGCTTGACTAGCAGGTCCGTGACGACTTTCCCGATCTCTGTGGCAAAGAACCGTCCCTTTTCCTGCGTGACATACCCGCGTTTTTGGATCGTACCAATAATACTTGAGTACGTACTGGGCCGACCGATTCCTTCTTTTTCCAATGCTTTAACAAGCGACGCTTCGCTGAAACGGGGTGGTGGCTGAGTGAAGTGCTGGGTTTCAAAAAGGTCCAATCGCTCGAGTGTCTCTTGTTCAACGACAGCCGGTAGCTCAACATCGTCTTGCTTTCCAACCGGTGCTAGAATCCGTCGATAGCCGTCAAACTTGACGACCCGTCCCGTGGCCCGAAAGAGACCAGCTCCGGCACTCACCTCGATTGTTGTGATGCTCAGTTGAGCCGGCGTGCATTGGCTTGCCACGAATCGTCGCCAGATTAGCTCGTAAAGTCGCAACTGGTCACCGGCTAGTCCCGCTGCTTGGGCACGCTGTGGAGTGATGGTCACATCGGTGGGCCGAATCGCTTCGTGTGCTTCCTGGGCACTCTTACCGGAGGCATAATAATTTGGATTGGCGGGCAAGTATTGCGGACCCAGTCGGCTATCATTCTGGATAAAGTCCCGAACCGCCTTCAAGGCATCATTCGAAACCCGGGTGCTATCGGTACGCATGTAGGTTATGAGACCTATCTGACCCATCCCGGCTAGATCGACTCCTTCATAAAGCTTCTGAGCGGTTTGCATCGTGCGACTGGTGCTAAAACGTAGTCGGATGTTGGCTTGTTGTTGAAGTGTGCTTGTCGTAAAGGGTGGACTAGGTCGGTCCAGACGGTCTTTTTGCTCTACCCGGGAGACAACAAAAGGAACCTCTAACAAGGTAGCGACGACCGCATCCGCCGCTGCTTCATTGGATAGTTTAGGGTCGGCACCGTTCCATTTGACCAGTTCGGCAAGGAAAGCTCGTTCAGGCGGTGTCGGGATGCCAGCCTTTTCCACTACGGCTTCCGGAGTGGATAGAGCGGCCTCGGTGGCCGCGGTATCCTGTTCAGTATCCACGATCGGATCGTCGCTATCCGGCACTGTATCGGCATCTGAAGGAGCATGCCATTCGACGGGTTTGATGATTTCTGTTTTCTTCTTGGCAAAAATCTTGGAGTGGGCTCGATTAGCCGGCCAGACGATTCTTTCTCCCGACTTCGCGAGCAATGCGGTGATCTTCCAATATTCCTCAGGTTTGAATGCCTCGATCTCACGTTCGCGGTCTACGATTAATTTCACCGCGACAGACTGGACTCGGCCCGCGCTCAACCCACCGGCCACTTTCTTGCCAAGAAGGTTGGAGAGTGGGAAGCCAACGACCCGGTCCATGGCCCGGCGAGCTTCTTGGGCAGCAACTCGTTGCGTGTTGATTTTATCGGGGTGGGCCAAAGCGGCCTGGATTGCGCTTTTGGTAATCTCGTTGAAGGTAATTCGGAACGTGCGGTCTTCTGGCAATTTCAATTCATCCGCGATGTGCCAGGCTATGGACTCGCCCTCCCGGTCTGGGTCGCTGGCTAAGAGAACTCGGTTGGCTTTTTTGGCTTCGCGGCCAATCTCAGCAAGTATCTCGGCAGGAGACCGACGCTTGCGTCCTTTGGGGGCATCTTCGTCCCCACTATCGACAATGTAACGGAGTTTCCACCCGTTATTGATGTCAATACCCGCGACAGTGTCGCCTTTCTTTTTGCGGGTGTCGAGATCACGAACATGGCCATAGCTGGCCAACACCCGGTAGTTTGTACCCAAGTATTTGTTGATTGTTTTGGCCTTAGCAGGCGACTCTACGATCACCAAATCAAACGTTCCACCTCCGGAGCCTTCCGATCCATTGGCGATTCGTGTTTCATCAGGCTTCGTTGCCGTTTTTTTGCGCTGACCTTGTCTCGGCTTCGTGCTGGTCGAACGGCTTTGCTTCTTGCGTGGCGTAGACACTCGCGGTCACTCCATCAGTAACAAGTATTCAAGTATTGCTGACGTTGTGTATGAGGTCCGACCTCTACTGGCAGCCGTGCGATGCGGCTGCGTTTCCGGTTGTTCGGCCACCTGGAATCCCTAGAATACATAAAGTAGTCGAAAACGCTCATCACCCTTAGTACAGCGATACGAAGGCTGTCAACCCCCACAAAGGTGCCTTTAGAGCGGACCGCGAAGTAAATCGAGGAACGGTAATGGCTTACAACCCATTCAATATTTTCCGGCGGAACCAAAAAGCCATCTTCGCTGTGCTCACCGTGTTCATCATGATTATGTTCACCCTATCAAGTGGTGTGGTGGGCGGTGATTTCTTTGACTGGTTCCCACAGTGGCTGGGCCGTAAAGCCGGTAAAAAGGGGGACGAGGTATGTAAAATCGATGGTACCAGGGTCTACGATGGTGAATTGGCTCAATTGCGCTACTACCGAGTGATGGCGAATCGGTTCATGGACCTTGCGGCCAAGCAAGCCCTCTTTTATTTGGGTCAATACGAGGATGAGCAGCTTCGTCAAGTTACTAACGAGGACATGCGACGGATCTTGGTCGAAGGTCCGCGCGCGGAACAACAGCTGCGCAATCCCCAATTTCAGCTCATGCGCTCATTCAACCCCGAAATGGCTCTTCAAATCGAGCGCACCGCCCAAAGTTATGCTTCGATCCCCAACAGCCCAACAGCTTCACCAGCCGCCAAACAAGTTGTTGTGGCTCGGCTTCAGGGCCAAATTCTTCAAGAACATTTGCTGCTTGGTCAAAATGAGCATTACTTCATTAATGCTCCGAATCGATCAGATCGAGATTTGATCAACTTCAAGTTGTGGCAAAAGAAGGCGGATCAACTGGGTATCCAGTTCACGGATTCGGATGTCAAACAACTGATTCAGCGCGAATTCTTTAATTTCCACCGCTCAGATGTTGAGATTCGCAAACAACTCGAACAGCAGCTTCAAGGATTCAACATGACCAAATGCCTTGAAGCCATCGCTGAGGAGTTCCGAGTCCGCGCGGCTCAGGTAGCATTGTTAGGACCCGCCATGCATGGTCGTAGCGATAAGACCTATGGCGGCTCACCGACATTCAGCCCCGCCTATGAGCTATTTGATTTCTATCGTGACCGCTGCAGCCCCACCATGTTCGAGGTCGTTGCTATCCCGGCAGCCAATTTTGTGGATCGTGTGGTCGGTGAACCGACCGAGGCCGAGTTGAAGAAGCTCTACGACGACTATCAAAACCTGGAGTATGATCCGGCACTGGAACGCCCGGGATTTCGAATCCCTCGCAAGATTAAGTTGGGCTGGGTTTCAGCCACAGGCACGGAGGAGTACTACCTGAAAAAAGCGGAAGAAACCTTGCGGAACGAAGAACTTCAATCAGCCCTGTGGTCACTTGCTGCTGTTGCACCGTTCGTAGTGCCCCAAGAGGTGGCTACAGCGGCGCGCCCACTCGTTGCCAATCCACTATCGGATTTGTATGCCTCACGGATCGAAGCCGAACATCGCCGTAAGATCGCAGATTGGGACTCGATTCTGTTTGAACAGAAGATGCTCGACACCAGTGTGGTGCGTGCCCCGAACATGGCGGCAGCACTTGGTGGTTTGGCCGGCGGGCAACTTGCCTTTGCAGGACCATTCCCTGGCCTCGCACTCTTGGACACGGCCGCCTGTGCCATGGAACGGCGTGATCGAATCAAGGCCGGGATGCCGCTGTTTCTTGGTACCCTACCAAGCTACGACACCCTTGCAACTACGGTTGCAGCCGAGGTGGCATACCGAAGCTTGTTGCCTAAGCCTTTGCCTTTGGAGGCAGTTCGGAACGAATTGTTGAAGGAACTCCGAACGGCTACAGCTAAGCGACTGGCCTTCTTTGGAGGTAGTCGTGTCCGGCCGGATCGTGCCTACCCGAATAATGTTGAGACGATTCCAAGTGATCTGTCCACTTTCACCGACGTGGTCACCAAGTTGTCTAATGCGGGTGGTGTGATTGCCCGATTAGGTTTACCGAAGTTTATTTCGGATTATGCAACCGAGCGCGGTTGGCAACACGGGCAAAGTGAAACCGCCCGTGACGAGTGGACTCTAGAAGACGATCCGGGACTTGTTGCCCTCAGAGCTGCGCTACCTAAGTCGGTTCATGGGAGCGAGCCAATTCGCTTCGGTAAACGTTTCTTTTGGCTTGACACACCCCCGGGGCAATCCAAGACTGCGGCGACAGGTCTCTACCAGCCAGAATATTATCCCAACGCACCTAGTCCATTTGAAAGCCCGGAAGCCAAACCTGAACCCAAGTTCCTGGTTTGGCGAACGGAGGAGATTCCTGGAGCACCTCCCAGAAGTTTCCAGCAGGCCCGCGATTCCGTGAAGGCCGCATGGAAGCGAATTAAGGCTCGTGAACTTGCTAAAGCCCGAGCCGAATCGCTAGCCAATGCAATTCAATCCACCGCAGGGGATTTTGCGGGGGTGATCAGTCAAAACGTGAAGGATCTGGCTGAGAATCTCAAGAACGAATTTGCTGATCCGAAGGCCAAGGAACGGGTGAAGGTATTTTCGCTTTCGGGTGTTGCCCCGCTAACGCAAGCGGCTCCCAGTCCGAGCAACCCGTTTGCCGCATTAGGGGGCTTGCAACCCTTCCGGGTGATGCCCACCAATGACATCCCATATCCTGCTGCAGACATGACTCAAGCGTTGCTGGAGCACCGTGCCGATCCACCCAAGACCACATTCGTAATGGTCGATGAGCCCAAAGATACCTACTACGTAGCCACGGTGGTTTATCGGAGTCTCAAATCTCCTGAGGATTTTCGCTTTGATGTTTACAGGGATATTGGTTTTGGGCAAACCCGAGCCGCTGTGATCAATGAGTTTCAACGGGAGAGCCAGCGAAAGGCTTATGAGTCGGTTCTGGGGCTCTTAAAGAAAGAGTTTCAGTACGAGGAAACAGAAGAACAAAAGAAACGGCTCAATGATAATGAAAAACGTGGTAACGAACGATTTTGACAAATTGGGCAACGCGAGTTGTGGGTGAGACACTAACTTGCAAGTTCGAATTGCGGAGTATATTGCCTAAAAGACTAACTAATTGGTAATTCATTTACAGCTGTCCATAACCGTTTGGATGATTTCTATGCCAATTCCAAGCTGTGTGGATGATGCTGCGCAAGTCAGTATGATTGGGTGACCAACCCAACTCCCTGCCGATTTTGTTTGCGTTGGCTACCAAAATCGGTGGATCGCCTGGACGCCGTGGCCCTTCCTTGACTTGGATCGCCTTGCCGGTAACAGTTCGTGCAGTTTCGATAACCTCCCGGACGCTATAGCCCCGACCAATCCCCACGTTGTATTCGAGTTTTGAGCCGGGTTGGAGTCGTTCCATGGCTAGGATGTGTGCGGCAGCGAGATCATCGACATGAACATAATCACGAATGCAGGTACCATCGGGAGTGGGATAATCTGTCCCGTAAATTTCCACGTACGGTCGCCGGCCCGCAGCGACCTGAAGCACCAATGGGATTAAGTGCGTCTCGGGATTGTGGTCTTCGCCGAGGTTACCGTCTAGTGCCGCACCGGCAGCATTGAAATAGCGCAGTGAACAATATCCCATTGGATATGCATTTGCATAATCCGAGAGGGCTCGTTCAATAGCAAGTTTGGTATTTCCATACGGATTGATGGGCACCTGCTTTTCCTCTTCACTGACGGGGACGGTTGTAGGGATGCCATAAGTAGCGCAGCTGCTGGAGAAGACGAACTTTCGGATACCGTTGTGTCGACACCGCTCGAGCAAGTTGATGGTGTACACGAGATTGTTGATGTAATATTTTGCAGGATTTGTTACAGATTCGGGGACATAACAGACTGCGGCGAAGTGGATCACTGCATCGATCCGCTTGACGACAAGCAACTGGTCGAGGTGGTCAACGTCTCGGAGATCGCCAACGACCAACAATTCCGGTGGTACGGCCTGTCGATGGCCCGTCGAAAGGTTATCAAAAACGGTCACTTCATGGCCTTGAGTGAGGAGCTGTCGGACCGTGTGACTGCCTATATAGCCTGCGCCGCCGGTGACTAAGATACGTGCCATGAAAGTTAAGAAGTTCCTCGGCTATGGTGGCGTGTTTAGAGTAATTTTACGCAAACTCACTTCACACTAGTACCAAATCGCGTAGGTTGATTTCCCTGTCGGTGGGGCAGGCGTTGTTGACTGCCGTGCAGTGACAAGCCTGAATGCCTGCCTCACCAAATGAAAACGATTTAATGCGATCGGGTGTCCCTCGATAAAAACGATCTTCCAACTCTCTTCGAGTCATGTCGCTCGTTGGATGACTTCTGCGGCGAAACGCTCCATTTCTTCAAGTTGGGGACTACATTGTAGCAGGAGTAAGTTAACCCCAGCGTCCTCGAAGGCTTTCACGCGGTCGAGCACCTGTTGCGGGGTGCCCACTAAACCGCTTCTCAAACCCCGATTTGAGACGGAGTAGTCTTCGAGTGAGACTCGTTGCTCGAGCTGCGTGCCGCTTAGCCACTGTTGATAATTATTGTATCCAGCCGCTGATTGCTTCACATTGGTTATCCGATTGAGCTCGGTTTTTGCCTCGGCTTCCGTATTACGCACAATACTGTAAGCCGCGACACCGAAGATCATCGGTGGTCGGCCAAATTTCTCGCGACGTGCGTTCATGTCCTTGATCTTCTCGGCAATCCGTTCAGGTGGGTCGCCGTGCATCACATAAGCATCGCACATCTTGGCAATCAAGTTCTTCGCTGCCTCGGATTCGCCTCCGGCGTAAATGACCGGCCGGGGTTGGGTAAGTGGCTTAGGTTGTAAAATGTTGTCGATTACTTTGTAGTACGCACCTTCGAAACTAAAGTGATCCTGTTTCCACACACCGTCCACCACGGTGAGCCATTCGGCGGTGCGGGCGTAGCGATCGTCATGTTGCTCAAAATGCACGCCGTACTTGGTCGCTTCATCCTTCCACCAACTGGAAACGACGTTGAGTGATAGCCGCCCCCCGCCGCCGATGTGATCGATATTCGCGGCCTGTTTGGCCAGCAGGGCCGGATTGTGGAATGTTGGCCGCACCGCGACCATAAGCTCTAATTTCTCGGTGATTGCCATCAACGCTGCGGAAGTGCTCCAGGCATCAAGCGATGGAGCCGATTCACCCTTGATATCATTGAGATTTAATTCGGCGACCAATGACAGGTCAAAGCCAATCTGCTCGGAGCGCTGTGCGAGCCGCTTGGTATACTCCCATGTTGCGGCCATGCCCTCATCTTCGATATTGCGAAGCCACCCGCCAAATACGGGCATCCAGTAACCGTAACGCATAGTCGAATCCGTAGAGTCCGCGACCCAAGGGATTGCAGTCAACTGCAGTTCGTATCGCGATTACATGATTGTGACAACGTATCCTCTGCAGGATTGGACGATTGGTGTTGCGGTGACTTAAACTAATCAGCTTACCCGCTTGACCAGGTAATCGACCAATCGTGCAAATGGATCGAACCCAATGACATTCACTGCGTCAGCTACGAAATTCGAAAGGGCGTTGATGTCGTAATAGACCAATCGATCGTCCCGATCGTCAATCATGTACTCAATTCCGCCAACATCGATGCCCGCCGACTGCATGATTGCTTCGCATGCGTGGATCACTTCGGATGGTGGGGTGTAACCCTCCACCTTCATTCCACTCTTTGGGGCATCCACTGGGCAAGCGCTTCGCACGAGCTCCTTGCCATCAGCTCGTTGGCAAATGTCCGCCGGACACAAATTGAAGCGATCACCGCTAGTGTGGATACGAATAGCGTAAAGGTATTTCCCGCCGAGTATTTCAACGCGGATGATTTGTCGGTTGCGCGCAGGGATAAATTCCTGCACAAGCGCTGTATGATCGACACCAAAATCCAACTGACCGGAACTGGCCGCCGACGCAAGAGCGTCGCGATTATCATACTTGACAATGCCAGCTCCACTGCCACCAACATTGGCCTTGACGACAATCGGAAACCGTAATCCCGTGCTTGCCTCAATCACTTTGGATGGGTGATTGATAACGCGAGCCTTGGGGTATGGCAGACCAAGTGATTGAAGTAAGACCAATTGACGGGCTTTGGAGATTTCGATGGTATATGCCTTCGAACCATTGACGACCGGCACACCAAGCTGTTCGAGGTGGGTTAAGTAGCTGAGTGTGAAAAAGATACCCTGGATTCCTCCACGCAAGTATGCCGACGGGCTCATCCGATTGAACAAGAGCGAAAAGGGTACCTCGCGGTCGGAAGGATCGTAGCAATGTGCCCGTGGGTCGAGCTGGAGATACTTCAGACCGCGCCGTTCCAACTCCGTGAATAATGGGCGGAACCAATCGGGGTGTTCGTGGTAAATACCAAGCGGTCGGTTTAGCATGTAAGGTTTCTCAAATAGCAACTTTGCAATTGTAGGATGGATGATAGCGAATAGCTAGCGAAGGCTAGGGATACAGTCTTTCCGACCCCGAACTCTTAATAAGATCTCGCGAACGCAATTCTTAGGGGATCGTTGTAATGATACCGCAACCAAGTTCCGAGACCGTCCTCTTTGTTGTCACACCAACCACACCAATCGTTGCAGTTGAGCTACCGTCAACATCGCGGTCATTCCCAGTCTCTGACGCATCCAACGATACCCGAAGTTCTTCATTCGAAATGTATATCCTCTATCGCATTGACACCTTCGTTGTTGAGTAGCCAGTGAGCTGAGTCAACCAACTGAGACGGACTCCACGTGTTTGACAAATCCTTTAACCGCGCTCTTTTCGCAACTCGCTCAACTTGTTACTATACGTTTAACATCGCGGCGTGGAGCAGTCCGGTTAGCTCGCCAGGCTCATAACCTGGAGGTCGTAGGTTCAAATCCTACCGCCGCAACTTCACTTTTGTTCACTAAGACGCACGGAGCCGCAAGGGGATGCAAAAACCCTTGCGGCTCTTGCATTTCCGTCGATAGCTTCGTTTCCGTGCTTTCTGGTTCCGCTCCCTGCTGCGTCGGTTTTTGCGTCGGTCGTGCGTCGGATTTTGCGTCGCTTTTTGCGTCGGTTCCGATGGCCTGCTGGAAGTGTTCGGGCGTCACTTGCAGGTAGTGTTCGCGGGCTACGGCCTGCGTGTTACCCAACCATTCGCACACCACGTGAGCCGGGAACCGGTTCGCCAAATCGGTCTGGGCACTACTCCGCAGGTTGTGCCAGAGCCTCGGCCACGGCCTGACCCCAGCGCGGGTGAGCATCCGAAGGAGTTCCTGCCGCAGGTTCACGTTCGCCCAAAACCCCTGTTCCGCCATCCGGGCGGAACCACGCTCTCGAAGCCCGTGAAAGATGTGGATGGTCCCCTCCTGGGCCTGCTCGAAGACGACTTCCAGGTGCCTGCGGACGCTCGGCAACAGTGGTGCCAGCCGGAAGGGCTTCCCGTGAACGGCGGTCTTCGGGGACGGAATCCGAATCTTGCTTTCGGACCAGAGAACGCAATCCCAGGTCATCGAGAACGGTTCCGAAGGAACTCGCACTCCCAGATACCGGGCCATGGCCAGGAGTAACCGCCACTCGGCATTCGGGGCGTACTCCTCTACAACGCGGTCGATAACCTCGGCCGGAACGTAGTGCTGACGCTCTCGGTTACTCGACGGCGGCCGCTTCAGCCCGGCGAAGGGGTCTTCGGTAATCAGCTTCCGGCGAACGGCGTCCGCGAAGATGGCCGAACATCGCTGGAGCCGCTTCGCCACAGTCGCACCGGACAGGGTACGGGCCTGATTCCTGTTCCGTTCTGAACGGCCCCCCGAGAGAAGCCACTTGCGGAAGTCGTCCGCCCGGCCGGGGGTAATGTCGCTGATCCGGCAGTCCCGGCCGAAGTGGTCGATTAGATTCCGTATCGCCTGCTGCGTGGCGAGTCGGCTAGCAGGCTTGACGTGGGTTTGGCGGCCCATGTACTCGTCGAGGAAGTCGGCCAGGGTGGTGAACGTCGAAGTAGCCACGGGGTCGATCAGCCCCACGGCAACGAGACGGGACCGCAGGGGATCAACCACGGCGGCCAACCATGCGGCGGTAGCGGGCGGAACGGCCGTACCGGTGATCCGGGCGTTCACCAGATGCTCGACGTGAACCCCGATGGACGTTGCAACCTTCCGGTCCTTGGTCGGCAACCTCAACGTCTTCCGCGAGCCGTCAACGGCCTGAAACTGAACGCGGTACGAACCGCTCGGGTCTTGGGAAACGCTCGCCATGTCTACTCCTCCGAAGGGAACCCAAACCGGGGACAAGTGTAGCGGGCAGATGCACCGTCACGCAATGAACGGCATGGCGACGGTGCGGGGGTCTTACGTTGGGTCGAACAAGTGCGGCATGCCCCGCCGGGCGGATGCCCGTATCCGGTCCCATCGTGGGTCGCCCTCGACGGCGAGCAACCGGACCCAGCGCGGGATCGGCTTGCTCGGGTTCAGCACGCCCGGCCTTGCCGTCTTTACGCTGGTGCCGCAGCCCCACCACACGCGGCCGGTCAGCACCGACCGAATCCCGGCCTGAAGGACGCGGAGAACGGGCACTAGCGTAGCGGGCGGGGCGACCTTGAACCGGAGGGTGAATCCCTCGACTGACGGCCCGGACGGCTTGAGGAGTGCCAGCAGTTCCGTCGCGGTCGTCGGCAGCGGGGGTGTGGCGGCCATGTCATTCGTCCTCCGCTTCGTAGTCGGGGGAGTCGTCGTTCTCGAACACGAACTCGACGGCGTCGGGGCCGATTTCGTCCTGGGGGGAATCATCGCCCCGGATCACCCCATCGCCCCAAGTCGGGGTGGAGGTGGGGTCCGGCCGGGGTGTCGTTTGGGGTGATGGGGCGATGGGGGCGATGGCCCCGGCCGATGGCGATGACGGGCCAACGGGCCGGACGGTCCAGCGGATACCCGTACCCTTGTGGCCGTCGGTCGTTGGGTCCAGCATCAGCCCGCCCACGTTCCGCCGTTTGAACGCCCGGAGGCGGTAGCCCAGGGCCTTCGGGTCCAGGCGACCGGCCAGCTGCTCGATGGCGGCCTTGAGGTCGGCGGCCTGGTCGGGGTCGCAACCTTCGCCCTTCGCGGCGGCCACGATGTCGGCTGCGGTCACCCCACGGCGGTCGGGGCCCAGTCGGGCGATGCCCAGTAGGAGTTCCCGCAGGGCCTCGGCATCGAGGTCGGCGGACGCCTGTAGCTCTTCGCGGGTCAGTCCGGGGTCCGGCAGTCCGGCGAACACGAGAGCTTCCCGCACCACACTAGACCAGCCCTCGAACGATCCCCACGGCCGCAGCCCGTGCCGGGGTCGCCCCGCGACGTGCCATCCTCGCAGGATCGTCAGTAAGGCCGAGAGCAGTTCGCCCCGGTGCGCTGAGACGTGGGGGAGTAAGTCCGGGTGCCGGAACCCGTCCCGCTCCTCGGGCTTCTCCAGTGGCGTTTCGAGCCGGACGTGGGCCACGCGGCGGCTCGTGTCGGCCTTCAGGCTGACGTTGTTCCCGGTCGCGAAGAACACCACGTCGAGGGGCCCGGTGTACGTCTGCGACACACCCAGGATGCGACCGGACCACTGGGACGCGGTCAGGGCCGCGTCGAGTACGGCATTCCCCACGGGGCCTGTGAGGTTGTCGAACAGCACCAGCCCGTCGCCTTGCACGGCCAGGGTGGTGACGATCTTCCGCAGCTCCTCCACGTCCAGGGTGAAACTCGATACGGGTAACTCACGCCCGATGAGGAGGCGACCGGCCACGGACGCCAGCAGCCCCTTTCCGGCGGCCCGCACGTTGGCGTCGATCAAGAACATGGGGGACGGTCCCTCGTAGGACCACTTCGCCAGCGGGGTCAGCAGTCCCGCATAGTAGGCGGCCTTGTTCTCGGAGCGGGCGAAGGGGAAGTCGGCCACCACGTCGTCGAGGCGGGCGACGGCCTCGGCCACGTCCTTTCGGGTCGGGCGGTCGGGCATGCTGAGCCGCAGTCCGGCAGGGAGGTGCAGGTGCAACCCGCTCCGGGGGTCGTAGCCCGGTGTGGCGAGGATCGAGCCGTCCGCGAGGATGACGGGATGCTCGGTGATCCCCCGCAGCCGCCGGACGCCCGGCCATGCCCCGAGGGCATGCACACCGGTCACGAGCCAGCCGGGCGGGTGCTGGTGTCGCTCGACGGGGCCTTCCGGGCCTTCGGTGATCCGCACCAGATCGCATACGGCGGTCAGACGAGTCCGCAGCACGGCCGGTTGCACCACGCTGATGGTCGGGGTGCCGGGCGAGCGGCGGATGAAGTCGTCCCCCGTGTCGTCGGCCGGGGTCACGGTCACGAGCCGACCGGCGCGGGTGAATAGTGTGGGGTCGGCGGCCAGGGCGGCGGCGGCGGCCTCAACAGCTTCATGCTCGTTCGGGGTGATGACAACCCGCGTCTTCCCCGATGATGGTTCGGGTCGCGCGGCCGGGGTTGCTGCGTCGAGAACTGCTCGCAGGGCCTCGGGGCCGTGCCGCACGAGGAAGTCGTCGAGCCCGTTCTTCGCCCCGTCCGGTTCCTGCGGCAGACGGGCGACGGCGACCACGGCCCCACGGGCGGCCAGGGCCTCGGCCAGGTGCCATTCCGCCCAGCGGACGTTGGGGTTCGTCGCGGCGTCGGAGTCGTAGACGATCACGACCCGGCGGCCCGCCCACGCCACGGCGGCCAGGTCCGGGATGAGTTCGCGCGGGCCGGTCGAACGGCCTTCGGGGTCGCGGTCCCGTTTCCGCTGCCAGCCGTAGACGCCGACGAGCCCCAGACACGGGAACCCGAACTGGGTGGCGGCCAGGGCCTTCTTTTCGCCCTCGGTGATGAGCAGCAGCTTCGTCGGGTCACTCAGGATCGTCCCGACCGATGGCGGGATGTAGACCCGATTGGGCTCACCGATCGGGCTCTCGTACTTGACCAACTTCCCCTTCACGGTTCGCGGCCGGTCGGGCTTCAGTCGCGTGTAGCCCACGGGCCTGCCGTCGCGGTTCAGGAACGGGAAGGCCAGACACGCGCCAAGAGTCTTGGCGGACGACTGCCCGTTCAGGAGTCGGGCGGCTTCGGCCGGGTCGGAGACGGTGCGGAGCCCGGCCGCGTCAATCGTCTCGTCGGTCAGACCGGAAGCCCGGAGTTCGCTGCGGTGCTTGTCGGAAAGCGGAGGTGGTGTCATAATACTGGTGCCTTATTGGATCGCCGTCTCGCCACGCCCAGGTTGCCGCCCTGGGCGTCGGCGTTTGGTGGCGGCTGTATCAGGTCGTCGGGAGTTTCGGCGCGACGGTCGGGTTCGTCTTGTTGACGCTCTGCAGCCACTTCATGACGGCGCAGGGGTCCAGCAGGACCGCGCGGCCGATCTTTATGAAGGGCAGCCCGCGCTGAGCCATCCAGTTCTTGAGCGTCCTTTCTGAAACGCCAAGCATCTTGGCCATCTGGGCGGGCCTTACGGTCAACGGCTGACTTTGGGCCTGTCCCACGCCGCAACTCAGCAGCCATTCGTCTTTCTGCAGGGGCTTCAAATCGGCTGTTTCCATCGAAGTTCCTCTAGGGGATGCGGCCGACCGGCCGCTCGAAACCACTCTGGCGGAAGGCTCGGGAACTTTCATGTTGGACCGGGCGAATCAGGGGGCGGAGAGCAGACAAAGACAGCCACAGGCTGTGTGGGCGATGGGGCGATAGGGGTGATGTTCCGGCTTAAAAAAAAACCGGCCCCGCGTCAGGGGCCGGTGTGTCGATGTGCTGATGATGCCACTGGTGGGAAACCGGACAAAATCGGACAATGTTGTCGTCAATGCGTTGTGATGGTGCGATGTGGGGTGATGGTTCCCCCCCCCCCGGTGGCGAAAGCCCGCATGCGGGACCGGTGTGTCGATAGTGCTGATGATGTCGATGGTTCCCCCCCGGGGCGAAACTCGCCCCGCGCCGAACCTGTGTCCCGAACGCGGGGCGGGTGGAGGTGGCCTAGTCGGCGTGGGCATGGGCGCGGGCGAGTGCGACCAGGTCGCGCCGAACGGCGGCCGGGAGGGTCGGCCACAGCGTCAGCAGCTCGGCGAGCGCGGCGTCGGTGAGCGGCACTACGTCGGATTCTGCGTCGGTCGAAGTGCTAACCGCACGATTCCTAGCGGATTTTGAGGCGGGTTCAAATCCTACCGCCGCAACTGAACGCCTTTGCACTAAAACGCACGGAGCCGCAAGGGGGTGCAAAAACCCTTGCGGCTCCGTGCGTTTGCGACTGTGTAGTCTCGCACCTTCAGTGACTTACGGTTATTTCGTGTGTCCTAGTTTGGCTGATGTTTCCGGATCGTGTCACCTGGATGTTCCGTACAATGACCTTGAAAACTCCATCGCAACTGTTAACTGACTCCCTTTCGCTTGTGTTATGCTGCTAGCTAGTATTCTGCTTTCACCGCTGTATCGAACTACGCATTGCAATCCCGCGATTGATGAGTTGCTCATCAGCCAGAACTGATTGGAACCGACATGCCACCTTTGATCTTTGTCGTAGATCGCCGTGAAGCGGGTCAAACAGTGGCCGCGGTCCTTAAACGTCGCTTTGGACTCAGCTGGTCGCAAGCCAAACGCTTGATCCAAAAAGGACATGTTAAGATGTGCGGCCAGTATGTAGGTAATGTTGCGCAGCGAGTGAAACCGGGAAAGCAAATCGAACTGACTGCCGGCACTGTGGAGCTTCAATTATCAAAGCGTGATCGTCCGCTGGTTTTCCCAAAGGCACTAACCCCTCACCCACGATCCATTCGATGTGTTCCAAAGCCGATTTCCCATTTACCAATTGAGATCGTCTATTCGGATGATGCCATTGTGGTGGTGAACAAACCGCCTGGACTGACCACCATGCGTTCAGCTCAAGAAACAATTGAGTTCGGCGATCGTGCACGTAAATATTTGCCACGAACATTGGCCGACTGGTTACCTGAGCTATTGGGTTGTCGTGGCCGTCCGGTGATTCCAGTTCATCGAATTGATCGCGATACAAGTGGACTGGTAGTCTTTGCCCGAACTCGTGTTGCTGCGGATAACTTATCCCAACAGTTTCGCAACCACACGGTTGATCGCCTGTATCTGGCCCTCACGCGGGGTGCCCCGCAGAGTCGCCGGATTGAATCACGGTTTGTTCGGGACCGCGGCGATGGACGCCGCGGCAGTCTAAGCAATCCTGCGCCTGGAACTTTTCGGCGCGCAGTTACCCACGTTCGGGTTCTGGAGCATCTTGGCCACTTTGCATTGGTGGAGTGCCGACTCGAAACGGGTCGAACCCATCAGGTCCGAATCCATCTGGGAGAAACCGGAACTCCGTTATGTGGAGATCATGTCTACGATCGCCCCCTCCACGGTCAACCCGTTCCGGATGGCAGCGGTGCAACACGGCCGATGCTGCATGCATTACGGCTCGGGTTTCAGCACCCCGAAGGATCTGCCCACATGGTTTGGGAGGTAAAACCACCGACTGATTTTGAGCAATTGCTCCAGCGTTTTCGGAGTAACCAACCATCCCCTCGCACCTAGGCCCTTCGTTTCCCTGAGAAAGCGATTTCACGGCCTATGGCTCAATTGTCGGATTCAGAACTGATACGGTTTCTGCCAGAGGTGGTGTACTCGGGACTGATCGGAACCAAGTAACTCATACTCATGAGATTGCAACCGTAATCGAAGGCCAACTTCGGAGTGTTTTTATCCCACAAATTCCTTATTTGGCTGTTTTGGAGACGACTTTTTGGGAACTCTGTATCCGTTTCCCGCGTCAATACTATTGAGCGAAGAGGTTTGGTCCCGGCACATGATCATAACTATTTGTTCGGGATGAACTTTCGAGCTAAATTACCGTTAAGCAACCCTTACCTTTCAATACCCTCGAGCTTGCCGGCGTAACCGGCTCTCACGGAGCACCCCATGTTCGGAATCACTGATCGCCGCCACTTTCTTAAACACTCAATGGGTGCAGCTGCGGTCACGATCCCAGGCCTCGAATTCTTAGCGAAAGTTCGGGCTGCAGCCCCCGAAATGAAAAAGAAGCAAAAGAGCTTGATCATCCTGTGGATGGCTGGTGGTCCCCCGACGATCGACATGTGGGACATGAAACCGGGTACCCCCAACGGTGGTCCACACCGCCCCAAGCCAACGGTCGTCAGTGGCATTGAAATTTCTGAGTATATGCCTCTTGTCGCCAAACAGTTCAAACACCTTTCAATCATCCGGTCATTGAATTCGCGCGAAGGCGATCACGCCCGCGGCACCCAAGTGATGAACACGGGGCAGACCCCCAATCCGTTGCTCGATTACCCTTCGATTGGCTCAGTTTTGGCTTACTATCAGGCACTCGATATTGAGGCGATGAAAAACGCGGATCTCCCAGCTTTCATCTCTATCGGCGGTCCTCGTGGTGGTGCCGGTTTTCTGGGTATGAAATATGCCCCCTTCGACGTGAGTAACCCCGGTACTCCCCCCGAAAATGTATCTCCGCCCGCCGGGGTGGATATGGCTCGACGGGCTGCCCTGTTCCAGCGCGTTGAACGAGGACTAAACACCAATATGCCAGTGGACCCGAAAACCGGCAAACCCATGGTACTCGATGCAGCTCAGGCTCATCGGGAGGTGTACGAAAAGGCACTCAATCTGGTGGTTTCCAATCGTAAGGAAGTCTTCAGCCTCGACAAAGAAATCGACGGCAAACCAATCGACACCAAGTTAAAAGAAGAGTATGGCAACGACCAATTTGGACGTGCGGCACTCCTGGCGCGTAAACTGGTCGAAGCAGGAACGGCTTGTGTGCAAATCACTTTGGGTGGGTGGGACCTTCATAACAACACGCATGACACCTTGCAAAACCAGCGGTTGCCGGTGCTGGATCGAGCCATGGCAACCTTGGTGCGTGACCTTGCCGACCGTGGGAAACTGAAAGATACCGTTATCGTCTGGATGGGGGATTTTGGCCGAACGCCTCGTATCAACCAGAATGCCGGTCGCGACCACTGGAGTCGTTGTTGGTCCGTCGTTGTTGGTGGTGGTGACATTAAAGGCGGTATCGTCTATGGTGCCACGAACGCCGATGGCACAGGAGTTACCAAGGATGAAGTGACTGTTCACGACCTATACGCCACTCTCTACAAGGGCTTGGGAATCGACCCGACACCTGAGACGAATGCAAGCATTCGCGATAATCTTGGCCGACCCTACTACATTGCTGGCGAAAAGCCGAAATGGATCAAAGAATTGGTCGGTTAGACAACTCAACTTCAGATGCTCTACCAAACTGGACCGGCTGCTGATTTTGCAGCCGGTTTTGTGTTTAGCGAAATACACTATCGTCCAATTCACCGGTTCGGCTGTTCATCGGCACCTCAAAAAACATGTTTAAGCGGGTGATTGTGGCGTCTCCCGATCGATATCCGGCTGTAAAGGCTGCAATACGTTGCCGAGCTGTGCCATGAGTGAACTCTTTCGGATTAACATGCCCTGTTGCGCGTTGCTGCAAACGGTCGTCACCAATCGCCCGAGCAGTTATGATAGCTTTCTCAATGTCACCGGGTTGAATGAACTTGAATTGCTTTTGCCCATAATGGGCCCAAATTCCTGCTAGATAGTCGGCTTGTAATTCGAGCCGCACGGAGCCCTGATTATCCTTCCGCCCAACCCGCTTACTGAAACCTAATAGATTTTGCACATGATGTCCGTTTTCGTGGGCAATCACATAAGCTTGAGAGAACTCCGCCGCAGATCCGCCAAGTTTCTTTTCCAGTTCCTCAAAAAAGGTTGGGTCCAAGTACATGGTCTCATCAGCAGGGCAATAAAATGGCCCGACGTTCGAACTCGCGAAGCCACAGCCGGTATTTACGCCATCACTAAACAACACCAACTTCGGCAATTCGTACTGCATCCGGTAGCCATTACGAGGATCGGTAAACTGCTTTGTCCATACCGTTTCCAACGTGCCAACAACCTTTTCGACAAATTGCTTATAACCATCGGCTGGTGGTAAGCCTGATCCACCCCCTTTCTCTACCCCGCCTCCAAATCCGAGCTTCGTAGTATCAATTCCAAAGATCAATCCGAGTATGAGGACGAGGATCCCCCCGCCTCCAGCGATCAGCCCGCCCGTGGTTTTCATACCACGCCGATCCTCAACCTGACTGCTTAGGGGTGCATTATCCAACTCCATGATTTTGGTCTCGTTGAATGGAATGAGCTTGGATTACCATCAAGCAACTGATTCGATGATCAAGAGTCAGGGTTCAGGGCGACTGCATGGCGTTGAAGATCCTCAAGGTCAACGTATTCCAAGGCATGTATGTGAGTCGCTTCAAGAATTACCGGACAAGCAACTCCGGCCTCTAGAGAGGCTTTCCAACGTGTGACACAAACACACCAACGATCTCCCGGCTTAAGCCCGGGGAATCCGAAAAGTGGGAATGGTGTCGATAAGTCGTTGCCGATCTCCCGTTGATGAGCGAGAAATTCCGCTGTTACTTGGCAACAAACCGTGTGAAGCCCTTCATCATCTGGTCCGGTGTTGCAGCATCCATCACGATAAAATCCGGTCAATGGCCGCATCGAGCAAGTTTGTAATGGACCACCCAAAACATTCTTGGCACTTGCCATGATCAAACTCCCAAGAACGATCACGTTTCTTATCAGTTTAGTCGAGTGGCGGTAGAACGTCTCCAACTTGCGCTAGTAGTTCCTAAGCTAACCAAATTACCTCTCATTGGAGAATTTGGCTTCAGCTACAAGCCAAATGAGGTTTGATCCATTCAATTTGATCTATTCAAAATGATGAGTTGAGTCACAGGCTTCTGGCTCAAGTTGGAAAAGGAGCATTTAGGATGGTAGCAAATCCTTAACTGCTTCCCGTTCTTCGAGCAACTCGTTGAGGGTAATTTTAAACTTGTTTTCCCCAAAGCTATCAAGTTTTAAACCCTCCACGACTGTCCAGTTTCCATTCCCCGAGGAGGTGCAGGGATAACCGAAAACAAGCCCCTCCGGCACACCATATTCTCCTCTTGAGACTAGGGCCGCACTGGTCCAGTCGCCGGGGGGTGTGCCCCGCACGAGACTTTTGACATGATCAATGGCACCATTGGCGGCCGAGAATGACGACGAAACCTTGGTAGTGTCGATAATGAACTTACCGCGCTCCTGACATTGGGGAACGAAGCTGTTTTCCAACCAGCCGCGATCCGTGATTATTGTAGTGACTGGTTTCCCATTGATCTTGGCATTTGTGAAGTCAGGATATTGTGTATTGGAGTGATTGCCCCAAATGGTGACGCAGGTCACAGCGGAGTTGGGAACACCGGCCTTGGCTGCCAGGGCCGCAACTGCACGGTTGTGGTCCAGTCGGGTCATGGCATGCCAACGATCAGCTGGAATATCCTTTCCGTTACGATAAGCCACCAAGCAGTTCGTGTTGCAGGGGTTGCCTACGATCAAGATTCGTACATCAGAAGCAGCATTTCGAGCCAAAGCCTGGCCTTGTCCAACGAAAATGGAGCCATTTTTCTGGAGCAAATCTTTGCGTTGCTCGCCGGGGCCTCGGGGGGCTGCCCCAACCAGTAGTGCCCAGTTGCAACCCGCAAACGCCCTGTTCGGATCGTCGGTAATGATCACATCCTTTAGTGTTGCAAAGCCGCAGTCCTGGAGTTCATACATCACACCCTCCAAGCTTTTCATTGCTGAGGGCAGTTCGAGCAACTGCAGGATGACCTGAGTATTGGGGCCAAACACTTCTCCGGAAGCTAGCCGAACAATTAAGCTACTACTGACACGGCCAGCAGCCCCGGTTACGGCAACACGAACGATGTTGGACATGGAAAAACCTACGTATTGGAGGAGATAGTGAATTACGTAGGTTAACAGTAGCGATGAGAATCGAGAGCGGCGAATCCGTGTTCAGCTTGGCGAGCTAGATAGTTCGCCAAGCTGAATAACCTGGTATCACTTCTCATTGCGTGTCAAGGCAGTGGGTGCGAGTTTCCCAGAGCGGAGATCGTCCAGTAGTGGCCGAATCAGATCCCCCGGAAGTATCCAGGTTTCAACGCGCCCGGCACGTGCAATGTTGATACCTAACACGTTACCCTCGAGGTCAACGACTGGCCCTCCACAATCGTTTGGCTTAACAACCATGTCGGTCTGAATTATTGCGGGGAAGCCGCTTCGTCGGCCGGAGAGTTCGCCGCCCATGGAATTTTGGATACGACTGCGAGCCTCGCTCGGATCGACTGGAGCAGGACCTAAAGTCAACTTGATTTGTTTTTCTTCCCCTTCCCGTTGAATTGTAACCATAACCGATTCCCCGGGACGGAAGTACTCCAATGTCTCTTGCAATGAAGCACGGCCAACTACCTTGGTGTTATTGACCGCCACAATGACATCCTTGATTTTGAGTCCCGCTTTTGAAGCAGGGGTATTTCTCGTGACCTCGGTGATCAAAGCACCAACCGATTTACCACCTTTGTCGTTGGGGTCCTTATAATCCTCCAAACGGATACCCATGTAGCCACGATTATGGTTCACAATAATTGATTCTTCGTTAAAGGGATCATCAGCAGGAATCTTACGCAGGCCCGCGCTGAGGATTCCGATCGCCACCGGTTCGGTAGACGGCCCCGCCGCCGCGAGCCAATGGCCCACACGAGTCTTGGTCACGTCCGCGAATTTCACCGGCTTTAAACCCTTCACATCCACCCGAAGCATGGCCAAATCCGTGCCACGGTGCCGTCCTACTATTTCCGCTTCGTATTCAGTTCCATCGGCAAACCGGACGGAGATGATACCATTTCGCAATTCACTCGCCTTAGTGAGGATGTAGCCGTCCTCGAAAACAACCGTGCCCAAACTGGCGTCTTGATCGTCGCAGCGGACTCGTACAGTGGATTCGCTGGCCTTCGCAACTACCGTTTTGAAGGGTGCTAAGATCCTCTTGTTGGCTGTAAGTTGCGCCGAGGCTGGTGAGGAAACCACGCAAAGTATCAAGGCACTGGTTAGTATGCGAGCGAGCATCGATCAGAACTCCGAAATGTGGCTCTCATAGGGGGAAGTTGATGGAGAAACCCAGCCTGTGTTCAGATTTAGTGAGGGCTTACGGTACAACAACGGTTGTGGAATCGTAGGATCATTAGGCACCACGCCTTCCAAGGGTCACAGTAAACGTGAATATTTCGGTACCTCGGCGGACGGTGAGCTTCACTTCGTCGCCGGGCTTTTTCTTGGCGAGTAGTTCGCGAAACTTTTTAACTGATTTTACTGCCTCGCCATTGAATTTTGTGATGGTATCACCAGCTTGTAAACCAGCCTTTCCGGCGGGCGTGTCCGGGTCGACCTTGTCGGTGATCCAAGCATCGTCTTCGTCGTCTTCAGGGAATGTTACTCCCAGGAATGGGGCGGGGCCGGAGGCTCGTTTAGCCACCTTGCCGAAGAGTTCACCGGCCGCCAGTGCATCCCATTGTTTACGAAATTCCTCGGTAGGGATGTGCAAGTTGTGGGCTAAGGTCAGTCCAATCCGACTATGTATACCGACCACATTTCCATCGAGGTCAAACAACGGACCGCCAGAATCGCCTCCAACCAGAGTGCAATTCGAGCGGACAATATCACGAGTCACGTTTTCAATCCGGCCCAAACGAGCCGGGGGAGGGCGATCCCGCTTGGGCCCCCCTGGGTGACCTAGGGATACAACCCACTGTCCTTTTTTTAAATCAGCTGATTTGGCCACGGTTGCATAAGGCCACTTACCATTGTTAGGGCCTTTTTCGATGATCCGAAGCATTCCGCTATCGATATCAGAGTTGACACCGAGGGTCTTGGCTTTGACCCGTTTGCCGTCAGCCAATACAACCCGACATTCCTGGCCTACCTTATACGGCGGGAACTCTCCGGTCAGGGGATTCGGTTCGCCGGCCAAGACATGGGCGGCCGTAAGTACCAACCCGTCCTCGTCAACAATTACGCCACTTCCGGCTGCCACACCAATCAAGATGCCCACCGTACAGGGAGTGCATTTATCCACAACCTGAGTAACCCGCTCTTGTAACGCTTGGAGTTCAAACAAGTCCTCAGGCTGTGTGGTTCGATTGGTCTCCCATTTAGCGGGTTGCTCGGCTTGAGCTAGGAGCTGCACGGTCGGTGTCGAGGCAATCACCAACCCACCCAAGCAAACAAGACCAAGTACCGTCCGGCGGAACAGACGCGAAATCATAGGAGCAACTCCAGCTCGCGCTGAGGGACCTCACAGCAAGATAGCTGATAATCACGCAGGTTTCGAAAACCTTCACAGCTTCCACTGCTTCTACTAATTTCCCTGAACACCCGCGTGGATGCAAGGTATTCGTCATATTCTTCGCAGGGAAGCTGTCGGGTGGGTAGCAAGTGGACGAAAAAATCGGCGAAAATGCACAGTAAGAAATACTAACGATAATACTATCGATGCCGTTTAAACTGAGAAAACCTCATTTCCTCAATCTAAACGGCAGATCCGACACCACATATTGAGTCTAAACTAACGACTCGAGCAAGTACTTTAGCTTCCGAACCTCTGGCTCGACCGGGAATGGGCAATCGGCGACATCGCGGATATCGACACAGAGTGCACGATTGTACTGAACGCGCTCCAATTGCGAGATCAAACGGCCGTATTCGATTTCTCCTTGCCCAACACGGACCTGAAATTGGTCTGGCCCTGCCCCGCTGTCGCGCAGTCGAACATGGCACACATGGGGATACAATGCGTCGTAGTTGAGCGGCCCGTGAACCCCTGTGCAATAATGACTCGGATCTAATGACAGACCCAATCCGGGCACCCGTCGGCACAGCTCGACGGCCCCTAGAGGCTCGGCAGTTATCGTTTGAGAATGAGTTTCCACGGCTAACATGACACCCTCACTCGCTGCAATTTTCACGAGTTCCCGCAACCGGTTTACTTCCGCATCGAAGTCGAACCCTCGGGGTGCCGCCGAAAGGGTAATCAAAGGTGTGCTGGAGACCCGAGCTAGCCGGGCAACCAGCCGTAATTGTTCACGAGCGACGGCTGCGGCTACCGTTCCGCATTCCAAGTGAATCGCGGCTAGGGGTAGGTTGGCGGCCTTAAGTCGCTGGGCCACGCGCCCCGGCTCCTGAGCCAGCTCCGTTGGAGTAAGGTGCGGTCCATCGGCATGAATGGTCAAATCGCCTTTGGCGAAATGCATTTCCCGGATCGCCTGAAGGGCGCCTTCCAGGGATAATCTGCTGAAACACAGAGTCGAACACGCGACGTACACGGCTCGCCCCCCCAACCGAGTTCCTTGGCCTTGGTACTGACTGCCGAGTGCCTGTTTAGCCTTGCAATCAGTTTGTATGGCCGACTCAGTTCCCTGTACCGGCCCCCGCCGGAAGTGAACTGCCCCCTGTTCAGAATTCGGGCACATACAGCTTGGGGGCGGGGTATGCAAGTCAAATTTGCTAGAAAAATCCTATTCCACTGCCAATTCAGACAAGCTAATAGCGCTATGTTTTCCCTGCCGATGGGAGTTCTCCATGTCAGCATTCTTCGCTGCAGACTGGACAAGTACACTTGAGCGCATGAACGCAGCGTTGGATCGTACCCTGACGGAGCTTAATGAATACCAACGGAATTGGGCAGGAATTACTGAAACTCCCGCTTCTGTAACACCACCTGAGATGTTGCTGACTTGGTTGGAACGGCGATTGGAACAATGGGATGGACGTCTGACGGCGGCTAGTGAATTGGCAGCCTCGGTCGAGAAAGAACTGGCCGATCGAGAGACAGCACTGAACCATTGGCAGGAAGTGTTCCATGGTTGGAAAGAGTTGATACAACAACTTGAGACGCTTTCCTACGGTAGCGGGGTTGCTCATGTCCAGTCACATCGCGGTGATCATCCCAGCAGCAGGTAAGTCGTCACGTTTTGGTGGTTTGGAAAAAAAGCCGTTTGTGATGCTCGACGGCCGAGCGATCTGGCAACGGGCTGCCGAGTTATTTTGGACACGCAACCAAGTGATCCGGGTCTATCTGGTTATCCCACCGGAGGATCGAGAGGACTTCCGTAGACGGTTTGGTGGATTGGTTGCCTTTAATAATATTGAGTTAGTTGATGGGGGGTCTGAACGATTTGAGTCTGTGGCGAATGCCTTATCAAAGATCCCCGAGACGGTGGAATATGTTGCTGTTCACGATGCTGTTCGACCATTGACCCCCGCTCCACTTATTGATTCGGTTTTCGAGGCAGCGCTGAAATACGGCGCTGCCATGCCGGCATTACCAGTTGCCGACACGCTAAAGCAGGTTGACACGACAAAACTAGAAATTACAAGTACCATTCCCCGTGCGGGGTTGTGGCAGGCTCAAACGCCACAAGTTTTTCGCCATGCGTGGCTCAGGGAGGCTTATTCGCAGCGTGCACGCTTAGGTACTCCCATCACCGATGATGCCCAATTGGTGGAAGCCTTGGGTCATCCCATACATGTCGTTACTGGGTCACCATTCAATTTCAAAATCACCACCCGTGAAGACATGAAATTGGCGGAAGCCATCTTGAAAGGCCGTGGCCAGAAAAAGATCGAGGCACGACCGTCCACGGGCAACCCATTCGACGATGAAGCCAAGTGGTAAGCCAACCAACGGACCGATCATGCCCTGTAAATTCGCTACTTGTCATTTACTTTGATCGTGATGGGTTCACTCTTCAGTTCAGCCACTTTACCACCATCCATATCGGCCAAAGTGTATCGTGCCACCAACTTGTACTCGCCCGGACCGGTCCAAAACACGAGTCGAGAAAACCCCCGATTTCCATCGGCGAAAACCTTCACTGGTATTTCGTAGGCCTTGCCTGGTTCAATCTCGACAGCCTTCGGGAGTCGAAAATCCGCAGTGAATGCAACCGGGTTGTTCATGGTCACCACGCCGGCACCACCAGATAAATCAAAAGTATAGACGTTTGAATCGCCCCCAACATAAACCGTGACCTTCTCTTTGCTGATGTTCTGAAGTTGCAACACCAGGTCCACCGATTGGGGTTTGGGTGGCCGCACGTCCTGTCCCGCTCCCAACCGCTTGGCAATTTCCTCCAAATGTTCTTTAAATTCTTTGGGTGATTTGCCGCCCCCGTCGAAGACGTACCTGTCCTGCTTGGATACCAACTTCAAAACCACTGGACCTGTCGCCTTTTCTTGGGCAAGTAGGTTACCTGTACAAAAGACAGAGCAAGTCACGATTCCGGCAATGAAGTGGATGGAACGCATGAGTAATTCTCCTTGAGGAAAATCAACTCTCAGGACTACCACACAATACAGACGAAATTAACTGACTGCCGGATTGCTGGAATCTGCAAAACATGTCGAAATATGTCGCAAACCCCAATGAGCATCATCGCGATTAGGGAAATCACTTCGGTAGTGGGTGCCGCGGGACTCATTCCGTAACAAGGCGGCTTTGATCATCAACTGTGCAACGGTCAGAAGATTTTGCAATTCCCAACCGGCTTTGCCATCAAACTCCCGTCGCAGAACATACCGACACCAGAACTCCACATCGTGCTGAGCTTCCAACAATCGTGATTGCTCACGAACGATTCCCATTTTCCGCACCATCAAGCTACGAAGTGACGCCGTCAGATCAGCAAGATCGAGACGTTCGGTTGGGTCGCTTGGCGGGATCGCGTTTCGCAGAGGGTAGGCAATGAGTTCACGTGAACTTTCCCGAACCGCTTTGCTTGCTCCTCGACCACAGAGTGCACCGAAGACCAATCCTTCAAGCAGGCTATTTGAGGCCAGACGATTGGCCCCATGTAAGCCACTGCTAGTGACTTCACCGGCGGCCCACAACCCCGGTAACGTCGTCCGTCCTTGAGCATCAACAGTAACGCCGCCGATCATGTAATGCGCTCCTGGTCGTACCGGGATGCGATCCTTTGTGATATCCAGACCAAAACTGCGACAGACCCGATTAATGCCGGGGAATCGGCGAAGGACCAATGCAGGATCGAGATGCGACAGATCGAGATACACATTGGGATGTTGGGTCTTCTCCATGGTTTGAAAAATGGCACGAGCCACAACATCGCGGGGTGCGAGTTCCGCCCGCGGGTCTGCTTCGAGCATGAATCGGTTCCCGTGCACATCTCGCAGATAGGCCCCCTCGCCGCGCACTGCCTCACTGACCAAATACCGTGCGGAACCGGCAACATAGAGCACGGTCGGGTGAAATTGCATGAATTCCATATCACGAAGTTGTGCTCCAGCACGGTAGGCGGCGGCCATACCATCGCCAGTTGCGACAGGAGGATTGGTAGTTTCTCGATAGACCATCCCGCAGCCCCCTGAAGCCAGGATAACTTGCTTGGCCCAAATCAGAAAACGGCCCACGCCGTTCCGAGCTACAACCGCTCCCACACAGCGGTTGTCCTGAGTTAATAAGTCGATGGTGAAAGTATCATCCCAAAGCGTGATGTGCGTTGCACCGCGAGCCGCAGCGATAATGGCTCGCATGACCTCAAAACCTGTGGCATCACCCAAAGCGTGTACAATTCGACGGTGACTGTGGCCTCCTTCCCGGGTCAAAGCTAACTCGCCATTTTCCACATCGAACTTAGTTCCCCAGCGAATGAGTTGCTCAATTTGAGCTGGGGCTTCTCGAACGACCAGTTCGACTACCTCCCGGTCGCAGAGACCCGCACCGGCTACTAGTGTGTCCTCCACGTGGTTCTCAAATCGATCTTCCGGTGAGAGAACACCTGCGATGCCACCTTGGGCATATGAACTGTTACTCTCAGTGACTCGATCCTTGGTAACGACCAGTACGGATAAATCCGGAGGAATTTCGAGGGCCGCACGAAGCCCGGCAATTCCAGCACCAATTACCAAAACATCGGTAAAACGGTGGAATGTTGAGTGGGAATCAAAGGATACGAGATAACGATTCATGGCTATCAGAATGCCCTTGAATTTGTGGCCGTTAGGCGATCAACCGTAATTTGGCAGAAAGGTCCCAAGCAATCATCAAAGTCTGGTTGGTGACGGCGTGGTAGCATCTTCAGCCTGATCGCGGCACCTGGTGCGAGCTCCTGAAACCCAGTTGGATTAATTCACCCCTAAAGTTCGGCCGTTCCCCTATCCAGTTTCCCACCTTGCCGCCACCACCGTTGACTCCTTCAGCTAAACCGCGTGTCAACACATACCAACAAAAAAAGCAATGGTTACTAGTGGCACCGGGCAGAGCATCGGGGTCGCGCGCCAGGATCCTGTCCCGGATAGCGCTGAGGCCCTGACGAAAGATGGTGCCGACGACCGGGTGCTGACGGGCAAAAGCAATGATCTCATTCACTGTGTTGGTGTAGATGTTACCAATGGTGAGTTGATCCAAGTCGGAAGCGAAACCGCAGCAGGGTTTTACCTCGCCTCGGGGATTGACAATAAGTGCTTGCCCTGGACCCTCACAGTAATCTTCCTCAAACCACTTACCATCCCAAGGGTCGCCTGGTAACTGCTCAGCTCGTTCGACTGTCGCCAAGTGATTCCAGTTGCAAGTCATCGTCAAGTCATCGCTTACCAGCATGAAGCGATGTAAAAGATCCGACCAGGCGATCACCCCGCCAAGTTCCGTCGCCAGTCGTCGGATGGGTTCTAGACCCTGATCAGGTGCTCGACTGGCGTAGCTCAGCGAGATAATGGTGTCGCGATCGAAGATCGAACGAGTGATTCGGCAGAAATTAGCAAGTTTAGCGATCTCCATGCCGTGAAACTTGTCCACTGACAAACCGAATTTGCCAGTAAACCCCACATCTCGCAAGGTGGTCAGCATTGAGCGTAACTGCTCGGTATCCTCGTACCAGACACCGTTGGTCATAATTTTGTCAAATCGAAATCCCAGCTTGTCCGCCTTCTGCGTTAGTGCAATGAGAAACTCGGGGTACAAAAATGGCTCACCGCCGGTGAAGCCAAGCCACTCAATGCCTGCCTGATGAGCTTGTTCTAAAAACCGAAGCGCAGTTGGAATGTCGAGCTGATCCTTCCATTCTATAGGCACACAACAATGAGGGCAGCTCAGATTGCACTGATAAGTGCCGGCAAACGACAGGTAGTTCGGCCGAAATGTGCGGGTCCGGCGTTTTACCGGTCGGCCCTCACCCCGCGAAAGCGGTTGTGGAGTGGCAGGTTGAGTCATGAAGATAGTGTACGGAACCATCCAGGATGAGGGGTGAGGATCGTGAAGAAGCGAAGTCGGCGTGAACCGCAGAGATTCCCAGTTACGTTATTCGGAATAGTGAAAAATTCTTCGGGAGTGTTGCCTTTTAGGCTACTGCTGTGTTTACTGAGGTGCCCCATTCAACCGGTGTTCGAGGATGGAACTCCGGTTTTTTGCCGCGGAGGCGGCTTATGAATATCGCTCCAGATTTCTTCGACATCGAACCTCGGAACTGGCGTGCTCGTTTGGCCGTTAGCGTTGAAGTCATGAAGGAGTTGAGCCGGTATACGGATCCGCAGGAGATGTACGCCGTCTTCAACCGTCGGATGACCCAACTGTTCCCAGTGAGCCGACAACTTTCGATTTCGCGTCGAGGGCTACGGTTCCCGCAATATCGGGTTACGCGGTTTAACCTCTGGACCGAGCCGGTGAATCCGTGGAAAGAGTCCCACCGATTGCCCGTCCATGAAGGCGGTCTACTCGCGCACCTGCTTTACACGGACCAGCCCCGCATCATCGAAGATTTGACATTAGAACCAGACGATCCAGCAACCACATATCTGGGGGGTCAACGGTCCTTAATGGCCATTCCCCACTTCGATCAGGGTCGCGCGCTAAATATGTTGGTTCTTGCCCGTGAAGATGCGGATGCTTTTCCCCGCGATCGGATACCCGACCTCGTGTTATTGAGCAACTTGTTTAGTCGGGCCACGCAAACACTGGTACTCTCGCAAGCTGCCAAGGAAGCCTACGAGGCTGTGGACTACGAGTTGCGGACCATCGCTGAAATTCAAAAGTCGCTGCTACCACCCGAAGTACCTCAAGTGTCTGGGCTCGATGTTGCTGTTCATTATCAAACTGCCAAGCGCGCCGGAGGAGATTATTACGATTTCTTTGAGCTACCCGGAAATCAGCTGGGTGTACTGATTGCCGATGCGAGTGGGCACGGAGCCCCGGCGGCTGTGATGATGGCTGTCGCCCATAGCCTGGTTCACAGCCGAACTTCACCCTCGTCCCAACCGGGCCAGCTACTTACGGAGTTGAATGCCCATCTGACCCGGCATCACACGCGTCAAATGGGCAACTTTATGACTGCCTTTTATGCTGTATTCGACCCTGATGGTGGCAAACTTACCTATGCCAGCGCCGGCCACAACCCGCCTCGCCTACTTCGGGCGGCCGATCGAATTCGATTGGTGCTCAACCGTGCCCAACGATTGCCTCTAGGGGTCAAGCCCGATGAAGTGTATCTGGAGCAGCAGGTCGCCTTAAACCCTGGGGATCAAGTTGTTTTCTTCACCGATGGTGTGATTGAAGCAGTGAACTCGGAGGGTGAAGTATTCGGCTCGGATCGGATTGACGCCGCTTTGTGTGATGACTTACCGAGCGCTGCCGACTTGTTGCTGACACTCTTGCGAGAAATAAACGACTTCACTGCCGATGTGACCACTGCTGATGACCGCACGCTCGTGGTTGTCAAGCGCATATAACAAAATTACCTTCAAGTGGGTGGCAACCCACTGCCCATGGCCTCTCTCGGAGTTCACACCAATGCGAAACTGGCGTTATCTCAGAATTGCAGGATTTATCGGAATTGTGGCATTGAGCGTAGCAACCATTCTACTTGCGAATCATGTTCATGCCGCTGATGCAAAAAACAAACGCCTGTTACTTATTACTCACAGCGGCGGCTTCATCCATGGTTCGGTTGCTACCGCGGAAGAGGTAATGAAAGAAATTGGTCCCAAAAACGGCTTCGATGTAACCTGTTGGCGTTATACCGAGGATCCTGACAAGATGGTCAAAGACAAGACCGGTCAACAGCGGACCGCTCTCGAAGCCTATTCTGAGCGATTTCGAGGAGCGACTCGGCTCACCGTCACCAAGGAACATTGTGGCAGAATCAATAAACAAACCCTAAAGAATTTCGATGTTGTTCTCTTCTTTACTACTGGTAATCCGGTGACGAAGGAGGAGCTTGCCGACCTCAAAGAGTGGGTCCAAAACGGTGGTGCCCTTGCGGGAACTCACTGCGCCACCGACACGTTGTATGGCGAATCGGTTTATGGCGAATTAATTGGGGCCTACTTTAAGGGCCACCCACCAGGATTACAAAAAATCAAAGTAAGGGTGGAAGATCCGAAGCATCCGGCTGCTGCTGGTTTTACCGATGGAATGGACTACCAAGACGAAATGTACGTATTTCGGGATTCACCTTATGGCCGTGATCGGCTTCACATCATTTTGAGTATTGATTCAACATCATTCGATCCGAAGGGACTTGCTCGAGCGGACAAAGATTACGCCATCTCTTGGTGTCGAGAAGAGGGTAAAGGAAAAGTTTTCTACACTTCGTTTGGGCACGACCCCAAAGTTTGGAAAGATGAACGATTTCAAAAACATCTGCTTAGTGGACTGAAATGGGCGGTTGGTGAATTGCCCGGCGACGCCACACCTTCGAGACGTAAGAACTAGCTCCTAGTTCGAGATGACGGATCGATCATGTCCGGCCCACCGTGCAATCTCAGGTGGGCCTGTGTATTTGCAGTGTCGCTTCCTGAGATATGTTAACCGATCTGATTCCAACTAGAGAAAGGATTGACTCGGGAAGTCAATAGTAATAATTATTTAACTCGTGAGTCGATAAACCATCGCACGCTCCAAGTTGTTGAATGAAAACAGCTCATTCATACCGACCTCCAGGCCGTCCCAAGGATCCGGAACGAGCGCGCCAACGAAAACACGCAATTTTAGAAGCGGCTGCGATTGTCTTCGCCCGTAGCGGTTACGATGCAACCGATCTCGAAGAGATCGCTCAGACGATTGGGCTCAGCAAGGCTGCTCTGTACTACTACTACCCCAGCAAGGAATCGTTGTTCCTCGCTGCCGTTGATCACGGCATGAAGTTGCTTCGTCAAGCAGTGCACACTGTCAGTCGCGAGGTGTCCGACCCGTTGCAGCGACTCGGTGAAGCCATCCGTGCTTACTTACGCTTTTTTCACGATCACCCTCAGTTTGTGGAACTGATGATTCAGGAGCGAGCGGTCTTCCGGGATCGAAAGAAATCGACCTATTTCGAGCATCGCGATGCGAATGTCCATGAATGGCGTGACCTCATCGCGGGGTTAATTCAAGCGGGTCGAGTGCGGAAGATACCTGTAGATGGATTGCTCAATGTCCTTGGTGCTCAGGTTTACGGGACGATGTTCACCGCCCATTTTACGGGGGCGCGGCAATCTCCTGAGCAGCAAGCAGCAGACATTATTGACATTGTGATCGGAGGAATGCTCACCCCTGCTGAGCGGAGGAAGCAGAGTGCACGTTGAAGAACGCCAGCCCATCATTGCCACTTCTGCAATCTCCGGACCGCGTTCGGAACATCGCATGACACTGAGCCAACGTATCTCCCGCAAGTGGTGGATCCGTTTAGGTGTTCCCGCTGTTCTGATCGCGGTAGGCGGTATTGCCACGAATTTGCTCCATCGGCACTCGAACACGGAGACTTTGTCAGCAGAAGCCAATCAATACCCAATCGAACAGAAATCTGGGCTCAACAAGCCAACCGTTGTGACGGTACAACCAGTTGTAGCTCAGTCCGTACAACGGAAAGTCCATGTTGTTGGCACCATGAATGGCCGAGAAGAGATCATCGTCACCGCAAAGGTCGATGGCCGAATTAGTCGTATCTATTACGATTTGGGTGATGAGGTCAAACCAAACGATATCTTGCTTGAAATCGACGATACGGATTACAAACTGGCTGTTGCAGAAGCTCGCAGGAACTTCGAACTCGAGCTGACGAAACTGGGGCTGGATCATCTCCCGTCTGAGGAATTTGACATCACTCAGTTGCCGATGGTCGTGAAGGCAGCGGCGTTGGTCCGTAGTAGTCAGGCACATCTCGAGCGAGTGAAGCAGGCGCGTGCCTCTGGAGTTGGAGCAGAGGAAGATGTCAGCTTGGCTGAAGCTGAACACAAAGTTGCTCGAGCTAATTACCAACAGGCACTTCTGGATGCGCGGACAACTTTGGCGGCCGTTCACCAACGGAAAGCAGTGCTGGACATCGCATTGCAGCGGTTGGCAGACACTAAATTATTGGTGCCAGTTGTTTCCGATCGACCGTTATCCGTTGTAGGGCCGGGTGGTCAACCCGTTCAACTCCCACCCGTCAGTCGGTTCTCGGTTTCACGGCGCATGGTCTCTGAAGGCGAGGTGCTGAGGGTGTCCCCAACCACGTCGATGTCGGTCTTCAAGCTTGTTGCCGATGATTATCTCAAACTGGCAGCGACTGTTCCTGAACGATACCTGAATGAGGTCAAGATTGGTCAGGAAGTAGAACTGGAGGTGGAGGCACACCGAGATCAGCTGTTTCGGGGTCTTGTAATTCGGATGAATCCAACTGTGGAGCCTGCGAGTCGGACCTTTCAGATACTTATTGGAGTGCCTAATCCCGAACGCAAACTCCGAGCGGGATTGTTTGCGAAGGCCGCAATTTCCACCCGTCTGGATTCCGGGGCATTAACGGTCCCCGCTGAGGCACTGGTTTCATTCGCGGGTGTAACGAAGGTGTTTGTTGTGGAAGGTGGTCTGGCGAAGGAAGTACACGTAACACCCGGTGTTCGGCTAAATGTTCAGCATGGTGGGCGGAAAAGTGCATGGGTTGAAGTGTCTGGCAATCTCAAAGCCGGTCAAAGCGTGGTTACCAGCGGCCAAACACAGCTTTTTGACGGTAAACCGGTTCGAATTCGCGAAGGTCATTAACACTCGCCCAGATGTTGGTCGGGGTCCGAGACGACTATTGGAGATCGTGGATGAGTGTGTATGAGGTTTGCATTCGGCGGCCAGTATTTACGATCATGCTGATGGCCGCTCCAGTTGTGCTCGGAATTGTATCGTATGCCCGACTTGGAGTGGATTTATTCCCGAATGTTGACTTGCCTGTTGTTGTTGTTACGACCACCCTTCGCGGAGCCAGCGCGGAGGAGATGGAAACGAGTGTTACCAAGCCAATTGAGGAAATCGTCAACACGATATCCGGCATTGACGAGCTTAGGAGCACCACCAAAGAGGGGTACTCGCAAGTTACAATTCAGTTCGTGCTTGAAAAAAATGGAGCAGTCGCTGCCCAAGAGGTGGATGCCAAGGTCCGTACTATTCTCAGTCAACTGCCTGTGGGCACCGATCCTCCTATCATCGATCGGTTTGATCTCGACGCCTCTCCTGTGATGACGATTGCCGTTTCCGGACGCCGGGATTTCCGGGAAGTGACCGAGATCGCTCGTAAGCAAATCAAGGAATCTTTGGAGTCATTACCGGGCGTTGGTGCAGTAAGCTTAGTCGGTGCCCGTCAACGAGCTATTAATATCTTTCTTGATCCTGATCGGTTGTTGAAGTACGAGAATCTGACTGTGGAGGATGTGCGGCAAGCACTGATTCGGGAAAACCAGGAACAGCCCGGTGGGCGAGTCGATCAAGGACAGGGTGAGGTGGTCTTGCGGACTTTGGGTCGGGTCGAACAGCCCAGTGACTTTGCCAAACTCATCGTCGGCAACCGGGGTGGCCATCCCATCCGTATCGAGGACGTAGGGCGGGTTGAAGATTCGTATGAGGAGCCAAGGGGAACTAGCCGTCTCTGGATTCGCGAAAAAGCTTTAGCTGGGGAAATGTCGGAGATCGGCGATAATGCTGTTAGTCTAATTGTCCAAAAGCAGTCGGGCGAGAATACTGTTGAAGTAGTCGATCGGATTCGTCACAGGCTGAGTGAGTTGCTACCCACGTTTCCCGAAGATATTCAAGCAGAGGTAATTCGGGATCAGTCCCGATTTATTCGCAAGTCGATAGACGAAGTGAAGCTCCATTTAGTGCTTGCCGCGGGGCTGGTCATATTCACCATTTTAGTATTCATGCAGGATTGGCGAACGACGTTCATTGCGTCCTTGGCGATACCCACGTCGATTGTAGGTACTTTTGCTTTTATGGATGCAATGGGTTTTACGCTCAACAATATCACCATCCTGGGTCTAATCCTTGCCATTGGTATCGTTATTGATGATGCCGTGGTCGTGAACGAGAACATTTACCGCCTGATGGAAGAGAAGGAGCTATCCCCCTGGCAGGCAGCCATCGAAGGCACTCGTGAAATTGCTCTACCGGTCATTGCAACTACGTTATCACTACTGGTGATTTTTATTCCGGTAGCCTTCATGGGTGGGCGGGTAGGCCGATTCTTCTCGAGCTTCGGGTTTGTTGTTGCCTTTGCATTGGTTCTGAGCATGGTGGTGAGCTTCACCCTGACTCCCATGCTCTGTGCCCGAATGCTGAAGGCAAGAGGAACGCATGGAAAGGAAGATCGTGGCAGCAAAAGCGGCTGGCTTTGGCGTTTGGTTGAAGAATCCTACATGCTAACACTTCGGTCGGCGATGAAACACCGCTGGGTAGTTGTGCTCGTAGCAGTGGGAGTATTCGTTTCGACGCCTGTGATACTCCAGCTTGTCGGCAAGGACTTCGTACCGCGGGATGATCAAAGTGAGTTCGAGGTCGCCGTGACATTGCCTGAGGGTTATTCCCTTCAGCGCGCTGAGGAAGTGCTTGGCGAACTCGAGCAACAGCTCCGCAAACTACGCGGTGTCACCCACACATATCTGGTCATTGGGGATACTACCGGCCGAGTGACCAAGGGACAGGGCGATGTGACCAAGGGAACGATTTATTGTCGGTTGATCGATCTCGAGGTCCGTGCGTTTTTGCCGGCCATCAAAGGAGTTGAACCTCAAAGCGTAATGGGTCGAATCTGTAAAGCGATTGGAGCAGGGAAACCCGCGTTTAGTCAGTTTGAAGTAATGGATGAAGCCCGCCTTATCCTCGCAAACTACCCCGACCTAAGGGCTGCTGTGCAAGATGTCTCGGCGTTTCAGGGAAGCGGTTTCCGTCAGGTGGAAATCGATTTCAACTTAATCGGGCCCGACATGGATCAGCTTCAGCGATATTCTGAAGAGATCGCAGCGTGGATGGCAAACCAAGGTTATTTTGTGGACATTGACACCAGTTTGTCACTTCGGAAGCCTGAGCTGCGAATTCGTCCCGACCGTGAGCGACTCTCGGATCTCGGCGTCTCTCTTGATGCGGTTTCCTCAACTACCAATGTCATGGTTGGAGGTCTACCGGTCAGCAAGTACAAGGAGGCAGGTGAACAGTACGATGTGTGGCTTCGAGCGGACCAACAATATCGCGATAATGCCGAGACCATTGCACAATTAGCGGTTCCATCTCGGACAGCTCCGAGTGGAGTGGTTCGACTTGGAAACATCGTGCGGTTGGAATCGGCTTTGGGTCCAAACACGATTGATCGGTTTGCTCGCCAACGGCAAGTCGTGATTTCGTCGAATTTGCAGGGTAAGTCGTTGGGCGAGGCCGTGGCAGCTCTGTCAGATCATGTCCGCTTGATGAATTTGCCGCCCGAGTATCGTTGGGAGTTCATCGGGCGGGCTAAGACTTTAAACGAATCGAACGAGAACTTTGTGATTGCTTTCGTTCTTGCATTTATCTTCATGTACATGATTCTGGCGGCGCAGTTCGAGAGCTATGTTCAGCCAATTACTATCATGGCCGCCTTGCCGCTAACGATTCCATTTGCCTTGCTCTCACTTTGGTTGCTCCAAACAAACCTTGATATCTACGCGATGTTCGGACTGTTCATGTTGTTTGGGATCGTCAAGAAAAATGGTATCTTACAAATCGACTATATGAATGTTGTTCGTTCTCGCGGTTTGCCACGAGATCAGGCTATTATTGAGGCAAATGCCACTCGGCTACGGCCAATCTTGATGACCACTCTGATGTTACTAGCAGCCATGGTGCCTATGGCGCTTGGTCAGGGACCTGGTGCCTCAACTCGATCGGGGATGGCCAAGCTAATTATCGGTGGACAAGCCCTTTCCCTATTGCTCACCTTGTTAATCACACCAGTGGCTTACTCCCTCTGGGACGACTTTGCTATCATGGCGAGGCGAGTTTGGCACCGTGTTTTTCCAGGTCTTAAAAGTAATAAAACAAGCTCTTTGATTATGTTTCACAAGACTGAACTTTCGGAATAAATTCATGATCTGGTGCTGGAAGGGATAGAGGCATTTCCTCTAACCCTCCAACCTGTGATAACTTTTTAAGACGGAGGCGACGAATCACTGCGGTGTTGATTGTTTGCGAGTAAGTGTTCCGGTCGCAGAATATCCCGTGACAAATCCGACTTTGATTTTGAAATCTCGTGTGTGCCGGTTGGGGTCCGCACAATTCAATACAAGTGTTCCTTTAAGTTCGCCGGAAATCGGTGCAGTCCAGATGAACGATTTGCTGACATCGTCCCATCGGCCATCCCACTCGATGATGGCACCTTCGTGGGTGTAGGTCCACATCCGATAGATCTTCCGTTCAGGATCGAACGTTGCTAGCTCATAAGTATCGCTGCTTTCCCCGGAACTTCGGCTATGGATGAGAATGAAGGACCCGTCAAATACCTTGGTCACTTGTTCGGTGCTCGTTGTTTGAGTCTCGGCCCCGCCACGGGGTTTAATCGTGATGGCTGCCTCCCATACCCCAAGACGGCGTTCGAGCTCGGGCGTCATCTGACCTCGTATCGGCGGGGTCATGGCCACACCTGGTGGTGGGAATGAGGAGGTGCGAACTCGTTCCCAAGGTGTTTTGGTACTCGTCACCCCTAAAAATCCGAAGAGCATTTCATCGTTAGTGCGCTCACCAACTGAGACGTCCACGGGTGGTCGGCTAGGGTTGTTCGGATTATCTGCGGAGTTGTCGAATACAGCCTCGATCTCGATCTTGGTTCCCACCGGAGCGGTAATGGGTTCCTGGAACCAGTAGGTTTCTTGCCATTTGTAGTCCCAAGCCGGAATGTCAACGAGCACAATGGGTTTGCTATGGGGTGGAGTGAGGGTCATCTTTACCGATTTGCCTATCTGGTGCATATGGGGCAAGACGTTGTGAATGACCGCATCGGTATGCAAATAGAAGTAACCGTGAGCCACGTGGTCTGCTTTGCCGGCCGGGATCTTTTCTGTTGGTTTCATGCCATTGACCACGATCGTTTGCCAAGGTTGATCGACTGGCCCCTTGGCCAAGTAGAGCCCCACTTGGGTACGATCGGTTCCCGGCAGGCCGTTGCGATGATAGTGGGTGTGGATGAGGAAGTCCGAGCCTTTGGGTAACAGCCACCCATGTCCTGGTGGCAAAAACTGTGGTGCCAATCCGGGGGCCCAACCCCCAATACCGCCGAAAGCGGGTTGCTCTCGGGTTCCACCGCGAGCTACGAAGCCGACACCCATGCCCGCCGTGTACCCCGGGCCACGGTCGGCAGGGGGTGTACCTTTGGCCGTTTCTTCCTGGTCTTTCAGCTGTTGTTTCTTTTCGAGGTTGCGACCCTGACCTGTGGTATCGAAGTAGTGGAGGGTGTGATGCACAATGCGAGGATTGCCGGGTTTGACATCGTAGCCCCGAATCCAAACGTTTTCTTTCAAACCAGTAGGAATGACAAAGACACGAAACAGATCGTCGCCTGTGGCTGCCAACCGGAAATCGTCGCTGGGAGTGATGATGATATCCGGTTTGCCCATTCGCCAGCCGTCAGGAAACTCCGGTGGCTTGGGGGCATCTTTAGGGTCGCCCTCGGGCATACCACTGTCCACCCAGGTCGCTAAAGTCGCGATTTCCTTCTCGGTTAACTTTCGCTCGTCCTTCATCCGTACACCGCCAGCTGGCATCCAAGGAGGCATCTGACGGGAAATCGTGTAGTCCTTGATATCGTTTGCCCATCGCCGAGCCTGAGCATAGGTGGTGAGTGCAAACGGGCCTACCTCACCTGCACGGTGACAGACCACACAGTTTTTGTTCAAGATTGGCTGTACATCCCGATAGAATGTGACAACCCCGGTCTTCGGGGCAGCTACCTCCTGGTACACAATCGCACAACCCACTGCGGTCGTTACCGCCTTGGGTATGGGCTTTCCCTCCAAAAGCGCCTTCAATGCGGTTTGGAGGTCGTGGGAACTCACGACTGGATTTCGCTTCAGACGGGCTGACCACGCATCATCAATTCGGCCGCGGTATCGCACAACACGGTCGGCGTCGAGCACAAATACTTCGGGTGTTACTTGAGCCTTGAGTGCAGCTGCAAACTCCTTTTTGGGATCCAGCAGCACCGTCATAACGGGTTTGAATGCCGATTCCGCCGCCTTGGCAACCACATCCAGGGGTTCGTTCGTTGGACAGACAAGAACAACCTGTACTCCTTGGCTAGCCATGTCCTTGGCGAGTTCATTTAGCTGAGTAGCGTACGAATTTGAGAGAGGGCATTCGAATGAAGCAAATACAATAACGGTGGCTGCTCGACCATGGACATCACCTAAACTCACAGATTTTCCACCCAAGTTAGTAAATGTCGAATTGGGTGCTTTGGTTCCGATGACAGAATCCGGCTGTTCGGCAGCCTGAACCAGCGATGCACTTGCAAGGACCATAACACTGAGGTAAGAGCGAATCATTCCGCGTTCCTCATGAGACATGTTGTCAATTTAATTCTACTAAACAGTCGGAAGCTAATGGACAACTTCTTCAAAACCTCATCCATTAAGTTATTAACAGGCCTAGGGTGACCTCCGTCTGTTTCTGTCTACTTTGGTGACCATCGATGTAGTCGTCGGGATTTCCATCGACCCGATTGGTCGTGAGGCCAAGCACGAAAGGCGCTACTGTGTTCAGAAACCAGTGAAATAATCCTACGCCAATCTCGACTGATTGATGGCCCAATGTCCTGAATGGTTTGTTGTTGGTTTCGCAGCAATTCTCAATTACGCCAAGATTATGTTTCTCCGAACTCTCTTGCAGGTGATTCACAAGCTACAGCAGCATATTACCGAATCACATGGATTGGTTTCTATGTCGGTAGTACCAGAATTTTTAACTGCATCCTCCCGTCTGGATCGACCCCATCCGCTGTGGGCGGTGATGACTCAGAACCAATGCTAATAATTTGTAGCTTGTGCGGTTCGGACAATTCGTGCCGAAGGTCATATGACCAACAAAGTTGACGATAAGCTCCTCCCTCATTTCCGCGGAACAACAGATTGGCTACCAAATCGCAATGCTGCCTTCTCCACTTTGCCATGGATATGTTGTGAGAGTTGAGTGTTGTGCAGTACGCGTCCTTGTTCCGTCGAACTCTGGCAATGGAAAGCAAGTTCGAACAATCCTAATGGGTTGCCGTTTGAAGAGAAAAAGGGATCGCTTTGCTATGAGTGCAACACGGCTTGGGGTTGCGAGCCGAGCTAAACCTTGAATACCTCCCGAACGTTGTCGCGTAGAAGCCGAGTGCCCAGTGCCACCGCGTCCTTCTCGCTCAAGAGACCGGGCCGAACATACTCCTCGGCCAAGACCCTGGCGAGTACCCGCCGATACATCGCATATTTCGGCAGCACAAACTCTAACTTGTAAGCATCGGAGTAGTACCCAATCAGTTTAGTCTTGGGCACTGCTGTGATTCGCTCAGTCAGGTCTTTGCGAATGTAGGCTGGGGTGTTCGAATACCACCAGTGCCCGTTCGGTAATACGTTGGGAAAGATCCATGAGTAGGCCACCAGTTCCTGGTTCTGTCCACTCGTGAGCACTGAGATGGGGAATATCACGTCCGGGAATGCGTTGAACAGATCCTTGTATTGCAGCAAACTCGTGCGCTGATCGAACAAGTCTTGCCCTTGAAATACACCATGTTTATAGACTTGGCGATTGACGCCGATCATCAAGTCGAACGGTAATCGGAACTCCCGGCAAAACTCAGCAATCATCCAAAAGATGCCGGGTGCTAGATCCTGGAAATCATGAAACTGCATTTGTTCATAAAAGTGCTCATCATCAAACGGCACTGGATGGAAGTTCGGTGGTAGTGAGATGGCCGCTGCCTTTGCCCCATGTCGAGAGAAGTGAAGGAAGAGCTTTGCCAAAGCCTTTCGCAGGCTGCCCGCGTCACGAACGACAACACCGGTGGCCGCTTCAAGCCGTCGCCGTGTTTCAGGTTTATCCAAGTGGAAAACGAGTGTGTCAGTCCGCAGGCAGGGTACGTAAAACGAACTGTCAAACCCATCGAGTGGATCGTCGAATTCGTTCGTTAGAAAGATGCGTTCCAGATTAGTTTTCTCAATGACTTGACGTTCCCAATCGGGTTGAGCGAAGATTCTCTCGGCAACTTCGAACACGTGATCCGCGTTATCTTCGGTCACTCGGTTCTCACTGAATCCTAGGAACGATTGGGTAATATCCACGAACCAAGCGTACTGAACGGTGTTATCGTAACGGGTCATGGACCGGATGATTTCCCGTACCCTTTCTCGAGGGGCTGTGTCTCTACTCAAAACGGCCCGACTCATTCCGGACGAGTGTGCTAACTCGGTGTAATAGTGGTAACCCAGGATGTCATCGAGTGACCGTGAGACCGGTGCGAGCGGATTGATATGCGAATGGGGATCAATCACCGGAATCTTGGACAACTCGGAAGTCAGATCAGCGACCAGCGAGTCCATGGTAGTGATAACCCTCCTCTAGGCCGTTAGTGTCAGAATTACCATCGCTACGTCTTACAACACTTGGCAAGAATTACAAACGAATACTCGACGTTGAGCTATCCAAAAGGATTGTGTGTCTGCTGGATATGGACGAAAACTCTTATTGAGAGAGATATTATGTAAATCTGAATTGTACATAGGCGACGCAAATCGGTGTTTGGCACAGCTTGTGCTCATTATGATTCCGTTCGCGGTAAGCCACCCCCCAAGCTTGCCGCGGCTGGTTGGGCTGCATCGAGGAATGGCTTTCCCCCAAGGCTTCCCGAGTTGCGACCCTCACCGATTGATAGAAGTTGCTTGGCCCCTCCCCGAGGGCGCGGCACCGGGAGAGATTTCCCCCCTCTTCCGGACCTGTCAGACAACAACTCCGTTCCCCCGTCCACACAACATCCTTCCCCCCCAAACCGCCGCCTAACCCCCTAGGCGGCGGTTCGTCATTGACTTGTTGCAAATACTTTTTGCAGTAGCAGTGGGAGAATTTTGGCGAGGATCTTCGCGTAGTATCACGTCCTCCACCTCCATCCAGAATCCTCTAGAATTGCGACCGGGACGATGATCAGAGCCGGAGTGGTTATGGCTGAAGCTTACACGGTTGTGGTTGGGCTCGAAGTTCATGTTCAACTGCTCACCCAAACCAAGTTGTTCTGTGGCTGCTTAAACCGCTTTGGGATGAAGCCGAATTCAGCAACGTGCCCTGTGTGTTTGGGCTTACCCGGATCACTGCCGGTTATGAACGTCAAGGCGTTTCGCTTGGCACTTCGTGCTGCCTTGGCCTTGAATTGTCAGATCCGTGACTTCACGAAATGGGATCGCAAGAATTACTATTACCCGGATCTGCCCAAGAACTACCAAATTTCCCAATACGACTTGCCATTCAGCCACAGTGGTTGGCTTGAGGTTCCTTTGGTCAAAGACCCAAAGCAAACCTACCAAACCAAGAAGGTTGGGATCGTCCGGGCACACTTGGAGGAGGACGCAGGGAAAAATCTTCATGACGAATCCGGCCAAGGCGGCGACACTTTAGTGGATTTGAATCGTACGGGAACTCCGTTGTTAGAGATCGTATCTCGGCCGGAATTGAATTCGCCTGAGGAGGCAATGGCTTATTTGGAAGAGATCCGTCTTCTTCTCCGTGAGATCGGCGTTTCGGACTGTGAAATGCAAGAAGGTAGCTTGCGGTGCGATGCCAATGTGAACATCCATGTGCCCCAATTGGACGGATCATACCATGCCACACCGATTGTCGAGATCAAAAACTTGAACAGTATCCGGGGCGTGGGCCGGGCTATTCATTTTGAAGCCCAACGGCAGTTTGACGAATATCGCAAACGGCCTGAGGAGTACCGCCTCGGTTGTGTCGCCAAGGAGACCCGAGGCTGGGATGATGATCGTGGGATGACAATTGGTCAGCGACACAAGGAAGAAGCTGCCGATTATCGCTATTTCCCTGAGCCGGACTTGGTTCCGGTGACCGTGACTGAGGATTTGATTGATCGTGTGCGAACCGAATTGGGTGAACTACCTGCTGCTCAACGCCTGCGCCTGCAAGAAGAGTATGCACTAACACCATACGATGCTCAAGTCTTAACAGCCAAGGGTCGTGACACCGTGTCGTATTTTGAGACAGTGGCAAAACTGATTGGAAATGGAAAATTGGCTGCTCATCGAATGAGTGACCTGATCTACCCAGCGTTAGCTAAGCGACAAGAAGTGATCAACCAGTTTCCACTCAGTCCGGCCCACTTCGCGGAGTTTCTGAAAGAAGCTCCAAGTAATTCACAAGATCGGCGTGAGGTCTTCATGGTGATGTTACAACATGGTTTGGACCTCCGCTCAGCGAAGATGCGCGTGGGAATCAAAGAAGTTGATGAGTCAACGCTACGGATGGCAGTTCAAGCGGCAATCACCGGCAACCCCAAGGCCGTTACAGATTTCTTGAAAGGCAAGGACGCAGCCAAAATGGCGATCGTTGGTGCCGTCATGAAGGTAAATAAAGGTGCACCAAACGAACTCGTGCGTCGTCTCGTTGATGAAGAACTATCTAAACTCAATCACTGATTAATACCAAAGTCTAAATGTGTGCTGATAAAATTGCAAAAAATAATCTGTCACAAATTCAATCGATATCGTAGCGATGGCGTTGACACTGAATTGCTATTTTTCAAGTAAGAGGTACTTTTCACTCCTTAACTTCAACAATTCGCTACTTCAAATCCCAGCGCACTTACGCTTAACGGGCAAACGCCCCATAGCTTTCCTTGTAGGGTTTGAATGGTGTGCTATCGACGGTGAAAAGTGGGGCCGTTGCTGGGAGTAGCGAAGTCCAACCGTAGTAACTCTGCCCGTCAGGTGTTGGTCCGCCGAGTTGGATAGCAATAGGTGGCTCGTTTATGCGTTTGAGTAAGATGTGGAGGTACTCCTTCTCCTTGTCCCCAAAGCCGTGTTCCGGTCCTTGAACCCCAGGTATAAATGACTTTACGCGAGTTTTGCTGAGCAGATTAATGAAGTTTGTCAGCTTGGTTGGGTCGAGGGCGAACTTATCGGGTTTCGTCGCCACCCAAATACCATCCTTGTTTTTCTCGGCGTGTAGATCAAATGGTAAGCCGAGCTTTTCCCAACCTTTGATCTCGATCCCAGTAATGGTGGCAGGGTCGAATCGGAAAATCGCGCGATCGCGTAGGTCAGCATTAGCCAATCGATCAAAAATCAGCTTGGGTACCGTGAAAACGGCGGTTCTGCCCACCTGTTGAGCGTAGATCAAACTGGGGTCTGCCGTCTCCTTGCCAAACAGATAGACCCGTTCTTTGTCCGCCGTATCTGCACTTTTGAGACTGACTACGACTTTCAAACGTGGATTGGTTGGAACTAAGCCATATTCTGCGAGTTTTTCGGTGTTTGGGGTTTCCTCAACAAACCGGGTAACGGATTGAGTGGTTCCCAAGATGCGTAACATCTCGGCGATTGTTGCTTCATCGGCGGTCTGATCCTTTTTGTCCAGGGGGGCCGCGAAAGTCCAGCGGTCGGAGTTGGTGTAAGGATCCTTCTTTTCGTCTTTAACCAACTCGTAATTTACCGTTCCACTGGCGGTAATTTTAGTTACCGCATCAGTTGCAAAAGTCTTCAAAGCGGGATCTAACAGTTCCAGGCGAGTTTTCGCAATGCTGTCAATGAGGTCAAATCCGTCCCCGCCGACGCCGACTTTGATACGCTCGGGAAGTAGGAATTCTGCCGTGGTACCGTCAGGCCGTATCCGACGAACGGCAATCGAATCGCCATCTTTCTTGCCAAAAATGAGCACGGTCGGCTTGCTTTTTTCTTTAGGTTCTGCGGTGGGGTCGTTGGTGGGACTGGCCTCAAAGCCATCGGCCCAAATCTTGATTTCGGCTTTGATTTCACCTGGAGCGAAATTCGCTGGCTGAGTGGGCGGGAAGGATTTGATGGTCCGTCGCTCAGTGAGCAAATCCAGGATGCGGTTGACGGGGAGCATTGCCGCGGCTTGAGGATCACCCGCAGAGGGATTACCGTAGAGCTTCCATTCAGGCACTGCTCCTGTTTTTCGCAGCTTGGCAGTCTGTCCGCCAACAGTGATATCCAGTCCGTCAATACGGGAGCGTTCCTCGGCCAATAAAGTTCGGTTCCGAAGCGGATCAGGATTTTCAATAACCGGACGTAGTCCGGTGAGGTCGTTGCCCGTGGCCCGGATCACACCTGGTTGCCCTTCAATCCGGACCCAAACTTTTTCAGGGGAGCCTGGGACTGCCGGGGTGCCAGGTATTGTGCTCATTGGTTCGGCTTTACCCAGGTATGCAACCGTGTGTTGGTTGTTCTTGGTTTTCAATTCGACGCGAATCAGATCCGGATTGTCGGGATTCAGCCCGTATTCCTTGAGATCCGTTGGGTTATCCACGAAATCGTCCGGTCCCGCGGCACGCAGACTAGTAAGGCTCAGGATAAGGGGGCGGACTCCACTGAATTTTCCATCGGCCGAAGCGGTATCTCCAACGGGATCGGCCTCACCCCAGCCGGTGGGGTATTCGAAAACCCAGATGCCAGATGTGTTACGGATTAAAGTCAGTTCTTTTTGTTTGTTTGGCAGAGTCAGCTTCAGCGAAGCGACATCGTCACCTGTGCGGCCAACTTCAGTCGGAAAGATATTTCGAACTCGAAAATCGGGTGTCCACTTGGCCAAATCGCTGGCCTTGCCATCGGTGCTTCCCAATGAGGGACGGAAGATTGCCGCCAAATTGTTCCGTGGTATTGCAATTGGGCGATTAGCCCGGCTAGGGACAGAAACGAAAACCACTCCACTATTCCCAAGGGTAACATTGCCGAGGTTCAGTGTTGCTGACCGATCTGCACCTTTGCGCAGCGTGACCTTCAGACTGGGGGGCTGGAGTCCCGCTCCGCTCGCTGTGGGAAGGTCTTGGAAAGTGGTGGGCTGAGCCTTTAATAGGGACCTGATGACAGCGTTTACTGCATCAGGGTCCGCCTTGGCCTGGATAGGTTCAGTGATCATCCATTGATCAGAACCAACTCGAGTCAGTTTGAGTGTGCCCGGTGGATCGGTCCGATCGAACTCGACCGTGTCAATATCTTCCGCTTGAACCGTGCCTAATCCACTTAACAAGCTCTCGTCCGACGGCGCATCGGTTATGAGCGCGATGATTAACAAGATCACCACGCCGACTAAAACCGACCCAAACAGAATTGCAGTGTGCCGAAAATTCATGGGTGCAACTCTGAAGAAGATCCAATACGGAAACGTTAAGCACGTGAGCAATTTCGGCTTTACGGCTAACTTCGACGCATCACTTCGCTCGCTTACCTTCGACGTATGACCCAGACCCCTAACCCTAAGCCGGCTATTAACAACAGGGCCAAGCCCAAAGGTAAGTACATTAACCGCATCCGGTCGATAGTTTTCGGGTTCGGTAAAGCATAAGTATCATAAGTTTTTGCGACGACCCCGCTGGGTATGGGCGGTCGATCGCGTAACCAATCCATCGTGGCCCCGATCAGGTCAAAAGCTGGGGGGCCACCTACGTCGGCATAAGCTTTCGCGACCTCATCGCTGGCCATCCAACCATTTCCAATCACGGCTAATCGGCCGGTCCCGCTTTCCGAAACGACGACTCCCGTCACTCGCGGCCGAAGTTCGCCAGCTCGATCTGCTCGAGCAAGGGCCTGAGTAAGGTTGCCTGGGATTTGCTCCTCTACCCAGGCACCATATTCACTCGCGGTAACCAATAAGGGTAGGGCGCTGTACTGGGGGTTAGTATTCAGCGTCGTGACCTCACGAGGGAGCAACATCTGGAATTCGATGCGACGCAGCGTGCGGGCAATCGGATTGCCGGATCGGACGGCGTTCTCCGTGAATCCAACCGGAACCAATGCGGGGTTGGCTGCCCGATCAGCCGCTAAGGAGAATAAGTACTTGTCGCCTAAGCTCACATTGAATTGGGGAAGCCAGGTTTCCAGACCCGTTGGAATTACCTTGGGCTGGGTCCGGGTCGGTGGGGTCGCACCGGCCAAGAGCAATAGCTTGCCTTTACGATTATCCGGAAGCGGTTCGCTGAGATACTTGCGGATAGCTTCGGAGTGGTTAGCCGGTATCGTACGTTGTGGGTCGGCTATCACCAGCACAGCACAATCGCTCGGGATAGTGGGATTATCTTTGTCAAGTGTCAACGGCTGGACATCGAGATAATTCCGTTCCAGGTATTGGGAAAGTTCGGTTGCTAGACGATCCGGGCTGGCATCGCCACTGAGCTTCAATTCCCCAGCGCCTTGTGTGAAGTAGACACGGGGTTTTTGTTTATTGTCCGCTAGAAAAAGCAATTCTTTGATCAGCCGGCCCTCACCGATGAAGGTCGTCTTTTCTTGTTCTTCTCCGGGTCGTGCTCGGCGAGGCGATGTGAAAAACTCTTCCGTGGGAATGAACGAAAATCGTCGCTTATCCGAAGCAAAGCTCAAGACTACTCCGCCGAATTCCGCTGTTTGGACGGGAGGAAAATCTGTTTTGAGTGTTGCTAACCGAGCGGTGTTAGTGACGGCGCTGACAAATTCCACTTTGAACTTATCTTTGCTTGCTTCTTGAAACCGGGTCAGGACGTCGCGCAAGTCACTCTCAAGCCGACTACCAGATCCTGGCATGATCGCATAGACCTGAATCGGCTCGGCTAAGTTTGCCAGGATCTCCTCAGTATTTGGGCTCATCGAGTAAAAACCGCCAGCTGTTGTGTCGAGTTTGTTTGGTACTCGCGTCGAGATCACCACATTGGCAATCACAAGAACCACAAACAGGAGAAGTCCACCTAATCCAAGATTAGCCCCGTAAACCCACAGCCGCAGGGGCCGGTTGTTTCGCTCTTCGGCCCGGGCGGGTTGGACAGACAGGAAGACCAACCCGGAACCCAAAACGATCATGAGAAGTGGAATGAGCACCCAACGTGACTCTCGGGTCTCACCTTTATCTAACCAACTCGATAGGCTGTCGCTCCACACATAAAACTCGCCCAATCCCAACAATATCAGAGCGCTTCCTAGCACCCCACCGACAATCAAGATAATAGTTCGAGCTTCAGTCCGTTGTTCCGTCTCGGAAGTTGGTGGAATGTTAACCAGTAACCAGACTGCACCCGCCCCAGTGCCTATGACACCCAATAAGCTCGCAATCCATCCAAGGTGGTATTGGGTTTTTCGAACACTTGACACATCACTGCCTTTCCCAGTGTCGGCCAGGCTGAGATCCTCGGGTCGCTCGGTGAGGGGCTTGTCCACATCCTTTTCAGATGTTGAGGGGCGAAAGCCTTTGACGGCCAAAAATACGGCTAAGCCAAACAACACTAGCGAAACTAGAGCCAGAACGATTCCGGCATTTTGTCGTTGGGTACGGATGAATTCAACCAATGCTCTACCTTTGTCCGGTGGAGCGGTGGGGTTCCAAGTCGAGGTCGAGGTGGGTTCCATGGTGACACGTGACAACAAGTGATCGAGACGATTTTTGTCGAACACTAAGCAACAGATAATACAAACAACTTGGCGAATGTCGATTAGTGACAATTAACTCCACTTGCGTGCTTCTAAAACTTTGACTGCCAGGAAAAGCCAAAACAGGCCAAAAGACACAAATAGTGCGAGGTCCCGAATCGGTAATTGACCTGCGAGTGAATCCCGAAGCATGTGATAGAACGATAACCGGCCGACCGCGTCGAGGAAGGTTTGGGGCAACCCGAACGCACCGGGGAAAAAACGAAGCATGGTGCAGAGTAGCAGTACAATCATGGCAAGGGCGGTAAACATGGCTGCTACAACTTGGTTCCGGGTCAAAGCAGAAAAGAACAATCCGATCCCTATGAACATGACCCCCTGTGCAGCCAATGCGACATAAAATCCCAGCACAGGACGGTAGTCGAATGGGTTATCGGCAACGACTCGCAAGGCGATTAGAAACAATCCAAACGGAATCCAACAAATCAAGAAAAAGATCCAACTAGCGAAAAACTTGCTAGCAACCACTGGTACTTCATTGACGGGTGCGGTCAAAAGCACCTCAAGACTCCCGGTTCGTTTTTCCTCCGCGAACAATCGCATCGTGAGGACCGGGACCAGAATGACCAGCGCAAAAATGTTTAGAATGAACATCCCATACTCGCGAACGACCGGTTCAGGTCGAGGCTGTCCATCGGTTAATTCCAGAATGAAGACGAAATAGGAGATCCATTGGGCAGCAGCCATCGCTGCCAGCACCAGAAACCCAATCGGTGAGAGGAAGTAGGATGCTAATTCGCGGCGTGTGAGCGTCACAAACTGATTGTCGGAACAAATACCGATGCTCACCGTCAAATATAACAATCCTAACCCCGTTAGGATAATACCACCCGGCACTAGTGAAGGTGGAGGTTGAACATGCACGGGTGCTTGAAACGAAGCGAGTGTGAAGATACCAGCGCCGAAAAGCCCCAAAAGTCCCAAAGTTGCTCGCAGCCAAATTGGCACTTTACCCACTACACCCACAATGGCTAGTAAAACAAATGCAAAGATCACCAGTGTACGCCCTAGGACTTTCCACTGGTCCAGCGCCTGATTAGCTTTCCGAAGTGCGGCGGGTCCTTCATAGAGGATCGTTGGAACAATCGCACGACCCAAAGCATAAACGATAAGGGTTGCACCGAAAGCCCCCAGTGCGAACGCAATCGAATATCTCAGATCTTCAGAGGTATCCACCTGTCCCAAATAGCCACAGAGATAGGCTAATCCCAGTAAACCCAACGCGATTCCCGGTCCAGGCAGAAAGTCGGGCTTGAAAATCCCCACCACCGTACTGCCCAGAATAAGCAAGGCACCCACGATGAGCAGTGCTGTCAGCATAGGAAAGCGTATAGATTCGTCAGTTTCGTGTCGTACGAAGGGTAGGGCAAATAGCAAGCTGAGTAACCCTGCGCCGATACCATATTGCATTAAGTAATATCCAACGGTCTTGTCGGTAGAGCCTTCAAATGGTCCGGGTACCAGCGAGAATGCGATAGCGACGACAAACCAAAAAACCGCAAAGGCACCATATCCGCGGCGCACCTCAACCGAGCTATCAGTAATTGCATGATACAGCATCAAAGTAAGGCCAAGGGTGGCGAACAGGTAACCCAATCCCTCGGAGATAATTCGCTCGGAGCCTATTGCTCGTTTGGCAATGACCGCAGCGGCACCTAGAAACAAGAAGAACAAACCCGCGAAGGCAATCCCTCGGGAGAAAAATGGTCCTTCATCCACCATCGTCGATGGTGCGGTCTCACGGGGTGTGCTGGCAGTTGTGCTCAGTGGCAACGAGGCAATGGCTGGATTCGTCGAGCTAGTGTTAGGTGATGCAGTGCTCATGTGTTCTTCCAACTGGTCCGATGAGCCGCGATTGAGGCCAACCTTAGATGCCAAGCGCTGTGCTCTCCACTTTGAGTATTGGCACGAAGAGGTCAGGTGTTACGCAGCCGGCAGGGGCTTAGGCAAGGGCTCGTCGGGTGAATCGGAGCGACGTAACACCACAGCACTGAATAATGCTTCTAAACTGACCCGCCTAACGCTTAACTCTCGAATACCCCAACCACGGGTCAGCAAGCGCTTTGCTAATTCCTCCCGCACGTCGTGGCTATCTTTAGTCTTGATCTCAAAACTGGTCAGGTCGTTACCAAGCGAGACTGCGGCAACGGAGATGATCTCTGGCTGCTCTTGAAGAAATTGGCTTACGGCAAGTTCCGGTCCACGAACCTCGATTATGTAAGCCGGTTCACGTGCTGCAATCGATTTCATGGTTTCGTCTAATTCAATCCGTCCTTTGTTGATGATGATAACGCGTTCACAAACCTTCTCTACTTCACTCAGAATGTGGGTCGATAGCAAAACGGTGTGTTGACCACCCAATTCCTTGATCGTGTTAAGCGTCTCTCCAATCTGCACTGGGTCCAGACCACTGGTGGGTTCGTCCAGAATAAGAATGGGCGGAGCGGCCAGCATGGCATCGGCTAGACCAACGCGTTGGCGATAGCCCTTGGACAGCGTGCCGAGCAAACGGTTTTGCACTTCCTTGATCCGACACTTCTCCACACAATAGTCGATCCGAGCAGTGCGGGTCCGGCGTTCCACGCCCTTGAGTTTGGCACGGTACGAGAGATATTCGCGAACACGCATCTCAGGGTAGAGCGGCACGCTTTCCGGCAAGTAACCGATCCGCTGCCGAACCTCCATTGATTGGTACATAACATCATAGCCAGCTAGCCAGGCGTAGCCGCTCGACGCCGGTTGCCACGTTGTCAAAATCCGCATGCAGGTCGATTTACCTGCTCCATTAGGACCCAAAAAGCCGACAAGTTCACCCGGTTGGACCTGGAACGAGATGTTATCCACGGCCAATATGGGTCCGTAGCGCTTGGTGAGATTCTGAACATTGATAGCGGCCGTTGCCATGTCTTTGTGCTCGTGGTGCGGGCCAGGAAACGGCAATTTTCTGACGTGGCAGATGATATGACGCCAACCTTACCCGACAAGCACTAGATGTAATTCATTTCGCCATAACGGATACTACTTCGCGTTAATCAGTTCAAACGTTATGCACTTTGAGTTCACGTCGATGTTGTCTAAATTTGCGTAAGAAATCCTCGAGTTAACCACTTCCGGGAAGTTGACCAATGCAGTAGACTTTCCGTGGTTGAACTGACCTACCCACCAAGACCAGCCTTCTGATAGAGTTTTAAATTATGACTCGCTTGTTTGGATTTCTGATTGTATTGTTCGGCTGTAATACCCTTATGGCCGACCCGGATGAACGAACTCCGGCTAATTCGGTCTCGGTTGCCCCTTCACCGCGAGTCGTAATCCCGCCCACGCCAAAGTTGCCTCTTACCAATCTCCTTCCAGCCAAGCCCATGTTTGAGGCGTGCCGCTACCATTATCCAGTCAGTACCACGAGTTCGGAGTGTCAGGCTTTTCTGGATCAATCGCTGGGGATGTATTACTCCTATGTGTGGATGGAAGCTGCACGAGCCGCTGAAACTGCTTTGAGTTACGACCCTGAGTGTGCCTACGCTTGGCTTGCCTTGCATCGAGCCTTGGAAAAGTGGGGACGTGGGACTTCAGCTCCACAAATAACTGGGTTAGGTGCGTTGTTAGGTGCCACCGGTTTCTCAACGCTGCCGGACCGGATTACCAAATCGCCCCTCGATTACTCCTTGGAAATGGCTCACAAGCTGCTACCTCGGGCCAATCACCGCGAGCAATTGCTGATTCAGTCTCGGCTGCAGGAGCGTGGTATGTGGCCGGGAGTTCCGCCAGATCAACGCCGGAAAAAAGCCGCGGAGTCACTCGACGAGTTGTTAATGTTGTACGAAGAGGACGAAGAAGGTTGGTTCTGGAGAGCCCAATTAGCCGACACGGGTAATGCCAAGGCTGTCTATTACAAGGCACTTCTTAGAGTCAACCCGATCCATCCTGGTGCGAACCACGAATTGGTTCACTATTTCGAGAACATTCGTCGACCGGCTCTTGGTTGGTCCCATGCTCAAGGTTACATGGACTCTTCCCCGGGCATTCCTCATGCATTCCACATGCAAGCCCACTTAGCAATGCGAATCGGAAAGTGGGGACCTACTACTGACTGGTCCGCTAAGGCTATCGATCTGGAAACCGCCTATCACGCCTATCAGGGCGTTAAGCCCTCAGAGGACCATCAATTTAATCACCACATGGAAACCTTAACCCGAAGTCTGATTCACGATGGACGCTTTGCGGAGGCACATGAGTTAAAGACCAAGGCGTTGAGCTATCAGTACAACTTTCGACCTGAGTGGTTTCGGATGGCCCTTGCCGAGAAGGATTGGCCGGAGTGCCAAAGGATCATTGATCAGTTTCGCCGAAGCGACAAGTCCACGGGTGCTTATTATGCCGCGATTCTGTGTCTCGAAAACGGCGAGACACAACAAGCGGGACGGGAAATCGATACTCTACGACAGGCCGCTCAGTCAAGGAAATCAGATCGCAACTTGGAACGTCGTCTGTTGGAAGTACAAGGCTGGTATTTGTGTCAGGACGGAGCAAGCACCGAGGGCCTCAGATTGCTCAAAAAGTTAGTCGATGGAACAAAAAACGACTACCAACATCATGCGTGGGGCAATGGGGCTGTCTATATGGAGACTTGGGGGATTGCCGCCCTGGAAGCGGGTGATGCGCTGGTAGCCGAGGAAGCCTTTCAGGAGGCTTTGGCCCATGATACTGGAAGTGTTCGGGGAGCCTTGGGTTTGTGGGCGTTATGTGACCGATTAGGCCGAGGCGACGAGGCAAATCGTTATCTGAAGCTAGCCAACAGGATCTGGGCTAAAGCTGGGACTAAGGATTTTGAATCGATTAAAGCCGACATGGCACGACGAGCGACCAAAATCTCCCACGGAACTACCACCACAGTGGGTGGAAGCAATTGACGTTACTGGTCCTAATGAAAGCGGATTACCAACTGCCAACCCGGTTAAACACGCTGCTGTTCAGTGAGAGGAATATACGATGGGCGTTATTACCCGGTTGCTTTCGACTGTGGTGATTGTCACAGGTGTCATCCCCGCTTTAGCCGATGAGCCATGCGTCTCAGGTGTTCCCGTTGGGAAGCGACCAGGGCCATATAGTTTTCTGGTTGCAACTGGTCCCCAACGTGGTCAACTAACTTGTTACATCTGTGAGCAACATGAAAATAACCTTCCAGCTGCAGTGGTCTTTGCCCGATCTACTAGTGATCAACTTGGCAAATTGCTCTCCAAACTCGAAGCTGTCGGCGTAGCCCACAAGTCCACAGGTTACAAGGTTTGGATGACTCAGTTGACCGACGACGCGGATTTGGACTCTCTAGCTAAGTGGGCCCAAAAGCAAGGCCTCAAAACCGTGCCAGTGGGTGTATTCGGAGACACGGATGGGCCACCGTCGTACAAGCTCAATAAGGATGCCGATGTCACCATCATGTTGTTCACCAAACAGAAAGTGATTGCGAACTTTGCTTTTCGAACTGGCCAACTGACGGATGGGGCAATCGAAGAAGTTGTCAAGACGGCCCCGCGATTGTTCCAGAAATGAAAGCAGATCGTCAATTTACCATCCCAGCGTTAAGATTCTGGAATCCTTTATCGGCGCGCAAATTTGTAACATGTCCTGATGACCATTCCGCGTTTCTTGCTTCGCTTAGTACTGGGTCGCCGGTTGCCGATTGCATCCGGCGAACTGAAAGTTCAGGGCCCGTTGGCACCCATTACCATTAGACGAGATAAGTTTGGTATCCCGCATGCGGATACCAATGGTGAATTGGATGCCTTCTTTGCCTTCGGGTTTTGCCAAGCTCAAGATCGGGCAGCCCAATTAGAGTTCTTATGGCGCATCGGCCGAGGCCGCCTTGCAGAATGGGTTGGAGTCGAAGGCTTAGGTGCCGATCGGTTAAGCCGGCGAATCGGGTTTCGCCGTGCGGCCGAAAAGCAGTTGTCCGCATTGTCAGAATCGGTTCGTAACTACTTGGTGGCCTTCGCTGCGGGGATTACGAGCGGGAATTCGACTGGGTTATCCGCTAAACCTCATGAATTTGCCATTCTGGGCGGGGAGCCTTCGCCCTGGGATGCTGCCGATGTTCTTACTGTTCTAAAACTTCAATCAATGTTATTGCCCTCCAATTGGGATGTCGAGTTGGCTCGGCTTCGCATTCTCCTGGCGGACGGTGCTGAAGCGATGACCCGATTGGATCCTTCCGGTCCCTGTGCCCCTGAACTGCGAACCAGTCATGCTCCAAATGGAATTGAGACGGGCCTCAATCAGTTGCTAGCTGATCTTGCAGTATTACAATCCTATTTGCCACGCGGAGGTGGTTCGAATAATTGGGCACTCGCTGGCAGCAGGACATTATCGGGCTTTCCGATCCTGGCAAGTGATCCCCACTTGGCACCAATAGCTCCTCCGCCATGGTATTTAGCACATGTTCGCTGCCCGGAGTGGGAAGTTGCGGGTGCAGCGTTTGTAGGGACACCAGGTATCGGGATAGGCCACAATGGAACAGTGGCATGGGGGGTAACTGCTGCACTAACCGATAATACGGATCTGTTTTTCGAAACCATAGGTTCGGATGGGCGTAGCGTCCGTGACGCTTATGGCCAATTTCAAACCTGCGAAGTTGTTCGCGAGGTCATTCACGTCAAAGGAGCAGCTGAGGTATGCGAAGAGATCATCGTCACTCCTCGAGGTCCCCTTCTGACTCCGATACTGGATGATATTCCTTACGCCCTCTCGCTACGGGCTGTGTGGCTCGATCCCCTGCCGGTCTGCGGATTTCTAGGAATTATGGGCGCGAAATCATTTGATGAATTTCGCAAACCCTTTGAGCATTGGCCATTCTTCCCCTTGAACGTCGTCTATGCCGACACGACCGGCACGATCGCCTGGCAAGTGGTCGGTCAGGCACCCGAGCGAGTGGGCTATTCGGGGTTGATCCCCGTCCCTGCTGATCTCCCTGGGGTTGGGTGGAAGGGCAGGTTGCCTTACGACTACCTTCCCTATGTTGTGAATCCGGAATCCGGTTTATGTGCAACCGCGAATAATCACCCGGCAATCACGATCGCAGCAACATTTCAAGACGGCAAGAAAAGTGACGTCCCGTCGCTTGCGCTCCATCAACTTGGGATGGATTATTGCGATAGCTACCGGATCCGAGCGATTTTGGACGCATTAACCGCCCGCAGTGAATGGACCATGGCAGACTGTCTGACACTGCAACAAGACGTACGTTGCCTACCCTGGGAGGAGATCCGCGCGAGTGTATTGTCGTTGATGCCCACCGATCCCGATGCTCAGGATGCACTTGCTTTGTTGAGCAAGTGGGATGGTCGTGTTGATTCCGAGTCACCAGCAGCAACAATTTTTGAACTGTTCACAGCTGAGCTGTGCTTGCGTATCACTCAGGTGGCAGCTCCTCATTCATGGAGGGTAGCGCTTGGCGAAGCCGGATTGGGGGCCACGGGGCACAATCTCTTCACCGATCGTCGCATTGCTCATCTGGTCAACCTGATTCGGGAGCAGCCATCAGGCTGGTTCGACTCGTGGGCGGATGAGCTGTGCGACACTCTGGCGAGGGTTGTCAAGAAGCTGCGTCGCGAAGTCGGTCCCGGTCCTGCTTACTGGGCCTGGGGGCATTTACGCCGACTCCGATTAGACCATCCATTATTTGCCAAGCACCGTCTCCTCAGTCGGGTGTTTAATATTGGTCCCGTCCCGTGTGGCGGTGACTGCAACACCATTAGTCAAGCTGGAGTACGACCTGCGGAGCCGACTGCGTTCACCCATAACATGGCTAACCTACGTACCGTCTTTGATTTAAGTGATCTTTCACGAAGTATGTTTGTCTTGTGTGGAGGTCAGTCTGGGAACCCCTGCTCACCCCATTACGAAGACCAACTACCACTTTGGCAAGCAGGTGAATCAATTAACATTCCCTGGTTGCAAGCTGCGGTTATCCGTGAAACCAAGCAAATATTGAAGCTTTCGCCCGCGTGAACACCTCAGTCGGGTTCGGGTTGTCCCCAGCCAGATAATCGGGTATTGCGCAGAGTTGCCAAAGTACTCGCAGGGGCAACAGATGCGGTGGTTTGACCTTATCTGGCTCCTATTGTTCGGTATCGCTTCGTCTGTGTGGTGTGTGACAGCCGCATCCCGCATAGGCGCGACATTTGATGAACCTTTTTACATTAAGGCTGGTCTGATCAGTTGGCGAACTGGTAGCAACAAACTGCTGATGCGTGCGGGGACAATGACACTGCCTGTGGATGTGCAAACCCTGCCGATCTACTTGTGGGAACACTATCGCGGCACTCTGTTTGATCCAGAAAAAGATCTCCATACGGTATTACCCGTCGCTCGTGCAACGAATCTTGTTTTTTGGTGGCTGTTGCTCGGCTACAGCTTGCGACTTGGGCATGCTTTTGGAGGTGTTTGGGCCGGTCGGCTTGCAGTAGCCTTTTGTGCGAGTGATCCAAACTTGCTTGCCCATGCAACCCTTGCTACCACGGACATCGCGATTGTTGCTTGTGTACTCGTGTTGGTTTATCACTTCTGGCATGGGCAAAACCGAGGATGGATTCGTCGGGTGCTAATCCCCGGGTGTTGTTACGGATTAGCCATTCAAGCCAAGGCATCAGGGCTAGTCTTTGGTATGCAAGCGATGCTTGTGCTAGGCCTGTGGCATTTGGGCCGATCCGGTACACCTCGCTCGCCCCTGCCAAGCAGCTTGTGTGCACGAATTCGAACTATCTGGCATGCCACTTATCCGCTTCGAAGAGATTTGGTTTGGATTACCACGATTGGTTTAATCGTTGTTTTTACTTATACGGGTTGCGATTGGAGCACCGAACCCACCTTTATCAAATGGGCAGATCAGCTACCAGAAGGTCATTTGAAAGAGATTATGTTGCCTCTCAGTCAGAGTCTCTCGATCTTCACGAATGCGGGCGAAGGGTTACTTTATCAAATCAAGCATAATGTACGCGGGCATGGGACTTACTTTCTCGGTGAGTGGTATCCCCGGGCGACCCGACCCTACTTCCCTGTCGCCTTAACGATGAAGTTGCCCCTCGCTGTCCTAGCATTGGTAGGGGCAACACTGCTTGTTCATCCTCGACAGCTAGTAAACCCTATCGGGGCGATTGCGTTATTACTTCTCGTTCTCAGCCCCACTTATCGTGTCCAAATTGGCATCCGATTCATGTTTACCATGATCGTTTTGGGGTATATCGCTTTGGCTATCGCGATAGCCCGTGGTTGGTCGACCTCATCGACTCGGGCATTACCGCGTTGGTTTGTTGCTGGAATTTTGATGAGTATGGTGACCACGTCGCTGTGGGTGTGGCCACATGGATTGGCATATTTCAATCAACTCTGGGGCGGCCCGTCCGCAGGTCCAGAGTTACTTCACGATTCCAACACCGATTGGGGGCAGGGGCTTCCCGAGCTTCGCGAGTGGAGTGCCCAACGGAACCACGTGCCCATTGCAGTGTGGTACTATGGAACCGACCCTGCAGTTTATCGGCCACCGCTTCAGAGAGCCTTTCTTAGTCATCTCCCGCATAATGGCACACCAAATGAGATTCAGCAGTTATGTGGCAAAGCCCAGTATTTGGCGGTATCGATCGGCTGTCTGCACGGTAACGATCGTGTTACTGAATCTCATCGGCTTGCACTCGATTGGGTACGGACCCAGATACCAATTGCACGTACGAGATTCTTTTGGATCTACCAGCTGAAGTAGCAACCTTGGTTTATCGAACGTCATTTCCGTGAATGTAAAATGTAGATATGTCCCCATTTCAACGCGCTGTTATTCTGACCGGTCCAACAGCATGCGGTAAATCGGCTTTAGCACTCGATTTGGCGGATCGTATTGGCGCGGAAATCGTTGCTCTGGATTCTATGACCGTTTATCGGGGAATGGATATCGGTACAGCGAAGCCCACACTTGGGGAGCGATCGCGCATTCCCCATCATCTCATCGATGTGCTTGATCCATGGGAATCTTTGACCGTTGCCTGGTGGCTAGAACAAGCGAAACGAGTGTGCCAGGAGATTACAGCACGCGGCAAGCGCCCGTTGTTTGTTGGAGGAACGCCGTTTTATCTTAAAGCCTTATTGAGCGGCTTATTTGATGGTCCGCCTGCTAATGAGCAACTTCGTCGTGAACTGGAAAGTCAGGCGGCGCGAGACGGCAAAGCCAGCCTCCATACTCGATTGGCTGTGATTGATCCCCTCTCAGCAGCTCGACTCCATCCAAATGATTTACGCCGAGTGGTACGTGCTTTGGAGGTGTTCATACTCACTGGTAAACCCCTCTCATTTTGGCAACAAACCTGGGACACTCCTTCGTTTTCAACGAGGATCCGTGGTGTGCCCCAGCCACTGAATATACCAACGGTGCGACTCGAACTGCCGCGGGATGTTCTTCATGAGAGGATTAATCGCCGAGTGCTTGCTATGATCGAGGCGGGCTGGCTTGACGAGGTTCGTCGTTTAGCCGAACTACCAAAGCCACTCAGCCGTGAGGCAAGACAGGCTTTAGGGTATCGGGAATTGCTCGCTTATCTCGAAGGCCATGGAAGTGCCTGGAAACAAACAATTGAACTGATTCAAACGCACACACGACAATTTGCTAAACGGCAGTTAACTTGGTTTCGACATTTCCCTCAATTTCATGTTGTTCCTGCACTCACCGCAGAAACTCATCGACTTGCTATCGCAGCATGGAATTCCAGTGGGGCCGTAATTGACACGGAGCACTAAAACAGAGACTATATTATTAGTGAATCGCTAAGTGGTTGAGGATCATGTGCTTTCAAACCGGACTGAGTGTGCTATATCTTCTCCATTAGCAATTGATGCTCACGTGCGTAATCGCGCGGGTACCCGCGCTGACCTTGGAAGAACTCTATGCGTACTGTGACCTTCCTGGTACTCGAAGGTGTCGATAAGGGCCGTGTATTTAAGGATTTACCAATTCCAGTTACGATCGGCCGTGAGGAAGGCAACGGATTGCGGCTCAATGATGAACGCGTAAGTCGTTTTCATGCCAAGGTCCAAATCGAGGATGGCGACATTATCCTGACAGATTTGGATAGCACTAACGGAACCCGAGTGAATGGCACAGCAGTTCAAATTCGTCGGCTGCGTGCCGGAGATCAGGTTTCTATCGGCCGAACCATGTTGCTCTTTGGCACAATGGAAGAGATTGCGGCCCGACGTGCCGCGACTGTACCAGCCAACGGCGGGTCGCAGGCTCAAACAATTCGTGCCGATGAGTTAGCTGCTGCCTCTGCTTCTCGACCAGCAAGTGGACTCGCGGATCGGACAGTAGGCCCACATGGCGCGTCAAACTGGAGTCCCTTTGAAGAGGATATCCCTCCATTACCACAGAAGCTAACACCCGCCCAGGCAGCTCGGTTGGCGGAGATATTTGACTACTTGCATCGTGGCTTGACCACGGCGGTAGAAAACATCGATGCCAATGAGGAAGGAACAGAGGTTCGCATTGGATTTGCCGAATGGCAAACTATCCAGGCTGTACAGCTCTTATTAGCTCGGTACGGACGCACTATTGCTGAACCAGATAGCAAGTGCTGATCATTCTACAGAACTTTCCCTCCGACCAGCTGCATCACCTACCAAGATAAGATCTGGTTGGCGAATATGTAATTATTTTTATTAACGTATCGCACTAGCTGTCATTCATTCATCATTAGAGCTGTGTGAGTTCTAAACTTATTCTGGTGTCATTTCAGTCGATCCGCCACGAGTGCTCAAATCGTCAACTACAGTTAGTTAGACTGGTGATGCCAGTTTTGCCGATCGTTCTACACCGCCTGATCGACATCGGGATTGCATTTTCAATCATGGCGGTTTGGTGAACTGATCCACTGGTGGACATACTGGTTTCTGAGTATGCTGATGCCCGCATCTGCTGAAAGCTCTGACGTTCGCGATTCGTTCCTTGCGACAGTGATCTCTGCCGACTTGCTGGGGCCAAACCAATTGGCTCGAGCTAGGACCCTGATTCCTTCAAACGTTAAGTCTATCCATGAAGCAGCTACATCACTCGTGGCTGCTGGTCTTTTGACACGATTTCAAGCTGACCACTTGTTAAGTGGTTCCTCTGATGGGTTACATCTAGGTGCCTACACAGTGTTGGAGGAGCTTGGATCAAGCCGCACTTGTCGCGTCTATCGTGCTAAGCATCGAACCATGAACCGTACGGTGGCAATCAAAGTTCTCTCGCCTGAGAGAATAAACACCACTTTGGCGCGAGATGCCTTTCAGAGGGATACTCGAGCGGCCGCTCAACTCAACCATCCCAACATAGTCACTACTTACGATGCCTATGAGGATTCCGGCCGCTTCTACATTGTGATGGAACTGGTCGAAGGTCCGAATCTACTAAAAGTTGTGAGCGACCGAGGTCCCCTGAAGGTTCAAGAAGTGTGTCAATTTGCATGGCAAGTGGCTGCAGGTCTTGATCATGCCCACGAAAAGGGATTGATTCACGGGAAGATTTTCCCGGCTAAACTGCTACTGAGCCGCCCTACGAAATCCGCTCCGGACGTATTCCTGAAAATTGCGGGGTTTGGCGTCCCTCGACTCCATTCTCTGCAGATGATGACACTTGGACATGAAGATAACGCACCTCAGCCGCGTTATTGTGATCGGCGTATCGATTTGTTTGGACTGGGTGGAGTGATGTACTACCTGTTGACGGGGATATCACTTTTCCAATCGGAGCATTTTGCCCCGCTTTGCCTTCGCAAGTCGAAGGAGTCCTACCCAAGAATTGAACACTTCCGGCCCGATGTGCCCCCACCGTTAGCTGCTTTGATCCATCAATTGCTGAGCCAGCATTCGGATGCTAAACCAACCGCCGCGATCGAAGTTATCGAACGGCTTGATGAACTCACCACACCCTCCTGTGCAGTGAATTTCGATCTATACGAACCAGTTCCTGATGCCAAGTCATGCAACTCATCACCAAACTCAGAGAGCGAAACTGCATCAGCTTATACTCGACGCGATGTTGGAGGTAATTCTCCTTGGGAGGAAATTACCACGCCAACCGCTGGAGACTTGGAAGTAACACAAGTCACTCCGTCGTGTCTCGACAACGCTCAACCCCACGCTCTCCGAACCCACCAAGCTCGACGGGGACGGGGTAGCTGGTTATTTGCTGCTGTGGCCATGTTAATGCTAGCAATTTGCGTGGGTGCGATTCGCGCAGTCGTTTTATCGATGACACAATGAGCTTTTTCTTTTCAAATGACCCCTTTCGTTCTCAAGTTCTCTCGCTCTGTAGTGCTCAGTCCGAGTTCTGACAGTACTTGATCTGTATGCTGTCCCAATCGGGGGGGCATAGTCGGCTCAGATTGTCCGGCACCTAGAATATGAATCGGATTGCCAACTAAGTGAACTGGATTGCCAGCTGGGTCCCGAACTGTCAGTTTCATGTTGCGTGCATGGGTCAGTTCGTCGGAGAAAATCTCGGCATAATTCCGCACGATCGCATGCGGGACACCAGCCTGGACTAGTCGATTTTTCCAATCGCTCGTTGGGAATTGTCTCATCAGCGCTGCGACGCGGGGAATCACTTCATCTCGATACTCTACTCGTTGACGATTGGTAGCAAAGCGTGGTTCCATAGCTAAGTCGGGGTCGCCTGCAGCCAGACAGAAAGATCGCCATTGTGAGTCGTTGCCAACGTTGAGTACAAGATAACCGTCGGCGGTTTCAAATAACTGATACGGTACAATTTGAAGGTGAGAGTTGCCTTGGCGTCGAGGCAAAACTCCGCTACTCAAATAAGCTTGAGCAACATTGACTTGAGCTGCGAGGGCGCAATCATGCAGACTAAGGTCTATGGCGTACCCATGTCCCGAAAGCTCTCTCGCACGTAAGCAAGACAAAATCGCTGTGGCGCTATACAAGCCAGTCAAAACGTTAGCAACCGCCACACCGACTTTGTAGGGTGGACCGTCGGGAGGTCCTGTGATCGACATTAACCCACTCATGGCTTGAATTGCGAAATCGTACCCCGGCGCATCACAGAGTGGTCCGGTTCGTCCATACCCGGTAATCGAACACAAGACTAGTTTTGGGTGTTGCTTCAATAGCGAGTCGGCAGTTAAACCGAGCTTGTTCACGCTCTCTGTACGTAGGTTCTCAATCAATACATCCGAACGGGCCAACAGTTGATGAAAGATTGCTGATCCCTCTGGTCGGGAAATATCCAACGTGAGAGAGCGCTTACCCCGGTTGCACGAGAGGAAGTAAGCAGAAAGATCATCGAAGCCAGAAGCGTAGGGCGGACCCCACCCACGTGTATCGTCACCCAGGCCAGGACGCTCAAGCTTGATAACTTCTGCGCCTAGGTCAGCGAGTAATTGACCGCAGAAGGGTCCAGCCAGCACCCGGGAGGCATCAAGGACTCTTATGCCAGCCAAAGGTGCTAAGTGATCCACTGGAAATGGTAGCATGTTATCCTCATAGTGGCATTCTACGTGTTCAATGGCTCCGATCGAGAAGGTGGTACAGGTTGATAAGTGATATGTGATTCTTCGCGGATGATCAAAAGTTTTATGAGACTCAACGAGTTATAGGACCATGACTCCACATGAGATTCTCGCTACGGGAGGCGTGGAATCAACAATCTTAGCTTTGCAGAAACGAATTGCTGATTTACCTTCGGATAACGAGCCCCGCAGGCTACTCGTCGAGTTATTGGTCTGCATGGCTCAATACGATGAGGTGATTGAACAGCTTCAGCAAATCCAATCAGAATCACCCAATTGGCCCGAGATCGAACGGGAGCTTTACCGAATTATCCGTGCTGCCCGTCGCCGTAGCATCGGTGCCATTCGTCCGACTATCCGTCCAGAGTCAGTCCCAATCCATGCCCAGCGACGATGGTCGATTATCAAGGCCCTGAGACACGCACGCCCTGAGCAAGCCGTTCGTGCAGCCGATGCCGCCGAAGCAGTCTCACCGGTGCTGTCAGGCTTCGTTAATGGGATGGAGTTTGATGGGCTGCGGGATGCGGATGATCGCTTCGCTTCGATTCTAGAGGTTTATTTAGGAGGAGAGTATTGTTGGTTTGTATGGGAGGGGATGCGCAAGCTCACGCTTTTCGAACCTCTACGATTGCTTGATCATGTTGTTCGACCTGGAACTATTACCCTTAAGGATGGGCGTGAATATCTGGTTCATTTGCCGATGGTTTATCCCTGCTCACATCAAGCGGGAGATGAGTTTGCACTCGGGTTAGAGACGGATTATATTTGCCCGGATCATGGGCCGACGCGATGTGTCGGAGGCAAGCTGTTACTGGTGGGAGATGATGGCGAATTCCCTCTTAGAGAGTGTCGAATGATTGAGTTCAGGTAAGTTTGTAATCTCGACCTTGACCAAATTCTTCCCTCAATCATCTAGCACCTTGCACCAAGCATGGCTCGCTGTTTAACGAACACGAAACGGGCGTTCGTGATATTTGACTTCGATCCTCGCTGTGACCGGCCGGAACTCGTCCACTTCAAACGGCTCGCCGACTCGGTTGCCACACACATCTTCCAGACGAGTATCGGTAACGAGCTTGTACTCTCCCGGCAACCAGGGATTCGTTGGTGTGAAGGACAGAACGCGTTCACCTCCACCCACGGTCATGACGCCCTGAACTTTCTGGCCAGTCGAATCCTCCACTCCAACAACTCGACCGAGCATAGCATGATCTAGGCGTTTGGGTAAGCGGATGATCAGCGGTGCCTCTGACCCACTGGGAGGCGCAATGATTGACCATTGACTCAGGTCTACTGGTTCGTCGTCTGGCGGACCTACCGTAAACGAACGTGAGTATTCTGTGCGAAGAGGGCGACCCTCGGTATCTGGCCAGCGCGCGCTGATGACGAGCGTATAGCTACGACCCTCCTCTAGGATCGGACCTTCTTCGAGTCTTGGTAACAAACCCCGTTTGACCCGTCCTGGGTGGAAAAAAACAGTGAGCCGCAAACCATCAGCAGACCACAGTTCTTCCTCTACTTCCAGAAAGGGTTCCTTGACTTCCAGTCCGTCGTCTCGAATCAGCTTCAAATACCGGTAGACATTACCGCGGGTGACCGGTCCGGTGAAATGGATGTACCAGCGTAAAGTGTTCTCGGGCAATCGATAGCCCGTGGGGTAAACCGCTGAGATGCCGACGCGTGGCCCGGATGGTGGTTTAGGAAGGGCAAGACGTGTGAGTCTTGGTTGTGTATCAGCTCGATCGCGTAAAATTACAACATATTCAAGACCAGGTACCAATGGAAATTGCGGATCAAACCGCACACCAGTTTCGGTAAGAGAGTAAGTGCCGCATACTGGCGTCCGAGCCAGCAATTCGTCAGTTGTCCCGCCGCCGACAACGACACGAAAAACACTCTGCCATTCTTTCAAGGATGGCTTGGCCTTCATCAGTTTCTCGAGCAGCTCCATGGAGAGCTTGGTTACTTCAATACAAGTTGAATCATGGGTATCGGTCTTGGCCAACGTAATGATGGGCGCTTCTTCGAGACGGACTTGGTGCATTAGGAGCAATTCCCAAATCATGCAAATAGCAACGAGCATTGGCATTGGTCGTTTTCTGTTAGGCGATCGGTGCGGGGATGGACTGGAATCTATCCGACCGCGGTGGCACACCGCGGTCGGAGCCGGGGTAGCAAGGATTCTGGAAATGTTTCACCATCGCAAGCAATCAGAAACGGTGAGCCACTCTCGTAGTTGATCAAGGTAGCGGGATGGTTTTCAAGTCTAGCCCAGTGTCCGTTTGGACCAAGATGAGAACACGTTCTGCATCGAATTTGTCGAGTTGTCGAACATTTGTTAACGATTCAATCTTCTCGGCCTTAACGCCTGCGGTACCTTTCACAGGCTCTGTAATTGCTGAAATTGTTGCGAACTCAGTCGTAGGAATTTTCAACACTCCATGACGGGTATTTGCTGAAAGCAAGTAATCCTTGCCATCCTTCGTGTAGGCAATCATATCGAGCGGCTGATTGCCGTTTCCCAACTCGGCAATAGTTGTCCCTTTAACTTTTGCCCCAGCCTTTAACTCGCTGACTGGAATCTTCACCAAGGGTGTGCAGGTGTACGATGCGATGATGTGATCTTCTTTTCCGATTTTGAACGGTGTAAAGGCTTTAATTGGAGCTTGGGTTTCCAAGCGACCGTGGGCACCGTGAAATATCTGGATGCCCGTGCCTTTATCAGCTTCCTTGAAGGGGAATGGGATTGCTCGCAAGGTGCTGGCGAATTCCTCACTGGAGAGACCTGCCACGAATAACCGACCATCGATGAATGCCATGCCGGTGATAACACCAAGCGGCTCGCGAGATGTGGGCTTGCCCGGGTTCGGTAGCTTCATGCTGGCAAAACGCACGTCCTTAAGCGTTAACGGTTCAATGGTCCCATCGTGGCCGACCTTGACTATAGCAGGCTGGCCATTACCAGGACCGCGGGTCACGGCCAAGTAAACCGTTCTGCTGGCTGGATTCACCTTAACATCGTTGATGCGAATATCCTTCTCTGTAGTTCCCAATGCTGCGGCAATTTTGCCATCTACTCGCTCTACATTCACTGGCTTATTACTTACAGATTTGTTGTCACCCGTGTCGATGGCAAACACGGTCGCACCCAATGCATCGCCAACGAACAGGAGACCATTTGGTCCAAAAGCCAAGGCAGCAGCCGATTGAAGTTTGGGGGTTCCTTGAGTCAGCCCGTCGTCGGCTGAACCTAAGGTGCTGAACACGAGCACGAAGAAACCAGATAGTAACTTGGTCCGCATTTCATCCTCCAGTTACGATTCGACGATCTACGAGAGGGCGATTACTAAAAATAAATTGTTCCTCGATCCTGAGAACATGCATCTTCCGCCAGAGTCAACCGAATTCAAGTAGAAATTCATGAAAGCCGTATACAGGGCTTGGTTTAGCCCTACCCGCTACTAACTGACGACGAACCCATACATTAATTCGGTGGAGTGGTTGCTCTGGGGGGGTACTATGGCAGAAGTTCGTGCTTTTCGAGGGTTTCGCTATGATCTCGGTCATGTTGGCACGCTATCGGATGTTGTCGCCCCGCCCTACGACGTCATTTCCCCAGCTCTTCAACAACAATTAGCCCAACGCAGTCCGTATAATGTCATCCGATTGGAATTACCAACTGAAGTACCTGACGATACCGATACTCACAACAAGTACACTCGCGCGGCTAACACCCTTCGAGAGTGGATTGCTGCTGGCATCGTGAGGCAGGATACAGCCCGAAGCCTTTACCTTTACGAGCAAGAATTCGAATCCGAAGGAATCACTCATACCCGTCGAGGTTTCTTGGGTCGGGTGCGACTGGAGCCCTTTGGCACAGGTAAAGTGTTCCCACATGAGCAGACGTTTTCAGGTCCCAAGGAAGACCGACTCAAGCTTTATCGGGCTACGGGGTTTAACATCTCGCCCATTTTTTCACTCTATCCTGATCCAGAGGGAGAAGTTGCACGGGTTTTTGAACCTTTTGTTCACACTTCACCACCACTGGTGGCCAAGGACCACTTGGGCGTGACCAGCCGACTCTGGGTCGTGACTGATAGCCATGCCATTAGTACGATCACGGGAATCATGGGGTCGAAACCCCTCTACATTGCCGATGGTCATCACCGATACGAAACCGCTCTGAAATATCTTGAAGAACGACGAGCAGTTGGTGAGGTTCGCGACGATGAATCACCGGCAAATTTTACGTTGATGCTGTTGGTGGCTATGAGCGATCCGGGTCTGGTAATACAGCCAACCCATCGTTTACTCTCCGGAATGTCACCACTGAACAGCCAAGCTTTGGAACAACTCATTCGCCAGCACTTTGCAATCGTTGAACGATCGGGGACTGATGCCAAGGCAGCATGGGAGTTCATTCAGATGGACGGTACCCAATCGCTGCTGGGTTTCGGTACGGCATCGGATAAAGAGTGGTTCGTTGCTCGACTGCGTGATGAGAAGGTGATGGCCGAGTTGGTGCCAAATCATAGCCCACAATGGCGAGGCCTGGCTATTAGTGTGTTGCACAATTTAGTAATAGGTCGATTGTTTGACGGGAAACCGACATGTCGTTATGTTCACTTACTGGATGAGGCAAGGGAAGCGCTGCATGTGCAGGACTGTCAGGTAGCAGTGCTGGTTCCACCTGTCACGATGCAGCACGTTGAAGAGCTTTGCCGACTTGGGGAAAAAATGCCTCAAAAGTCTACATACTTCTACCCGAAAGTCCTCACTGGCTTAGTCTTCAACTCACTAAAGAAGGATTAAGCAGGTTAGCCGGTAGCTTGGTTTGGTCCAGGGATGATTCCTATAGCGTAGTCAGCTGAAAACGGTAATCCCAACACCCGCCCTCGCACTCGAATAGTCCAGTTGATTTCGTTATTCGGGGCGGCGAACGAATGCATCGCATCAATCGGGATTTGAATTGTGGTCTCCAACATTTGACTGCTTTCGGGGTTCTGCTCAGGATCGATCAGAACATAGGAAGTCACTTCCTGCGCTGCTCGTGATTTGCTAGTCCCAGCGACATAGGTCGTCTCTTCTGTACAAACCAATTGTACGGTTAACTGAGATAGTGGGAAAAGCCCGCGCTGGGTGAGAGAGATGCGAGGAGTGCAACCCGGATAAACTGGGTGGAGCGACAACTCGACGTCGATTGTCCCTGCTAAACTGGCCACGATCCAGCGTAGGGCGGCGTACACAGCTTTAGCAATTAACACGAGCCCAGCAAATACGAATGGAGCCCATAATGCCGTTGTGAGCCAGCCGCCCAGAAAGCCTCCGCCCTGATTCCAAGCGATTACTTGCCGATAAACAAAGTAGCCCACCAAACTGTTCCAGAAGAGTGCTACTATCACGGCACAGCCAAATTCACACCCATGAGGCATCCCGCTGCGAGGCAACCGATGGGTCAAGACCTTCCCCGGTGTTGTGTTAATGACCGGTAATGTCGTGTTGCTGCCTAAGTCGGAATGCTGATCACCAGGCTCAGTTACAGTTGTCGTGATATCGTACCGTGCGGCCAGGCTTTCGGGCGAAGGTACATTTCTAGAGGCTTCTTGAGCCGCCTGCATCAAGTGGGAAGCCAGGCTCCTACCAAACACCACGACGAACAGCACCAGTGGTGCGAAGAAACCAATCGGAACAACCCACCAAGGCACTTGCTGCTGGATCGCGAAGATTGCAATGAATAACCCGACGGCACCGGTTAAAAAGAACCCCAGAAAGAACCATGCACAACCACGGCGGGTTCGTCCTGCTAGAGACGCAATGGCCTGACTTGATTCGTCTGCCATGGCTGTCGTTTCCCGTCTAAGGTGTATTTAGATTGCACCCATCACCAAATCCAAACGCAACACCAATCAAAGGCCATGCTTCCTTGATTAATGCTCGATCTGGAACCAATCGGGCGAGGAGGCCTCATATTTCGAGTAGGTATCCTCACGATCTATTGGTCGATGTGCCAGAGAGTGTGCCAAAAGCTCCGCAGCTACAAGATCGATAGCGTCGGTCTCCACCATGTACTGTCGACAAATCCGGCCCTCGCTGCTTCCGAACTGGGTGGCCTCAGCATAGACCTTTTCATAATTCTCCGGTTGAGTTCGTAACAGGTGAGTCCAAAATTCTGTCAGGCGACTCTTAAATGCTGCCTCGGATTCGCCCACATTCCCCAGAATGGTTAAACAGAGATACTCGGTCATGGGATTAGCACACTAAATTAGGAGAAGATTTGAGTCGAACTCCTTGGGTCGCACACCTGGTAACGAGTTTGGCTCAATTGAACAGGCCCGCTTTTTCAAGGATGGCTTGGAGCCGCGCTTTCTTGTCAGGGCTGAGTGGCCCGATGGGTAAACGGTTTGGCCCACAGGGGCGGCCTAGCAGCGTTAATGCTTCTTTCACAGCACCATTGCCGGTCCCAAGGCTCATAGCCATCCGAATTGGGTGCAAGCGGGATTGGAGTTCATGTGCCTGAGTAATATCGCCGCGGGAAAAGGCTTCATAGATGCCGACGCATAGGGCAGGTGCGATGTTACAGGACGCAGGAATGGCTCCACTGGCTCCAAACTGTAAAGCCGCGAGCATCAGAGTGTCGCGACCGTTGAATATACTAAATTTCTCGCGGGGTGTGTTTCGAACCAGTTCGATCGTGTTTTGCAAGTCACCTGAAGAATCCTTGATTCCCACGACATTTGGCACCTCGGCGAGGCGTGCCACCGTTTCAGGTTCGATCATGAGACCTCCACAGGTGGATGGGTTGTTGTACAGCACCACTGAGCATTGGGTGGACTCGGCGACACGCCGGAAATGGTCGAGTAACTCAGTTTGACTAGGCTTGAGAAAGTAAGGGGTAATCACCGACACCCCATCAACGCCTTCCTTTTCCGCCATCCGCGTCAATCGGAGCACTTCACGGGTTGATTCGGCACCTGTTCCTGCGAAAACCGGTACACGCCTTTGGACACAAGCCACGGTTTCGGCCACCACTTGCTGCTTTTCACTTTCATTAAGTGCGTAAAATTCCCCTGTCGTGCCTAGGACAAATATCCCGTGAACCCCAAAACTCAATTGCCATTCGATATGCTGTCGAAGTCGGAGAAGGTCAACTTCGTCTTGATTTGTATATGGTGTGACTATGGGCGGAATGATTCCGTGTAATTTCATGGGGAGCTCCCTCGGTAGGGTTAGTGTACTAACTTCACCCAGGTTTGGCGTTTAGATCGCTACAGGTGTGGATGGTAACTGTGGGTGACTGATGGATGAATGGTTGCTGATCTTTCTGATTTTCATCACCGCCATCCTTTATTCGGCTGTCGGTCATGCCGGTGCGTCGGGCTATCTTGCGGTCATGGCCCTACTTGGGGTGGCACAGTCCCAGATGCGCCCAGCCGCCCTGATTCTGAACATCATCGTCGCAACCATCGGAACAATTCGATTTTATCGAGCCGGTCTATTCTCCTGGCAACTCTTCTTACCGTTCACAGTGGCTTCAATACCCTTTGCTTGGCTGGGCGGATATCTGAACCTGCCCTCCAACGTCTATCGACCGGTCATTGGCATCATCTTATTGTTGTCGGCGACGAAGTTGGTGAGTGCAAATCGAATTGTTGTTGCTGAAGAGAAACAGCCCGTTCCCCTGCCGCTGGCAGCAATCAGTGGTGCGGTAATTGGATTGCTTGCGGGTCTAACCGGTATAGGGGGGGGCATTTTTCTCTCGCCATTACTCTCCCTCATGCGCTGGGCGGAGACAAGAGAAACCTCGGCCGTGTCCATAGCATTCGTGCTGTGTAATTCTCTGTTTGGGCTGATTGGTTTACTCAGTACAGTCCACTCGTTACCAATTGGGATTTTCACTTGGGCATTTGCGGTGGTGGTTGGAGCAGTGATTGGCACCGAACTTGGAAGCCGCCGGTTGAGCACCCGCACTCTCAGACGAATTCTTGCCATGGTGCTGGTTATTGCTGGCCTCAAGATGATTTTCACTTGAAACAGGGTCCATACTCCAATCCTTGCTCAACGCGGGCAAATGACTTGCAGAGGCGTTTGCAGAGGTCTATTAAGCTGGCGAGATAGCTCTTGCGATCCCGCCAGCAAATTCGAAAAGTTCACTAGGGTTTAACTGCAATTGCTGAGCCGACAAAGCTGAAGGTTTCGTTGGTATTACTACCAAGTGTGGAAATTGCTGCCAAACAGACAACAACCACTAAGGCTAACATCACCGCGTACTCGACCGCAGTCGGGCCATCTTCAAGCTTTAAAAACTGCGCGAGTGTTCTGGTAATTCGTTGGGTCAACTTTGTCATCAGTACACCTCTGCAAAATCATGGGGGAAAACTCGGGTAACACGCACCCTTTTGCAGCGTAGATCGCCTTCACTGATCGTGCAAAGTTTTACGAATGCCACAAATCAGAATGATGACAGAGAGAAGTCAGTTTGCTCAAAGTATTCGGATTACAGGAGCAGATCTGCAATACGTATAACTGATGCAATCCTTTTATTCGCACTATCTGGGCAAGTCACAGAATCACTTTACTCATGATGCACGGCGCTCTCGACGCAAGGGTAGGGGCGATGCTGGTCCGAACATCCCAATCGTTATGTATTGGAAAGCTTCTTCAATTCACGCGGAATCTCGCCTGAGTAGCTAGCCCAGAGGGCATCTACTGGATGCGCACACCAGATGTTGGGAGCCACTGCTTTGAGATGGCGAGTAATTTGCATTAGGCAACCCACGTTGCTCGTTAGGAGGGCCTGTGTACCGGTCGCAACGATGTTGGCAGCCTTGCGTTCACCCAAACGGCCAGCCATTTCGGGTTGGGTGAGGTTGTAACTTCCTGCAGCGCCGCAACACAACTCGCTTTCCGGTAATGGCACCAACTTCAATCCCGGAATCATCTCGATTAAGGCCCGAGGTTGCCGGACAATTTGTTGGGCGTGCCGCAAGTGGCAGGCGTCGTGGTAGGTTGCATTTATGTTCAAAGGATGCGTCGGTTTCACGGGGCCGAGTTCCATCAAAAACTCGCTGATATCGCGGACTTTGCTTTGAAAGCGGGCCGCCGCCTCGGCGTGGGCGGTTCCGTGTAGCATGTGGGCATAATCCTTAAGTTGTGCCCCACAACCTGCAGCATTGGTGATTATCGCATCCACAGCTTGAAATCGTTCCTCATCATAAGCAGAAAATGCGTCACAGTTCGTCATTGCAAATGCTTGCGCGGGGTGTTCCTCTGCGGCATGATAGTGCAGTGCCCCGCAGCAGGTTTGCGCGCTTGGAATCCAGACCTCACAACCATTTTTTTGCAGCACACGGGCAGTATTGAGGTTGGTTTGTGGATACAAGGCATCAGCGACGCAACCCAAAAACAAAGCAACCCGGGCTCGTCGTCTGCCTTCCGCCGGCAACACGGTGGGCAGTCGCCCATAATGGCGATTAAGTTTGGGCAACATGTTCTTCATGTTTCGCAGCGATCGGGGCAAGAGTTGTGTAAGCCGAACTTTATCGGCAAGCCAATCCAAACCGGTCCACTGCAGCAGCCGGGCTGGTGCAAGAGCAAGTCGATTCCGCCAGCGATAAGGGAAGACTCGAAACAGTAAGAATCGCTGCAGTGCATTCAGTGTCTGAACCTGACGACCTGGTTCGGATTGGTTCATGAACACCCGGAAGGGCTCGATTAGCCGGCCATACTGAACACCCGAGGGGCAAGCTGTTTCACAAGCCCGACAGTTCAGGCACAAATCCAGATGCCGCTTGACATCGGCATCGAGCGCCAAGGTGCCGTCGATCACTTGACGCATCAGGTAAATTCGGCCTCGTGGCGAGTCGGCCTCATTGGAGGTTTCGACATAGGTGGGGCAACTCGCGGTACAAAGTCCGCAGTGAACACAATCGAGTAGAAGTTCGTAATCGATCTTTGGACCGTGATCGGTGCTAACTAGTGGTAATGCAGTCTTGGTAGGTAGAGTTGACATAAGTTAAATAAAATCAGGTATAAAGTTCATAAACTATTAAACAAGCGACCGGGGTTGAACACATCACCGGGGTCTAGTGTCTTCTTAATGTGCCGCATGAGGTTCCAAGCGGAAGTTGGTTTGCCCCAAATCGGCACAGTTCTTTTGGCTTCAACAGGACAGCGACGGATGATAAGTTCTTCAACGGGTTTTGGGCCATGCTGCCAGATAATCCCATTTAAGGCGTGGGCGTGAATTATCACTGGTGGCTTGTTTCGCAGTGCTTGAGCAAGTTGGCTGGGTAACAGATTGGCCTTCCCAATGAAGGACGAAGCCGGGTGGGTTTGCAATTGCGTAATCCTTGTCCAATACCCAGAAGCTTCATTGAGTTCAGCAACATCCCGTACCGGGGCAGTCCTTAACTCATTCAACAAGGTCATTACTTGCCACCGCACCGTGGTCTCTTTCTCCTCGAAGCCGACAGCCAGAGTCCATTCGTGCTCAGAAGTTGGAAACGGTAAATCTCCAGCTTGGCAAGCCTCGCTGTTGAGCAATTCCACTATGACCGGCCGCGATCGGGAAGCGTGAAGCAGGTTCAACACTTCAGACAATGAATCTTGGGAACATTTAAAAACTAAGAGAGCATAAGCTTCCGGCCGTGGTTTAACTTTTAATGTTACATGCGTTATGACACCTAATGTCCCGAGTGCTCCCGTTTGCAGTTTCATGAAATCATAGCCAGCAACGTTTTTTACCACCCGTCCGCCAGCTTTGACCTCTACTCCTTCGTCGGTGACGAAACTCATGCCGAGGATATAGTCACGGAGGGTGCCGTAGCCATATCGGTGTGGGCCCGATTGATTAACAGCAATAGCACCCCCGAGCGTCGCTTTCTCGGGAGAAGTAACGTCGATCGGTAGCCACTGTCCTTCCTTGGCGAGTTCCTCTTGGAGAGCTGCGATAGTAATACCCGCTTGAACAGTCACCGTCATATCCCGAGCAGGGTAATCGATGACTTGATTCAATGCAGTCATATCGACTGCGATGCCAGGCTTGGTTGGGGGTAATCCAATATCCAGTGTTGTCCGACCGCCAACAGGATAAATCCCCTGACCGGCGCCCCGAGCAGCCTGCACCATCTCGCACAAGTCGGAAGTGGAGCTCGGCCGACAAACCGGCAACGGGGGAGAATCGTCGATGATAAGTGTGTCCGCTGTCACACTGCGGCCCTTCGCGCGGGTTTGGTTTGAATGACAGTGCTGGGCTCAGCACAACCACCGGCTGTGGGGAGGAGCTTACCGGGGCTACAACGTCCTTCTGGGTTGAACGCTGACCGAAGTCGAACCATGAAGTTCAGGTCGGCAGAAGTGAACATCAGCGGCATGAAGTCGATCTTCTCGACGCCGATGCCGTGCTCACCTGTAACGCTACCGCCAAGACGAATACACTCGGCCAAAATATCGTGGCTTGCTTCCAATACTTTTTGCACCTGGATGGGATCACGCTCATCGAACATGAGAATGGGATGAACGTTTCCGTCCCCTGCGTGGAAGACATTACAGATGCCCAACTGATACTTGGCGGCCGTGGCCATGATAAACCGCATGATTTCGGGGAGCTTAGTTCGTGGAACCACCCCATCTTGCGTGCAATAACTGGGGTAACCAAGCCGGCCGATAGTGCCGAAGGCCTGCTTCCGCGCTTTCCATAACGCCATCCGCTCCGACTCGGTACTGGCTTTGCGGACCTCACGAGCTTTGTTCGTACGGGCGATTGCCTCGATGCGGTCCGCTTCGTCCTGAAGTCCAGCCTCGATACCGTCGACCTCCATGATGACCACAGCTTCAGCGTCCAAAGGGAAGCCAAACTTAAATGCGGCCTCGACGGCGCTGAGCATCGTCTTGTCAAGCAATTCCAGTGCTGCGGGAACAATACCAGCACCTATGATGTCGCTGATGGTGTTGGTTGCGTCGTCAATCGTGTCAAAGACACCAAGTAGCGTCCGATAGGCTTCGGGGTTCTTGGTTAAGCGCACCCAGACCTTTGAGACGATCCCAAAAGTGCCCTCTGATCCTACGATGGTGCCGGTCAAATCGTAACCGGGAGTATCCTCGCAGGGCCCACCGCAGGTTACGACCTGGCCATCGGGTAGAACAATCTCAACGCCGAGAATGTGATTGACCGTAACGCCGTACTTGAGTGTGTGTGGCCCGCCGGAATTGGTAGCCACGTTTCCGCCGATGGTGCAAGCCCCTTGGCTAGACGGATCGGGAGCATAGTGGTAGCCAAAAGGTTTTAATGCATTAGTAAGCCAAACGTTCACCACCCCCGGCTCGACGACGGCGTAACGGTCCCGGATGTTGATTTCCAGAATTCGTTTCATCCGGGCTAGAGCAATCATTACCCCGCCCCCAACGAGCACGCATCCACCAGCCAGACTGGTACCGGCCCCTCGAGCTAAAAATGAGACGCCAAGTTCGGAACACGCCTTGACGATGCCGACGATTTGCTCCGTCGAGGTCGGAAAAACCACTACATCTGGTTTCGTTTTCGCAATTGTGAAGCCGTCGCACTCATAGGCAGCCATGTCCGCAGGCGCTGTCAGCACATTTTCTGCACCCACGATGGCTTGCATGCGCGCCACCAGTGTTGCGTGAGTGTGAGGTGGGCCAGCCGTTTGAGTGATGTTGGTCGCGGTTGTATTCATACTTACAGTATATCACCCAGGGGCGGGAGTTGCCGACTCGAAAAACAAAGTTGGTTACCTGACGTAACTCAATACATTTGGGTCGATCTTTTTTGCTCAATTTTCAAAGGCGGCGGCGATTGACACGATACAGAAAAGCCAGAATTGTGGCGACGGCTTGGTAGACCTCAGGGGGGATTTCCTGATCAAGGTTGAGCCGGCTTAACACCTGGACCAGATTGGGATCCTCGCGGACTGGGACGGAATTTTTCCGAGCCAGCTCCAAGATTTGCTCGGCTGTCCGGCCTCGTCCTTTGGCCACGACTCGTGGCGCATTGTCCTGATCTGGGTCGTACCGCAGAGCCACCACTCGTTTTTGTCTTGGTGTTTTTGCCATGTTACACCATGACATCGACCAGCGAGACACCCTCGGGGTGGCCCGATTTCATGGCAACAGTCCGACGGCGGTGCCGTTCGGGCAGGTCTGCAGCCGGCTGCACATCGAGCAACACAGAGCGAAATCCGTCAGCGAGTAGCTCATCATGCAATCCAGCGAGTTCGGCCCTTACTTGGTCTCGTGCGGCAGGGGTTTCCACATAAAGGATGGCACGAAGATGACAATCGCAAACCCCTGCATCAATCCATGTTTCCCCAAGTTCCTTCAGCGGTACGTGCATGAGCATTCGGAAGCCTCTGGGGCGTTCCGAATCGGAACGCTGTCCATGTTGCTCGAGCTCGAGTGCGAGATATAAAGTGCGCCAATCCTCACCATCTGGGAAAGGGATGTGCAAGAAGTAAGGTGTACCGGTTGCCTGAGCCAACACGTTGGCTGCTTGGTGTGACTCAATGCCCTGCAGCAAAGTACGAGAGGCTGTCATTTGCACGTCCCCTCCGATTTCTTGCAGGATGTGCAACAGTCGTAATAGATCCCCCTTTAAATCGGAAGCGACTTGTAAATCCGAAGCACCTGAGGTGAGTAGCGACGGATCCAAGGTCGTTGCGTTCAATGGGTGTCTGGTCTGCCTGGCGAGTTTCGCCTCGAAGAGTAGCCCGCCCTTGGTGATCAAGCCCTGTAACTCTGTAGCATTAAGGGGTCGCGGTTGACTGGGAAGAAAGGATTGCAATGTGGCCAGAACATCAGCCGCAGCGCGATTGAGGGACAGGATTTGGCGATTCTGATTCGAGGAGCTTTGCCAGGAACCCTGATACATTGACTGTGCTACGGTCAATTCCTCCAGTACGGGTTTAACCATTGTGGCGAAATCCAAACTTGGTGAGCCACGAAGGATCGCTGTGGGCAACTCGATGGGTAACCGTGTCGAGTCCGGTATGGGTCGAAGGGTCAGTCCGTTTGTGAGCCGATCCATTTGCATGATGTAACGCCCACCGGGTTTCAACTGCTCCGACGAATATATGGTTTCCTCGAAACCGTTGAGCCGTACGTGCCATTGCCCTTCACCAATCTGTGCGAGTACATCGACCACGACCATATTCAATGGGTTGATCGAGGGTTTTGTTCCCAGTGCGGTATGACCGGTTGGGTTTACCACTTGAGCCGTGGTAGCGTTTGTTCCTTGTAGCTGAACTCCCGGGAGTGATGAGGTCACAAGAGACTGAGCTGGGGTTGAAAGCTTGAAGTGCTGCGGCAGGGTGGCCGCATGAATGACCTCCAAGGTTTGCGGTTTTGATCCCTGTGGAATCCGGATGAGTAATACAGCTCCTTCGTGCAGTTGTACGGTGGGCCGTACGGTCAGTTGCTGACCATTGACGGTTAACACAGCTTCTTTCGGGCTAGCCCGGGTAACGCTCGCCTCGAGCAAAGCTCCCACAGGAATAGCTTCCAAATTTCCGGATAACACCTTAACAGCAATGCCTCCGCCGCTGGAAGTGGCCAAAGGTAGAGCTGCTTCGGGTGGTGGTATGCGGTGCATCATATTGTCAACTGTAGCTCACACGAGCAATTATGGGCGGACTCTGAATAATCCGGACAGTCCGTAGCATTGCTACGATTGATTCAAGTTCTCCATCTCCACATCCGATACTCCAGACATGGACATCAACATGACAGGTTCAGGAGTGCTAGCACAGGTACTCGATGCGAGTGCCCTGCGGCACCGAGTCATTGCGCAGAATGTGGCCAACATCAACACGCCGGGGTATCGCCGTTTGGCAGTACGCTTTGAGAGCGACTTGGCTCGTGCCTTAGAAACGCCAACCAGCACGAAGCCTGTGAAACCTCAGGTTGTGGTCGCTGATGGACCGGAACGAGTGGACGGGAATACGGTCGACATTGACCGAGAAATGAATGATCTGACGCGGAACGCCTTGCTGTATGAAGCGGCTTCGCAAATTCTCGCGACTAGACTCGCAATGATGCGATCTGCTATCACCGGTCGGTGAATGACCTGCATCGTTCACGCACCGCCCCAAGGGAGCAGGAGGCCTCCATGCCGTTCAATGATTTATTCGCTGCGAATGCAATTAGTGCAACGGGGATGTCTGCTGAGCGACTGCGCATGGAGGTCATCGCAAACAACATTGCTAATGCGAACTCCACACGCAGTGCCAATGGTGGCCCATTTCGGCGGCAGGATGTCGTCTTTGCCGAGGTCCTGGGTGGGATACGACCGGATGGGGCACCGAACTTTCTCGGTGTTCAAGCCGTCGAGCTTGTCGAGGATCCCAGTGAGCTGCCGCGAGTATACATGCCGGGGCACCCAGATGCGGACGCTGAAGGCTTCGTGCAAATGCCCAACGTTCAGTTGCCAATCGAGATGGTGAACTTACTGACCGCCGCGCGCTCCTATGAGGCGAATTTACGTGCGGCTCAGACGTTCCGAACCATGAACCAACAAGCCTTGGCCCTGCTGCGAGGTTAAGTCATGCCTGTTGAATCACTGAGTGCAATTGGTTCATTACCCCGGCTTCAACCGCTAACGCAACCGGTGACTTCGAGTGAGCAACACTCACCGGGTAGCGGATTCGCCTCGGTACTTAGCGGAATTCTCGGTGCGAATCAACAAGCCACAGTCGCGGCCGATGCCGCCATTCGTGACCTTGCCACCGGAAATGCTCAAGATCTTCATACGGTGAGCTTGGCGGTCGCTCAGGCGGATTTATCCTTTCGACTCATCCTGGAACTGCGAAATCGCTTAACCGAAGCGTATCAGGAAGTCACCCGTATGCAGTTGTGATGGAACATCACACAACCCGTGCACGTAAGTCATTGTCTCCAAAAGATTTGGTATTGGTATCCTATCGCTCCAACAACTGGAGCGCCGGTGATGCATGGAAACACTCCGCCGCTTCATTCAACAGTTTCGTGAATACTGGGCTAGCCTCAGTTTCGCTCGACGTGCCGGTGTGATTGTTGCATCGGTCGGGGTGATCGCCGCATTAGCAACACTTCTTTATTTGTCGCAAGCCTCAGTCTATCGGCCGCTTTACACCGATCTGTCCCCCGAGGAAGCTAATGCAATTACTGCTCGCCTAACCGCTCAAAACATTCCCAACCGCTTGGCAGCTGGTGGGACGAGTGTCGAAGTACCGGAGGATAAACTGGCGCAGGCCCGGGTTGCGGTTGCGGCGGAGGGTTTGCCCTCCCGGGGTGGGAAAGGATACGAGCTTTTTGATGAAACCTCATTATTAACAACGCCATTTGTTCAGAGTGTGAATTACCAAAGGGCTCTTCAGGCCGAGTTGTCGCGTTCCATCATGCAGATTGAATCCGTGCAATCGGCACGCGTTCTGATTGCCCGACCTGAACCCACCCCGTTTGTTCGTGACCAGAGACCACCAACTGCCAGCGTGGTCGTCAAGCTCAAACCGGGTGCTACGCTGAGCCGAGTCAGCGCTGCAGGAATTGTGTCACTAGTGGCTCGCAGTGTAGAAGGGCTTAAACCGGAAAATGTGACCATCGTTGATTCAGCAGGTCGTCTGCTTTCGGATCCCCATGCCGGAGACCGTGAAAATTTGCCGGCTCCTCAACTTGAATATCGCCGTGAATTGGAGACGTATTTGGCAAATAAAGCCGAGCAAATGTTGGCACAAGCACTAGGTGCTGGTCGGGCAATAGTTCGGGTTAGTGCCGATATCAATTTTCAGCAACTGAAAGAACGTCAAGAAACCTACTTACCTAATCCGGTTGTCAGTGCTGAACGATTGACCACAATCAAGAGTTCGGGTGGGCTTGCGTCACGGGGCATCGCTGGTGCGGTGAGTAATGTACCCCGAACAGGCGTTTCACTTTCCGGACCTGGCGGTGCGGGGTCCAGCTCCAACGAAGAACAAACTCAAACCGACTATGCCGTTTCGAAGACAATACGCGATCTGGAAGATCGGATGGGTGCTGTGACCCGCCTGAACATTGCAGCGTTGGTGGACCTCACTCCGGGAGAAGGTGGTGCTAGCCTAAGTGCAGAAGATGCAGAGGAGATCATCAAACAGGCAGTTGGGTTCCGCACGGGACGGGATGAGGTTAAACTGACCAATGTGCGGCTCGGGGGTGTTGCGCTTGCCCCCGAACCTGATGAAGCGCTAATGGAGATACAACGCTTTCAAGCCTATGTTAGCCTGGCTCGAAATCTGAGTTTAGCACTGGCCATCGCCTTTTCGCTTTCGATAGTTCCGTTAATGTTATTGCGACGCCGACCAACGCCTCCCGTCGCCCCAATTCCTGCCGCTCCTGAGGGACCGCGGCCAAGTGAGGCAGAGCGGCGAAAGGCCGAACTCGAACGATTTAGAGAACTTGCTCGCAACGAACCGGATCGAGTCGCAGATATTTTCAAATTGTTGCTGGGCGGACCCGCGCGTTGACGCTGTCCGGGAGATGCAATGGCGGATGCACCTGGAGAGGATGTTGCGGTACTTCTGCTTCGCGTACTATCGGCGGAGGATGCCGAATCCATTTTGGGGCGACTTGAGCCTGCGTTTGCAACTCGACTGCGCGAGCGGATCCAAAGTGCCCCCCCCGATTTACCGCCTGATCCTGAGCTTGATTCAGCTCTTGCCCATTTTTTTGATCTTTACCGAATTGTTCAACGATCGGCTATGTTTATCGGCGGTCCCTCCAACACGACCACGCCCCCTGAGGCTCGAACTGAGACCGCGACTAACCCCATCGACGAGCTACGAGCGCTAACCCCCGACCAACTCGCTCAGGCATTGGAAGGGGAGCAACCGAGCACAATGGCTATGGTTCTCTCATGCCTTGAGCCTGCGTCCGCCGGTTTGGTCATGAAGCGTATGCCCTTGGAACAGCGTGCCGAGATCGCTTTGCGGATGACTCGCGGTGGCACCCGCAATCTTACTCTTCTTCATAAATTGGCTGCTGCTGTCGCCGAAAAAGGGCGTCGCCTCGGGAATATACCCCCCGAGCCGACTCAGGACGAACTCATCTCGAAGCTCGCCGATATGATCCGCGCAATGCCTCGTCCCGAGCGGATGCCAGTGGTTCGTAAAATCGAATTAACCGATCCCGATTTGGCAGCAAAAGTTGTGGAGCGACTCCTACGAATTGAGGATCTTGTCAAGATTCCCGATCGGCAACTGCAAGGCTTGCTGGCAAAGCTTGATGTGAAGACGATCGCGACAGCGTTGCGGGATGTCGATCCAATCGTTCGAAACAAGGTCAGCTCGAACATGTCAAGCCGAGCACGCACGGTACTCGATGAGGAGAGCGAACTTCTCGGTGCCATCTCGGCATCCCGGATCAAAGAAGCCCAAAGTAAAGTGCTCGCACTTGTGCTAAAAGCTGAGGAAGATGGCGAGATTGTGATGGAAGAGTAGATCGTCAATACCGGTTAATCTAGTCGGATTGCACAGGTACTACACCGTCTGAGTGTTTGAATCTGGTGAGAACAGACAAGAAAAGTTGTCGGAAAACCACGCCACGCGTCTGCATTCTTCTGGATTATAAGCCATCATAGGGATATACACTCGCACCCGATGTGAGTGCCCTTGGATGTGCCTGACTTGGAAATAACCAGTCGGTGTCATTGTAACCGAAGGATGGAGTGCGAGAGGTTAGGGAGACTCATGCGCTCGACACCGGCGATTTTTTCGGGCCAACCGACATTCGAGTGCCGAGTCCGCTTTACGGGCCGGCTCACCGGCGTAAGTCTTTCCCCAGTTGAAGAAGCGGCGGAACCCTCTATTGAAGGGAAAGTTAGGCAGCCTGAGGCATCACCAGCCCCTCCCCCGCCACCGCGTCCACCGCAGCCCGAGACGACACCCCCAACAACCACGGTTGACTTTTGGCAAACTGAGGCTGGGAAAGAACTTCTTGCTGAACGGCAGCGAATTGATGCCGTATTGAATCAAATCCGCCAAACGGTGGCCGACTTTCGTAAGGAACAAGCGAACCGTCTTCGAGAATGGCAACGGGCAGCGGTAGAACTTGCACTTACCATTGCCACCCGATTGTTGCACGAACGGGTTCAATCCGGTGAGTTTCCGATTGAAGCTCGCGTCCGAGATATGATTGTTCAGCTTGAAGAGGATGCACCAGTAACGATCCATTTGAACCCTGCTGACCTAGAGTTGCTCACTTCGCGTTTGGGGGGTGCACCTCTACTACCAGGTCGGGATGATCCGCGATTGGTACCAAATCCCGAGTTGGCTCGCGGCGAGTGCCGGGTTGAATCTCGTGAGACCTTATTGCTCTCAGATGTGACGCGTGAGTTGCAAGAGATCCGCGAAGAACTATTACGGAGTGTCGGTTATGCTCGGTCTTGACATGCCGGCGATGAACCGCAGCATCACACAAACCCCATTGTATCGTTTAGCCGGTCGGCTCAGGAGTGTGACAGGTCTCATGACCTGCAATTTGCCAGTGGCAGTGGGGGACCAATGTGCTGTTGTTCCCCGCGATGGTGATCCAGTACTCGCTGAGGTGATTGGCTTCGAGAATGATCTGGCGTATTTGGTTCCCTATGACCGAGCCGAGAATCTCCAACCGGGAATGCCGGTCATACGCCAGGGCCGTGGGTTGACAGTTCCAACGGGTGACTCGCTTTTGGGCCGGGTGATCGATGGACTAGGACGTCCACTCGACGGCCGAGGACCCCTCATGGGTTGTACCCACCAACCAGTTAATCGGCCCGCTCCTTCTGCCCTCGAACGCCAACGGATCCGTAAACCGTTCGTGACCGGGATCCGAGCGATTGACAGCGTTTTGACTTGTGGTCAGGGTCAGCGGATTGGCATTTTCGCCGGGGCTGGGGTCGGGAAGAGTACTCTTCTTGGAGAAATTGCAAAGGGCTCCGAAGCCGATGTCAATGTGATAGCCTTAATTGGGGAACGCGGTCGTGAAGTTGCCCCATTCTTGGAGGATAACCTCGGTTCAGAGGGAATGGCTCGTTCCGTGGTTATAGTAGCGACTTCAGACCAGACGCCCCTCATGCGGGTGCGTGCCAGTCAAGCCGCGATCGCAATTGCCGACTATTTCCGTGCCGGTGGGGCTAATGTGCTCTTCATGATCGATAGCCTAACCCGCTTGGCCATGGCTCAACGCGATCTCGGCCTGTTACTCGGTGAACCACCTAGTGCCCGTGGGTATACCCCAAGTGTCTTCCAACTTCTTGCTCAAACTGTTGAACGTCTTGGTAATGCCGCGGTTGGTGGTATCACAGCACTCTTGACGGTCCTCGTCGATGGTGGTGACATGGATGAGCCAGTCAGTGACGCGGTGCGCTCGCTCATCGATGGGCATATCGTTCTCGATCGGAAGATTGCTGAACGCAACATCTACCCCGCAATCGATGTCGCGCGGAGCATCAGCCGAGTTGCTACCGATGTTATGGATCGGGAACACGCGGCAGCAGCCAGGAAATTCCGGGCGATCCTGGCGACATATGCCGAAGTGCTGGATCTCATCCGGATTGGAGCCTATGTCCGTGGCACAAGCCCACAGGTCGATACAGCCATTGAGTTAATGCCCAAAATTGAGAAGTTCTTGAAGCAAGACATTGGTGAGCGATCAAATTTTCACGAAACCCGTGCGGCTCTTTACCAGATTACTTCGTCATGGCCTTTTTAGCCGGCAGGTTTACCAGTGAGATGTAATCAGGAAACATCGGATCAAACGGAGTGTGCCACCTATATTCTCAATTGGACAGTCAATAAAGTGAAGTTCAATCGGTCGACATGAACACTCACGATTGCATCAGCCTGCAACACCCGAGTTAGTTGGCTTGACAGCCTTTGTCTCATCTGCCATAAGCCGCCCCGATTCAGGAGGCGGGGGATCTGTGAAACGATTTGAGTTTTCATTGGAGCGGTTGCTCAAGGTCAAGCGTCAAATGGAGCGATTGGCCGAGATCGAGCAACTTCGCGCTCGCCAAGCTGTGGATCGGGCTCGGGCAATCTTGGAACAGCTTCAAAATCAGCTCACCCGGGTCGCGGAACAAATTACCGCGTCGATTGGTAGGACGCTACCTTCGCATCAATGGTGTGCCGTAGCCGATCTTTCGGAGCGGATAAGCGAGTCCATCCGGATCTCCGAGCAGGAGGTTGAGCAAGCTGAACTAAAACTTTTAGCTGCAGCCGAGCAACGCGCCCAACTCGCTGCCGAAGTCGAGGCACTTGACACCTTGCGACGCCAGAAATGGCAGGAATGGCAACAAGAAATACAACGTGCCGATCAGGATCGGCTCGATGAACTAGGCCTTCGCCGTTGGCAACAAAGCCGAGGCGAAGGGGGCAACGCCCAGGCTCCGGTATGAAAAACTTCCTAATTCTGGCACTGGTCGCCGCATTACTTTTTTCCATCTCGGCTGCACTGTCCCTTTGGCTGAATCAATCCCGACAGGCTGACGTGCCGTCAGAAAAAGAGAAATCTGTTAGTAAGGCAAATGGGGAAAAGGAGCCTCCGGCAACACAAGCCACGCCTAAAGGCGAACCCAAAGCACTACCCAAAAGCGTAACGAACCCCGTTGGTCCTGACCCGACAACTTTCCGTGAGCGAGAGGCCCAACTGGCACGCCGTGCTGCACAGATCGATATGGTTGTCCGCGATTTGCAAGTACAACGTGATTTAGTCGATACGTTGATGCGCCAGGTTACAAGCGAATTGAAAACAGCCACTGGTAAACTCGACCAGTTGCAAACTCTTGCCGGTCAGATCGAAAAAAAGAAAACCGAGTTGAGTGACGCCGAAAAGCAAAACATTGCTCGTATTGCCAGCATGTTGGACACCATGACGCCCGAAGGAGCTGCTCGGGTGATTGTTCAAATAGCCGATTCCGGGAAGCTTGAAAATGCAGCTCGGGTTCTTGTGCTAATGAAGGACCGGCAGATTGGACGGGTTCTCGACCAACTCGACCCGGCTTTGGCGGCTCAACTTTTAGACCGTGTTCGGGCTCAGCGTACACCCGCCCCGGCTCCGACACCTGCCGCTGGTACCGCGATACCTGCTGGCGGTGTTCCGCCGCGTACACCGTGATGGAGCGGCACGATGTCCCCCTTGGTAAAGCCTGGACGCTTCTTCGTTTCCTTTTGGCGTGTTGCTTCATGGATGATTGGTGTCGCCTCCGCCTTTCTAATCGTCAGCTTTGGGTTGCTAACGCTCACTACTGGCACTGCAATTGCGTCCACTCAAATGGTTGAAAGCTCTTCCTCTCAAGCGGTAACGACCCCGGAGATGGTTCCTTCATTCACACGATTGCTGATTACTTTGCTAATGATTTGCGGCTTCGGTATTCTTCTTATCCGGTTTTTTAGTCGGTCGAAACCTCAACCCCCGAAATCCCTTAGTGTTCTTGCTGCATTGCCAATAAATTCTCGCTGCACTATTTATTTGGTTCAAGCAAGTGACCGTCGGTTGCTAGTTGGCGTTGATCCTTTTGGGATAAAGGCTTTGGTTGAATTACCAGGCGATCCGCCTGAACAATTCGTAACAACTCCAACTAAAACCAATTTCCAACCTGGTACCAACCAGATTGAAGTGCTGCTCACGCGACTCCGCAGCGGAAATCGTACAGCAACGACCTGACGTCAGCTGTGGCCACACGGAGGTGGAATATGGGCGGAATCGCTGAACTGTTCAACAATCCGGATGCACTGAATCTTCAAAACCTCTCACCGGCTGTTCAGGTTGCGTTATTGCTGGGTCTTTCAGCCCTCCTCCCAGCGGCGTTAATGACGGTGACCTGCTTTACCCGGGTGGTAATAGTGCTGGCCTTTGTGCGGCAAGGGCTTGCAACTCCAAACTTGCCCCCCAACTTGGTCATCACAGGGTTAGCTCTGTTTATCACTTTATTCGTCATGCAACCGACGTTTGCGGAAATTGACCAAAAAGCACTTCAACCCTACCTGAATAAACAGATGAGTGGTAGCCAGGCCTTTCAGACAGGTGTGGACATTCATAAACGCTTTCTACTCCGAAATACTCGCAAGCAAGACCTGTCACTGTTTATTCATCTCTCCGGTAACAAAACCATACAGGAGCCGGAGCAAACCCCAATGCTAACTGTAATACCAGCTTTTGTAATTAGTGAGCTAAAAACTGCCTTTATAATGGGCTTTTGCATCTATTTGCCTTTTCTCATGGTAGATCTCGTCGTATCGAGCGTGTTGACATCGATGGGTATGGTGATGATGCCTCCCATCACGATTTCGGCGCCGTTTAAGGTTCTCCTGTTCGTGCTCGCAGACGGCTGGCATCTCGTGACTTACGCGGTTGCCGTGAGTTACGGCTAATTCCTGCATAAGAACGGGAGGGAACTCGCCGATGAATACCGAACAAGTCATTAGTATGACCCAGGAATTGTTCTTGGTCGCACTTCTGGTTGCCCTTCCGGCACTGGTTGTGAGTTTGACGGTGGGCCTGCTTGTTAGCATTTTTCAGACTGTGACGAGCATCCAGGATCAGACACTGAGTTATGTGCCGCGGATCATACTGGTCGGGTTGACGATTGTGGTAACCCTGGGATTTTCACTCCAGCAAGCTGTGGCCTTCGCTCACCGCATGATGGCATACGCTGCAGGGAGTGGACAATGACTGTGTCAGTGGCAGCAATCTACTCAGGTTTGGTGTTGGCTCGGATTGGGGCCTTTGTGGCAGTGATGCCCATCTTCGCTCAACAAACACCCCGCATGATTCGGGTAAGTCTAGCGATGGCGCTTGCGGCTTTTTATGTCACGGTTGTCAGCCCAGGGTGGGATCCAACCATGGCACTTCGCGGTGCTGATCTACCTCCTATCCGCTATGCCATCGTGTTGCTCCGAGAAGCGCTGATTGGAGCAGCTATGGGGTTTGTCTTTAACTTATTTCTGTTGCCTGCTCGGGTTGCGGGAGAATTTGTTACATACCAAGTCGGTTTGAATCTGACGCCGCAGATCTCGCCAACAGGTAGCGACTCCGCAGGCCCCGTTACAAACCTTTTCGAAATCATTGCTGCGCTTGTGTTTCTGGTAGCAGATGGCCACCACATTGTCCTCCTTACGTTACATGGCTCGTTTGTCACCTTACCATTAGGTGGATCCAATTTGCCCCAAGCAGGACCCATGGTGACTGGCCTCGGCACGGCGTATGAAATGGGGTTGTTATTAGCAGGCCCGCTTGCGTTATGCTTGTTTCTGCTTTCCGTTACGCTTGCGATCCTATCACGCGCCGCACCTCAATTAAACATTTACTCGATTGGCTTTACCCTGCAGGTATTGGTTGTGCTCCTCGGCGGATTGTTTCTGCTCCCTGAGTTCGTTGCCACCATTTATGCGGTGATCGCTCACACTGGCGAGGCTCTCCCAAAGTACCTGGGGGGCTAAGACGTGGCGGAAGAAGTCGATCGCGAGTCTAAAACCGAGGAGCCAACACCTCGTCGGCGAGAGGAAGCCCGTCGCAAGGGACAATTTCCCTTTAGTTCGGAATTGGTCGGCAGTGTCGTACTATTTGGCGGCGTAATCAGTCTCATCTACCTGGGCCCGTTGATTTGGACCGGAATGTTGGAGCTGGTGCGACATGATCTTCGGCTCATCTTTCATTCAGATTTCGATCCGGAAGAAGCACGTGTCTTGATGCAGCGAGCTTTCCTGCGGATGCTTACGGTCTTGATCCCGTTTTTGGGGTTACTGTTGGTGATTGGAGTGGGTTCTTGCATAGTTCAAGTCGGCTTCCAATTCAACACTGAGAAAATCACTCCCGACTTCGACAAGCTTAACATTGCCTTGGGCTTACAACGTTTATTCTCAATGGCGGCACTTATACGTGGCTTGCTGACAATTCTCAAAGTCATTGCTCTAGGAATAGTAGCCTACGTGGTTGTGGAAGGTCGAGGAGGTATCATCACCACCTTAAGCCGATATCACCTGTCCGCAGCTACAGCCGTCGCATGGGCTGTTGTCGTTCGATTGGGCCAATTCTTGGCGGGAGCGATTCTCTTGGTTGCCGTGGTTGATTACCTCTACCAGCGCAGACGTTTCGAACAGTCGTTGAGGATGACACGGGAGGAAATTAAGCGGGAGTTGAAGGAAGATGAGGGTGACCCCCAGATTAAAGCCCGCATTCGGCAACTTCAACGCGAGCGTTCCCGGCGGAAGATGCTAGCGGAGGTGCCCAAAGCGACTGTGGTGATTACCAACCCATTGCACTACGCAGTAGCGCTTCGTTACGATCCGAGTCGCGATCCTGCACCAGTCGTGGTGGCTAAAGGAAGTGGCGTTTTTGCCCGACGAATCGCGGAACTAGCTCGTAGTCATGCGGTGCCGGTACTCGAACGGCCACCGTTGGCGAAGGCATTGCACGCGCTTCGTGAAGGTCAGCCGATTCCAGGACCACTTTTTCGGGCCGTAGCTGAAGTGATTGCCTTTGTATATCGATTGCGGGGTATGGGAGGACAGGGTAGTTTGGGAAAGGATACAAAGTAAGGCTGCATCAATTGATCGGGTCTTCGATAAGTTCGATCTTGTACAAATCCTCCGGTCATGCCAGAACACAAATGACGATTCAGGCGCGGTTTCCTGTTCCCCTGTCGGCTGCAACCGAGCTATGTACTACATCCTGTTGTAGCTTGGCTTGGCTACCTGGTGAATGGAATCCAGATGGCAACTGAACCTAAACTCTCTGCCAGCACGGTACTACAGCGGAGTGAATTGTTGCTCTCTGTGGCCTTGCTTGGGCTCTTGGTGGTGTTCCTCGTTCCGTTGCCCACATTTCTGCTAGATTTGCTGCTGGCGTTTAATCTTGCAGCGACGATCTTGTTGTTGCTTATTACCTTGACCGTCCGGCAGCCCCTGGAGTTCTCGACATTTCCTTCGTTGTTATTGTTAATGACTCTTTACCGCTTGGCACTGAATGTCGCAACCACTCGATTAATCCTCTTGAATGCTTATGCGGGCGAAATTGTGCTAGCTTTTGGTAATTTCGTTGTCGGTGGCAGCTTGGTGGTGGGCTTAGTGATCTTTCTGATCCTGATAGTGATCCAATTTGTGGTCATTACGCGGGGGGCCAGTCGTGTGTCGGAAGTTGCGGCTCGGTTTACCCTTGATTCAATGCCTGGCAAACAGATGGCTATCGACGCAGAAATGAACGCGGGACTTATTGATGAAGCGGAGGCTCGTCGTCGGCGACAGGCCTTGATGCGAGAGAGTGAATTTTACGGCACCATGGATGGTGCCAGCCGCTTCGTCCGTGGTGATGCCATCGCCGCTGCGATCATTACAGGGGTAAATTTGGTTGGTGGTATCATCATAGGGTTGACCAAGGGCATGACGATCACGGATGCAATTCGAACCTACTCAATTCTCACGGTTGGAGACGGTTTGATTACTCAGATACCAGCCCTGATTACTGCTACTGCATCTGGTATGTTGGTAACCAAAGCCACCAGTGAGAGTAGTCTGGGTCAAGAAATTGGGGTGCAGTTTCAATCAGCAGTTGGTCCATTGCGGCTTGGCGCAGTCATCCTGATTGGCTTAGCGCTGTTACCCGGTATGCCCTTTTTGCCTTTTCTTGCCTTGGGTTTGGGATTACTGTTCCTTTCGACGCGATTAATAGTCCGACCCGCAACTGCACCAACCGGACCAACCACTCCTGGGACCGGGGTGGGAACCGAACCGACCACCACGCGGCCGCCGCTCGAGGGGTATTTGGATGATTTCCTACAAGCAGATCGTATCAGCTTGGAGATTGGTGCCGCATTGATTCCGTTGGTTTCCGCCCGTCGTGGACCGGGTTTGTTGGACCGGATAGGTGGTTTGCGACGGGATCTGGCTCGTCAAAGTGGCTTGTGGGTTCCCGCAGTTCGTGTTCGAGACAATATTGATTTGGAACCTCAATCCTATCGTGTGCTTATTGGCGGGCGAGAGGTGGCACGGGGCGAAATTAGACCGGATCTTTGGCTCGCCATCGATCCTGGTGGTGCCGCACGAATTACGCTAGAGGGCGAGGCAGCTCGTGAACCAGCTTTTGGTTTGCCGGCTCGTTGGATTACCGATGCCGAGCGAAACCGAGCCGAGGTCGCCGGTTACACCGTCGTGGATGCCCCGAGTGTGGTCATTACGCACTTAGGTGAAGTGGTTCGGCGTCACGCTAGCGAATTGCTGAGTCGCGAAGACCTGAAGGCCATGGTCGACAAGGTTCGTGAAACATCCCCCGCTGTAGTGGATGAGCTTATTCCTAATGTCATAACAATGGGCACGCTCCATCGAGTCTTGACTTTACTCCTGGAGGATCGGGTTCCAATTTCGAATCTCACACGCATCCTGGAGAGCCTGGCAGCTCATGCCCCAACCACCAAGGATGTTAGCGATTTAACAGAAAAAGTTCGTGTGGACATCGGACGAGCAGTTGTGGATCGGTTCCGCGATTCCTCGGGCCGAATCCGAGCTATCGTCTTGGATCCCCGGCTTGAAGTCGAATTGCGCCGGGTAGTGCAGGGTAACCAGTTGGGTTTGGATCCGGGACGCTTAGAGCAATTGACGTTACGCTTAGCAACAGAGGTTCGCAAGGCGACAGCCCGGGGACACGAGGTAGCGCTCTTGTGTGATACCAGCTTACGGCGAGCACTTCGGCATGCTTTAGCCCGAGCCCTGCATGATTTGGTAGTCATCGCTTACCAAGAGATTCCTACCGACTTGCTAATGGAACCCGTTGCCGTGATTCGCCCGGACGATTTGAGCAGTAACAGTTCATCGGCGGTGGCAAGCCTCTTCGAGACCGGACGGCCCGCATAAGGTCAAGTAAGGTCAAGCCGGTTGGCTCTGCCCGGAAGGTATTTCGAACGCTCGAATTAAAGCAAAAAACACCCTTGATCGGCCTTGAGAATGGCACCATGAGTGACACCAACGGGAACATCCTGACTTATCAGCGCCAGGCGGATCAACAGAGGCGTGATGACTTGATTCTCAAACACTTACCGCTGGTGAAGCATGTCATTGGCCGGTTGCTTGGTGAATTACCAGCGGGAGTTGATGTTGAAAACCTCGAGTCCGCAGGAGTGCTCGGTTTGGTTGAAGCCGCTGCAAAATTTGAACCTGCGCGAAATACGCAATTCAAAACCTTCGCCTACATGCGCATTCGTGGTGCCATTGTTGACGAATTGCGACGAAACAGCCCACTACCCCAACATATGTTAACACGAGTCAGTGCAATCCGGCGAGCATATCGCACTCTCCCCAGTCCGGTGACTGTCGATGCCTTGGCAGCAGCGACGGGTTTATCTGTCGATGAGGTAACTGACGCCTTGGAGGCAGAGCGGTTCAGTAAAACTGTGTCTTGGGAGCAGACAGCAGAAGCTGATGGAGTGGAGCCATCTTACGAAGTCCAACCGCCTCTGCTGGAAATAGAACGATGGGAAGCAACCCAATTTCTGACAGAAGCAATTGAAGCACTGCCACCAAAAGAGCGTATGGCAGTGACACTGTATTATCGGGAAGACCTCCGGCTCAAAGAGATTAGTGTGATCATGAACTTGTCCCCCTCGCGGATTTCCCGACTCTTAAGCAAGGCGACTTTTGAATTAGGTGAAGTTCTTCGCTCGCGATTAGGTCGAGCTTTGGTGGAAACTGGTTATTGACAACCCAGGAATAGTGGCTATAGCTCAGCAGCACCGGATGGTGCACAGTAGCGAGGTGTATGATGAATGGAATTCGCCCTGGTGTCGGTGTTATTGTTCCGGCGGACCGGGTGAAAGTTGGACAAGAGGTCGTGCCAATCGGAGCACCTCGGCTGGGGGAAAAGCGAAGCGAACCTCAAATTCAACTTATCCGCGAGGATGGAGTTATCCGGGCCATTGATGTGCATTGTCCTTGCGGCGAGTGCATTCGGATCCGCTGCGAATATAGCTAGTTTGGTCCAAGTGATTGCTTCTCCACGGAGGGGGGAACTGTGGGGGCAAGGATGCAAAAATCATGGTTTTTTTGCGCGTGGATCGCGGGCATTGCACTTGGTTGTGCTCCGATCACGACGTTGCAGCGCGGTTGGCTTGATGATAGGCCAATCACATCCACACGACCACAAACGCAAACACCATTTCAGTCGCAATGGTTAGAGACATCGGATGCGACGCCTCAAGCCGGGGCAACACAGGGACTTACCACGACAACTGAGTCTCCTGAACTGGTGACGTCGGGTTTAGTCGTGCCCGCAGCAAGTCCAGCAATTTACCCTGAGCAATTGCCGCCCGTTGTGACGCCAACCCCGGCCAACGCCCAAGCATCAAATCCCTTGCCTTCGTTACCAATGCCTCAAGCTCCAGGGAACCCCGTAGGTGTTCCTGCACAACCCGCTGGGCAAGTTGGATCCCAAATTCAATTGCTCCCAAGCGATCCTCACGTTCGCACTACGCCGACCGTGACCGGGGAACGACTTAACCTTGGGCCTAGTGAGATTCCTGCAGATCGAGTGTTGGGGTTGACGACCCAGCTGGAACTGCTCTTAAGCCAGAATCGTGACCTGTCGGCACGAATCAAAGAGCTGGAAGCGCAAGGTAAAACCCGAGAGCAGGCTTTAACTGAGGCTCTCCGTGAAGTTGACGCTGCCAGCGATGCTGTGCAGAGAGCACAACTGCAAATTCAATCACTTCAGGCCCAAATAGTTGCGCTTCAGAAGAAATTACAGCAAATGGAAGAGGAAGATATTCGTATGCTCAAAGCCGTTATCGCTGCTCTTGAGCGTTTTCTCAATGCCCCGCCTGATCGGAGGCTGCCATGATGCTCCGAGCTATGGCCGTGGCCTTTTTCTTTGCTGCTATTGCTGGTTGTGCGCTATTATCTCGTTTACCTCGTCCGCTCAAACCACCACCTCCATCGCCCCCGACCTTTAACCAATATCACCTGGAGACCTGGAATTGGGACGATGTTGCCCGCGTTCTCGTGCTACCTTTTCTGAATGAATCAGCCTACACGCGAGCTGGAGAAGAGATTCGGGCAGCGTTTATGTCGGAATTGCAAAAACTTGGTCGCTTCGAAGTAGTCGCCGGGCCTCCTGACGATCAGGCGATCCTTGCGGCAAAAATCCACCGCAGTGGAGGATTCGATGAAATGGTGATGCTTGAGATTGGCCGCGCAACCCGAGCGGATGTTGTCGTGCAAGGCATCGTAACTCAGTATTCACCGTATCCTCGTCCCCGTATGGGCTTAATCATTCAGGCAGTAGGCCCGCGTGAAATGAAAATTGTAGCCTCTGTCGATGGCCTTTGGGATACAACGGACCGCGCCATTGCGGAACGACTGCGGACTTATTACCGTCAACGTCCCGTTGAACGCCTTGCATTTATTCGGAACACGTACATTGCCAGTGACGACGCGTTTGCTGCTGAATTGGCCCTTGATTCACCAGCATTGTTTCAACGATGGGTGTGTTCGGAAGCAGCGCTATCCCTGCTCGGGTTACCAGTCCCCGGTGTACTTTCGGGTAGTGGGATTATGGGCGGGTTGAACCCAAGTTCTGCAAACGCTTCCATGTGTCCATCGGGACAAAACACCTTAGCCGCTGACCAAATGACCAAAGAAACAGGTGCGAAATAACCCCATCGAAGTAGCCTGGCTCAATTAGCATTAGGTGAATCTACCCCCGTAATGGGGTGAGCATGACGTAAGTTGTCGCAGGGATGCAATTTATGAGTGCAATTTCACTTGGGAGTTTACACCATGTCTGCATCCGCTGCCCCTATTGCAACGTCGGCAGAAACCCCTGTCCGGAAGCGTAAAAGTAAATTGCCATTGATCATCGTTGGTGTGGTGTTTACCGCTGCAGGTGCTGCGTTCCCAATGGTAGTGGATGTACCTGCGTTGTTCGCCAAGAACAAAAGCGACAAAGGGAAAGCCAAAAGCGACATCAAAACTGCTATTGTGCCATTTAGTGATGTTGTGGTTAACCTTTCTGAGGAAAAGATGACGCGCTATCTGCGATTGAAGATTGCAGTAACGGTGGATGCTGATCGTGAGAAAGATGTGACTCAAGAACTAAATCAACACAAGGCTGCGATTAAAAGCAAAATTATCAGCCACGTCGCAGGTAAAACATTAAAGGACGTTAGTGGCAGTGTTGGTGTGACTCGCTTGCAGCGCGAATTACTTGAAAAGTTTGAGGATGAACTGTATCCGGATGGCAACAGCCCCATCCGGGCAGTACTTTTTGAGGAATATGTAATCCAATGACCCTGCCCGTGTTTGACTTCCGAAAGCCTCCGCTTGGTGAATTGGAACGCCAAGCGGTGGAGTGGTTGAAATTAACCTGCCGCCGGTCTTCGGAAGTTTGGGCTCGGCTATTACCATTTCCCGCACAATTACAACCCGGTCCGGTGCAGTCGCTCACTGCCTCGGCCGGATTTGCTGCTTTGCCCAGCGATTCTATTGGTGTTCCCATCACGACGACTGAAAGCTCCGACGGTACACTTCTTTTGGCCCTACAGCGACCGCTTTTATTGGCCCTAGTGGCTGGTTTGCTTGGGGAGACGCCACTTAGCTTACCAGCTGACCGAAATTTGACTGAACTCGAAGCCTCATTGGTGGATTACCTGATTCGCGAACTCTTCTTGCAGCCGTTAGAGCACGCATGGCCGGCCGCAGAAACTCCCTCATTGACAGCTGGTCGTCCTGGATTGCCACGCGTTGTTAGCCCTCAAGCATCCAATGACTCAATCTTGCTGATGACATTTTCTGCATCCATGCCGTTTGGTGAATTTCCTGTACATCTATTAGTGCCTCGGCGCGGGCGTTGGGAGTCACTCGTACAATCTCCACCCAAACCGATACCACCACCGATCGAATCGCGGGAGCAGATTGAGGCGTTGGTTCGAGAAATGCCAGTCGATCTTTCGGTGGTTTTAGGTACGGCTGACCTGACCATGCTTGATTTGGCTCGGTTGAAAACCGGCGACGTTATAGTACTTCGACAAAAGATAAACCAGCCATTGGATGGGTTGGTGAGCGGGGCACGGAAGTTTCGAGTCTGGCCGGGAGTCAGAGGGACCCGGGCAGCAGTTCTGATTGACGCTCCAGTGTCAGACTGACTTCGGAAAGGCAGACATATGGCCGACCCTGACGTCACTTCAGAAGCTACGCCCACCGTGACAGCCCCCGAGGTGGTGGCTCGACCAGCGGAGTTTCCGCCCTTAGAGAGTCGGACCACGCAGGGAGGTGCTGCTACCCTGGGATCATTAAGTGATGTCCCGATTACCATCACTGCTCAGCTTGGTCATACAGTCTTACCCATCGCAGAGATCCTGAAGCTGGGGCCTGGTTCAATTGTGGAGTTGGAAGAATCGATTGGACAACCCGTTCAATTGACTGTACGCGGTGTTCCGTTTGCCACCGGAGAAGTGGTTGTGGTCGATGACCACTTTGCAATTCGCATTAACAAATTGTTACCACCTCGTGGTGGAAGGGGAGATTCGTGATTCGGTTCGTTTTCGCACTTGCCGGAGTTTTGTGGTTATCTCCGGTACTATTGGCATCTGATACGTTACTGGACTACACCCGACCAACCCCCCCCGCCTCGCCGAGTTTTACTGGTCATCTCGTTCGCCTTGTCGGGCTTACAGTCGCTTCCATGGCATTTCTAGTCATCATGATCTGGATGACCCGACGGAGAAATCGAATCCCAAACCAACACACTTCAGCTGGCCGCATGGAGCATGAAGGCACATTACAACTCGACCGTCGTTGCGCTGTTCACATGATTCGGGTTGATGGCCAATCGATCGCAATTACTACTGACGCTACCGGGCTACGATCCGTTGTGGTGCTTTCAGAACCCTTCGGTCCGGTGCTCCAAGAGGCGACTGAAACGGTGAAGGCCAAGGCCGCGTAGAGTTGAAACTAGATAAATTCGAGAGCCGATCCAAGCACTTGAATAGGCCTGAATCGGCTTTATTCAGATGAGAGTTAGTTTAATCGTTATCGGATGATATTCGCTAATTCTTGCAATGTCTCATTGGCGGCCGATACCGTTCGAGTGTTCACTTGGAACCCACGTTGGGCAATGATCAACTGGGCAAACTCGATTGCGATGTCCACGTTAGAACCTTCGAGTGCCCCTCCCTGGACCAAGCCCCGACCACCTGCACCCGCTGGCCCGACAACAGGCTCACCTGAAGCAGGGGAGGAGATAAAGTAATTATTGCCTGTTCGGAGTAGCCCATCTTCGTTGTTGAATCCGGCTATGGCCAATTGTGCAACAGGGATTTTACGGCCATTTGTGAAGAGCCCGATCAGATTACCTTGCAAATCAATCGAAATGTCCGTCAGTGTGCCAGATGCAGAACCATCTTGATTGACAGCACTAGCGGTGGAGCCGCCGCCAAATTGTGTTAAGCCGTTGGTCTGCCCGGGGGTTCCCATTTGGAGAGTGATGGTTTGCGGACCGACCCCGATGAGGCCGACGACATTCATGGAGATCGTTGCAGGGGAGACTAGTAACCCGCTCGTGTCAAATGTGATCGTGGGAGAGGCAATCGTTTGGGTCACCCCATTGACCACAGCAGATACGTCAAATGTATTCACTGCTGTCTTGGTAAAGGTGAAGACTACAGCATGGGGTGCACTTTGAGTGTCATAAAACTGAATACCTGTGGAGATAACATCACCAACTGCCAGAGTCGCACTCAAATTTCCCTGGAATGTAATAGTGGTTGTAGGAACTCCTGCTGCCCCGGCTCCAAAGGGTATGGAAATGTCGTTTACTCCGGGCGTTTGGAAAGCGGGTGTTGATGGGGTTCCCTCTCCGACAACTCCGGTTCGCTGAACTCGGAACCCCGTATTTGGATCCACCAGGAAACCAGCTGCATCGACCGAGAATGATCCATTTCGGCTATAGGTTGTGATTTGCCCATTGGATAGAACAAAAAAACCTGTTCCTTGCAAAGCAGCATCCAGTGATCGACCCGTCGGTGTAGTGGTCCCTTGCTGGAACAAAGTGTTCACTGACCCGATACCCACCCCAAAACCCACCTGGGTGGGGTTAACTCCACCAAAGGTGCCACTCGGCACCGACCCAGCGTTGAGGGTCTGGTAGACCAGGTCTCGAAACGACGCGCGCTGTGCCTTAAAACCGGTCGTATTCAAGTTGGCGAGGTTGTTTCCGACGACATCCAAGTCTGTGGAAAAGGTGGCTAAACCACTGGCACCCGTGAATAAGGCAGTTAATGCCATCGATTAAATCCCCCCACGAATGAAGAGTGTGTAGTTAGGATTGGCTGCTCTGTTGAACTTAACTGCGGACCGCAGTGATCTGATCCAGATTTACCTCATCTAAACCAATTTGCAGGACAAACTTACCATTTTGTACCGTGACCGCATTCACTAGCCCGACTTGAGTGCTGCCATCCGACCTGGCTTGGTATTCCACCGTTTTGCCCAACAAGCTTGTACCTTCCGTCAATTGCTGCAGCCGAAGTAACTCTGCGAAATTCGCATTGAGTGTTTCGATCCCTTGCAAAGTACTTAGTGATGTTAATTGCGAAATGAATTGTTGATCCGTAATCGGGTTGAGCGGATCCTGGTTCTGAAGCTGAGTCACTAGCAACTGTAAAAACTGATTCTGGGTTATGGCGGATACAGGAGTAGCCATTTGGTGTTCCTCAAGTTGCTAAACAATTCAAACCGTCACATCGATGCTGCTGGAGGAGGATCGTACCATCGAGCTTGATCGGTTTTGCATCGCCATTGGAGTTTGGATGGGATTCCACGCAGTATCGTCCGGCAGATCAGCGGTGTTTCCATTCGATTGGTTTCGTTCGGCGGTGACATCAAAATGCTGGATGTTCATGCCGGCCGTCTCGAACCGTGATCGGAGTTCTGGCAACTGGTTTTCAATCATCCTTCGAACAGCATCATCACCCACGATAACCTGGCCCCGTATCTCATCACCCGAAGAGATCAAATGAACTCGAACCCGACCTAGTTCAGGCGGATCGAGCATTAATTGGAACTCGATCTGATCGGCCCGTTGGAGAAACCGAGCTTGGGTCACGATGTCATCAGCGAGTCGGCTTGTATTGGGAGTGCTCGTTGATCCAGGTGCCTGCTGATTACCTGTGAGAAGTGGAGATGTAAGGGGGGAAGTAACCTGTGTGTTGTTGGGTGGAAAGATATTGGCGCTAGCTCCTAGGTTGTCAGTGGGTTGGCCACCTGCTGAGTGTTTCACATTTTGCAGGATCTGATCAAAGTCGTGCCCAAATACTCGGGTCATTGTAGCCAGACGTGTGCCCTCAACCGCTATCGCAGCATACTTTTCGCCTGCCATCAGCGGTCTATCGCCAACTTGAGTGCCAGGTAATCCTGTCGAGGAGCTTGTTACGATCGGAGCAGGTATGTTGGGATTTGTAGATAGTTGCGCTGTGGTTTGAGGATTGGCAGTCAGACCGCTGATGAGCGGTATCTGAGCAGGAATCACTGACCCTCGATGCACTTGGTTAAGTGATGAAATGTCTCCGTTACCAGGAGTCGAGATCGAATCGACGATTGATGTGAGTGTAAGTTCTGCTACGGGTTCAAGCGGTCGGTTTGCTATCGTTTCCAACCGAAGTTGTAAATCGTTTTCTCTGGTTTGTTCGATTCCTTGTAGCTGGGCGATCTGCTGAAATCGGAGGAAATTAGCGCGACTGAACAATTCTGAGTCATTGCTCGCTGTGCCCAAAACAACCAATTGATTGGGGTTCAGGGATGGTGGGAGCTGCATCAAATTGGAGTTGATTTCAGTGGAGCCCGACAATCTACTTGGCAATGCTGCTTGGGGTGAAATGAATTGGGCTAATGCTGAGAGTGTTGCCAACTGGGTTGCGAGACCGGATAAAGTTAATTCTGCTGCTGGATCGCTAACGCCGAGCTTACGAGTTGAGTCAGAAGGCTCGTTGGGGATTGGGGATTCATTAGAAGTATTTGTTGCAATTGTTAAAGCCGTCTTAAACTGACCCGTTAGGCCAAGACTCGATTGAGGCTGCTTGGTCGGCACAACCTCCGATGCGGTCGAGGATATTGCCAGAGCTACATTGTTGATCAGGGTCGCCATGTCACAACCGCGGGGTTATCTCAAGGTGGCAAACCGTAAGCTCGGCGAACACGTTGTCGGAGTTGGTTTCTTTCGACTATCGGGCCGATTTTGGCCAACCACCGATCTCCGTTACTAATTGTAACTTCCAGATCGCTAAATAGTTGAGAAATTTGATGATAAATTTCAACAGGAAGATTCCGACCATGTTGCTTAAGCAAGTGGTCGAGTCTCGTCACCTCGTGGGTCAAACGATCAAGTAGCTCGGTGGCTGAATTACCTACCTGGAACTTCGCTCTGATCTGGGTAACCAGTTCCACGGCCAGTCGTACAGACTCCTGTAATTCTTCTAACACGGGAACACTACCTTGGAAGGAGGCCGTTTGCAAATGCAAAGTTAGTAAGTACTGTCTTAGCGATCTTTCATCCGAGCACGGATTTGCCCTAGTTGAGCCTCAAGTTCCTCTACCGTTCGCATCAAAGTTAATTGTGAGATTGCACTAGAGGCAATAAATTCGTCCTCAGTCATTTCGGCGACTTCACGATAGATCACTGCAGCCTCTGACAATCGGTTCAATCGACGCAAGCAACTTGCGGTCATGTAGCGTACAAATGGACGATCTTCTGGAGGCAGTTGAGAAGGCTGAATATAGCTGAACGCCCGATACGCAGCATCAAAATCCTCATCACGAAACAGATTCATAGCCAACCGTAGGTTATCAATGGGGCGGGTATCAGTGGGATCGAACTTAGTTTTAGGTGGCTGAGGAACGCTAGGCGATCGGGGATCACTACCTCGAGGTGGTTGGGAATTCAGGCGTTTCAATAGCTCATCGAGTTGGCCTTGTAACCTAGCCCGATCTGTCGATGGCGTTTCGTCTAGCGAGGTCGTATCTTTAGTCGAGCCAATCAATGCAGCAATATCTTCACGTAACTGCGCGAGTTTTGCACTGTCCGGATTGGTGTTAAAACCGGTGGCCGACTGGCCTTCGCTTGGTTCAAGGGGGCTAGGGGAGGGCAGAAGGGTACGTTTGGTTGATGGCTGCGTTGATCCGGTGGGTCGTGCCTGAGCAACAGCTGTCTTCCATTGTAAATGGTGGGTTGGCTCCGATATTAATGAATGGTATGGTGTTGGAGCTTGTGCGACTGCCGAAGTCTGAATAAAAACAACTACGCAAGCACCCAAACTCAGCCCGCGCCAGATTGCAACCAGCATATTCAATTCCCCCCCCGATTACCCCAGTAGCGGGCTATAACTTCCTAAAGTAATCCCGGCAAGTTCGATTCGCTGAAATCTAAGAGAGCATCAGCTGCTCTGCGAGTTGCAGCCAATTTACATCGTTCATTGTGCTGATTAATAAATCTTTGTAAACTTGTGGTTGTTCTTGTATTCCTGCAGTGATTTCGGCGCGTAAGAGTTGCGCGAGTTCCCGCGTCGCCAATTCCTCAGGTGTATTGGTTTGATTTGCCAAATTCCGTGCAGCTACGAGTTCTCGACAACGTTGCGCTTGTTTCTGCCAATAGTCCCGTCGTTTGGGATCGCTCAGAATCCACTCTCCAACCACTCTTGTCTGTGGACTGGGTTCACCTGGGGGAGTAAATGACCGGACGCCTTGACCATTTTGTACACTTTCGGCCTTGGGCAACCCCCCATGCGTCATTGCCTCGAAGATGGCACCAGTCTGAACCGGTTTCTTCGCCACCCCGGAGGGATCAACAAAATAATTCGCGACCGATTGCCGGATTTTTTGATCTTGAGCCCCAATCCACATGACCAGAAAGAAGGCCATCATCGCGGTTACGAAGTCCGCATAGGCCACTTTCCACGATCCACCATGTTTTCCTGCTGCCACAAAAGAACCTCCCTTATTCAGCCTTTAGCTGAAGAGTTGTTTGAGTTCCATTTGATTGGGTCGGCAATCAGTTCCCACGATTCGGCGAGCCCGGGTCACGACATCCTTTGGGCTGGCTCCTTCGTTAATGGCAACAACAGCCTCGGCCATCGATCGGAAGAACAAGATTTCCTGCTCGCCCAAGGATTCCATGCGCCCGGCGAGCGGAGCAAAGAACCCATAGGCCATTAAAATTCCAAGAAACGTGCCAACCAATGCTGCACCCACCTTGTAACCAATTTCGTCTACAGGCCCACCGATTGCCTGCATGGTCACAACGATGCCACAAACCGCCGCGACAATCCCAAAACCTGGCAATGCATCGGCGGTTTTCGCCATGGCACCAACAGCTGCATGGTGTTCACGCTCAATCACTTTAATTTCTTCCTCAAGCCACTCCCGTAGCTGATGCGATTCAGCTGTACCATCAATTATTAGTGCGAGAGAATCACATAGAAAATCTCGTACGTGGTGGTTGTTATTTATCTTGGGATATTGTTTGAAAAGCGCGCTTTCTTGCGGATTGGTGACATGCGAATCTAACGCTAGCAACCCTTCTTGCCGCACTAAACGAGCTAGGGCATAAACTAAGCCAAATAACTCCTTGCAAGCTGGTTTGCCATAAGCTGAGCCTTTGATTGCCTGAATTGTTCCACGAATCAAATCACGAATGACCTTTTTGGGAGACATGAGAATCAATGCACCAAAAGCCGCCCCGCCGATGGTGATGAATTCTGATATGTGAACCAAAGCAGCAACTTTGCCTCCAGCCATTGTAAAACCAATGAGCACGGAAGCGATGACTATTATGCCGCCAATGATGACTGCCACTGGTTACTCCGGACTCAGATCAAGCGAATCGAGGGTAAGAAACGTTTCACTTATTGAACTCCATAGCATTTTTTCACAGCGAAGTACAAATAAGCGGGAAGAATAGGTTTTTTGGCTTAACGCGATTCGCTCTATCCAGCATTTCGGTTCATGAAGAAACAAACAACTCCAAATCAAACAAAAGAAAGTCTCTTTCCGATGGTATTTGACTGTGAGCTGTAGAGAGGTGCTCTATGCGGCTGAGTTTAACTGTCGTGCTGATTGGGCTGATGCCACTCATTTCAGCAGCTGATGAGAGCGACGATGAACTGACCCGTAAGTTGGCTGCTGTAGTACGGGATCCACGCCAACAAGTGCCATCCCGAGTGGAAGCGGCTCGCATGATTGGCCAACTCGGTCCGCGCGCTCCGGCGGCTGTGCCGGATTTGATCCAAGTATTGAATCGCTTGCAAGGGGCAGAATTGGAACCCGTGCAGGAAGCAATCATTCATGCCTTGGGACAAATTGGAGCACCTGCTAAGGCGGCGCTACCGACCATGGCCAAAGCCTCATCCCGAACAATTGATATTGAGTTAGCAGCTAGGCGTTCAACGGCTCTTATACTCGCGGCGTCGGACTCACAGGATGTTGATGCCTTAATGCGACAACTTCAAGACCGAGACAGTAGCATCCGGCTTCGTGCAGTAAAGGCTTTGGGGAACCTTGGGCCGGCCGCTCGTATCGCTATGCCCAACCTCTTAACGGCTCTCCAGGACACCGATGCTGATGTTCGACGAGCGACCGTAAATGCGTTGCGGGTAATTGTGCCTGATGCACCTCCCTCCAGTGCGATAGTAAAGGCAATCGCTGTGGACTTGCAGGATGCAGATCCACTCGTTCGTGCGGCAACGGCACGAACATTGGGGCGTCTCGGCCGCGCGGCTCTGAGTGCTGCCGCTCAGTTAGAAGTACTACTCTCGGACCCCGATCCCGATGTTCGTAGAGCTGCGACAGAAGCCCTTGCGCGAATCACGGGTGGCCCCTAGATACTTCAATTCGGGAGGTGTTTGCCACTCAATGGATGGTTAGAGGAAGTTGCCCAGAATATCGAGGAAGTGTAGCTTTTAGGCCATAGTTGCAAGCGAAGAGCGTTTATTCCCGATTTTTTCGACATCTTTCGTTAAGTTGGTTGCATCTGCACCATTTGTAAACTTTCCTTTCTAGCAGAGTCGGTCCAAGTGCTGGCAGTTAATAACTAGCAACCGATTGACTAGGATTTTGCTTCCCTAGCAGTACGAACCTGCTGCCAAGGAACAACTTCGCTATTTCTCTTTGTTTTCGAGAACTCGCCCATGCAATCGCTCCGCCGCCTCTTACTTGCCGCTGGTGACCCTCGACTCGTTCAGAGTGTACAAACGCACCTGCTCCATTCATTGCAGGTCTCTGCTCCGATCGTTCGCTTCGATGACGTAACTCAACTGCTTACACCAGAAACTGATGGAGATTTGGTTTTCATCGCCAATGATTCAGTCGATGCGATTGCGATAGAAAATCTCGTAAGGGAGATTAAAGTTCAGCAATTACCACCCGCGCTCACGGCGATTGAATCTAATGGTGTCTATGAGCGAAGACTGCTCGACCATTTGTCACCATATCTTGCCGGTCGGTTTGTCTGGCCGAATCAGATCCGCGATTTTACAAATTGGGCATGTCGAGCCTTACAGCCTGGAGCACCATTTGCGGATCCTGCTACTGAAACGGTGGCTCAAAAGATCCGACGGCGACTCATTAACCAAACACCATCGCTGACCAACCTAGTGGACCAACTTTGCATTGCGGCATCCCATGATGTGACCGTACTCCTTGAAGGTGAATCGGGTACCGGGAAGACGTTCCTAGCCCGACTGATCCATGATTGTTCTGCGCGCCGTATACATCGATTTATGGTTTTTTCGTGCGGTGCTCATCCAGCTCATATCTTCGCCAGTGAGCTATACGGTCAGTGCCATGGTTGGCAAAACGGCAGTGAGGGTACAAAGGTCGGTAAGCTTGCCGCGGTCGGAGAGGGTACGTTACTTTTAGACGAAATCGATACACTCCCACTCGATCAACAAGCTAACCTCCTCCGTGTAATTGAAACAGGAGAATACGAACCAGTTGGTTCGACCGAAACAAAGTTGTGCAAGGCACGTTTGATAGCCACAACAACCTGGAACCTGGCTGATGCAGTCGAGCGAGGCGCTTTCCGTCGAGATCTCTATTATCGGCTGCAAGTCATCAACTTTCAGTTGCCGCCATTACGCCATCGTCCCGAGGATGTGGGACCTCTCGTTCGCGCTATGGTGGCACGCTTCGGAACCCGCTTTGGAAAACGATTGTTCAGTATCTGTCCAGAAGCCTTGAGAGCGCTGGAAGCGTACCCGTGGCCAGGCAACATTCGCCAACTCGAGAATGTCATTCAGCAAGCTGTGCTGACGAGTGCGGGTAATGAGCTCAAGGTACACCATCTCTCGCCGATGATTGACATGCGGATTACACAACCGACTCCAACGCTTGGTCCAACAGGGAGCTTTGTAGGCACTTTGAAACAAAGTCGAGAGTCTAGTGAGCGAGCCAATATTCTACGGGCCCTTGAGAAAGCAGGTCAAAGTCGGACCCGAGCTGCCCAGTTATTGGGGGTCAGCCGAGTCACTCTATACAAGAAGATGAAAAAGTATGGGCTGTATACTAAAACTCTTCCACAATATCCGTTTACGGCTGAAACTTATTCCCATCATCCCCACACTTCCTGAAGTAGTTACTGACATTGGGGGTTGGCCGCCAAATTAGCATCTAGCCTTTGGGGTGGGGTAGAGGGCCAATGTGTTGATGTGGTGCCGCTCCAAGACCTTCCCACGTGTCTTGATTACTTACCCACCCGTGTCGAATTTAACCGTGACAGCAAGTGAATAGTTCGTCTTCCCACTGATCTCGCACATTCACTAAACTTAGCTTGGCTCCAGGGAAGGAGAAAGCTTATGTGTGGAATCGTTGGTTTCACGGGTCGTCGGCAGGAGGCTACTCCAATTCTTCTCGAAGGCTTGCGTCGCCTCGAATATCGTGGATACGACAGTGCCGGACTGGTCACGAGTACAGGAACGGAATTGCACTTGCGCAAGAAAGCCGGTCGCTTGGCAGAACTTGGCAAACTTGTGAGAGCTTATCCGGCACCCGGTTGCTACGGAATTAGTCACACTCGATGGGCCACGCATGGTGCTGCGACCGATCGCAATGCACATCCGCATTTGGATCGGACGCGGACAATCGCGGTTGTTCATAACGGCGTCATCGAAAATTTCCTCGCTCTCAAACAGCGTCTACAAGCTGAAGGAATTGCTTTTCGATCTGAAACTGATAGTGAGGTCCTGGCTCAATTGATTGGTCGCTACTACGAGGGTGATCTTGTTACAGCTGTGCGGCAGGCTCTGAATCTCGTCAAGGGGACTTATGGGATTGCCGTCATCTCACAACGCGAGCCGGGTGTCGTGATCGGGGCGCGATTGGGCAGCCCATTAGTGGTCGGTGTCGGTGATGAAGGTAATTATTTGGCTAGCGATGCGAATGCATTAGCTGGTTATGCCAACAAAGTGGTCTATCTGGACGACCGTCAACTCTGCGTACTCACCGAAAATGATTGGGATATTCGGGATCAGGATCTTTCTCCTGTACGTGTCTCGATTCAAGATATTGGTGAATTTTTGGGCGATGGCGATACGGAGAAAGGCTACTACCCCCACTACATGCTCAAAGAGATTTACGAGCAACCTGAGACAGTTGCCAACGCTATGCGTGGGCGACTCGACGAGGCTAATGCGACTGCACACTTTGGGGGCTTGAACCTGACGGCCCAACAACTTCGGCAGATCGATCGTGTAATCATGACAGCTTGCGGCACCAGTTATCACGCCGGGCTAGTAGGTGAATATCTCCTGGAGGAACTCGCGCGTTTACCCGTTGAAGTCGAGTATGCCAGTGAGTTTCGCTATCGCAATCCACCGATTGATCGAAATACGATTGTCCTGGCGATCACCCAGTCCGGGGAGACAGCTGATACGTTGGCGGCCTTGCGTGAATCGAAGCGGATGGGGCATACAACCCTGGCGATTTGTAATGTCGTTGGAAGCAGTATTGCTCGCGAAGCCTGTGGTGGCGTCTACTTGCATGCTGGCCCCGAGATTGGCGTAGCAAGTACCAAAGCGTTCAGTTCACAAGTGGTTGTGCTCACTATGTTGGCGCTGTATTTCGGACGCACTCGCCATCTCTCGAGTCTCCAAGGCCAGCGAATTATTCGGGAGCTTCAGGCGCTTCCGGAGCTAATCCGTCAGACGCTCAATTGTCATGACCATGTGAAGCACATCGCCCAAAAATATGCTGAAGCGCAGAATGTATTGTATCTCGGCAGGCAGTACCTTTATCCGGTGGCACTTGAGGGAGCCCTCAAGCTCAAAGAGATCAGCTATATTCATGCTGAGGGATATCCAGCAGCGGAGATGAAGCATGGACCAATTGCATTGGTCGATGAACAAACACCGAGTGTGTTCTTGGTCCCGCGGGGTCAGGTGTTCGACAAAGTGATGAGCAATATGCAGGAGATCAAAGCTCGCCGCGGACCAGTGATTGCGGTTGCCAGCGATGGAGATGATGAAGTCGCTAGCCTTGCTGATGACGTAATCCCAGTGCCCGATGTACCCGAGTATTTGCAACCTATAGTGGTGGCGATTCCGTTGCAGTTGCTTGCTTATGAAATCGCCTTGCTACGTGGTTGTGATGTCGATAAACCCCGAAACCTTGCCAAAAGCGTGACCGTGGAATGAACCATGTTGGCCCGTTCCTTTAGCATTCGTAAAGTCCTTCTTGGGTTTCCCGCACCAGTTGATCGACCACAGCCCGTGTACTGCCCGTTGCAGCAAAAGCTTTGAGTTGACGGTCGGCACTGGAACCGGTCTCCATGATTTGATAAGCGTATTCCACCTCCTTGCGGGTACCCAACTCGTCGATGACATCACGCAGAAACCAGTCAATCAGCTCATGGAGTAATTCCCGGACCGGTACTTCCTTTTGCTTACCCAAATCGAGTAACTTGCCATCCAGTCCGTAGCGAACAGCTCGCCATTTGTTTTCTTCAATCAACTCAGTGGGATAGATTCGGAATGTCATGTTGTCACGGCGTAATTTCCACAATTTGGCGATGATGGCCTGAAATAACGCCGCGATGCAAACGGCTTCATCCACCTTGGTACACACATCGCATATGCGAAATTCCAAAGTCGGGTAACGCCAGTTGGGACGCACGTCGTACCAGATCTTCGTCCCATCGGGAATGCAGCGAGTGCGGGTCATCGTATCGACCATACCCTCGTATTCGGCCCAGTCGGTAAACAGCGGCGGAATGCCTGAGCGTGGGAAGTGCCGAAAGATAATGGAACGATAGGATTTTAACCCAGTGTTGCGACCCGTCCAGAACGGCGACGAGGTCGATAGACATAAGATATGCGGAGCAAAATAACGTGCTACGTTCATAGCATCAATCAGGAAGTCTCGATCCTCAATGCCAACGTGTACATGGGTACCAAAGATTAGTAATTGCTGGGCTAGGTCCGCCATGTCTTGCTTGACACCAAGATAGCGCTCAAATGGTGTAATTTCCTGTTGCTCCCAATTGGAAAAGGGGTGCGTTCCCGCAGCAGCAATAACTAGTCCATGCCGACCTGCGAGTTTGGTGATGTTGCTTCGCAACTTGACGAGTTCGGTCCTTGCTTCCGCCGGCGTTTGACACACCTCGGTACCGACTTCAACCATCGACTGATGAAGTTCAGCCTTGATCTGTTCCCGCAGGACAAGCTTGCCGTCTTCCAAGATCTGCGTGATGTAGGACTTCAACTCACCAGTTGATGGGTCGATGATCTGGTACTCTTCCTCGATACCGAGTGTCAGCGAGGGGGCTTGCATAAACGTTCCGTGGTTGAGTTTCTGATCCAGTTATTGGCTATTCGAGAGGTGATGCAATCCTAAGTAACCATCAGACACCTGCAATACAAATCTGGAACCTCACCCGTAACTTGGTAGCTCAATGGGCTTCGATCAAAAACGTGGGGACAGTCGATCCCCCTCCTGCAGTAACATTCACCAATGCTTCCGTGGAGATACGAGTCAAGCACCCATGCATGTAAGTTCCAAATGCTACAAAAGGGTTGGTGTCCAATAGTCGATCGAGAATCCGTAAGGTCCCATCCTCGAAACTGGGGAAAGGCTCATAGGGCAACGGAACCTTTTGCTGTACGACATAAGGAGTTTCCAGAGCAACTTTGACTGCGGCTTCCCAAACAGGCTGTTCAACCGTCCAGCCTAAAGTGATCCCCTTGCCGCCGTAATCGTCATTCGGTTTAAGGACGAGTTCATTCTTGTTTGCCAAGGTGAAAGGTATCAAGTCGATCTGGTTTGAGCCAAAAGTGGTTATGCGATCTTCTACCACACGCGTCCAGGGAATGTGTTGTGAGATGGCTTGTTGTTGCCGGGATGTGAACATTGCGACGTTTCGTTCATCACTGAGGACTGCAAGTGATGCTTTTTTGAACAGAATCTTACAACGAAATGAGTTCACCATACAGACTGCCCTGTCCCTTACCGCTTGTACCACGGGGTGCTCCAAACCACCGCGCTCGATCAGCTCACTTATTAGCACACGTTTGTAAATCAAGGTGATGTGGTAATCGCCTACGGTTAACTTCCCATCCCGGTACTCGCAGTCGCGCGGGTCCACGATCCGAGTCTCAATGCCCATGGCTTTGAAATAGTCGTAGAAGAGCACAAACTCACTAAACGTGGGAACCTCACGCCAATCCAAGATAGCGATGCGGGGAGGGGTGGTGGTGTTCCCTTGCCATTGCTCGAAGGAGTCGCAAAGGGCATGCAAAACCCCTGGCTTGGCTGGTATGGGAAAAACCTGAAACCGGCGCAAGAATTCTCTAAAGATTGGTAAGCCATAAAAAATCTCAGCCAGTGCATCTGAGTAGCCGGCCCCCGCGGGAGTCTCAGAGTTGTACTCCGTGAACATCAGTTGGTTATCGGAGACGAAAAAGGTATCAAATCGGCTGGTTGGACTGGGCTGGCGAAATCCCGGATCGATTGTTAACAGTTCCTCTTCCCAATCCTGCAGGTGGAACTGATGACGAAACTCGGGTTCTGTCAAAGCCCGGTCGTAAATTGCTTGGAAGGCTGGCAGCAACTCTTGGACTGCTTGTTGCAAGCAGCGGTACTGATTGGCGCTGAGAAAACGAGGCCGCAGGGAGGTGCAGACTGGCCGCTCCCCGAATACCAATCCGCGCAATTGCTGAGCTTGTGCTAGTGCAGCTTGGGAATCGGACGCCAGCGACGTGCCTCTCGTAAGCAGATCGTGATAAACAGCGATGGCATCGATCATGGTTGGGCCTTATTGCCATGGGATTGCGTAGCAATTTCGTGCGACAGAACAGCACGTCAATTCAACTCAGAGGGTTTATGATGCTCTGTCGATTGCAATACCACTGCCAAGTCATACAACCCATGCCCGGTTTCCCAAATGTTTAGAAGAGATTTCCCCAACGAAGTTCTTGCAATTGGGGCTGGGGATGGATTGCCCGTTCGATCACCAAGTCGGCCATTTGATTAACGACCCACTCAAAGTAAGCCGGAGTCAGCGAATTGATATCCATATCGGGGGCGGGGTTCATGAAGTCGATGGCGTAGGGTACGCCGTCTTTGATGGCCCACTCCACGGTGTTCATATCGTACCCCAGGGCACGAACAAGTTTAAGTGAATCCGCGATTACCCGTTGACGCATGGGGGAGGTTAGGTACTGCTCATCCACGATGTATCGGCGGTTTTGTGTGTCGTAGGGCATGGGAAGAACCGTTTTGCGCCCCAAGCACATACACCGCACATACTGATCCCATTTGATGTATTCCTGAGCAATCATGGTCAGCAATCCGGAGCCGTCGTAGTAGCGAATTAACTCTTCGATGCTGTGGCAGACATACACACCCCGCCAGCCACCACCATGGGCATCTTTCAGAATGCAAGGCAGACCCACGTAGTCGACGATGGCCTGCCAATCCATCGGGTAGATCAAATTCCGGAGACTTTCGGTTTTCACAATCCCGGGTACATAATCCTTGTTGGGTAGCACGACCGTCTTGGGATGAGCAAGCCCGAGCTTATGGCATAACGAGGCACCGAAGAACTTGTCGTCAGCCGTCCACATGAATGGATTGTTAATGACAGTCACGCCTTCGAGCACAGCGTGTTTCAGATAGCTTCGATAGTACGGGACCTCGTGGGAAATGCGATCCACCAAAACCGCGTACGGGATCCGCTCATCCATGCGAGTCCCTCCAAGCTGGGCGAACTCGGCAATCACTCCTTGATCCCGACGATTCACCTCGTCGATGAATTTTGGTGGGAACGACCACTCGCGCCCCACGATAACGCCAACTTTTTTCACTGCCTGGTCCTCTGTCGTTGAGCCTCCGCTCAATCACACCTGGTTCAACATATGCCGCTAGTTCGCTGAAAATCTTTGGCGGATTCGATTAACCCCGCAACGGTGAAACCCGGTCAGCCTTAATCATGCCCGCAGATGTACAGTTGCGACATTTTGTGCCACACCGGCCAGTCATGGGCAAATCCCTCCCACTCGCGCAATGCATTGCCAATTCCCTTGGCCCATAACTTGCCCGACAATTCACGGTTTTGATGTACCAGGCGATCGCCATTGCCGACGGCCAAGATGATGTCTTGTTGCCGCAGTCGGTTCAGTCGCCACGGATCGTGCTCGTTATCAATGAAATCCATTGGGTTTTGAAAGTAGATCGTCTCATTATGGTAACCCGCGAGAAAGCCCTTGATGTCCGTCATCCCACTCATGCTGAGTATGCGGTTGATCCGATCCGGATAGCGCAACCCAATGGAGAGAGCATGAAAGGCACCGAAACTCGCTCCGGTGAGGATCGTGAAGGGGTGGCTATTTCGGGAGTAAGTCCAAGGAAGGACTTCATGAATGATGTAAGAGGTATATTGTTCATGCCGCCAGGCCCGGGCACCGGGATGCAGGTGGTAGGCGTACCAGCTTTCTGAATCGACCCCATCCACACAGGTCAGATGCAGCCAGCCCTGGTTGAGCAGATGAGCCAAGGCGTGGGGCATCCCGTGGTCCTCCCACTCAAAGAAACGGCCACGGGACGTGGGGAACGCAATCACCCGGGCACCGCTATGGCCAAATTCCAGCAATTCCATGTCCCGGCGTAGGGACGGACTCCACCAACGATGGTAAGCCCGATGCATACTCGGTCAACTTGAGGATGATGAAAAGCAAGTTACCGCGAACTTGCGAAGTCGCGGGCTCTTCGGCAACGGGGGTTGGGACGCCTGTGCCCGATCGATTCGTGGCGCAGGCGTCCCAACCGAACGGTTACGCTGCTGCATATTTTTCACGGAGTTTATCCAAATACTTCTTGCTTTGGGCTGTCACATCCCACGCGTCCGGCCAGAAACACAGATCAACACACCACCAATCGTGAGGAACCCCTGCAGCTCGCAATGCCGGGACAAGTTGGTCGAAATTCAGTTTCCCTGTCCCAAATGGATTGTGGGTCGAGGTATTGTGCTCATTCAAGCTGCCGTCGCTGTCAATGACATGAACATGAGTAATCTTGCCTTTCAACTTTTCCAGCAGCTCCAATTCCCCACCGGGGAGGGTTTCCTTGGTACCGGTTTGGTTAGCCCCCACAACAGCGCACATGTGGGCATGGCAGGTATCGTAAAGTACGCCAAAGTTCGGATTGCCCTTGGCACGCACCATATCAACCAGCTTGAGGATCTCAGAGGGTTTGTTGAACACAAAGCCGGGTTCAAATTCCCAGCAAATATTCATGCCGAAATCGGCTGCCATTTTGCTGGCCTTGTCCCAGACATTGACAATGCGTTCCATACCTTTTTCGGGGCCAATCGCTTTGCCGTCCTTCTCAAAGTAGTCCGGCCCAACAACGGTATCGACCCGAATGGTTTTGACATCCAAGTCCGCAGCGAATGTGCACCAACCCAAAAAAGCGGTTAGGTAGGCGGAGGGTGTCTCGTCGAGGATGGAAGTGCCCGGCGTTTTGAACGACCACAAATCGACGGCGATGCCGGAGAGCGCAAGCCCGTGGTCAGCGATTTCCTTCTTGAGCTTGGCGCGACTGGCCTTGGTGGGGTGTGAAGCTGGGCTGGGGTGCGGACCAAAACTTCCCAATTCGACTCCATCGTAACCCAGATCCTGGAGTTTGTGCAGAATCACGTGGAAGTCGTTCGTAGGCTCCTTTTGGTTGAACAGATACGCCCAGGTGCCAATGGAGATGCGAGCTTTGCCCATAATTGAAAACCTCATGGGGAGTGGAAACACGAGATCGTTACTGGAGCTTCGGTTCTAGCCCCGCGGTGAACGAATGACAAGGACAAACTCCTTCTCCGAAGTAGCCAACCACAACCGCACATCTACGGCGAGCGAGTGTGGCGGAGTTCGGAGATTCGCTGCGTTAATGGCCCGACCAATTCCGGTTGCGTCAGCTGAGCTTCGGTTTTTGCTCGCTCCAGGATTTCGAGCGCATCCCGAGTTCGATTCACGTTAGCCAGAGCGGAGCCAAAAGTCATTAGCACATCGATGTTGTGGAAACCTGTCAGCCGAGCCGCATGGTGAGCAAGCCGCACCGCCTCTTCCCCGTCACCTGTCATCAACAGGGCATGGGCCAGGCTGTGCGCAGATCCAGCATGGTTCGGGTTGACGACCAGCGCTTGACGAAACCGCTGGGCTGCCTCGTCCCACCGCTCCAAGCGCAAAAGCGCCAAGCCCCAACGATAGTTGGCTTCGGCTGTAAAGGGGCTGATTTCGTCTGCTTGGCGGAACAACTCCGCCGCTTCGAGATACCGGCCTTCCTGAAAAGCCAATTGTCCCCACAAGTGGTAACAGTCGGCATTGTCGGGGTCGGCTTGCGCGGTCAGTCGCCAGTGTTCGATCGCACGGTCCCGCTGCCCCGTTCGGGCATACAGCATGCCGAGCTTCTCATGAAATCGGGCAGCGCGAGGGTTGAGTTTGAGCCCCTCTTCGAGCGTTCGGATCGCTTCCCGTTCATTGCGGCCACTGATCTGGCTATCGGCCAGATGAGCGAGTCGGTCGAGCTGTGACTGCAAGGCTACGGCGTCCTGAAGCCGCTGGTGGCTTGCGGCGGAGGGATGCAACCGCACCGCTTCGCGAGCGGCACCAATCGACTGCACGAACAGGTGCTGTTTGACGAGCCGTTCGCTTTCCGTGATCCAGTAGTTTGCAAGCCACTCGCCCAGTTCCCGGGCCTTGTCTTGGCTGGCGGAATCGGTCTGCTTGCGGTACCAGTGATAAAGCACTTCCTGACGGGCTTCGGGGTAGATGGCGATGCGATGTTCGTGCGGTCGCATTGGAAACAGGTACTTGTCGTCCGCTGTGTTGAACCGCACGGCGATGCGATTGTAACGAGGCATGTGGCAGCTCACGCAATCCGTCCGGACCTCCGGCGGTAAGCGCGGCTGCTCCCGGCAATCGTTGGCTTCATGACACTTCATACAGGCCCCGCGGACCTTGGCGACGTCCGATGGACGGTGCGGATTATGGCAGGTCACACAGGTGAGATTGTCGCTTGCTTGGAAGCACTTGCTTTGTTTTAGATAACGCGTCTGATCAGCAACGTGATCGTGCTCCCGGTCCTGAATGTTCAATGTTCGGTAGTAGTGGTCCAGTGGTTCACCGGGGCGATAACTGAAGGCCGGCGACCGATTGCGCATCGCATTACTATGGCACTGCGCACACACTTCCATCTGTCGTTCACGGGATAATTGGCCGGGATGAACGATGGCATGCCCGGCAACGACGCCGGGATTGTCCCGATGGTACTGCACATGGTCGCGCCCCGGGCCGTGGCATTTTTCGCAGGTCACGCCCAGGTGCATCTCGGTTCGGCGATACTGGTTTTCTGTGCCCGGCACATGGGCCACCCAGGTGTTATGGCATTCCACGCATCGAACCGTGGTTGTACGCGAAAAGTCGCCCGGAGCCAGAGGATTGAACGGCTGCTCGCCCCATTGCTCAGTGGGGTGTAGCCAGGCCATGGGAAGCTCGCGCAACCGGTCCCCGTCCCAACTGAAGAATACTTCGTCGGCCACGCCGCCGGATCCATAAATCAGGTCGATGCGGCGCGATTGGCGAAGCGAGCCCTGCGGACCATCGCGGATGATCGTCTGGAAATAATCACGACCCGACTGAGTAAAGGTAAACCGAATGCCCGGGGTTGCCGAGGTATAGCTTGCCCGTTCCCCCGTGAACCCAGCCGGCATGGGTCCCTGTTCGGGAGTCCAGCAAGCTCGATAATGCCGCGTCTGACAAAACTCCTGATGGCGGGCCGCATGGCACTCGGCACACACGCTGGCCCCGACATAACCCGGATTGGGATACGGTTCCGGGGCGTCCGGCATGGTCTCGTCGAAACGGCGGGGGGATTCAAGCACCGGTTCCGGTGGGTTGCGAGGCCACCACCAGACCCAGGCAGCAACGGTTGTGGCCAGTAACAATACAAACAGGCTGAACCGGCGTGGTAGCTGCCGGCCAGCGTGAACCGTGCTGGGGTGAGTGGAGGGTAATTCATCCGACATCGTCTCGCTCCCTCGGGGCGATCGAGTCTCAACCGGAGATGATGGTTCCAATCGAGTGCCCCGCGATGGCTTTTTCGATGGCTCCTTCCTGCTTGTAATTAAACACCAAAATGGGCAGGCGGGCCTGGCGACACATCTCGAAGGCCGCGATGTCCATCACCCGCAGATCCTGCTTGATCACCTGCGAGTAAGTGAGTTTGTCATATTTTTCGGCGAACTGGTTCTTCTCGGGATCGTCCGAATACACTCCATCGACTCGTGTGGCCTTGAGAACGACCTCGACTTCCAGTTCAATGCCCCGCAGCGCGGCTGCGGTATCCGTGGTTACGAAGGGATTGCCGGTTCCAGCTGCGAGGATGACAATCCGACCTTTTTCCAAATGGCGGATGGCGCGTCGGCGAATGTACGGCTCGGCCACGGTCTCCATCCGAATCGCCGACATGAGCCGGGTCGGAACTCCCATGAGTTCCAAGGTGTCCTGCAAGGCCAATCCGTTCATCACGGTGGCGAGCATGCCCATGTAATCCGCGGTGGCTTGTTTGATTGTCTCGTCGCCGGCCGTGAACTGAGCACCACGCAGCAAGTTGCCGCCACCAACGACGATCGCCAGCTGGGTTCCGCGATCAATCACCCGCTTCAATTGCTCCGCAATGGTCCGAACTTCATCGAGGTTGATACCCAGTTTTCCACCGCCGTAACCCAGCGATTCACCGCTGAGCTTCAACAAAACCCGATGGTATTTGGGGGTCAGTAGGTCGACACTCGAATTGGGCATAAGAAGTATCCGGGCAACGAAGACACACGATACAGGACATTTTTTCCGTTATACCTCTCCACTTGCGGGTCGTCACTCAAACGTTCGCTCGGCATCCCCCCATGGAGCCAAAGACAAAGATCATCATGGTAACCAGAATAGCAGCTCCGACAATTTTCACGACCAGGTGTTGCTCACCGCGGATGAAGCCAACACACCCATACGCCAGGAACAGGAACCCGAACATCAACCCATAGCGATCCCACCATTCCGAGCGCTTTCGATCAATCTCGGCATAAGCCACATCATCGGCAGCTTCTTCTTTTCTGGGCTTCAGCTCCTTGTTGATTTCCTTGCGGCGCTTCTCCAGATTCTTGTAATACTCTTGTTGAGCATCCGGCGGGAGTTTCTCAATCTCGTCGGGTTCTTTCATTTCCTTGCGGAGTTTCTGGGTCGCCTCTAATTCAATCCGATCCACCCGACCCTTGGCCCGGTTGACGGAGGCCTCGCTGATTCGTGGCATGAAGTAGAAAACGATCACCAGAAATAACCCGATGCCAAACAGCACCGTCGGCACGCCGCCGATGGCCTCGATTAGATCCATGCTCTTGACGCGCGACCGACGAACCTTTGGTTGAACACTTCCGAGATCGTCAATCTCTTCGAAAGCGGGCGTGGGCGGCGCGGCAGCGGGTGAATCGGCCACCAATCCATCATCCGTAACAGCAAGCGGGATCCCACACTTTTTGCATTTTAACCTCCGACCACTATCGCGTGTGGACACAGCATAAACGGCTCCGCATCTTGGGCAGGCATTATTCATGGGAACTCACCGTAAAACAACAACTGACCGTCGGTGGACAGCGGATCGACTGCAACATGTCGGAAGTAAGCTCGCCTCACTCGACGAACTTCTGGATACTCAGCAAGCAAATCCAGCAGTAACTCATCGGTGACCCTCACTCCGAATCTTTGCAGTAACGACTGAGGCAGCAGCCAAACGGTACACCTGTCCACTGTTATCGGCCAACCTATCCTATTCTTACTGATGAGTTCAGAAAGGCAAAAACATTCTGATGAAGACGTTACTTAACGTAACTGGTGACGTGACGTTCGCTCACCCGAGCGGAATCCTTTAGCGAGGCCGGTTGCGGTTTTCGGGAAGCCGCAAGGTCGGATGCGCGACCCGACGGCGTAATTCGGCTGTTTCGGCGATTTCGGCCATGTTCCGCAGTAATTCGGGCACCACCTCGCCCACCGTGACCGGGACCGTTCCGTCCGGAGGGGGTTGCACATTCCCGCTCACCTCCAGTTGGAGGTTCCGTTCGCCCTTGGTCGCCTCAAGAAGACCCAGACCTTGCCGCGTTAGCCGGTTCTCGGAAAGGTCCAAAACTCGTAATTGCGAAAGAAAGTGAGTAAGCCGCGACCGAGCGGAAGTGATTGCCGCATCCGTGATCTGGTTCCGGGCCAGTTTGAGAACCCGCAGCTGGGGTAAGCACGTGGTCTGAACCAGCTCGGAGAAGCCACGATCCCCGAGATCATTACCCGTGAGATCGAGGGACGTGCAGCGGGCTATCGCCTCGCAGTTAAGCAAGGACACAAGGCCTGGAGGGCTAAGATCACACTTACGGAATTGCAAGCGGCGGTGCCGCTGGAGCATCCGCTGCAAAAGGGGTGAGCAGGCAAGCGTGGCCATCCCCGCATCGCCAATGGGGTTCCCACTCACTTGAAGCCAGGATAAACCCTTCAGCGTTTGGCTCTCGACGAGGGCTTGAACCCCCGCCGAACCAATGTCATTGCTCGACACATCCAGGGTGGTTAATCGCGCGTAGTAGGGCGAATCCGCCAGGGCGGCCAACCCCTCGGCCGTGATGCGTTCGTTATTGTTCAGGGCTAGCGCTCGTAGGGCAGGGAACTGACTGCACTGGGCCAGCAGGCACACGGCCTGGTCATCTAGGCCTGTGAAGCCGAGGTCCAGCACCTGCAGTTGCCCCAGATGACGCGATCGGGTGAGCACGGCCACGCCACCCGGCCCAAGATCGTTGCCACACAGGTCCAGTTCCGGAATACCGGCAAGCAGGGGCGACTCGACCAACTTGGGGAGCACACCGGTGTCGTTGCGGAGCGATAAGCGGCGTAAGCGCATCCTCCGGCGGAGTTCGGCACCGCGGGCCAGAAACACTTCCGCATCCACGACAACGGAATCCGGCACGCCGCGTCGAAACTCCACCTCGGTGACCAGGCCCTGCAAATGAGCCGTCCATCGGGCGGAATAGGTCGCAATTAACTCGGCTTTTCGGTCGTTCAGCTCGGCACGCCGGGGATGGTCCTCCGTCATGCGGGCCAAAGCCAGTTGGAGCCGCACCAACTCGGCCCGCTCCGGTTCGCCGTGGGCATCGAGGTAATCCGCATACATCAAACGAGGTCCATCGTCGTCGTAGCGAGCGAAGATGGCGTCCAGAAAGGGTTGTTCGTCCATAAGGTTCATGAACCAATTCTACCGTCGAATCGCCGATGGGGTG